>Ga0180220_1000155_pt1 | contig 110044 bp, 93 predicted proteins | sample eDN5th37CBELigBY_FD_151335 | JGI IMG/M metagenome (GOLD analysis project Ga0180220, IMG submission 151335) | Enriched backyard soil microbial communities from Emeryville, California, USA - eDNA 5th pass 37_C BE-Lig BY (version 2) (version 2) | ecosystem: Environmental > Terrestrial > Soil >...
GAGTCGCGCGACACGAGCGGGGACACCACCATCGACATTCCCGGCACCGTCGCCGTGAGCGTGGCGATCGGGTTGCTCACCTGGGGACTGATCCGTGCCGGCGAAGAGGGGTGGGGCGCCCCTGAGGTTGGACTCAGTCTCGCCGCCTCCCTTGTCGTCTTCGGCGTGTTCGTGCTCATCGAGCAGCGGGTACGCAGGCCGATGGTGCCGCTGGGGCTGTTCCGCTCGCGGATGTTCACCGGCGCCAACATCACGGCACTGGCCGTGTCGTTCCTGATCTCCGGGCTGGCGTTCACCGGCACGATGTACTTCCAGAACATCCATGACTACACGCCGATCGAGGCGGGCTTGACCATGCTGCCCATGGTGGCCGTCATGATGGGGCTCTCGCCTGTCGCCGGGATGCTCGTCGGTCGGGTGCAGATCCGCAACCTGATCGCATTCGGGTTGCTGCTTGCCTCGGGCGGTGCCTTCCTCTACCAGCGCGCGGCGGTCGATGCCGCGTATCTCGACATTCTGCCCGGCATGCTGATGGTCGGCGCGGGCGCGGCGTTCCTCTTCGGACCGATGACGACCGGTGTGATCAACAGCGTGCCGGCCGCGCAGATCGGCGTCGGGTCCGCAGTGAATGGCGCGGTGCGCGAGACCGGCTTCGCCTTCGGCGTGGCGGTGCTCGGGGCGCTGGCGAACCAGCGTTACAACGACTACTTCGCCCGGAACGACGAGGTGGAGACGCTGAGCCAGCAGGACAACGGGGCGCTGGCACCGGTGTTCGATACGGTGGGCGAGGGCATCAACTTCGCGGGCAACTGGGTGCGATCGGTGGATGCGTTCGCGGTCCTGCCGGAACCTGTGCTCCAGACGATCGACCGTGTTTCCAGCCAGGGGTTCATCGACGGGATGCACTTCGCCCTGATCATCACCGGGGTGGTGACGCTCGTCGCATCGGTCGGCACGTGGCTGCTGATCGGTCCAGACCTGCCATCACATCAGGTCGCGACTTCCGAGGATGGGACAGACGCGCTCGCTGGCGCTCCGGCAACGCTCGCGACGGGTCCCGTCGGCGAATAGCCGGCGATTGGACAGGTCCTCAACGCATCAGCACCGGTGTCGACCGTGGAGCTACGCCTCCTGGCGGCGGGTCTCCAGGTCGACACCATCGAGCGTACGGGCTGCTCGGGCGCGATCCTGGAGCGTGAGGACGATCAGCGGAACCACCAGTGCAGTCGTGATCAGGTTGAGCAGGGCGTACGAGCCGAGGCCGACGACGACACCGGAGAGGAGTCCCGCGCTCGCGCCGGCGACGCCCATGAGGAGGTCGGCGGTGCCCTGCACGTTCGGGCGCTCGTCCACCGGCACGGACTCGGTCAGCAGGGTCGATCCGGCGATGAGGGTGCACGACCAGCCGAGCCCGAGCAGGAAGAGGCCGATGCCGAGCTGGGTGGATTCGTGCCCGGTCGCGGTCCCCGCGATCAGGAACGACGCCAGCAGGATCACCCCACCCGCGATGATCACCGGTCGGCGTCCGAAGCGGTCAGACGCCATGCCCACCAGAGGTGACGCGATGTACATGCCGGTGATGTGGCCACTGATGACGAAGCCGATGATGCGCAGGGAGGCATCGCCGTGCTGGAGGTGGACGGGGGTCATGGACATCACGGCCACCATCGCGGCGTGGCCGACAGCCATGGCGATCAGACCGAGCAGGGCGGGCGGGATCGATGCGATCCGGGCGAAGACCTCGCGAATCGAGCTCCGTGCTGACGGGCCGATCGAGGCCTGACCGGTCTGTCGGGCAAGGTGGGCCCGCGCCTCGAGCAGCGGGTCAGGTCTCAGGAGGATGGCGATCATCAGGGCGGAGACCACGAACACCAGGATCGTGAGCATGTAGGGACCGGCGAGTCTCGGGATACCGACGCGCTCCGCGAGATTGCCCATCGGTGAGGCGAGATTCGGACCCATGACGGAGCCGACAGTGGTAGCCCACACGACGGTCGAGAGCGATCGTCCCCTGGTGCCAGGCGTGGCCAGGTCCGTCGCGGCGTATCGAGACTGGAGACCCGCGGTGGTTCCGCCGCCGGTCGCGACGAGACCGAGAAGCGCAATCGGGAACGATCCGGCCACTGCGCCGAGGACGATCATGATCGCCCCAAGGATGCCGATCGCATACGCGAGTAGCAGTCCCAGTCGTCGACCATGGACGTTCATGACCCGCGACACCGGAATGGCGATGAGCGCCGCGCCGATCACCGATGCCGCCGAGGCGACACCGCTCAGGGATTCGGTCGCAAGGTCGGCGGCGAGGAGGGCTCCCACGGCTGCACCGGAGGCGACACCGATCCCGCCAAGTACCTGCGCTGCCGCGAGCACGCGGACGATGCGCTTCTGCGTCGCCTGAACGTCCTGAGCTGCCGAGATGTGCGTCACCTGTCCTGCCTGCTTACGAGGAATCGAGTCGTTACGGGCATTCGCCGCCCCGATTGTCGCATGCAACCGACACAGGTGAAATGACTCACTTCGATAGAGGCGACGTTGTGCGCAAGCGAACGCCACCGCGGCCCGGGTCGCGGTGGCGTTCGTAGTACTGGGTTGGTGAGTGGGCTCGACCTAGGTGACCGGCGTCGCGTCCGGGGTCGGGGTCACGTTCTCGACGGGCGGTGCCGTGAGGTAGACCTCGACGTCGATGTTGTCATCGTCCTTTTCCAGGATCGCGATGCCGTGGTAGCCAGAGTCATTCACGGGGTGCAGCGCGATGACGAGCTTGTCATCCACGACCACGCCCCCGATCTCGCCACAGGCGATGTAGTTCTGGACGTTCTCATCGCTCTCGTGGACGTTGATGGAGTGGGACTGGGCGAGCATGTCGTCCCAGCTGAGCTGGTCACCGTCGTCCGATTCCGCGTAGAGCACCTGCGATGCGGTCAGCACGCCCTGTGCATCCGAGCTCTGCTCATCGTCATCGTCGTCATCATCGCCACTGGTGATCGGCTCGATGTTGTTCAGCGGCATCACGGGGTTGGGGTCAAGATCGTCGCATGTCCCCACATGGATGTGCGACGGGTGGGATGGAGGTGGGGTCTCCTGCTGGGCGGTGACATTCGCCGCGGAGACGAGCCCGAGGACGAGCGCTGTCGTCAGTACGAGGTTCCTGATCAGACTGGTTCGGTTCATGCTGGATCTCCTCCAAACGGACGTCGTACCATGCGACACCCAATGAGCCGCTGGCGCGATTGCCGGAAGCCGTGAGACGCTTGTGCAGTGTCTCCGATGTCCGCTCCATTGCAGAAAGTGTGCCAGCGCGGATATCAGGACGAACGGGGGCCACGTCATGGCACAGGATGCGAGGAATCGGTTCGATGAGGATGTGTTCACCTACCGCGTCACAAAGGACGGCAAGCTGCTGATTTCCTGGGAGGGACGCCTGGTTACCACCGTCGCCGGGAAGGCCGCGCAGAAGCTGGCTGCGCGGCTGGATGGAGCGGACCGCCGCGAGGTCCAGCACATCCTTGCCCGTGCGACGGGAAACTTCAAGCACGGCAACGAACGGACCGGAACGTCGAAGTGACGTTGGAGAATTCCGACAGAACGAGATCAGGAACATCCTCGAGTCTGCTCAGGATGTCCTGGGACAGGTCCGCTATCGGGCGTCCACGTGTGCAGGGAGCGCGTGAATGGTGGCGACCTCGCTCGCCAACCACCAGCTGGCGACCTTGACGGGACAGCTTACGCGATCGGGACCCGGAATCGAATGGGAGCCTCGTCCGCCCCGGCGGGGCTACACGATACCCAGGCTCTCCGCTGCCGGGGGATCGCCGACGCTGATCTCTCCCTCCGGCTGGACTCGACGGACGCACTGACACCGGGCAGCCTGAGACCGAGGCATCGACCTGAGCGGGCAGCCCGGCAACCTCGACGGTGTGCTCACGCATGGCGCCATCCAGAGTCGAGCCCACCGGAGACCGAAACTCGGTTCATGTTCGGGTGTGACCGGGCGCCTGTGGACCGGGCACGCATGCGACCAACGACATCACCGCGTCGCCGGCCATCTCCCGTCGTCGTTGCCGATGGCGAAACCGTCGCTGATGATCAGCGCTTTCGGCCGCGTCCGCGGTTGCGCTTGCCTGGAGCGCGGTAACCAGCGGCGATCGCATCCTCCTCCGTGGCGAAACAGTATTCCGCCTTGGTGCCCTTGTAGGACGGGTATTCCGGCAGGTGGTAGATCTTCGAGCTGGCGTTGCCCTTGATTGGGTAGCCCGGTGGTGTGTCGGTCGTGCCGTCGCCGCGCACCGCTCCCTCGGGGACACTGTCGGCGCCTCCATCCTGATCGGCGCCGGCAGCGTCAGCATTGACCGCCGTCCCGGCGCCCGGACCTGCGTCCCCACCTTGCGCAGAGCTGCGCTGCAGGTTATCGACGAATCCGGGCTCCTCGCCACCGACGTGCTCGTCGGAGGTCCCGACGTTGTCCTGGTCGATGGCGCGATCGGCCGCGCCGACGTCGCCGTCCGTGCCTTCCCGTTCGCCAAGCTGGGTGATGAGGAGATCCTCGGTCGTATCCCCGGAGTCGAGGTCGCCTGCCGAGCTGCCGAACTCGTTGACCGGATCAGGCGCATCCGCATCGAAGGCGTCGTCACCGGCAAGGGGATCGATGCGTCGATCCGACGGGTAGGCGCTTCCGGAGAAATCATCCTGACCGCTGTCGTCGGTGTGCTCCGGGGCAGGCTCATCCGGCAAATCGGCAAAGGAGTCCTCGGTTTCAGCGTCGAGGCTGGGGGCCGCCTGGGCCGGCTCGCCGTCCTCGAAGCTGGCCTCCTGTTCGCCGACGTCGTTCTGGATGACGGACAACTCTTCCTGGCCCGAGAGGTTTGCCGCATCGGTGTCGAACGCGTCGACCTCGTCCGCCGTGTACTCCAGCGTGGTGCCGAGCGCATCCTGCCTTTCATCGTCGAGGTCGTTGCCGGTCGCGGATCGAGAAGGCTCGACGGTACCCGTCTCCGCGTCCGTGAATGATTCCGGGCCATCCTGACCGGGCGCAGTGACGGCCTCGTCGCCCTGGGCGACGGCGTCGCCGGCTGCGGAAGATTCGATCTCTTCACGGGGGACACCCTGGATGCCTGACTCCGCTCCGACCGGTCGTTCCGATTCGGGGGACGGTGAGGGAGCCAATGCCTCCCGGATCGACTCAGACGGCTCAGCTTCCCGAGCGCCCGTGCTCATCGCGCCAGCGCCGAGATCTCCGAGACCGTAGTTGTACTCGCTGACCTCGGGAACGTCCTCGCCGGGGGAATCGATGCCGTTCGTGCCGCCCACCTGGTGCTGGTGCTCGACATTCTCCGGTTCATCCTCGACGGGGACACTGGTGGGAGCGCCCTCGGCCGCTGCCTCGACATCCTCCTGGTCGATCGGTTCGGGGGCGTACCCGCCGGCGGCGAACTCATCGGCGCCGGCGCCCTCGAAGGCGCTCAGCTCGTCCTGCTCCGAGACGCCAGGCTCGTCGTGATCGGACTCGGGCACGTTGTCGATCCGAGGTGATTCCGGTTTCGGCGAGTCGATCTCCTCATCACGACTCGTGTCGATGACGCCGTCGGTCTCTCCATCGGCCTCGCCATCATGTCCTCCGACGGCGTCGTGGAGGCTCGAGACATCGTCCTCGCCGGCGGGGAAACTGACCTCTTCAGCGTCGGTGTCGCCCGCGGCGTCGTCAAGGTCGGACCGATACTCGATGATCTCCTCGGCCGCCTCGGAGGCCGGACCACCCGTGCCCGCTTGCTCCGGCGGATTGGTGGCGGTCGAGGGCTCCCCGGCGTACTGGTAATCGGAGTCGCTCGCATCGAGGTCCGGCAGCTCCTGACGTCCGCCGGGCGTGCCCCCCGTCCCGATCGTGACCGAGGACGTCCCGCCCGGTGTGCCCGTGATATCGCCAGCGCCTCGCCCGTCCCTGGCCGCCTGATGGGAGGCGTCGCCGGACCAGTCGCCACGGCCAGCGGCTCGATTCTCGGTCGGGGGCTGTCGCTGGCCGGCATCCTTCGGTGTGATCAGTCCGCGCAGCCACGAGATGACCCGCGAGACGATGTTGGTCGATGAACCCTGATTCATGTCACCCTCCTACAGTGTGTGGGTCACACGAGCGGTCACCGAAGCGACCGGTCTGCGTGACCGGTGGTCCGCGATGTGTCACGGACAGGTATGAATCGCCTATTGCAAGAAGGGTTCCAACATCGAGAGCGGGGATTCTCCTCGAGAGGACGGCTGGTCGGTCGTGTCAGGCGTCCTTGCTCTTGCCCTCGACCCACTCTCCATCGTCGTTCTTGTGGTACTTCTCCTTGACCGCGCCCCACGCCACGCGATGCGCGCGGGATTCGTCGTGGCCGTACTGTTCCCAGGCGCTGTTGAACGCCTCCTTGTAGATATCCTCGGCATGCTTCGGCAGGTTGTCCTTGACCGAGTCAGGCAGGTCGCCGCGGTTCTTGTATGGCATGGTTGGGCCTTCCTTTCGCGTGACGTCGATGCGCCGTCATCCGGAAGGTTGCAGAACCCGTGCCAGCAGCGTGGATCTCTGGTGGCATGCTGAAAAGGGGAGGACACCGAGGGGCGGGTCAAACCCGCCCCTCGGTGTCCTCCACGGCACTGGTGGTCTACTGGCCGGTCTCCTCGGTGGGCTCGGCGGTCGGCTCCGGCGCTGGCGGCGGGGTGGGTGAGGGAACGATCGCGCCCGACTCGTCCTGCTCCACTGGAGGTATCGGGATGATCGGGTTCGCGCCACCGTCGGCACCGAAGATCGCCCAGCTCACATTCTGCAGCGCCTCGTAGTACTCGATCGTCACGAGGATCGGGTTCTGGTTGTACGCATCGGCGCGGATCTTCAGGGAGTTCGCCTCGCCCTCGGCGCGGATCACCTGGGCGTCGGCTTCGCCCTGTGCCTCGGTCTTGAGTCGCTCGGCCTCCTGCGCGGCGACCTGGATCTCGTTTTCCTTGCGGTCGGCCTGTTCGATCGCGATCTGCTTGTCCTCGATGGCCTGCTCATATTCCTCGGAGAAGTTCGGGCGCTTGATCTCGAAGAAATCGAGCGTGACGCCACTCTCGGCGAAGAGAGGGCGGAGGATCTCCTCGATCTCGACGCTGACCGACTCCAGCCCGCCCAGATAGAGCTCCTCGGCGGTCTTCGTGTTGACGACCTGCCGGACCTCGGCGCGGCTGTGGAACTTGACGACGCGCTCCGTGACCTGGTCCATGTCGCGAGCGATGTTGGAATAGACGTAGCCGATATTGTCGGCATCGATGTGGAAGCGCACGGTGTAGGTCACCGACAGCGGCTGTCCGTCGATGGTGACGCCATCGACGAGGTAGTCGAGGTAGTCGGCGTTGGAGCCACTGGCCTCATCGACGACCTCATAGACCAGCGAGCGGGTGCTGAAGCAGGCGGTGTCCTCCGCGATGGGTATCTTCAGGTGAAGACCTGGTGAGAGGGTGCGCCTGACGTCACCAAACCTGCGGACGACACAGGCTTCTCCGGCCTCGACGCGCGTGAATGCTCCCAGGAGGATCGCCAGCACGATGACGGCGAGCACCGCTATCAGCCCGATCCTGATGGCGGTGCCTCGTGGGAGGTTCGGGCGACCGACGTTGGGCATGGAACGGGGACGATTGAAATCCATTGATACTCCCGGCCACTAGGGCGCTCTGGTCGCGGGGCGAATGGTCCATCGCTCGGCGACCTGGCGAACGGTGATGAACACGGTGCTCCCACTGTACACCGCATTGTGACCGGAATCCGCAACCTGTCCCGCTTGCGTGCCGCTGTCTGCCAGGAATCGCTCCCAGGGACCGTCGCCGGGGAGTCGTATCTGGAGCGTGCCGGCGTGTCCGGCTGTGACGGTGCACGCCGCAACCTCGCCAACTCGCCAGACGATGTCGACCAGGTGCCCTCCACGCGCGCACAGGCCGGTGACGGATCCCTCCTGCCAGGCGGTCGGCAGTGCGGGAAGGATCCGCAGGATGCCGCCGTGACTCTGCAGGAGCATCTCGGCGATCGCGGCGGTGCCGCCGAAGTTGCCGTCGATCTGGAAGATGCGGGGCGGATGGAGATCGAGCATCGCATCCGTCGCGAAGTCGGTGATGAGGGCATCGAGGTGCTGTGCGGCAAGGTCACCCTCCCCGAAGCGAGCCCAGAGAGCCGCGGTCCAGGCGCGACTCCAGCCGGTGTGACCACCGCCGTGGGCGAGTCGACGCTCGAGCGAGACGCGCGCAGCCGCGAAAAGCTCCGAGTCGGAATCCTCCGTGATTGAGTCGCCCGGAAAGACACCGTAGAGGTGAGAGACATGCCGATGCCCGGGCTCTGGCTCGTCGAAGTCGTCGAGGTATTCCTGAAGCTGACCGTGCCTGCCGACTTGAAGCGGGGCGAGGTTGTCGAGGGTAGCTTGCCAGGATCGTCTGAGGTCATCGTCGACGTCAAGCTCGGCTGCCGCGGTGATCGCGTTGAAGAGCACCTCATGGGCGAGCAGGAGGTCCATCGTCGCGCCGATCCCGTATCGCAGCTTGTGCCCGTTCCATGCGTAGGCGTTCTCGGGCGAGTTCGATGGCACGCTGACGAGTCGGCCCGCCAGGGGATGCCCGTCGCGACGCTCAGGTACGAGAACGTCCTGCCAGAAGATGGCCGCGGCCCGGATGTACGGGTAGGCGTGCTCGGCGAGGTAGTCTCTATCGCCGCCGTATTCCCAGTGCCACCACAGGTGCTGGGCAAGCCAGGCCGCCGCACCCTGCCACACGTCGCACACGGGCGCTTCGGGTGTTGCTCGCCCCCAGGCGTCGGTGGCGTGCGGCATGAAAATGCCGCGGCAACCGTAGAGATTGCGAGCGGATTGCTCCGCCGAGGGGCGGGACCGCTCGAGGAAGCGGACGAATGGCTCGACGGTCTCCGGAAGGTTGCACACCTCGGCCGGCCAGTAGTTCATCTGGAGGTTGATGTTGAGGTGGAAGTCAGATTGCCACGCGGGCGAGAGGTGCTCGTTCCAGATCCCCTGCAGGTTTGCGGGCAAATCACATCGCCTCGATGACCCGATCAGGAGATATCGAACGAAATTGAAGTAGAGCACTGCGAGACCGTGGTCGGCCCCTCCCTCGCGCAATCGCCGCATGCGCTCCGCCAGAGGCAGCACCCCGCAGTCGTCCGGGGTAGCAAGACGCAGACTCACACGGTCGTAGAGCTCGCGGTGCTCGGCAATGTGCGCCTCGCGCAGCGTCGTCCAGTCGATCGGTGTGTCGCCGAGATGTGTCCGACAGGCCTGCAACGAGTCTGGCGCGTCGCCTCCCTCGACGCGTACCGCCATGGCGATGACGATCGTGACGTCGGTGGCATTCTCGACGCGGAGGACGCTCTCGTCGTCGCCGGAGGCGAACGACGCGTTGTCGTCCGCCACAACGTGCGCCGCGGCGGCGAAGTCGATGCCCTCGGGGAAGCGACCGACGAGGGAGAGCAGGGAGGCATGCCGCGAGGTTGTGACCTCGCTGTCGTCCCCGTCGAAGCGCTCGTTCCGGGAGGCAACGGGATCGGCGTCCAGGGTCTGTCGATCGAGCCGGATGTCGAATGCGAGCGGTTCCGACGCCGTGATGCGAGTCGCAATGACGTCATGCTCGGCCGTGGCGATCGATTCCCGTCGGATGTCGACATTGCCGGCGAGGTAACTCGTCGCGGCGATCCCGGTTCGCAGATCGAGCTCGCGACGGTATCCGGTGATCGGGGCTCCATCGTGCTGGACGGTGCGGATACGCAGATTCCCGACAGGCTGGTACGGCATGATGCGACGGCCATGTCCACCCAGCACTTCCTCCGCAAGGGATGCACCAGCGGCGAGATCTCCGGCGAAGAAGAGCTCGCGGATCTCGGGCAGACGGTCCGCCACATCCGGTTGTTCCCGATTGCGGGTCATGCCTCGCCAGAGCCCCTCATGATTGAGGGCGATGCGCTCTTCCTCGATGCCACCGAACACCATGGCGCCGAGCTTGCCGCTGCCGATCGGGAACGCGCTTTTCCACTCGTCTGCCGGGGCGGCATTCCACAGTATCGATTCATCCGGGTACGCGTCTGGTGCCGGTGCGTTGGTTGTCACATCACACGTCCTTGTATCGTCTCATGCGCGAAGGGGCGTCCCTCCTCGATCGACACCGCCATTATTCAGGTCTCACGGCATATGGGAATGCGCGTTGACGATCCAGTGACGTTTCGTTGATGGCCGGCCGATATGCTGTGGCCGTGAAGCTGCTTCGGTCGAGACCGATGGAGGCGAGGAAAACCCAAACCAGATCGTCGTGGCATCAGGCACGTGCTTCGCGTATGCTTTCCGGCGGCGCGTTCCGGTCCGGTCGCCCCTCGGCCGGCTCCCGTCTTCCGGTCACGCGTCGAACGGTGGCTCACCCCGAGTCGCCAGAGGGGTCGGTCGTCCCGCACCGATCCTGTACAGCCCGCCTCACGGGCGCGCCGGGTCTCAGCAAATCGATTCGAACATGCGTTCGCAATCAGGACAGGTATCGACCGTCCTGCGGAATACGCTTGTGAATGGGTCCCTTGGAAACATGGCTGGCGCTCCATCGACATGAGGAGACAGATTCTATGGAGATGCACCTGACGTCGCAGGTGGATGACACACGCGGTCCGGCACCGCACAAGTGGATGACGCTGTTCGCGGCGTGTGTCGCGCTGTTCATGGCGATCCTTGACAACCTCGTGCTCAATGTCGCCATCCCGACCATCAATTCCGATCTCGCGCCGACCACCTCCCAGCTGCAGTGGATCATCTCGGCCTATACCCTCGTGTTCGCCTCGCTGCAGATCACGGCAGGCGGTCTCGGTGATCGCTACGGCCGGAAGAAGTTCTTCATGATCGGCATCGCGTTCTTCTCGCTCACCTCCGGTGCCGCGATCTTCGTGGAGAGCACGGAGACGCTGATCGCGATCCGCGCGATGATGGGGCTTGGCGGCGCCCTGATCATGCCGCTGTCGCTGTCGCTGATCGCCGACGCCTTCCCGGCCGAGGAACGGGGGCGGGCGCTCGGCATCTGGTCCGCGATTTCCGTGTCCGGTCTGGCACTGGGCCCGATCGTCGGCGGGTTCATCGTCGAGAACTGGTCGTGGCAGTGGATCTTCCTGATCAACGTGCCGATCGGCCTCGGAGCGTTCCTCCTGACGCTGGCGATGGTGCGCGAGTCGCGCGACACGAGCGGGGACACCACCATCGACATTCCCGGCACCGTCGCCGTGAGCGTGGCGATCGGGTTGCTCACCTGGGGACTGATCCGTGCCGGCGAAGAGGGGTGGGGCGCCCCTGAGGTTGGACTCAGTCTCGCCGCCTCCCTTGTCGTCTTCGGCGTGTTCGTGCTCATCGAGCAGCGGGTACGCAGGCCGATGGTGCCGCTGGGGCTGTTCCGCTCGCGGATGTTCACCGGCGCCAACATCACGGCACTGGCCGTGTCGTTCCTGATCTCCGGGCTGGCGTTCACCGGCACGATGTACTTCCAGAACATCCATGACTACACGCCGATCGAGGCCGGCCTCACGATGCTGCCCATGGTCATCCTGATGATGGTGATGTCGCCGTTCGTGGGCACGCTGATCGGACGGGTGTCGACGCGCAACCTCACCCTGATCGGCATGCTGATCACGGGCTCCGGGGCGCTGATGTACCTCCGAGCCTCGGTGGAGGCCAGCTACCTCGATGTCCTGCCGGCAATGCTGCTCGTCGGTGCCGGAAACTCGTTCCTGTTCGCACCGATGACCACAGCGGTGATGAACAGCGTGCCGGCCGCGCAGATCGGCGTCGGGTCCGCAGTGAATGGCGCGGTGCGCGAGACCGGCTTCGCCTTCGGCGTGGCGGTGCTGGGCGCACTGGCGAACCAGACCTACCGTGACTCGTTCCATGCCAACGACGAGGTGGAGACGCTGAGCCAGCAGGACAACGGGGCGCTGGCACCGGTGTTCGATACGGTGGGCGAGGGCATCAACTTCGCGGGCAACTGGGTGCGGTCGATCGACGCCTTCGCCTCGCTGCCGGAGCCCGTTCTGGCGGCGATCGACCAGGCATCGAGCCAGGCATTCATCGACGGCATGCACTTCGCCTTCATCATCACCGGTCTGCTCACCGTCCTAGCAGCGGTCGGCACGTGGCTGCTGATCGGCCCCGACGCGCCGTCGAAGCAGGTGGCGGTCGCCGATGCGCCTCGCCTCGAGCCGTCGGTGGAGGATTCGGCCGGTTTCGCAACCGGACCGGTCGGCGAGTAGCGACACGCGCAGCTTTCCGATTCCAATTCCATCGTGCGCGCCGCCGTCCGATCCCCGGACGGCGGCGTTGTCACATCCGACGGACGTCGATCGTCTCATGGACGAGCGGTGTGGAACGGAACTGGAATCCTGGTAGCTCGTACGGGTCGTCCGGGGGCGAAGTCGGGATCAGCGCGACGAATAGTTGTGAAATCCGTAACAAATTTGACACAAACCGACCGTAGTTTCCGATCAGAGACGGGGCGAGGACCGAGTCGGGCCCGAGCCCAGGCGGTACCGGTGCAAGACCGGACGATATCCCGGACTGACATCCGTCCACGTGCCGCGCATGATGTCCGTTGGGTCACGACCTTACAAGTCACGAGCCGGCAGCTCCGGGTTCGATCGAACCCTCCCTTCCGTGCCGGTCTCACAACCTCTTCGGGGACACGTCTCATCGAGGTGCCGACTGCCGTGTCGGTTACCGGGGACTCCGAGGTCTTCGTGTCTCGATTCGCTCCCGCGCCGGCTATCCGACCACGGATACGGGCGCGTGAGGCTTCATTCCAGGGCACCAGCCACACCACGTCGCTTCACACCGTGGTCCTGTTCGACCTTGTCGACATCGTTCCAGTCTCGTGAGGTACTCGAATGAATCTTCCCTTCACGGCGCGCCTCGCGCGCGCAAGCGCGTCATCCCCATGGTGGGTCATTGGCGCGTGGATCGTTGCCCTCATTGCCGCAGTCGTAATCATGGGCGCGATCGGTACCAACACCACCACGGAGATCCGGTTCACCAACGACCCCGAGTCGCAGCACGGCATGGAGGTCCTGGAGGATGCGGGTCTCGATGACAACAGTCCTACGGACGAGACCGTGATCATCCGGGCCGAGGATGCCACGATCGATGATGCGTCCTATCGTGAGCGGGTCGAGGCGGTCACCGCCGAGCTTCGCGCGATGGACGGTATCGTCGAGCCAGAGTCCGTCACGAATTACTACGAGCTGAGCGCCAACCCCGAGACGGCCCCGATGGCCGAGGGGCTGGTGTCCGCGGATCGGCGCACGACGTTGATCCCGGCGACACTGACGGGCACCCAGGATGAGGCGACCGAGAACGCCACCGAGTATCTCGACAATCTGACCACCCTGTCGGGTGACGGGTTCGAGGTGATGTCGGTCGGCTTCATCACCATCGGTGAGGAGAACAACGTCATCGCCGAGGAGGACCTCATCCGGGGTGAGACCATCGGTGTCGGCGCGGCGCTGGTGATCCTGGTCATCGTCTTCGGGGCGCTCGTTGCCGCAGGGCTGCCGATCATTCTGGCGTTCGTCTCGATCGGCATCTCGTTCGGGCTGACGGCGGTGCTCAGCCAGGCCTGGGAGATCTCCTTCTTCATCACCAACATGATCACCATGATCGGCCTGGCGGTCGGTATCGACTACGCGCTCTTCGTGGTCGAACGCTACCGTGAGGAACGCCGAAACGGGCACGCCAAGAACGACGCAATCATCATCGCGGGTGGATCGGCGACCAAGGCCGTGGTGTTCTCGGGCGGTACGGTGGTGTTGGCGCTGGCCGGCATGTTCTTCATGCCGGGCACGATCTTCCAGGCCCTCGCCGCCGGCGCGGTGCTGGTCGTGATCGTCTCGGTGATCGCGACAATGACGCTGGTGCCCGCTACGGTCAGCCTGCTTGGCGACCGCATCGATTGGCCGCGCAAGCGCAACTACGAGGCCTACCACGCGGCGCACCTCAACGAGCGCCACCACGGTGCCGACACGGTGTACTCCGGATTCTGGGGTCGCATCACCCGGGGCGTCACGGCCCGTCCGATCATCGGATTGGTCGCCGCCACCGTGCTGCTGGTCGCCGCCGCGATCCCGTACTTCAACATCAACCTGGGCTTCGCCGGTGTCGAGACGATGCCGGAAGACAGCGAGGCTCGCCATGCCTTCACGATCCTCGACGAGGAGTTCTCGGCCGGTAACCTCGCCCCGGTGCAGTTCGTGATCGAGGGCGATCCCGAAGAGGTGACGCCGGCGATCGAGCAGCTGAGGGTCGAGATCGCTGAGATGACGATCCCGAATGGCGACAGCACCGAGCCTGCGTTCCTGCCGATTCCGGAGGGCGAGTGGGCTGTCTGGAATGAGGACGGCGATGTCGCGCTCATGGAGGCGACGCTGACGCACGCGTCCAACGACGAGCGGTCGTACGACACCATCCGCGAGCTGCGGGAGGACGTGATCCCGGCCGTCTTCGAGGGCACCGACGCGGAGGTGTACGTCTCCGGTGACTCCGCCTTCAATGTCGACTTCTTCGATGTTGTCGATCTCTACCAGCCGATCATCATCGCCTTCGTGCTGGCCCTGAGCTTCATCCTGCTGCTGCTGGCGTTCCGGTCGGTGGTGGTGCCGTTCAAGGCCATCGTGATGAACCTGCTCTCGGTCGGCGCGGCCTACGGACTGATGGTGCTGGTGTTCCAGGAGGGCGTCGGCAACGAGCTCCTCGGACTGCAGCGGACGCCGACGATCGAGGCGTACCTCCCGATCTTCCTGTTCAGCGTCCTGTTCGGCCTGAGCATGGACTACCACGTCTTCCTGCTCAGCCGCATCCGGGAGCACTACGACGAAACCCATGACAACGCTGAATCGGTCGCGGTCGGGCTCAAGTCCACGGGCCGCATCATCACCGGCGCGGCACTGATCATGGTGGCGGTGTTCAGCGGGTTCGCGGCAGGGCGACTGGTGTTCCTGCAGCAGATCGGCTTCGGGCTCGGGGTCGCTGTTCTGATCGATGCGACGATCATCCGGATGGTGCTCGTGCCATCGCTGATGACCCTGCTGGGAGACCGCAACTGGTACATGCCGAAGTGGCTGAGCTGGCTGCCGGACCTGCGGGTCGAGGGCACGCCGATTCAGGCGCCCACGCCGAGGCCGGCCGAAGCGCCGATCGGTATCGAGCCGCCGGCTCCCTCGTTCGGTGGCGGGGAGTAGGCTCCATCGAGAAACGCCCCGGATCGCATCAGCGATCCGGGGCGTTTCCATGCACCGGTCAGGCGGCAGGCGTGGCTCCACTTGACGGTGTCATCTCGAAGGTCAGCTCGACCTGCACGCGGATCTCGACCTCCGGCTCGAACGTGGGGTTGGACATGACCCCTGAGCAGCTGGAACACAGGAACGTGTCAGTGTCGACCGGTGCGCATCCACCCTGTGCTACTGGAGGTCCGATGATCGTTACGGCGGAGTTGAAGCAATAGGAGGTGTCACGACTGGAAACGATCCCGCCACGATCGACCCCAACGACCTCGGGCTGGACACCGGCGACGGCATGCTCGCATGCTTCCCGCCCGAATGCCGCGCAAACGTCGACGTGATACGGCACGGTCACCCGGCCAACGACCCGTCGCTCCTCGCTGGCACCCATGGACGCCGCGTCGACCAGTCCGGTGATCGCCTCGGACGTTGGGGCGGTGACGGTAAAGCGGATCACCGCGGTGGCCGGTCCGCCGATGCTCACGGTGTCACTGACATACGGCCCTACGATCACGACGATGTCACTCTCGGACACACCTTCGGCCACCAGCGCCTCGACGACCGAAGGCACCGCGCGGCGCTCCTGCTCGCCAGGAACCGCTCCGGGCGGAAGGGGCTGCGGTGGACCATAGGCCGGCTTACCGACGACCAGCTGGATCGTGGCGCTGTCCGCCGGGGCGCTGGCCGAGCCGAGTCCCGGCACGGTGATGGTCGAGTCTGCCGGTTGCGCCGCCACACCGATGGGCACGGCTAGAAGTGCGAGAGTCGCCACGAGCGATGACAGGGGCGTGCGAGGCCTGATGGTCTGCTCCTCCTGGACCGTGCTGTTGTCGGGTCCACCCAGCCTGCATCAATTGCGGCATGAATTGAGCAGGGTCGTCGGGTCATGTCCCGACGACCCTGCTGGCTCAGATGTGTCGTTGCTCCCGGTAGCTTGCTATCCCTTCAGAGAGCCTTCGGTGAGGCCACTGATGAAGTAGCGCTGGAGGAAGACGAAGACGACCATGACCGGGACGAGGGTGATCACCGCGCCAGCCGCCATGATGTGGTACAGGGTCTGGAACTGTTTCGAGTACTGGATCAGCGCGATCGTCAGCGTCTGGAAGTCCGGCAGCGGGGTGAGGTAGACGAGCGGGATCATGTATGCGTTCCAGACGCCCATGAAGGTCAGCAGCACGACGGTCGCGACGGCCGGACGGATGAGCGGGAAGGCCACGTTGCGGTAGATCCCGAAGTACGACTCGCCGTCGAGCTCGGCCGAATCGTAGAGATCCCTGGGTATCGTCCTGAAATGACTGAGCATCAGGAAGATGTTGAAGACCTGCGCGCCGGTCGTCATCACCAGGATGACCGCCAGGAGCGCCTTGCCGTCACCCACGAGGTGCAGCGAGCGGTTGACGTAGAATGTTGGGATGATCAGCATCTCACCCGGGATGAGCAGGGTGGTGAGCAGGGCGAACATGATGGCGCCGCGGCCGGGGAAGTCGGAGCGCGCGAGTGCGTAGGCTGTCATCGATGTAGTCAAGATGGTGAGCGCCATCACCACCGCGGTCACCAGTGCCGTGTTGAACGCGGCGCGAGGGACGTTCATCGCGTTCCAGATCTCGGTGTAGTTCTCCCAGCTCGGGTTCGACACGATGAGTGACGTTCCGGCCATGAACACGCTCCGCTGATCGCGGAGCGACGTGGCGAACATCCACAGGAACGGATAGATGCAGATGAACATATAGACCAGCAGGAGGCCGTACCGGAGCGTGGTCCACACCCCGCCTATCACGACGCGTCTGGTCCGGTCGCTCTCCCTGGCGACCTCGAAATCATCGACCTCCACCTGCGGGGAGGCGACCTGGAAGCGATCCCCGATCATGCGGCTCTCCTGTCCTGCCACCGGTTCACCCATTGCTGGAGCAGCACCACGGCGAAGATGATGAGTCCGAGTCCGACTGCCACCGCCGATCCGTAGCCGACCTGCGGAGTAGTGGTGGCACCGGCGAGCCCACCGCCGCCGAACGAGGTGTACCGGAACATGTAAAGCACCATCGTCGTGGTCGAGAAGCCGGGTCCACCGCCCGTCATGACGGCGAAGTAGTCGAAGACCTTCAGCGAGCCGGCAAGGGAGAGGGTGATGATGATGGCCGTCATCGGGCGGATCACGGGGACCTCGATGTGCAGGAAGCGGTCGCGGGCGCTCGCGCCATCGACGAGGGCCGCGTCGTAAAGGTCCCTGGGCACCGTCTGCAGCGCTGCCAGGAAGAAGACCATGTTGATGCCGAGGTCGTGCCAGACGGCGATGCCTGACACCGTCCAGAAGGCGGTGTTGCGGTCACCGAGGAAGGCGATCGGCTTGTCGATGATCCCAAGGTTGACGAGCACCTCGTTGAAGGCGGCACCCGGCAGCGGTGAGAAGAAGAAGGTGAAGGCGAGGGAGACGACGGCGATACTCGTGACGACCGGCATGAAACCGATCGTTCGGAAGATAGTGACTCCACGGATGCCGGAGTTGAGGGTGACGGCGAGGATGAGAGCGAGCGGCAGCTCGATCACGAGCTTGAGGAACGCGTAGAGCAGCGTGTTGCTCACTGCGGTCCACCAGAACTCGTCCTGCATGAGGCGGACATAGTTGTCCAGCCAGATGAAATCGGCTTCCAGGACGCTGTTGATTCCGTCCCAGCTGAGCATCGACGTGTAGATCACGTACCCGATGGGGAAGAGCATGTAGACGAGGAACAGGACGATGGTCGGAAGACACATCAGGTAGGCGGCACGATGTTTCTTCCAGGCTGTGCTCATCTGAGCCATTCGAGGCACCCTTGTACGTTGCTGCGAATCGATGCGGGGTGAGCCGGTACCGGCTCACCCCGCAGGCCCTCCTGCGCGGGCGGAGTGATCGTGGAGGAGGGGGCTAGGACGGCGGCTGCCAGGTCATCGGGTCCCAGTCAGGCACCACGAAGTCATCCGGGTTCAGCAGGCCGTCCGCGGCAGCCTGCTCGTACGCCGTGTTGTACTGGTCGGTCAGGTCCTGGAGCGCCTGATCGATCGTTTCGGGTTGGTCGAAGATCGTCTGGTAGACGGTGACCCAGTCCGGCGTCTGTTGCGGGAGCTCGGGCTCCGGCGGCAGGATCAGATCGTTCTCGGTGGGAGCGAGCAGCGAGATGCCCCGGACATCGGACTCGCCGGTGTTGGCATCCGCAACGGCCATCACGCCCATGCCGAGCTCGTACATCTCCTTCATGATCTCCGGCGAGTAGAGCCACTTCAGGAGCTCCCAGCACGCCTCCTTGTTCTCACTCATCGCCGAATAGGTGTACCAGTCACCGATGTACTGCTTGGTGCGCCCGGTGCGGCCCCCATCCGGATCCGGCAGCAGGGCGGTTTCCCAGTCCTCGGTCGAGTCGAACTGATCGTTGAAGACGCCGGGATTCCAGGAGCCGCCGATGATCATGCCGGCCATGCCGATCGAAAACTGCTGGCGGGCGTCGTCGTCGGTGAGGGTGTGAACACCAGGGAAGAGCCCGCCGTTGTTCTGCATCTCGACGTAGAGGTTGATGAGATCCTTGGTGGGCTGCTGGGTGAAGTCATAGCGGTTGTTGACGCGATCGAACTTGTAGGAGCCCGCACCGTTGGCGAGGAACTCCACATTCATCTCCCAGACCCAGGGGAACTTGTCGCCGAAGATGAAGCCATAGGCGCCGCCGCTGTTCTCGGAGATCTGCTGTGCGTAGTTGAGCATCTCGGACCAGGTCGTGGGTGGGGCATCGGGGTCGAGCCCGGAGTTCTCGAAGACCGTGCGGTTGTAGTAGAGGCGCATGGTCTGCGCGTACATCGGGAGTCCGTAGATCTCGCCGCCCCACAGGCCGCTGTTCTCGACGAAGGCGCCCGGGATGAAGCTCTCACGCATGCCCGGCTCGGCGTCGACGAGGGCGGTGATCGGCTCGACCCAGCCGGCCTCGATCTGCTGGCGGGGCTGGTTCATGTTGAACATGTCCGGTGGGGTGCCCGACTCGAAGGCGAGCTTGAGCTGGTCGGGGTACTCGTCCGCGTAGATGAGCATCTCCACCTTCACGCCGGTCTCTTCGGCGTAGCGGTCGAAGAGCATCTGCTTGACCTCGCGGTCGTGGCGCTGGTTGGACATCCAGGTGAGAGTGACGTCCTGTTTGGCGGCTGTCTTGTAGTGGACCACCGGCATGCCGGCGAAGCTGACGCCAACCGTGGCGGCGGTCGTCTTGAGGAGATGCCGTCGTGACATGCCCGACGCATGCTTGGATCCCATACCAAACTCCTTGCCAAGATCGTGCTGACATACGGCAGCATTCGTGTGTATCGGCACCGAGTGTCCCGAATCTATGCACTTTTCCGTCGACGTGGTCTCATCATATCAGCTTGACGCAGCGTGTCAATGGGAGCGCTCTCACACGTTGACCGGTTGCTCGAAGTCGATGGCATCGTCGCATGGAGAGGCGGGCGCCGTGCGTCGAGCCCAGCGGCTCGGGAGGGGAATGCTCGGGCCTCCAAGGGGTCGGTTGTCCGGAGACGGGGCCCATCCTGCGCACGTGTGAGTCGAGGACGGCATGATCCCCAGGCGACATCTGCCGGGTCGCAGGACGAGCTCCACGTGTGGGGCGCGCACCTGCGACCCGGCATGCTCGGGAAACACACAGCCCTCGTCCCTTGGACGAGGGCTGTGTGTTTCCATCGAGGTGGAGATGTCCGCGGAGCTCAGGTCTGGCGGACGGAGGCACCGACCCACGCCAGGGCGTCACCTGGCCGCAGCCCGGACGATGAGCCGAACACCTCTTCGTAGTCGTTGACGCCGTCGCCGTCGGTGTCCTCCTCGACGGGACTGGTGTTGTAGAAGTACACCTCGTCGCCGTCAGAGAGCCCGTCGCCATCGGTGTCCGGCTCGAGTGGATCGCTTCCGTAGATGAGCTCGCCACCGTCGTAGAGCACATCATTGTCGGTGTCGCTGTTGAGCGGGTCGGTGCCGAGCTCGACCTCCTGGCCGTCAGGTATGCCGTCGTCATCCGTATCCGGGTTGGTGGGGTCGGTCCCGCGTTCGCGCTCGTCGCCGTCATTGAGTCCGTCCCCATCGGTATCCGGATTGTCAGGGTCGGTGTCGCCGCCGATCTCCTCGGAATTGACGATGCCGTCGCCATCGCTGTCGACATCGCTCGGCTGGCTCTCGTCGCCGCCGAGAACGGACTCGAGCACGTTCGACAGCTCGCCGCTGTCGGGACCCGGGGTGGCGGGAGCCGGTGTCGCAGGCGCTTCGGTCGGGGCGGGTGTCGCCTCCGCCGTGGCCACCGGTGTCGACGAGCCCGAGGTGTCGATCTGCGGTCCGATGCGGGCGATCAGCAGCGTCGTGTCGTCGGTGTTTGCGGTGATGGTCAGATCACCGTTGGCGAGCCGGTCGCTGCTGGCGGCCATCATGAAGGATCCGTCGTCGCCCGTGATCTCCGCCTGGCCGGTACGGGCGACCAGCTGGCTGGGTCCGTTCCCCATGGGCACCGTGCTGGTTTCCCCTTCATCGAGATCGATGCGGATGAGGTCGACGTCGAACGCGCCTCCGCTCATCGAGAACGACTCGCTGATGCGGCCGGACGAGCCGCTGAGGGAGGCCTCGTCAACCGGCAGGACATCGATCACGGTCACGGTCTGTCGCGGACCAAGACTGAGGATCGACGTTGCGTGGTTCGGCAGGATTACCGTCGCCTCACCACCTGCGAGGCGCTGACGGAACCCGGTGACTTCATCCACGACGATCACGGGGATGCTCTCGGCCGAGACGAAGGCCGGGTAGGGATTGGTGATGGGCTCGGTAGCCTCATTGACCTGGAGATTGCGGATCCGCCAGACGGTGTCGCCTTCGGGGATCGTGACCAGCGCCTGGGAAACGACCGCGGCGTGATCGGAGGCCGGGGACGGTCCAGCCGGACCGAGCGCCTGGGCCAGCACGGTGATGACACCGGCCCCGGCCAGGACGAGCGCGATGGCCACGGCAACGACCCGGTTTGGCTGGATGCCGATGCGCTTCATGATGCTAGGTCCTTCCACAGGTACAGCCGTTCGGGTGGGACATGCGTAGAGGGAGGGTACGGAGGATGGGCATGGGTCGTCAAGGAGGTGCAAAGACAAACACCGCCGCCGGGATATCCGGCGGCGGTGTTGCACTTCTCCTGATCGTTGGGGCTAGCCGCGAGCCTTGGCGTAGTTCTCCGAGACGGCATCCCAGTTGACGGTGTTCCACCAGGCGTTGAGGTAGTCCGGGCGCTTGTTCTGGTACTTGAGGTAGTACGCGTGCTCCCAGACGTCCACGCCGAGCACCGGGGTGCCGGAGCCGTCCATCAACGGGTTGTCCTGGTTCGGGGTGCTGGTGATCGCGAGCTTGCCGCTGCCATCGACCACGAGCCACGCCCAGCCGGAGCCGAAGCGGTTCGCGGCGGCGGTGTTGAACTGCTCCTTCATGGCCTCGAAGCTGCCGAAGGCCTCATTGATGGCGTCCGCGAGGGCACCAGTGGGCTGGCCCCCGCCATTCGGGCCCATGATCTTCCAGAAGAAGGAGTGGTTGTAGTGTCCGCCACCGTTGTTGCGGACGGCCGTGCGCTTGTCCTCGGGGACGCGATCGAGGTTCTTGACGAGCTCCTCGATGCTCAGGCTCTCGAGGTCAGTGCCCTGAATCGCATCGTTGAGCTTCTGGACGTAGGTGGCGTGGTGGCGATCGTGGTGGATCTCCATCGTCTGCGCGTCGATATGCGGCTCGAGCGCGTCGAATGCGTACGGAAGTGCTGGAAGCTCGTGAGCCATTGGCTGATCCTCCTGAAGGTTTCACTCATCGCGCTCCCGCGTTGGAGCGCGGCGTCGCAGGGAAAATCCCTCAACTACTGAGGTCATTGTGCGACACACCAGCATATGTCGCAAGACCGCGGCCAGCGCCTCAGTCCTGATCCCAACCAGAAAACGGCGGAGATTCCGGCGCCCAGTCGCCCTCACTGGCTGCCTCACCGCCGGTCTCGTCGATGCTGGCGAACTGGGCGTGGGCGTGCTCGAAACGGGCGGCCGCGGCGGTCTGGCCACTCGCGAGGGCGAGGCGGATGACCTCCTCGAACGCCTGGTGGACCGCTTCCGGGTCCGAGACGCGGCCCGGCTCACGGCGCCAGTTGAGGAAGTCAATGTAGTACTCGGCGGCGGTGTCAGGGTCACCGGTCTCCTCGGCGAAGGCAGCGAGATGGGTGACGGCATCGAATGCCTGCTCGCTGTCCTCTCGCTGGAAACCGTCGCGCATGGATGCTTCCCACAGCAGCTCCGAGGTCGATGGATCGGCGTCCTGAAGTATTTCCGCCAGCTCGACCCTGGCCATGACGCGCTCGTCGTCCGAACCGGCATCGAACCATGCCGATACCGCCGATGCCAGAAAGTCCGGCTCGATCGCGTCGCCGACCCGATGCCGGAGCCACTCGAGCGTCTTGTCGGGCCCAACCGCTCTCATGGCCTCCTCGAACGCCGGGCCGTCGCCATGGAGGGCGAGGGATAGCTTCGGGCTGGTCGTGAAGACGATGGGCGCTTCGTCGGACATCAATGGTGCTCCGATGCGGCATCACCGCTGGCGTGTCTGGCTCGATCCGGGTTCGTCGGAAACAGGGGGTTGACAGGTGCCGCGCATGCCATATACGCTGCGATCGTGATGGATGCGACGATCTGTAACACACCAGTCAAAGAGCGGCACGGCAGCGTGATCGAGACGAGCTCTCGGTCGTGCTCAGTTGCGTTCTATTACTGGTACTTTACCACCCCCCCGGCGGAGCTGGCGGGGCGGTTTCGTGTTATGAGCACGTAGTCGCCGTCACGCAAGTACCAGCACCGTACGACCGGGGGAGCCGAGGTTCATACCTCGGTTTTTTTGTTGCCCGGAGACGTCCGGCGCAACAAGCGCTCGGAAACGAGCACGGCCATTCGTCAGGTCATCGAGGCGACGTGAGGCACGCGCCAGGACAACAGGAAAGGATCCGGGAACATCATGATCATCGAGATAGCGCAGGACGCTCCATCCTCAACCATGGCGGCGATCATGCAGGCGGCAGAGGACCACCGGCTCGTGGCGAACTCTCTCACCAATGAGCACGGCGCGACCGTCGTCGGCATCGGCGGCAGCCTCCCGAGCGACCGGCTCGACCTGCCGGGCATCGCCAGGGTGGTGGCAGCTCACAAGCCATACATGCTCGCCAGCAGCGAAATGCGAGGACCGTCGATCGTCATGGTCGGCGAGGTGGCGGTCGGTGACGGTACGCCCGTGACGATGGCGGGGCCGTGCGTGATCGAGGGGCGCGACAGCCTCATCGAGAATGCGCTCCTGGTCCGGGAGGCCGGAGCGCGCATCCTCCGCGGAGGCGCGTACAAGCCGCGCACCTCGCCGTACTCCTTCCAGGGGCTCGGTGAAGAGGGCCTTCGCTACCTCGCCGAGGCGCGTGAGCTCACGGGCATGCCGGTGGTCACCGAAGTGATGGAGCCCGACCAGGTCGAGCTCGTCGCCGAATACGCGGACATGCTTCAGATCGGCAGCCGCAACATGGCGAACTTCCCGCTGCTCAAGAAGGCAGGGAAGAGCACCAGGCCCGTGCTGCTGAAGCGCGGATTCTCTGCGACGCTGGAGGAGTTCCTCATGAGCGCGGAGTACATCCTGTCGCACGGCAACCCGAACGTGATCCTCTGCGAGCGAGGCATCCGGGGCTTCGACTCGGCGTTCCGCTTCAACCTCGATCTCAACGCCGTTCCGGCGCTCAAGGAGCTCACGCACCTGCCGGTGATCGTTGATCCGAGCCATGGCACCGGACGGCGTTCGCTGGTACCGAGGATGGCGATGGCCGGCATGGCGGCAGGTGCCGATGGGCTGATCCTGGAGGTCCATCCTGATCCGGACAGCGCGATGTGCGACGCTGCCCAGACGATCACCCCGGCCACGCTGGCGCAGATCCAGCGTGGGGTGGAGGCCCTCCACGGTGCGCTGACACCGGTCTTCGAGCCGATGCGCGCGCCGGAGCCGATGGTTGCGGCCGCCGACTGATGACGGGCAGGAGGGCCTGCCTGCATGGCCAGAGTCGATACCCAGGCTCGCCCGTTCCGTCAGCAGGACTGAACCGGGGCAGGGAAGCGATCGCACGCGACTGATGGAGGCGGGGTGTTGGAAGGAGTCGTGGTGGCTGTCAGTCGCAGCGCGACCCACAGCATGAGCAAGACGAACCAGGCGTCCATCCGCCTCCTGCCAGGAATCGGGGTGGAGGGTGACGCCCACGCCGGCCCAACGGTGAAGCACAGGTCGCGGGTTGCGCGGGATCCGAATCAACCGAACCTGCGCCAGGTTCACCTGATCCACGCGGAGCTCCACGATGAGCTCGTCGGTCTCGGATTCGAGGTCGAGCCCGGGAGGATGGGCGAAAACGTCACCACGCGCGGGCTCGATCTGCTGGCTCTTCCCACAGGCACTCGGCTCCACCTGGGGGAGAGCGCTGTCGTTGAGGTGACCGGTCTCCGCAACCCGTGCTCGCAGCTGAACGGCATTCAGCCCGGGCTGATGGCCGCCACGCTCGACCGGGACGAGGCGGGGAACCTGATCCGAAAGGCCGGTGTGATGGCTGTCGTGGTCAGCGGCGGATAGGTGCGACCGGGAGACGCCATCCGGGTCGAGTTGCCCGAGGCGCCACACCGGCCGCTGACACCGGTCTGACACGCGTGGGCTGCGGGCCCGGAGGGATAGCGGACGCTGGAGACGGCGCGCGCGATGCCCTTACGTCCTGATGAAGGCCAGCTTGCGGTGGTGCATGCGGATGCTCTGGAGAATGCCGACCATGATGAGGTTGGCCCAGAGCGACGAGAGACCGTAGCTGACGAACGGCAGTGTGATGCCGGTGACCGGCATGAGGCCGACGTTCATGCCGATGTTCAGGAATGCCTGGAAAAAGATCACACCGGTGATTCCCACCGCGAGGACCTGGCCGAAGTGGTCGCGCGCGACCTCCGTCACCTTGAGGCAGCGCCACAGGAAGATGACCTGGGCCAGGAAGAGGCCGAGCATTCCCACGAACCCGAACATGCCACTGGCGTGCGCGAAGATGAAGTCGGAGTCACGCACGGTGAGGAGGTCGAGCTGACTCTGCGAGCCTCCGGCCAGACCTTCGCCGAACAGTCCCCCGGCACCGATGCTGATGCGCGCCTGCAGGATCTGGAAGCCCTCGTCGAGCGGCGCGATATCCGGGTTGAACGAGACGATGAACCTGGTTTTCTGGTAGTCGGCGAGGACGTATTCCCAGCCGATCCAGCCGAGCACCGGCAGGCTGATGAGGAGCAGCACGAGGTAGAGCATGCGGGTGCGCATGACGATGAGCGTGCTCGCCCAGAGGGCCACGTAGACCATCGTCATGCCGAGGTCGGGTCCGATCAGCACCAGACCGGCCGGAAACGCGACGATGAGTCCGGCGCCGATGAAGTTGACGAGCGAGCGCATCTCATCGCCCCTGGCGGCGATGAACGAGGCCAGGGCGATGAGGGTCGTGATCTTGACGAACTCGGACGGCTGGAAGAGGAAGAAGCCGAAGTCGAACCAGTTCCTCGCACCGCCGAGCGAGACACCGAAGATCTGCACGGCGATCAGCATCAGGACGCCGATGCCATAGAGTGGCCAGGCGAGGGTGTTGAGGAACCGGTAGTCGATGGAAGCCGTGACCAGCATCACGCCGAGACCGACGATACCGAAGACGGCCTGGAAGGTGCCGCTGTTGTCGAACGACGTCAGCGGCGGCAGCCCGACGGCGCTCCAGATCGCGAGGATGCCAAAGCCCATCAGCACCAGCATGGTAACCAGGAGGATTGGGTCGAAATCGCGCCACCGGTCCCGAGCGGTATCGCCGGGTCGGACCTGCATGTAGGAAGGACGGAATGCAACCATGGATGTCTGCGTGGATGGGGGCGCGCTGCGCCCGGTCGGTGTCGACGACAGCGTTCATGGTAGCAGGTCGCATCGGGTCAGCGCGTACCCTGGCACCAGCGGGTGCGTGGTATGCTGGGGGCACCTAACCGGGCCGTGATCCGGTTTCTTGTGTTGCCCGGTTTTCTATAGGTAGATGACATCTATGGCAGATGAGCTTTTCGAATCCGGTGGATCGTCCGATGCCGATGTGCAGCGAGTGCGTGTCGAGGCGCTGGGCGAACCGGGGCAGCGTCGTTTCCGATTGATGGTCGTCATCAACGGAGAGACGCATATCGTCTGGATGGAGAAGCAGCAGCTCCAGGCGCTGGGGATGGCGATCGAGCAGCTGCTCGAGCAGGTCCCGGATACGGACGTGCCGATTCTGGACAATGACGACTCGGGTGACTTCGATCAGGACACGCTCAATCAGTTTCGCGTGGGTCGCATCGAGCTGGGCTACGATGCTGCCAACCAGCGGGTCGTGATCGGTGCGTTCGACCTGCAGCAGGCGGACGAGGACGAGTCGGCCGCCCTTGTCCTGAGGCTCAACCTGCGACAGAGCACGGAGCTGTGCACGGACGCGGCGACGATCGTCGCGGCCGGGCGGCCGCTGTGCCCGATGTGTGGGCAGCCGATGGACCCGGGCGGGCATGTGTGCCCGCAGCAGAACGGCCATCTCCCGATCTCCCTGGATGACAGTGATTCGCTCGACGACCTCGTCTGAGATTGTGATGCAGTTGACAATCTCATGCGCATGCACGTAGTATGATCACGCGCAGGGATGGACCTGCGGTTGCCGACTTGCCTCGTCGATACACAAGAAGGAAGCTCTCGTGGCTCCTCGAACGATTGTCGACATCGTACTCGTACTTATTTCGCTCCCGGTAGGGAGCATTTGGTGTGCGGGGAGACAGTAAGCCGGCAGGCAAAAACGAAGACCAATGACTCACTGGCCTCCCCTCACGACGGGAGGCTTTTTTGATGCTCCTGACCAACGGCGCGAAGGATGCACTGACGGTCTCCCGTAGTCCAACGAAGGAAATGTGGGAGCCAGACAGGGGACGTGACCCGCCGGGTCACGTCCCGCCGGAATCTCAGGCAACGACGCCCGGGAGACGGATATCGGCAACCAGCGTCGTGTATCGGGCCAGCCGGATTCACGGCAGCCAGCGGAAACGGAGCATTCAATGGTCGCAACGAAACGCGCACCGCAACACAGCGAAATGTCGGGCGAGCCTTCAGGTTCTCCTGAGATCCTCACCGGCGCCGAGATCACCTGCCGGAGCCTCGAGGACGCCGGCGCTACCACCGTGTTCGGCTACCCTGGCGGCGCGGTAATCCCCCTCTACGATGCGCTGCCATCATCCACGCTCCACCACGTGCTCGTGCGCTTCGAGCAGTGGGCCGGACTGGCCGCCGATGCCTACGCCCGTGTGACCGGTGAGGTCGGTGTCTGTATCGCGACCTCCGGACCGGGGGCGACCAACCTCGTCACGGCACTCGCGAACGCGCAGCTCGATTCGGTGCCGATGGTTGCGGTCACCGGCCAGGTGACCCAGTCCCTGATCGGCCGGGACGGATTCCAGGAGGTCGACATCACCGGCGTCTCGCTGCCGGTGACGAAGCACAACTACCTGGTCCAGCGTCCCGAAGACATCGCCCCGACGATCAAGGAAGCGTTCTACCTGGCGAAGTCGGGTCGGCCCGGACCGGTGCTGGTCGATATCCCCAAGAACGTCTTTGTCGCCAAGGCCGAGTACAACTTCCCGACGCGCGTGGGCAGGAAGAGCTACCAGCCCACCACCAAGCCGAACATCCGCCAGGTGCGGCTCGCGGCCGAGGAGATCGCGCGCGCGAAGAAGCCCCTCATCATGGCGGGGCACGGCATCATCCTGAGCGGGGCCGAGGCGGAGTTCCAGCAGTTCGCCGAGAAAACCGGCATTCCCGTGATCTATACGCTGCTCGGACTGGGCGCGATGTCGGAGCTCCATCCGCTGTCGCTCGGCCTGATGGGCATGCATGGGCACCGCCATGTCAACCGGGCGCTCGAGGAGTGCGACCTGCTGATCAACATCGGCGCCCGCTTCGATGACCGGGCCACCGGCCGTCTCAGTGGCTTCGCGCCCAATGCCCGCGTGGTGCATGTCGACATCGATCCCGCGGAGATCGGCAAGAACGTCGAGACTCATGTTCCGGTGGTGGGGGACGCCCGCGAAGCCCTGCTGATGCTGCTCGAAGAGGTGAGCGAGGGCAATCACGACACCTGGATGAGCTGGATCGACGGGCAGCGAAACCGGGTGCTGGAGGCCGCGCTCGAGGACCGCCCCGAATGGCCCGAGCCCTACTCGATCGTCAAGGCGATCGCGGAGGCGACGGACAGAGAGGCGATCGTCACGACCGACGTGGGCCAGCACCAGATGTGGGCGGCACAGCAGCTCGGCATCAAGCACGGCAGGCGATGGATCACCTCTGGCGGGCTCGGCACGATGGGCTATGGTCTCCCGTCGGCGATCGGCGCCAAGCTCGGCCGACCGGATCTCGAGGTCTGGACCATCGTTGGCGACGGTGGCTTCCAGATGTCGTTCAACGAGCTCGCGACCGCGGTCCAGGAGAACCTGGACATCAACATCGCGATCATCAACAACGGCTACCTCGGCATGGTGCGCCAGTGGCAGGACCTCTTCCACAACCACAACTACTCCGAGGTCCGCATCTCGGCACCTGACTTCATCAGGCTTGCCGAGTCGTTCGGCGCCACCGGCATCCGGGTCACGACCGACGACGCCATCAAGCCGGCGATCGAGAAGGCCCGGTCGATCAAGGGGCCGGTTGTGATCGAGTTCGTGGTCGAGCCGGAGGCCAACGTGTACCCCATGGTCCCGCCAGGTGGCAGCAATTCGGAGATGGTGCACGACCCGCAGTGGACGGCGCTCGAGGAGGACATCTAGCCATGCAGCACGCTCATACGCTGGCGGTGTTGGTGGAGGATCAACCCGGTGTTCTCAACCGGGTGGTGTCCCTGCTGCGCCGTCGCTCCTTCAACATCGATTCGATCACGGTGGGGCACTCCGAGCAGCCCGGCATGTCGCGCATGACCCTGGTCGTGCGTGGCGAGGACAACGAGGTGGAGCAGGCCACCAAGCAGCTGTACAAGCTGCTGGAGGTCATGAAGGTGACCGACCTGCCGGAATCCGAGGCGATCACCCGCGAGATGGTGATGGTGAAGGTCGCCGCGAAGGGGCAATCTCGCGCCGAGATCCTGCAACTGGTGCAGGTTTACGGTGCCCGTGTCCTGGACGCCACTCCCAACACGCTGATGATCGAGGCAACCGGCGACGAGCATCAGATCGATTCGTTCCTGACGATGATGCGCGTTTTCGGAATTCGTGAGATGGTACGCAGCGGGAAGATCGCCATGTCCCGCACGTCGGCGGGCACGCGTTCCAAGGCCGACGTATCGACCAACGGCGTATACGCCGCTGCCGATTAGAACATTGGTGAGACCGGGAGGCTCAAGGGCCTCCCGCTTCCGTGATGAAATGCAGTCGGATGACCCGTGACGGTCACGGGCAAGACGCAGACGGGCCCGGAAAGCCCGAGGAGGATTCAATGCCAGCAACGATCTATTACGAGACCGACGCCACCCTTGCGCCGCTTCAGGACAAGACGATCGCGGTGATCGGGTACGGGTCGCAGGGGAGGGCGCACGCGCTCAACCTCCGGGATTCCGGTCTCAACGTTGTTGTCGGGCTTCACGAGGGTAGCAAGAGCCGGGCGAAGGCCGAGGCCGATGGCGTTCGCGTCGAATCCGTGGCAGATGCCGCCAGGGAAGCGGACGTGATCATGATCCTCGTGCCGGACCAGACTCAGAAGAAGGTCTACGAGGAGTCGATCAAGCCGCACCTCAAGGAGGGCAAGACCCTCATGTTCGCGCACGGCTTCAACATCCATTTCGGACAGATCAAGCCGGAGCCGGGTATCGACGTCACCATGATCGCGCCGAAGGCCCCAGGGCAGCGGGTGCGCGAGCTGTTCGAGGAGGGCATGGGCGTGCCAGCGCTGGTGGCCGTCCACCAGGATGCCAGCGGCCACGCCAAGGAGCAGGCACTCGCATACGCGCGGGCCCTCGGCTCGCTGAGCGCGGGCGTGCTCGAGACCACCTTCGAGGAGGAGACCGAGACCGATCTCTTCGGCGAGCAGGCAGTGCTCTGTGGCGGCGTCTCCGCCCTCATCCAGGCTGGCTTCGAGACGCTGACCGAGGCCGGCTACCAGCCGGAGAGCGCCTACTTCGAGGTGCTCCATGAGCTCAAGCTCATCGTCGATCTTATCTACGAGGGTGGTCTCACCCACATGCGCGAGGTCGTGTCCGACACCGCCGAGTACGGTGACTACTACGCCGGTCCGCAGATCATCACGGCGGACACGAAGCAGGCGATGAAGAACCTGCTCGGCAAGATCCAGGACGGCAGCTTCGCACGCGAGTGGATCGCGGAGAACGAAGCGGGCCGTGAGAAGTTCATGCAGATGCGCAAGGAGCACAGCGACCACGACGTCGAGCGGGTCGGCAAGCAGCTCCGCGCGATGATGCCGTGGCTCAAGAGCGGCAAGGCCGCCCGAGAGGATGCACGTGCCGCGATGAGCGGCAGCAACGATTAGGTGACGCAGGGCAGGCGAACAGTCGGCCCGGTGGTCACCAGGTGATCGACATCTTGCCGGCAATGACCGGAGAGAGGTTTTCATCATGAGCGACCGAGAGAGCAACGTAGCCATCGACCAGAACCGTGTCATTGTGTTCGACACGACGCTTCGCGACGGCGAGCAGTCGCCGGGAGCGACGCTTACGACCGACGAGAAGCTCGAAGTGGCCGATGCGCTCGTGGCTCTCAACGTCGACGTGATCGAGGCCGGGTTCCCGGCGGCCTCTCCGGGTGACTTCGAGGCGGTTCGCGAGATTGCGCGCCGCGCGAAGGGGGTGACCATCGCCGGGCTGGCACGCGCCAACGCCAGGGACATCGAGCGTGCAGCCCAGGCCGTTCGCGACGCCGAGCAGCCGCGTATCCACACGTTCATCGCGACCTCCGACATCCATCTGAAGCACAAGCTGCGCATGACCCGTGAGGAAGTACTCGAGCGCGTGCGGGAGATGGTGGCGCTCGCCAAGGGCTTCGTGAGCGACGTCGAGTTTTCCTGCGAGGACGCCACGCGATCGGACTGGGACTACCTGGTCCAGGTGTTCCAGACGGCGATCGAGGCCGGTGCGACGACCATCAATGTGCCGGACACCGTCGGATACACGACACCGGATGAGTTCGTTGGGCTCATCAACCACCTGCGCTCGAACGTCGAGCGCATCGACGACGTGGTCATCTCCGTCCATTGCCACAACGACCTCGGCATGGCGACCGCCAACACGCTGGCCGCCGTCAACGCGGGCGCGCGCCAGGTCGAGGTGACCATCAACGGCATCGGTGAGCGGGCCGGAAACACGGCGCTCGAGGAAGTCGTGATGGCGCTGAAGACGCGCGGCGAGAAGTTCGGTGGTGTCCACACGGGCATCGAGACGACGCGCCTCGTGCCGACCAGCCGCCTGGTATCGGGTCTGACCGGACTCCAGGTACAGGTCAACAAGGCGATCGTCGGCGCGAACGCCTTCGCCCACGAGGCTGGCATCCACCAGGACGGCATGCTGAAGGAGCGGACGACCTACGAGATCATGAATCCCGAGGACGTCGGATGGCAGGGCACGCGCCTCGTCCTGGGCAAGCACTCGGGCCGAGCAGGATTCCGGAACGCGCTCAAGGAACTGGGCCTGGTGCTCGATGAGGACAAGGTCCAGGACGTCTACGAGCGCTTCCTCGAGCTGGCGGATCGCAAGAAGAACGTGACTGGCGCCGACATCGCCGCGCTGGTGGCGGACGAGGTAGCCGGCGAGGACGGCCGGTTCGAGCTCGTGCGCTGGAATGCAGCAATCGGCAGCGGTGGCGCCGCCACAGCCTCGGTGGTCGTCAGGAAGGACGACGAGGAGCTTGCCGGGGACGGCGATGGCAACGGGCCGGTCAACGCCCTCTTCGCGGCGATCGACAATGCCGTCGGGATCGACAACGAGCTCGAGTACTACCACGTCGAGGCGGTGACGCCCGGCGAGGATGCGCAGGGACAGGTCCATATCCGGATTCGCGTCGGTGACCAGCTTTTCACCGGACACGGACTCGCGACGGACATCGTCGAGGCGAGCGCGAAGGCCTATCTCGCCGCGCTCAGCCATGTCGAGCAGAACAAGCCGGACACCGTTCTGATGGGGTCGTCGACCTCACGCTGGAGCTAGCGATGACTGAGCCTGCCGTGCCGGTCGCCCACGGGCGCAAGGACGTCATCTGGCGAGAAGACTCCGCCGTGACGAACTACCTCACCACGTCACGGCAGGCGATCCCACTCGCAGCGGAGCAGATGGACGCCATGCTTCGTGCCCTGGCGGCGTTCGGCTGCCCGACCCGTACCGTGCTCGACCTGGGAGCGGGGGACGGCGCCGCGGCGGTGGCGGTCGCCGAGCGATTTCCGGTGGATCGCATCACCCTGGTGGATTTCTCGGAGCCGATGCTGCAGCGGGCAGTCGACCGGTTTGCCGAGTCCGGTCACCGTGTCGACGTCATCGACGCGGATCTGCTCGACCCGACGTGGCGCCGCCGCCTGCCTGGCGAGGTCGCAGCCTACGATGTGGTGGTGTCCCGGTATGCGATCCATCACCTGCCGGATGCTCGCAAGCTAGAGCTTTATGGGGAAATTTACGGACTGGTCGCGCCTGGCGGGATGTTCTTCAACATCGAGCATGTGTCGTCAGTCTCACCGGTGTACCAGGAAATCTTTGAAGCACTGATCATCGAGGGTATGATCGCAACCAGCGATGGAACCCTCGACATCGAGCAGGCGACCGCGGCATATCGCGCCCGCCAGGATGCGGATACGAACATCCTCGCCCCCGCTGAGGAGCAATGTCGCTGGTTGCGGGATATCGGATTCGTCGACGTCGACGTGATAATGAAGGTTTTCGAGCTGGCGGTCATTGCGGCCCGCCGGCCGGACGCATAGGATTCGCGGCACCAGATCGGTGTCGTGCTTGCTAATGGAGGAACGCGGGTGAGCACCCCAAAGACGCTCGCTGAGAAACTGTGGGAACGCCACGTGGTGCATCGCGCACCGGGCGAGCCTGATCTTCTGTACATCGATCTCCACCTGATTCACGAGGTGACGTCGCCACAGGCGTTCGATGGGCTCCGTCTCGCCGGTCGACGCGTGCGTCGTCCCGACCTTACTGTCGGTACCGCCGACCACAACGTGCCGACGATCGGGATCAACCTGCCGATCGCTGACCCGATTTCCCGGAAGCAGGTCGAGAAGCTGACCGAGAACTGCAAGGAGTTCGGCATCCAGCTCTACCCGATGGGACACCCGGGCCAGGGAATCGTGCACGTGATCGGACCCGAGCTGGGTCTGACCCAGCCGGGCATGACCATCGTCTGTGGTGACAGCCATACCTCCACGCACGGTGCGTTCGGGGCGCTGGCATTCGGCATCGGCACGAGCGAGGTCGAGCATGTGCTGGCCACGCAGTCGCTGCCGCAGACCAAGCCGAAGACGATGGCGATCACGGTGGACGGCGAGCTCCGGAACGGAGCGACGGCCAAGGATGTCATCCTCGCCATCATCGGGAAGATCGGCACCGGTGGCGGAATCGGCTCGATGGTCGAGTACCGCGGCTCGGTGATCCGGAGCCTCTCGATGGAGGGGCGCATGACGATCTGCAACATGTCCATCGAGGCCGGTGCCAAGGCGGGCATGGTGGCGCCGGACGACACGACATTCGCATACGTCGAGGGCAAGCCGTTCGCGCCGAAGGGCGAGCTCTGGAACGAGGCGCTGGACGACTGGCGCACGCTGCCGACGGATGAGGGCGCAACCTTCGACCACGAGGTCTACCTCGATGGCAACGAGATCGCTCCTCACGTCTCCTGGGGCACGAATCCCGGACAGGTGGTGCCGATCGACGGCCGCGTGCCCGATCCGGCGTCGTTCTCGACGCCGAGCGAGCAGGATGCCGCCGAGCGTGCCCTGAAGTACATGGATCTCAAGCCGGGCACGGCGATCAGGGACATTCCCGTCGACACCGTGTTCATTGGCAGCTGCACCAACTCCCGAATCGAGGATCTGCGGTCCGCTGCCGAGGTGATCGCGGGTCGCCGGCTGGCGAGCAATGTCCGTGGCATGGTGGTACCGGGCTCGATGCGGGTGAAGGCACAGGCCGAGGCCGAGGGGCTGGACAAGGTCTTCATCGAGGCCGGCTTCGAGTGGCGTGCAGCCGGGTGCTCGATGTGCCTCGGCATGAACCCGGACCAGCTGAAGCCGGGCGAGCGGTGTGCGTCCACAAGCAACCGGAACTTCGAGGGACGACAGGGCAAGGGTGGTCGAACCCACCTGGTGTCTCCGCAGGTGGCGGCCGCAACGGCGATCGCAGGTACGTTCGCGACTCCCGCGGACATCCTGGTGGGAGGTCGAGTATGAACCCCGTCTCGAAGATCGAAGGGCGAGCGATCCCGCTCGACCGAAGCGATGTCGACACCGACCAGATCATTCCGGCGTCATATCTCAAGCGCGTGGAGCGCACGGGCTTCGGCGAGGGGCTCTTCGCCGCGTGGCGTGAGAGCGACAAGAACTTCGTGCTGAACCGTCCCGAGTTCGAGGGAGCGAGCATTCTCGTCGCCGGGCCGAACTTCGGCGTTGGCTCGTCCCGCGAGCATGCCGTCTGGGCGCTGATGGACTATGGGATCAAGGCGGTGATCTCGCCACGGTTCGGGGATATCTTCCGAAACAACGCCACCAAGAGCGGGCTCGTACCGGTTCAGGTCGATCCCGACTTCGGGGCGGAGCTCCTCGAGGCGGCGGCCGAGCACCCGTACCTCGAGATCCAGATCGACATCCGGAACCGCACCGTATCCGCGCCGGCAGTGGGGCTTCAGTCGACCTTTCCACTGGACGACTTCACGCAGTATCGCCTGCTGGAGGGCCTCGACGATATCGGCCTGACGCTGCGCCACGAGGACAAGATCACCGAGTTCGAGCGGTCGCGGCCTGCCTACAAGCCGCGTGTCGAGCCGGTACAGGCGAGATAATCACGAGCGGGGCGCCGCTCATTTCCCCCTCAGGCTCACAACCTGGCGAGTCCAGCGCATGTGGAGCCGAAATGGGGAAGGGTGGCGCCGTGCCGCTGGATCCAGCCTCGCGACACTGTGGCGAGCGTTGTCCGGCAACATGGGGAGGACCAATGCAGGCGACGATCGTGACGTTCTCCGGCGACGGGGTCGGCCCGGAGGTGATGCAGCAGGCCGTTCGCGTTCTGCAACGTGTGGGGGAGCGACACGGGCACTCCTTCACGTTCGATGAGCGGCTGATCGGCGGCATCGCCATCGACACCTACGGGACGCCACTTCGAGACGAGGACATCGAGGCGGCGCGCCGTGCCGACGGGATCCTGCTCGGAGCCGTGGGCGGACCCAAGTGGGATGACCCGAATGCATCGGTGCGGCCGGAACAGGGTCTCCTGAAGATCCGCAAGACTCTGCGACTGTTCGCCAATCTGCGACCTGTGGCACTGCAGGAGTCGCTCATCGAGTCGTCGCCGCTGCGAGCCGAGCGCATCCGCGGGACGGACCTCGTCGTGGTGCGGGAGCTCACCGGCGGTCTCTATTTCGGAAGGCCGTCCCGGCAGTGGCGGGAGCGACGCGGCCGCGCGGCTGTCGACACACTGATGTACCGGGAGCACGAGATCGAGCGGGTCGTGAGGCTGGCGTTCGACCTGGCGATGGGGCGATCGAAGCACCTCACGAGCGTGGACAAGGCAAATGTGCTGTCGTCGTCCCGTTTGTGGCGCACGATCGTCGGCGAGGTCGCGAAGGACTACCCCGAGGTCGAGCTCGAACACATGCTTGTCGACGCGATGACGATGAAGCTCATCCAGTCACCCTCGAGCTTCGATGTCATCGTCACGGAAAACATGTTTGGCGACATCATCACGGATGAGGCATCCGTGCTGGGTGGCTCGATCGGACTCTTGCCATCCGCGAGCCTCGGTGCGTCCACAGGCGAAAAACGGCGCAACGGTCTCTACGAGCCGATCCACGGCAGTGCGCCGGACATTGCCGGGAAGGGTGTCGCCAATCCGGCCGGCATGATCCTCTCCGCGGCGATGTTGTTGCGGCTGTCGCTGGGCCTTGAGGCCGAGGCGAGAGCCGTGGAAGCGGCCGTTGCCAGGGCGGTCGAAGATGGGGTCCGCACGGGCGATCTGGGCGGCGATGCCTCAACGAGCGCGTTTGGCGAGGCGGTACTTGCCCGCCTGTAGTCCGCACGCCGGCACAAGCTGAACCGTGTCGCAGGAAGCCCCAGCCAGACGGCTGGGGCTTCCTGGTTGGTGGTGCAGCTAGAAGACGTCGGTCGGGCCGCGGCTGGTGATGGTCTCGGCAGCGCCTCGCTGGTGACCGAGCTCGAAGGAGCTGAGCACCTTCGGTGGCTCGAGCGGATCGCTGGTGGAGTACTCGAGCAGATCGACTGTGGTTGCCATGAAGGAGCCAAATCGCTGGTCGCGCCATGGTGCCATGCGCGCCGGGAACGAGCCGATTGGATGCTCGCGGGTGTAGTAGCCGAGCACGATGTGGGGCAGGTAGGCAAACTCGTCGTCGACGTGCAGGAGGATGAAGTCTCGAAGCCGATGGTGGATACGTGAGAACCAGCCATCGTCGTGCACATCGAGGAACGGGGTGTCGAGAAAGGAGTTGAATCCGCCGATCTCGACGTAGAAGGACGGGAAGTCGGAGATCGGTACCTCCGCCTGCTCGCAGAACTCCTGGAGCCGCTCGTGGGAGATTTCATCCGGCCGGCTCGGCTCATCGACGAGGAAGCCGATCTCCTGGATGACGATGGTGAGCGACGTCATCGGCAGGAGCTCGACAAAGGGATTTGTGCCGAGAGCGTCCCGCACCGGAGCGAGTGTCCGCGCGATCTCTTCGGTGATCGGAACGCGAACCGCGCAGGTCACATATGAACCTGCGCGGCGCTGCCAATCTTCGCTGAGGCGCGGGGCCTGCCGGACCATCTCGTGCTGCCGAAGTGCCTGCCAGATGTTTCTGAACGCCTCGTCCTGTCTGGTAGCGAGCGACGGCCACCAGGTCGAAGGTCTGCTCAGGCGAATCCTCGGGAGCCGTCCGGGACTCGGCAGGTGGGTGCGGATCGGCCCTTTCATCAGCCGAGTGCCCTACCGCCCGGAATTGTCGACCGAGAGGATCTCGAGCTCGAGCGTGCCTCCGGGAGTCTCCGCGCGCACCTTCTCACCCGCGCGACGACCGTCGAGAGCCTTGCCGATTGGGGATGCGTTGGAGATGAATCCCTGGCTCGGTCGCGCTTCGGCGGCACCGACGATGGTGAAGGTCTCTTCCTCGCCGTCCATGTTGACGACGACCTTGCTGCCGAGTCCGACGGTGCCGTTCGAGGCATTCGACTTCGCGCGCTTGACCACCACGGCGTTGCGCAGGGTTGCCTCGAGGTCGGAGATGCGCTTCTCGATCATGGCCTGGTCCTGCCGGGCGGCGTCGTAGGCGGAGTTCTCGCGCAGGTCACCATGCGACCGGGCGTCGGCGACAGCCTCGATGATCTTCGGGCGCTCGACCTCCATGAGCTCCTTGAGCTCCTTCTGAAGCCGCTCGTACCCCTCTTCGGTAATCTCGATTCGTTCCTTTTCCATAGATTCCCGTGTATCTCCGTGATCGTGGTTCGGCTGTCAAAGGCTCCGTCAACACGTAAAGCCGGGCCAAGTACCCGGCTTCGCGTATGCTACAACCTGCAAGGATACGATGCAGGTCAACTGTGTGCTATTCGACCTCAAAGGTGGCTTCGATCTCGACGCAGATGCGATTGGGGAGCGCCGCGAACCCGACGGCCGATCGAGTGTGGCGACCCTTTTCGCCGAGGACCTCAACAAGCAGGTCGGAGCATCCGTTGATCACCTGGGGCTGGCCTTCGAAATCCGGGGCACTGTTGACCATGCCCAGCACCTTGACCGCCCGCGTGATGCGATTGAGGTCACCGTCGAGCGCCTCCCTGGCCGTCGCGAGGATCTGCAGGCCGACCTCGCGGGCAGCCTGATAGGCTTCCTCCGGGGTCACCTCGGTGCCGACCTTGCCCTTCGGCGCGCTGTCCGACGGGCCGGTGCCCGAGATGAACAGGAGATTTCCGGTGCGCAGGTACCGGACATAGTTCGCCGCCGGCTTGACTGGCTCCGGAAGCTCGATCCCAAGCTCGGCAAGTCGCTCTTCCACCCTCATCCTCAGCACTCCCCTGGTGTTGCCTGACGACCGGGGCACTCCCCGATCGTCAGGCCGAATCTCGTCGCTCGATCGAATCCGGTGCGCTAGCGTGACCCGAACAGGGTTGTCAGGCGCTCGATCGTGGTGGTCAACGCCTCGTCACTCGTCGCGAAGCTGAGCCGCACGTGCCCCTCACCCGATTCTCCGAAGGCAACGCCTGGAACGACCGCCACGTGCGCTTCCTCGAGCATCTTCGCCGCCAGGTCCGTTGACGACAACCCGGTCTCGCGACCGTCGACGAAGGCGTAGAACGCACCCTCCGACGGCGTGTAGGAGAGGCCCTTGATGGCGTTGATGCCGTCGACCATGAGCCGTCGGCGTCGATCCCATGCCCTCACCATCTCGGCGATGACGTCCTGCGGGCCCTCGAGTGCAGCGACACCGCCCGCCTGGGCGAACGAGGTCGCACAGGTCACGGCATGACTGTGGACGGTCGCGATCTTCGAGATGTACGCGCGTGGACCGGCCACATATCCGAGGCGCCAGCCGGTCATCGCATAGGCCTTGGACAGGCCGTTGAAGGTCAGCGTGCGCTCGCGCATGCCGTCGAGGGTCGCGATGCTGATGTGCTCGTGGTCGTCGTAGATGATTTTCTCGTACATCTCGTCGGTCCACACGAGGAGATCGTGCCTGACGGCGAATCTCGCGATGGTCTCAAGCTCGGCACGGTCCATCACATGGCCGGAGGGGTTGTTCGGGGAGTTGATGAGGATGACGCGCGAGTTGGGGGTGACCCGCTCCTCGAGCGCCTCCTCGGTCACCTTCCAGTTGTTGTCGGGACTCGTCGGAACCGGGATGACGTTGCCACCCGCGAGCTCGATCTGGGGCGCGTAGGAAACCCAGGCCGGCTCGATCACGAGCACGTCCACTCCTGGCTCGACGAGGGCCATGGCGGCTTCGAACAGGGCAGCCTTGCCGCCCGGCGTGACAAGAATCTCGCCGTTGGGGTCGACGTCGATCCCGTTATCCTCGCGGAGCTTTCGGGCGATTGCCTGCCGGAAGGCAGGGATGCCGGGTGTGGCGACGTAGTGCGTCTCGCCCGAATTCATCGCGTCGATCGCCGCCTTGCGGATGTGTTCCGGGGTGATAAAGTCCGGGTCACCGCCGCCAAGATCGATGACGTCGATGCCTTCCGCCTGGAGCTGGCGCGCCTTGTCCGACACGGCCAGCGTCGGGGAGGGCGCGGCGCTCTTGACACGCGCTGCGAGGAAATCGGCTGGTTCACGCATTGCCACCGGGCTGCCTTTCCATTTGTGGTCGGGTTGAGCTTGAGCTCTGGTCACGGTCTTCAGCTTCCGACATCAGTTTACCGGGTTTGGTCGATTTCGCGGCAACCATGTCAGTGGAGCCCTGCCGTCGTTTCCGCGCCAAATCGAAGGCGGATCGGCGATCCACCGGCGCAGCTGAAGGGACCGCCAGGGGGGCTGGGGGTATGCTAGTACCCGCGTCCGCCCAGGTCGGGCGTCCGTGACACCGACTGTGCCGTGGGGAAGTCGCCTGCTTCACGACCCCGACGGGGATGCATCCGTGTGGCATCGCTGCCGGTCATTCTCTGCAGGGAACCCATTCGAGCATCCTGCAGTCATAGTCACCAGGGAATCGGGAACGGTCGACCGGCAACACATGCCGGCGGCCGGCACGGTCGAAGGAGAGAACATGGTGACCCGGAGAATGACGTCCTGGCTTGCGATCGTTGGTGCGCTGGCGATCGTATTGACGCAGCTGGCGCCCGCGACCACCGCGGCGCAGGGTGGGGACACCTGGCAGCTGTCCAACGGACAGACACTTGCCTGGACCGACGTGTACGAGCTCGACCAGGAATATCTGTATGTCGATGATGGATTCGAGATCCTGGCACTGCTGAGCCCAACAGGAATCGTGCGCGTGATTTCCACATCCTTCGCCGCGTCCGGGACCGAGGTACGGAACATCGCCGTCGAGGATCTGGAGGCGAGCGTCCCGTTGCGTCAGGTCGACCGCGGCGACTACGACAACGTGTCCTACTCGCTAGATACCACCAGCCTCGAGGGCATGGAGATCGGGATCTTCACCCTCGTGATCGAGAGCCCGGCAAGCACCCTCCTGACCATGCTCATCTCGCCGATCGACGTGTTTCAGTACGAGATGGAGGTCGCCCAGACTGACGTCACGATCGGTGGCGAGGGCCTCTTCGATGGTGTCGACGCCACGGTCATGCAGCAGCACCTGACCAATGCGACCGGCGTCGCGCTCGCTCAGGACAGCGACCCGACGCCGACTCAGGTGCCTCCGACGCCGGTTCCGCCGACACCCACACCAGAGCCGGTCGTGCCCACCCCGACACCTGCGGCGCCGCAGCCCACGCAATCGGCCGGATCGGGCTCACTCATCGACGATCTCAACCTGGGACTGGGTGGCGACCAGCCGACGCCCGCGGACGAGGGCGGTCAGACAACGCCTGATGTCACAGGAGCGGGCTCGAACAGCGTCGTCATCGCCGAGAGTGGCGTCGAGGTGGGCTACACGGATGCGTGGGAAATCGACACCGAGGACCCCGGTCGGATTCAGCTTTTCAGCACGGGCGCTCCATGGATGGTCGCGGCGTTCCTGAACCTCGATGGTGCGCTGCCAATGGGTGGGGCGCTGCAGCTGGCCGAGGTGCTGCTCGACACCCCCGAGCTCGAGGCGCCCGAGATCGTCGATGCTCGCGACCTCGACAACGGGAGGAAGCTGATCGTGATCGTCGACCGCGCCGCCACCGGTGACGTGTACATGATCTACGACATCACCCCGGCCGCGTCGACCACGACCGCGTTCCTGCTGGTGGTCGATGCTCCGAGCCTCGCGACGGGGGTGGATATCGCCCAGACCACGCTGAGTATCGATGGGCAGCCGGTGCTTCCCGGCGTGCAGCAGGTGATTCCCGCGATCTTCACCCCGAGCTCCTGATCTCACGTCCGCGTCGTCGAATCGACCTCAAGCAGGGCCCGCTGGTGACATCACCAGCGGGCCCATGTGGTCTTAGCACTCACATCCGGCCGATTGCCAGCAAATTGGCACTCATCCCTTGCAGAGTGCTAATCGCTGTGCTAGGCTGAATTCGCATTCGACATCCGGGCCTGCGGGAGCGCGTGTCCGGGTTCGTATGGATTTGGATGCCTTACGGCAATCTCAAGACCACATTTTCAGGAGGATCGCAGGACCATGGCAGAGACCAAGACCATGCTCAAGCCTCTCGCGGACCGGCTGGTCGTAAAGCCCGCTTCGCGCGAGGAGACCACGTCGAGCGGAATCGTCATCCCCGACACCGCGAAGGAGAAGCCGCAGCGTGGCACGGTGATCGCTGCGGGCGAGGGACGTCTCGATGACGATGGCGACCGCCTGCCCATGGAGGTCAAGGTCGGTGACGAGATCATCTTCGCGAAGTACGCCGGCACCGAGTTCAAGCTCGATGACGAGGATGTCCTGATTCTCTCCGAGAAGGACGTGCTCGCGGTCATCAACAGGTAGGCCTCGTCCGTCTAGCGTCCGACCACTGGCAGATCATTTTCAGGAGGAACAACTGTGCCAAAGGTACTTGAGTTCAACGAACAGGCACGACAGTCGCTCAAGGAGGGTGTTGACATCCTCGCGAATGCCGTGAAGACCACGCTCGGCCCGAAGGGTCGCAACGTCGCGCTCGACAAGAAGTTCGGTGCGCCGACCGTGACCCACGATGGTGTGACCGTCGCCAAGGAGATCGAGCTCGAGGATCACTTCGCCAACATGGGCGCCCAGCTGCTCAAGGAGGCGGCGACCAAGACCAACGACGCCGCCGGTGACGGCACCACCACCGCCACCGTGCTCGCCCAGGCGATCGTCCACGAGGGCATGCGCAATGTCGCCGCCGGTGCGAACGCGATGCTCCTGAAGCAGGGTATCGACCTTGCCTCCGACGCGATCGTCGCCAAGATCCGTGAGCTGGCCACCGAGGTCAAGGGCAAGGAAGAGATCGCCCAGGTCGCCTCGATCTCGGCTGCCGATCCCGAGATCGGTAACCTGATCGCCGAGGTCATGGACAAGGTCGGCAAGGACGGCGTGATCACGGTCGAGGAGTCCAAGGGCCTCCAGTTCGAGACCGAGTTCACCGAGGGCATGCAGATCGATCGCGGCTACATCTCCCCGTACTTCGTGACCAACACGGAGCGGATGGAGGCTGCGTTCGAGGATCCGTACATTCTCATCACCGACAAGAAGGTCTCCTCGATCCAGGACATTCTCCCGACGGTCGAGATGGTTGCCCGCCAGGGCAAGGCGCTCGTGATCATCGCGGAGGACGTCGATGGTGAGGCGCTGGCCACCCTCGTCGTGAACAAGCTGCAGGGCCGGTTCCAGTCCCTCGCGGTCAAGGCGCCGGGCTTCGGTGACCGCCGCAAGGAGATGCTCCGTGACATCGCCGCCCTCACCGGTGCGCGCGTGATCTCGGAGGAGGTCGGCCGCAAGCTCGACAGCGTCACTGCCGAGGATCTCGGTTCCGCCCGCCGCGTGGTCGCCACCAAGGACGACACCACCTTCGTCGAGGGCCAGGGCAACCCCGAGGACATCAAGGCTCGCGTCGAGCAGATCCGCACCCAGATCGAGAAGACCACCTCGGACTTCGACCGCGAGAAGCTGCAGGAGCGGCTCGCGAAGCTCGCCGGTGGTGTGGCCGTGATCAAGGTCGGTGCCGCGACCGAGACCGAGCTCAAGGAGAAGAAGCATCGCGTCGAGGATGCGCTCAGCGCGACCCGCGCCGCCGTCGAGGAGGGCATCGTCCCGGGTGGTGGCGTGACCCTGATCAATGCCATCAGCGCGCTTGACAGCGTCGAGGCCGAGGGCGACATCAAGACCGGTGTCAACATCCTCCGCCGCGCGCTCGAGGGCCCGCTGCGCGGTATCGCCGCGAACGCCGGCCGCGATGGCTCCGTCGTGATCGAGATGGTCCGCCGCCTCCAGGAGGAGAAGAAGGACCCGAACCTCGGCTACGACGTCATCAGCGACACCTACGTCAACATGCTCGAGGCGGGCATCATCGACCCGGCCAAGGTCACCCGCTCCGCGGTCGAGAACGCCAGCTCGATCGCCGGCATGATCCTCACCACCGAGGCGCTCATCTCCGACAAGCCGGAGAAGGAGGCCCCGGTGCCGCAGATGCCGGGCGGCGGGATGGACTTCTAGTCCACTCACCGAGCGAGATGACAAGGAAGGGGCGCGGCTATTGCCGCGCCCCTTCTGTTTCCCGACGTCGCCGACGAGCGCCTCGGTCGACCTCTGAGTCCTGAATGTCCCGCTCGACCTGCGGTTAGGGTATCAGGAATCCGACTGTTTCTTCCCGGGTTCGACGTCACCCCACATCGGTGTCAGGATCTGCGGGAAAACGCGTCGACCGTACTGCTCGATGATGATCGCCTGGGTCGGGCAGGCCCGTGCTCCGGCAAAGATCTGCTGGACGGTTGCCGACCCATCCTCGTCGTTGAGTACGGCGAGCCCGGTTTCCTCATCCAGGGTGTAGACACCCGGTGCGGCTCGCGTGCACTTCGCGTTGGCGATGCAGCGGCGGGGATCGATGCGAACGTTGAGGCCGCGCTTCGGGTCGGGTTGGCTCATGACGGTACTCTCTTCCTCTCTGGCGACCTAGCCCTCGGCCACGTACGGCACTTCGGCATAGACCGACTGACGTTGCTCAACTGTAGCGCGCCCGCTGGTTTGCTCGGCCACCAACGTCTCGAGACCGGGCACGTCTGCAGGGTCGAGCGTAAGCAGGATCGTCACGTTCTCGGCATAGGCGACGTCGTCCGGCTCTCGACCCTCCGAACGGAGCGTATTCTCAAGCCGGCCCGCATCTTCGAATGACACGGTGATCGCCACCTGGGACAACTCCCTGCGCTCGACGATGCCGACCGCATCGATGGCATCGGAGACTGCCTGCCCGTAGGCGCGGATCAGACCGCCGGCACCCAGCTTGATGCCGCCAAAGTAGCGCGTCACCACCGCGACGGTATCGGTGACCCCTCGCTTCAGCAACACGTTGAGCATCGGCACGCCGGCGGTTCCGGATGGCTCGCCATCGTCGCTCGTGCGCTGGATGTCGCCTCGGTCTCCGAGCACATAGGCCGAGCAGTTGTGACTCGCATCCCAGTAGCGCTTCTTGAGATCGGCGATGAAGGCGCGCGCTTCCTCGTCGCTGTGGGCGCGCGCGATGGTGCAGATGAAACGGGACTTCCTGATTTCAAGCTCGATCGAGCCTGGTCGCGCGATCGTTCGATAGGGTGCTGTCATGGGGCTCCAGCGCAATGAGAAGCGATGCGGACGGGTGCCGACTGACGGAAATTGTAGCCCTTCAGGAGAGGACGATTCTCTGGGCATCCCGAGGTGCATGGGCTCCCAGCTCGCCAGGTGATCCGGGGAACACGGTAGCACCCGTACCTCAATCTCGCCATATATGACTCGATTACGTCAGTTCGCGCCGTCTCCTTATGGTATCTTGCAGTGCGTTCTGCGAGACGACGAAACGCAGGGTGGTGCCATGAGATCCGCACGGGAATCGCAGGGATTCCACGGGACCATACTGGAAACGCAGGGAAGTCTCGCTGGCTCCCTCCTTACGGGCAAGACGCCGACCGCACGATCGGGTCCATTTGCCGGCGTGAGGATGAGCGGCTCACTGATCGTGATGGCCGTTGTGGCAATCGCGGTTGTCCTGTGGGCGATCCTCAATCTCGCCAACGGTTGGGTCGGATTCGCGGCCGTCGTGCCGATCGGGTTCCGGGGTGGTGGCGAGGCCGCCATCTCGCTGGCCCGGCTCTTCGCCGCGCTCGTTCTGATCCTGGTCGCGGCGGACACGGCCAGTGAGCGCGTGCGGTGGGTGGCCAGCGGCTTCGTGGTGCTCGGTCTCGGCCAGCTGGTGTTCGGCTATATCGCACCGATCGTCGAGGATACCGCGGACCTCAACGATTCCCTCTACCAGATGATCCTCGTTCGTGGCGTGGCAGCGGGCCTGTTCGTGATCGGCCTCGTGCCCCGCATCGTGCCGCGGTTCACGGTGCGAACCGCCCTGGGCGTCGGCGTGTTCTGTGTCGTCGCCTCGGCCGGGTACTGGCTGCTGGGGCGGATGGACGCCATACCCGCGCTGGTGAGCATCGACAGCCTCGAGCGCGCCATGCGGTACGAGATCGCCCCCATACGGTGGCTCACGCCGTGGCACTGGGCGATGGCGGCGTTGCCGCTCGGCCTGACTGCGATCGCCGCCGTGGGTGCGGTGCACCGGCACCAGGAGGGGGTGTTCCGCACGTGGTTCCCGCTCTCGGTGATTCTCCTGGCGGGGTCGGAGCTGCATGACGCATTCTGGCCTTCGACCTACAACTCCATCCTCATGAATACCGCCGATGTGCTGCGGCTCGCCATGGCCGCCGTGGTCGTCATCGGCGGCACGATGGAGCTCCGGCGCATCGCTTCCGAGCGCACGGCACTGCTCGCCGCCGAGCGCGAGCGCAATCGCCGCCTGGCGGAGCTCGAGACGCTGCGAGCGGACTTCACGGCCATGGTTGCCCACGAGCTCGGGCATCCGCTGACGGCAATCCGGCGACTTTCGGAGATGCTCGTCCGGGCCGAAGATGAAGCATCGCTCCGGAAGCGCGGACTGGAGAGCATTCTCCGGGAGACGCGAGAGATCGATCGGCTCGTGGATGACATCCAGGTGGCTGCCGCGATCGAGCGTGACGATTTCAAGGCAGCACTGCGGCCCGTTTCGCTTCGTGAGCTCCTGCGCGACGCCGAGGATGCTGCGGTCGCACACAATGCCGAGCGGCGCCCGATCGTCACCATGGATGATCTGGACGAGGGCACCCTCGTCAAGGCGGATCCAGACAGGATCGGCCAGGTGCTTCGCAACCTCCTGTGCAACGCGGCGAAGTACTCGCCCGACGACGCGCCCATCGCGCTCCGTGCCAGGCCGTCGTGCGACCATCACGTCCAGATCGAGGTCATCGATCGCGGTCCGGGCATCGCCCCCGAGGATCGAGCGCGCATCTTCGAGAAGTTCGGGCGTGGACGAGAAGGGACCGGTCGCGGCGAGCCAGGAGTCGGTCTCGGGCTCTACCTGAGTCGTCGCATCGTGCGGGCACACGGGTCCGATATCGACGTGTGCTCAGGTCCGGGCGGTGGCTCCATCTTCTCCTTCGAGCTCGAGGTAGTTGAGACGGGAGCGTGACCGTGATCCGCCTGATGCTGGTGGACGACCATGCGTCCTCCCGCGAGCCGATGGCATTCATGCTCGAGCAGGAGCCCGATCTTGCAGTCGTTTCGCAGGTTGGCTCCATCGCCGAGGCTCGTGACGCCCTCCAGGACGAGTCGCTGCTTCCCGACGTCGCGATCATCGATCTCGGACTCCCGGATGGTGCCGGAGAGGAGCTGATCCCGGTCTTTCGGGCGGCATCGGCCAACACCGGTATTCTCGTTCTGACCTATTTCTCCGATCCCGCCAGGCTGGCCCCCGCCATCCAGGCAGGAGCCTCCGGCATTCTCCACAAGTCGGCGCCGGTCGATGAGGTGATCACGGCCGTCCGTCGCATCCACGCCGGCGAGCAGCTGCTCACCTTCGAGCAGGTGTACGAGGCATTGCGGCTCGTGAATCGGGACGATTCGTCCGAGTCACTCGAGCACCGTCCTCTCGAGCCGCTGACCAGCCGGGAGATCGAGGTCCTCCAGGCTCTCGCCGATGGGCTCAGCGACAGGGAGATCGCCGAACGCTATCACGTCAGTGTCGCCACCGTTCGCACCCACCTCACGAACATCCTCGCCAAGCTCGATGCCCGATCCCGGCTTCAGGCGCTCGTCCATGCCGTGCGTCAGGGCATCGTCAGCATCGACTAGCGCCCTTGTCCAAACCATCATTCACCCGCCCGCGGCGATCCTCGAAATTGTGGAGCAGCGATTCGTCGGTTTCGCGGGCGACGAGCACGTGCCACTTCGCCATGATCTTGTGGGGACATTCCTGCATTCGAACCACCCCACAGGAGGCACACCATGCTCGAACAAAGGGACGTGACCCGAGATCCAACCTACTGGCTCACCCGCGATGAGGCGGAGGCTCGCCGCCTGATCCTGCAGGCCCGGATGTTCGATCCGTTCATGCGGACGGCGATGGAGCGGGCGGGCATCGGCGAGGGCATGACCGTGCTCGACGTCGGGACCGGCGCCGGAGATGTGGCGATGCTGGCTGCGAATCTGGTGGGCCCTCGCGGACGCGTCCTCGCGGTGGACCTTGACGCTCGCGCGATCGAGCTTGCCAGGGCTCGCGCGCTGGCCGCTGGCATGACCAACATCGAGTTCATCGTCGGAGACTGCCGCACGGTCGCCCTTCCCCGAAGAATCGACGCCATCGTGGGACGGCTGGTGTTGATGTATGTGGCCGACCCCGCCGCGACGGTGCGAATGCTGGCGGATCGGCTCGAATCCGGGGGCATCGTCCTCTTCCAGGAATGCAACGTCACCCCCGTATCGGTGCAGTCGCACCCGCCGCTGGAGCTGATGGCGCGCCTGTCCGCCTGGACGCGCGCCGCGGCCACGCATGCCGGCCTCAACCAGGCGCAAGGGTATGACCTTCGATCGGTATTCATCCAGGCCGGTCTGCCGGAGCCGCAGATGCAGCTCGATTCAAGTGTCGGAGGCGGACCGGACTGGGAGGGATACGAGTATCTGGAGGCGACGCTGCGCAGCATGCTGCCGCTCGTGATCTGTTCGGGCGAGGCCACCGCCGAGGAGATCGATATCGACACCGTTGCCGCCCGGCTCCGCAACGAGGCGATCGCGAATGATGCCGTCATCAAGGGGCCGGACATGGTGAGTGCGTGGGCGCGGAAACCCTGATGCGGATCTGCGAGCGTCACCTCATGGTCGGACGAGACCAGTTCCCGGAACCACTCATATCGCTCACATGGATGAAAGGGATTTTCCAAATGCAGGTTTCCACAATGTGCCGCCGAACCCTGATGCTGCTCGTCGTCGTGGCCATTGCCAGCGTCGGCGGCTTTCGTGTGACCACGGCTGCACACGACAGTCCGGAGATCACCGCGACCATCACCGCCACGGATTTCGCGTACGACATCCCCGACACGGTCGAGGCGGGGTACGTGACCTTCACGCTCGTCAACGACGGGGCTGAGGATCACCATGCGCAGATCCTCCGGTTGAACGAGGGGACGGATCTCGAGGGGCTGCTGCAGGCGTTCGACGAGCGCGGCGAGGCAGCTATCGCGGAGCACGGCAGCTTCGTCGGTGGCCCCGGGCTCACCTCGCCGGGCCACGAGAGCAGCTCGATCGTTCGTCTCGATGCAGGGTCGTATGTCGCCATTTGCTTCGTGCCGAGCCCGGACGGCTCCCTGCACCTCGAGAAGGGGATGGTGCGGGAGTTCACGGTCACGGGCGAGGTGGACGGGCACGAGCCGGAGGCCGACGTGACGGCTGCGCTGACCGACTTCGGCTTCGAGGCTCCCTCCGAGGTCCCGGCTGGCGAGCAAACGTGGGAGGTCGTCAATGGTGGCCCTCAGCCGCACGAGATCCAGTTCGTCAGGCTCGACGAGGGCGTGACGTTCGATCAGTTTCTCGAAGGGCTCTCGGCCCAGGCCGTGCCGGCCTCTCCGGGAGCCGGTCATGGCGATGCACACGGAGGGGCAGAGGTGAGCACGCCGCTGGCAGCGGTTGACCCGCCGTTCACCTCGGTCGGCGGTGTTCAGGCCCTGGACGTCGGCGCGACCGGCTGGTTCGTTGCAGATCTCGCACCGGGCACGTATGCCATCGTGTGCTACATCCCGGACGTGGTGTCGGGCACACCGCACTACGCCCTCGGCATGGTGCAGGAGCTGACGGTTACAGGATAGAGCTCGATGGGAGCTGAGCACGGGCCCCTCGTCTCGGGGGCCCGTGCCGATGCGGCCGGCAGCGGGGTCCATCGACCCACCTGGATCCTCGAGCAGATGGTATCCGCGAAAACGAGGAGTCCGAAATCAGCGAAATCGCGGTCGTGGGGTCCGCGGCGCCGACGCACAATCTCCCTGGAATCCGACTGAAGCGCTTCCTGCCACGAGCACGAGGATCGACATGGAGCGCAGCGATGAGAGCGAACGTCACCAGAACCATCCTGAGCGCAATCCGTCGTGTGGCGTCGTGGAGGATTGCCGGCACGCGAAGCGGTGAGCGGATATCGCCACGCCACGATGGGGAGATCTCGCGGCGTACCGCCTCGCCATCCTGGCGAGACAGGTGCGCTGAGCGGAGCTTCCTTCCGATTGCATGAAGATCCAATGCATGGATACCGCGATGCAATCGACGCACACAAGGAACGACACGCGATGAAGAAGATGATGTTTTCACTCGTCGGGATTCTGTTGCTGATCGGTGCCTTGCCGGCTGCCCTGAGCGCACAGACGGGAAGCCCGCCGGCGAGCTTCACCGGTCAGGCGAACGGCGGGGAGCCGGTGATCAGAGAGCCGGTCACCTATGTGGATGCCAGCGGCAACCCGGCGGCGACCATCGTCGTCGAGGAGGTCGAGCGGGTCTGGGAGGAGTACGGCGAGTACGACATGCCGGAGCAGGGTGCAGAGTACGTCGCCTTCACCGTCACCGTCGAGAGCACGCTGGGACGAGGAGCCCTCGAGGTCCGGCGATCAGATTTCTCGTTGCAGGACAGGGCGGGATTCGTCTGGGACGTGTCGTACGCCGACGCGGCGGATGGCGTCGAGGTCACTCCGCTCGACGACGATCTCAACCTCGCGAGCGGCGATTCGGCCACCTTCCTCGTCGTCTTCGAGGTCCTGCAGGGCCAGGAAATCGAGCACCTGTACTGGCATCCGGAGAGTGACCGCATGATCACGCTCGCCGCGCTGGTCAGCTCCTGACAGGGCCTTCTTCAGGGGCGCCCGGCTGTGCGAGCGGCATCGACGCCTTGTGCGGCCGGTCGCACCTCGGGCTGTTCCGGGAATGTTGCATGTTGACCTGGGAGACGACGATGTTCGACGCAGCCATGGAACCCCAGGAGTTCACCAATCGTCTTCTGGGCGGGATGCGGATCTCCCGCCTGGTGTGGATCGTCGCCCGATATCGCATCGCGGATCTCATTGGGGACGGTACCGCCTCCGCCGACCGGATCGCTGAGCTGGCCGGTCTGCATGCCGAGCCAACCCGACGGATGCTCGACGCGCTCGCGAGCGTTGGGATCTTTCGTTCCGAAGGTGATGGCGTGTACGCGCAGACGACGGTCTCCAGCTACCTGCGCTCGGACCATCCGCGATCGCAGCGGGCCTGGATGGAGCTGTCGCTCGGCGGACCTCATCTCGAGGCGTGGGCAGATCTCGAGACGACCATGCGGACGGGTCAGACTGCCTTCGAGGTTCGACACGGGATGTCCTGGATCGACTTCAACGTCTCCCATCCCGAGGCCGGTCGGATCTTCACCGATGCGATGGGAGCCACGACGCGGGCCTACGAGGATGCTATCGTCGAGGCGGACCCATTTCCGCCTTTCGAGCTTGCGGTGGATGTGGGCGGCAGCCAGGGAAGCCTCCTGCGTGCGTTGCTCTCCCGGCTCCCACGGGCGCGAGGGATCGTTCTCGACCTGCCCGAGGTCATCGAGAGCTGGGTGACGACCGAGCCCGACGACCTCGACGGCCGGCTTGCCGGCGTTGGCGGCGACTTCTTCGAGGCGGTGCCAGGTGGGGCCGATCTCTACCTCCTGAAGATGATCCTGCATGACTGGGATGACGACCACGCCCAGCTCATCCTGCGTCGAGTCCGGGAGGCAGCCGATTCGGGATCCACAGTCGCCATAGCCGAGTTCGTGCTGCCGGAGACGCCCATCGAGCACCCTGGCTGGATCATGGACGTGAACATGATGGTGCTGACCGGCGGTCGAGAGCGCTCGGCGGGTGCCTACGCGTGCCTCCTGGACAGGACCGGGTGGGAGATCGACCGCATCGTCCAGACGGCCTCGCCGATCAGTGTGATTCTCGCCCGCCCTGCCTAGCGTCGGCGAGATGCCCTGCCCTGGCTTGTCCGGAAGGAACAGCGTCCATCACACCTCTCCTCATCGTGCCCAGGGCGTTCGCACCGGATCCCGGTGGCTCGTCGCATGCCGTGTGCCGATCCTCGCTTTCGGTCACGGCCGTACCCTTCAGGCCGCTCCCATGATCCACACCACACCGACCGTCGAATCACGGAGTGGGAGCCCGCCACGAGGCGCGTCGCCGAATGCAGTCGCCTCGCGCGATCGGGGCTACTGGCGTGTTGCAGGAGCGCGGTGGTCTGATCTCCATGACAGAGGGCGAGTGACGCATTCGAAACGCAGTCGCGGCGCTCCGCACCTGGCGACCGAGTGGTGCTCATCGATATCGAGGAGCAGGAACAAGGCAGATCCGTGGAGGTGATGGCCATGGCCATGCTCCAGTATCGATGCCGGAGGAACGAGCGCTCCTGTGTCGCTCGGAGAGGAGGAATGGAGACCCCGACAGCCGAGCGGATGATCCAGGTCTGCACGCAGGCACCGGGCTCGCGCTGGTTGGCCTTGCGCCGGCTATCGGGGAGAATTCCTCCGAAAGGGGAACCATTATGTTGGGGCGCGCGAAACTCCTGCCTGGGCTGACGATGAGCGTGTCGGTCTTCATGCTTGCCGCCGCCGGCTTGCATCTGGTCGTCGCACACCATGAAATCGTCACGCATGAAAACCACGAGGCGTCGATATCCGCGGACCACTGGGTCGGCAACGTCTGCGACATGGAATACGACGGGAACGCGGCGACTGCGTACTTCGTCCTGGAGAATGGCCAGACCGTGAGCTTCATCGACCCGAACGGCGATGGGGTCGAAGATCCTGGCCACAATGGATGCTGGGAGCTGACACTGGAGAGTGCTGCAGTGTTCATGGGGGTCTCCGAGGAAACCAAGGATTGCATTTGGGAAAGGACCTGATGAGCCATGACCAGGTCGACCTCACGAGCGACGAGCCGCGATGTTGAGCGCAGGAGGGATGCGCAGAGCTATTGGCTGATCGGAAACCGGCTCACCATCCTGGCGAACGGGCAGGACACCGACGGGCGATACGATCTCATCGAGGGACGCTTACCCGCCGGACTGCAGACGACCCCGCATCGGCACACGCGGTATGCGGAGCAGCTCTACGTTGTCGAGGGCGAGATCACCGTCTGGCTCGAGGCGGAACGGCACGTGCTGCGTCCGGGGGAGTCGATCACGATACCGATCGGAACCGTCCATGTCGTCGGCAATTCTGGCGACGAACCGGCACGCAGCCTGGTCATCGCCTCACCAAGCGGCTTCGCGCGGCTTATCGAGGAGGCAGGCACGCCAGCCGACGGCAGTGCCCCGCCCCCGCCGTTACCCGATGACCTCGAGAAGTTCGAGCGGGCGGCCGCAGCGGCCGGAGACGAGAATCTGGGGCAACCGGGTGATCTGCCGGCTCGATAGCTCCCGCTCAGCGTGTGCCTGAAAACGAGATTGATGTCGTCTCCGGGCGGCCGCTTGTGCCACATCACCAAGCGGTCGTCCGGTCTTCTGGTATCCGTGCTCATTCCCGAGCGTTCCGTGCCGGTCAGGGGACGCTCACGGTTACCAACCCGTGTTGACAGGCACCTGAAATCCTGTTGGACTAGTCCGGATTGGACGCTTCACGGAGGCGTACGCCGACGTCGGCGACGACCAAGGGAGTCTTGCGGGAGGATACCTGGTGACAAGTAAAGTCGAGGACGTGGACGTCGTCCTCATCGGTGGCGGCATCATGAGCGCTACGCTCGGCATGCTCCTCACACGCGTGCGTCCTGACTGGACGGTTGTCGCCTACGAGCGCCTGGATGCGGTTGGCGAGGAGAGCTCCGGGGGATGGAACAACGCTGGCACCGGTCACGCCGGACTTTGTGAGCTCAACTACACGCCTGAGCGACCCGACGGCTCGATCGATACCTCGAAGGCACACATCGTCAACGGACAATTCCAGGAGTCTCTGCAGTTCTGGGCATCGCTGGTCGACCAGAACATCCTCAACGATCCATCCTCCTTCGTCCGACCGGTTCCGCACATGAGCTACGTTGCCGGTCGCGAGGATGTCGATTTCCTTCGCCGGCGCTACGATGCCCTGGCCGGACAGCCCCTCTTCGAGGACCTGCGCATCACCGAGGATCCCGCCGAGATGGCGGAGTGGGTGCCCCTGATGATGGAGGGGCGTGACATCGATGGGCCTATCGCCATGACGCGGAGCGACAACGGCACCGATGTCAACTTCGGGAAGATCACCAAGATGCTGTTCGCGGCACTGGAGCGCCGGGGCATCACGCTTCGGCGAAACACCCAGGTCGAGGACCTGGATCGCCAGTCGGACGGCCGCTGGCTGGTGACGTCCCGGGACCGGCGCTCAGGCGAGCGTGCGAGCGCCAGGGCGCGGTTCGTGTTCATCGGCGCAGGTGGGTATGCGATCCGCCTGCTGCAGCGGGCGAACATCCCCGAGGCGAAGGGGTATGGCGGATTCCCTGTGAGCGGTCAGTTCCTGCGGTGTACCGATCGCGCCCTGATCGACCGGCATCACGCCAAGGTCTATGGCAAGTCGCAGGTCAACGCGCCACCGATGTCGATGCCGCACCTCGACCGCCGCGTGATCGACGGCGTGCCGGGGCTGCTGTTCGGTCCCTACGCCGGCTTTACACCCAAGTTCCTGAAGCACGGGTCGTACACCGATCTCTTCAGGTCGGTTCGGCCGGACAACCTGCCGACGATGCTCGCGGTGGCTCGGGACGAATTCGGGCTGACGAAGTACCTGATCGGGCAGGTGCTGCAGAAGCACCAGGCTCGGATCGAGGTGCTGCGGGACTTCCTTCCCACCGCGGATGGATGCGACTGGGAGCTGATTCACGCCGGGCAGCGTGTGCAGACGATGAAGCGGACGGCCACGAAGCGTGGTGTGCTGGCCTTCGGCACGGAAGTGGTCGCGTCTCGAGATGGCTCGATCGCGGGGTTGCTCGGGGCGTCTCCGGGTGCCTCGACGGCGGTCTCGATCATGCTCGACGTCATGCGGCGGTGTTTCCCGAGTGAGTTTCCGGAGTGGGAACCGCGCCTGCAGGAGCTGGTGCCGTCGATCGGGGTGTCGCTCGCGGATGACCCGGTGCTTCGAAGTGACGTGCGGGCGTTCGTTGAACGCACGTTGGCGCTCAGCCCGGAGCTGGCTGTCGCGAGCTGACCTGATTCACGCCTGATCTTCGCCGACATCGCCGCTCGGATCCGCGTTGATGCGGATCCGAGCGGCGATGTCGCTTGTCTGGGCACGTTGGGACGTTCGTGCCGGACTGAACGCACCGTTCCAGCCACGATGTTCAGACTGTCTCGCGATCGAAGAGGCGGATGGAGACCACGAGGGACACGCCGAGCAGTCCGACCAGATAGAGCAGTCCTGTCCAGCCATGATTGCCCATGTTCGTGCCGAGGAGAAGCGCGCGGATGGTCTCGATGATCGGCGTGTAGGGCTGATGCTCGGCGAAGGGCTTGAGCACGGCGGGAAGGCCGTCGGTCGGCACGAACGCGCTGCTGAGATGCGGCAGGAACAGCACGAAGAAGGTTGCGCCGCTGGCCGCCTCGACGCTCCTCACCAACAGGCCGATCGCCACCCCGACCCACGAGATCGCGACGATGAAGAGCACCAGGAACCCGGCCGCCGTGATCCAGTCCGTGAGCGACGCGTTCGGGCGAAATCCCGTCAGGATGGCGACGCCAATCACGATGCTGGTGGACACGATGTTCGCGCCGACGGACGCCACGACGTGTCCGACGAGCACCGAGGACCCGACGATCGGCATCGACCTGAACCTGTCGATAACGCCATTGTTGATGTCGCTGGCGACAGATATCGCCGTGCTCGACGCCCCGTATCCGGCGCAGAGCACGATGACCCCCGGAACGACGTAGCTCGTGTAGTCTGTCCCGACGTTCATGGCGCTGCCGAAGACGTAGACGAAGAGCAGCATCAGGAAGACGGGGAGCAGGATGGTGATCAGGAGGGCATCCAGCTGGCGGGTAGAGATTCTGAGGCTGCGCGCGCTCATGGCGATCGCGTCGTACAGGCTCCAAGCCGGTGTGCGAATCATTCCGAAGTCTCCTGGGATGTGGTCCGTGTGCCGGTGAGCGTCAGGAAAACGTCGTCGAGGGTGGGGGAATGCATGGCCATGCGGTCGACCGGGATGTCGGCCCTGTGGATGACGTCGAGCACGTGCCAGACCTCGACAGGCGCGCCGGTCGTTGGGATTCGGAGAGAGGTGTCATCGTGCAATTGCCTCGGGTAACTGTGTCGCAGCAGCGTTTGCGCCCTGATGCGGGACGAGCTGTCGGGAAACGATAGCTCCAGAACGTGGACCCCGATCTTCGCCTTCAATGATTCAGGGGTGCCCTCCGCGATGACCTTGCCCTGGTCGATCAGGGTGATGGAGTCGGCCAGCCGGTCTGCCTCCTCGAGGTACTGCGTGGTGAGGAACACCGTGACGCCGTCCCGGGCGAGGTCCCTGACCGTGTCCCAGAGGGCGTTGCGGCTGCGCGGGTCGAGTCCGGTCGTCGGTTCATCCAGGATGAGGATGCGCGGTCGGCCGATGAGGCTCATGGCAATGTCGAGCTTGCGCCGCATCCCGCCCGAGTATGTCCTGACAGGTCTGCGGGCAGCAGCGGTGAGATCGAATCGCTCGAGAAGATCGTTGACGCGAGCCTGGCGTTCCTGCCTGTTGAGGCGCCAGAGCCAGGCTGCGAGACGAAGGTTCTCCTCGCCCGTCAGGAGCTCGTCGACGGAGGCGTACTGACCCGTGAGTGCCGTGATGGACCGAACGAGTTCCGGACAAGTGACGACATCGTGCCCCGAGATCGTTGCACGACCGGAGTCAGGCGTGATCAGCGTGCCGAGGATTCGCACGAGGGTCGTCTTGCCCGCGCCGTTGGGTCCGAGGAGAGCGGCGATGGAGCCCTCATGGACGCACATGGTGATCCCATCCAGCACGGCGTGATTCCCGTACGACTTGCGCAGCGCCTGCAGCTCGACGATGGGCGTGGTCACATGCAGTTTCCTCCTGAACCTGAACGACAATGTGTATGGCGTACACTGATGTGTACGACGTACACTTTGACATGTGATGCCGGAAGTGTCAATCGGTCGAGGAGGTTGGGACGTGCGTACTGAACAAGCGGCGGGTGGCATGGCGGCTGCCGAGCGGCTTTGGGAGCTGCAGCGGCGTGATGCCGGTTCCGCGTCTCGCGGGTTGAACCTCGAGCAGATCCTGGAGGCGGCGATCGCCCTCGCTGACGAGCGGGGCGTCGCCGATCTGTCGATGGCGACCATCGCCCGGGAGCTTGGCTACTCGACGATGGCGCTCTACCGACACGTATCGGGAAAGGCAGATCTCCTGGAGGCGATGGTGGATGTGGCGGTGGGGCCGCCACCGGCCGACATTCACGAACCGGAGGATTGGCGGGCGCAGATGACCGCGTGGAGCATGGCGCTCGCCACGGCCTACCGACGCCATCAGTGGGTGTTCGATGTACCGATCTCCGGACCGCCAGTGATGCCGAACTCGGTGCGGTGGATGGAGGCGGGGCTCAGGATCCTCAAGCAGACTGGCCTTGCTGCGGGAGAGCAGGTGGGGGTGCTCACGGCGATCACCAGCTACGTGCGTGGCATCGAGCAGCTCCTTGCGCAGTACATGCGGTACGGCAGGTCACCGCGTATCAGACCGGTGACCTATGGTGAGATGCTGACCCGCCTGCTCCCAAAGGGAGAGCTCCCCGTGCTGGAGGGGCTCGTCGCCGCAGGGGTGTTCGGTGGGAATGTGAGCGAGGGCATGATCGAGGAGCATGAGAGGGATCTACTGTTCGGGCTTGACCGGCTTCTCGACGGTATCCAGCTGCTCATCGACGAGCATCGTGCGGAGGACCGGATCTGATTCGATGGTGCGGGGACCTGAGGGCCGTCGAGCTCCGAGCACTTGCCCTTGAACCCGGTGCGTGGTTGCACCTGCCACCCGTCCGACCGGTGACGGACGTCGAGCGGCACATCGGCATCCTCGAGCAGCGAGACCTCATGCCCAGGTGACCTGCTGGTGACGAGGAGGTACGCCCGATCTCCAGTCTCGCTCGGTTCGTGGCTCGAACGAGTCGATCAGGGTGTGATCCAGCCCGTCCAGCAGCCTGGATGCTCGGATTCCTCTGGAGACGGCGAGGTCGTGGTCGGGCCATTCGGTCGCATCGACTGCGGCGATCCGTGCGTTCGAGACCAGGGGGTTGGACGTAGAAAAGATATACACGCACCCGGGAGATGTGGGCTCGGACGGATCCATGACCGTTCAGGTGGAGGCATTGCCGTCGCAAGTCCGCCGTTCGAGTCGATCGGGTCCGCGCGAGTAGTGTCCGCAATCAAGCCGCTGACGGGGCGTTGTGACGTGCAATGCAGCTGAGGGTACGGGCGGCGGGATTCGAACCCGCACGGGTTTCCCCAACGGTGTTTAAGACCGTAGCGTCTGCCATTCCGCCACGCCCGCATCGGTGTTACCGCCAAAGCATACGATGGCAGCCTGGCGGCGGATGTGCATGGTTCGATCAACAGAAAACGGGTGAGCTTCGACACTCACCCGCTGGCCTGCATTCTGGGAGCGGAAGACGGGATTCGAACCCGCGACCTTCTCCTTGGCAAGGAGATGCTCTACCACTGAGCCACTTCCGCGCAGCGCCATTTCCGGCGGCAGTAGAGATGATAGGCTGCCGGGCACGGCGCTGTCAAGGAATCGGTGTGCCTAGTGACTCGCCAGCGCCTCCGCGGCGGCCGTGAGGCGGGCGGTGGCCTCCTGAGCGAGCGCCTGGAGCTCGGGCGTGTCTCCGGCTGGAGCGAGCAACGCGGCGGGGTCGACGAAGGTCACGAAGCGGCGGCCTTCTTCCTTCCTCACCACCACGTTGCACGGCAGGAGCAGCCCGAGATCGATGTCCGCGTCCAGTCCCCGATTCGCCAGCTCGGGGTTGCAGGCGCCGAGGATCACATACCGATCACGGTCGACCCCGATCTTGTCCTTCAACACGCGATCGACCTCGATGGTGGTGAGCACGCCGAACCCCTGCTCCTTGAGGGCAGCGGTCACGAGCTCGACAGCTTCATCGAACCCTGCATCGATCTCCACCATGCGGCCGTAGGGTCTGTTCGCCATGCTGGAAGCCATTTTGCAGCTCCTCTCCAACAGCGATCGACGCTGGTTTCGTCTACTGGAGTGCGTCAGGGCGCCGTGCAGCGTGACGTGCACCCGCGACCCCATACGCTATCGTAGCCGCACGAACCGGTCCATGGAGGACGTTGTGCCGTGAGTGAAGGAAAGAACGTGAACGACATGCCCCGAACGATCCAATTGCCTGACGCGCTGGTTTCGGTGGAGTGGCTCGCCGATCGCCTTGGCGCCGACAACCTGCGTGTCGTCGACATTCGCGGTTCCGTGACGACGGAGGACCTTGGTGGGGGCAGGCAGCGGGCTGCTTATGCCGGCGCCCCGGAGGCATACGCGGCGGGACACATCCCGGGTGCGGTATTCGTCGACTGGACCCGCGACATCACGGATCCGGACGCCGACGTGAAGGCGCAGATCGCCCCGCCTGAGCTCTTCAAGGAACGGATGGAGCGAATCGGTGTGGGAGATGACACGGCGGTTGTGGTTGTCGACGATACCGGCGGTCACCTGGCGACCCGCCTCTGGTGGGCGCTCCACTACTACGGCCACGACCAGGTCGCGGTGCTCGACGGTGGATACCGGCGTTGGACAGGTCTGGGACTGCCTCTGACACGGGAAGCGCCAGCGGTCCCCAGCGTTACGTTCACGCCGCGACCTCGTCCGGAGCTCATCTCGTCGGCTGACGATGTTCTTCGTCTGCTGGACGCGAAAGATCGGCAGCTGCTGGATGCGCGTGACGAGAAGACCTACTCGGGGGCGATCCAGCGTGGCTCACGGGGCGGTCATATCCCGGGTGCCATCAACCTCCCGGCGCAGTCGCTGATGCGGGAGGACGGCACCTGGAGGACCGGGGAGGAGATCAGGGAGCGGGCACGGGAGGCCGGAGTCTCGCTCGATCAGCCGGTTACCGCCTACTGCAACGGCGGCGTGACCGCGACCCAGCTGCTGTTTGGCCTGCACCGGGCGGGGTTGTCGCTCGATCTGATCAGCAACTACGACGGGTCCTGGAACGAGTGGGGCGAACGGGAGGACCTGCCGGTCGAGGACAACCGGGACCTGTTCTCGAAGGAGGACTGAAGGGCCATCAGGAGAGGTTCGTCCGAATCAGCCGACCAACCACAGTTCCCAGTCCGGTCGATATGGGCCCAGGGAGGTCACCGAAATCCCCGGAAATGAACATCCGGGCACGACAGACGACGTATCCACATGGCCTCGGAGATGGTATCCTTCAGGTATCTGGGTCACCCTAACAAAATCCGAATAACCTCGAGAGGGAGGATAGATCATGAGGCGAGTCGCCGGAGCGTGCGGGATTGTCATTGCCATCTGCCTGTTGATGTTCGGGGGACTCGCTGGTGCGGGTGCAGCACAGGATGCGACGCCGGCGGGGGACTGCGCCGTGACATCGCCCGAAGAAAACACGGCGGTGGTCGAGCAGTGGTTCGCTGCATGGGATGCGGGGGATGTGGCTGTGTTCGAGGAGATCCTCGCGGTCGATCACATCCATGGCTGGGCGCAGGGGCCCGACACAATCAGCATGGCTGAATTCATGGCGCGGTTCGAGCAGTTCTCGTCGGCGTTTTCGGGGTTCACGACGACGATCGATGGAGTGATGGCCGAAGGAGATATTGTGGCCGTCCGCTGGACCACGACCGGCACCAACGATGGATCGTTGTTCGGCATGGAACCGACCGGAAAGACAGTTTCCTGGACGGGAATCAATGTCTTCCGGTTCGAGTGCGGCGTGATCGTGGAGAGCTGGAGCGAGAACGACCTCTTCGCCCTGATGCAGCAGCTGGGCGTGCCCGGCATCCCTGCGACGCCGACCGAGTGAGAAGCGTCGCGGCGCAAAGCTGTGGCGAGGAATATCAAACCGGGCAGCGGATTGTCCGCTGCCCGGTTTCTGGTGCCAAGGGGCAGACTCGAACTGCCGACCGCACGATTTTCAGTCGTGAGCTCTACCAACTGAGCTACCTTGGCCTGCGCCATCTTTGATCGGAGAACACCGGTGGGCGATAGAGGACTCGAACCTCTGACATCCACGGTGTAAACGTGGCGCTCTTCCAGCTGAGCTAATCGCCCCTCAGCTGATCCACTTGACTCCGACCGAGGTGCCCAGGAAAGGATTTGAACCTTCACGCCCTTATCGGGCACTAGCCCCTCAAGCTAGCGCGTCTGCCTGTTCCGCCACCTGGGCAAGTGACTGCTGCCACCCTGGGCAGCGAAAGGGATTATAGGTGGATTGGGGGATCAGCGTCAACTCGAAACAGCGTCCATTCTGCGCGGTTCGCGCGGCGTCTGGTGAAACCGCTACACTGCGCCGACGGAGTTGGTCACGGCTGGGGCTGGAGTCCCTCCAGGGTGCTCGGCCGTGGAGCAGGATGCTCGAGAGGATGATACGGGATGCATCGAGACGCAGCGGCAGATCTCGGGTCAATCGCGTCGATGGTGGCGTCGATCCTCGATGAGACTGGCCATCCGGGTGCCGCCATCGCGCTGATCATCGACGGTGAGCCGGCAATGGTCGAGGGTGTCGGGCATGGGGATCTCGAGCGTACCGATGTGATGCAGCCGGATGGGCGTTTTCCGCTCTACAGCATCACCAAGACGTTCCTGGCCGGTGCCATCATTCGGCTCGTCGAGGATGGGCGGCTGGAGCTCGATGCTTCCATCAACGCGATCCTACAGAACGACCGAGTCAACCCCTCCATCACCATTCGCCAGCTCCTCAACCACACCAGTGGACTGCCAGATTACTCGACACTGCCGGGTTACGGTGAAGATCTTCGTCTCGAGCCAGGCCAACCCTGGACAGATGACGAATTTCTGGACCGCACTCTGCGGCAGGGGTACCTGTTTCCAAGTGGTGAAGGCTGGTCATACTCGAACATCGGTTACATGCTGTTGCGACAGGCGATCGAGCGGCTGACCGGCGCATCGCTCAGCCGGGCGCTGGCCGAGCTGGTCTTCGAGCCGATGGGATTGGGGGCCACGTCCGTGGTCAGGTCACTGCCGGATACACACGGGCTCGAACCCGGCTTCAGTACCCAGTTCGAAACCGATGGCGAGGTGCATGATGTGCGCGGCCGCTACGATCCTGGATGGGTTTCGCACGGGCTGGTGAGGTCCACGGCACTGGACACCGCGCGCATGCTCGATGGCCTTGTCGGTGGGCGGCTGCTCAGGCGCGAATCGGTTGGGACCATGCTCGGCGTCGTTCCGGTTCCTGCCACGCATCCCCAGATCAGGAAGCCGGGGTATGGGCTTGGATTGATGATCGACCGCGACTCGCCGTATGGATCGGTCGCGGGGCATGCGGGTGGTGGGCCTGGATACTCCACCGCTGTGTTTCATTTCTCCAACGTGGAGAGTCGTGCGATAACGATTGCCGCCCTCACCAACCGCGACACCAGTGAGGTAGCCACGAAGATCGTGTTTGCCATCGCCGACCTTCTGGCCGATCTGGAAAGGTCGTGACGGCTCGTCGACCAACGATGCTGTTCCACATTCCTGGCGGGTCCGATCAGCTATTGCCCAGCGCAATTGCGCCCGGTACAGTGGCGTGAGGACCACGGAAACAGCCGCAACTCATCTTGAATGTGTAGGGAGGAGCATCACGATGCACCAGTCGAATCCCCGTGGCACGGATACTACGGTCGCCCTTTCGCGACGAACGACATTGAAGGTTGCCGGGGCGGCGCTTGTGGGAGCGGCGATGGCAACCTCCGTGGTACGCGCAGGGCTTGCAGCACAGGATGCCACCCCGGCCTCCATAAATGGCGTACGCACGGAGCTGCTTGGGGTGGGATTCCCGACGGGACAGGACGGGCAGGTCCTCCAGCTCATCCGGTTCACGCTGGAACCCGGCGCGACAACCGCGCCGCATGTGCGGCCGGGTACCCGCGTCAACTATGTCGATCGCGGTCACTGGGGCGTGACGGTGGTCGGCGGCCTCGTCGAGCTCCAGCCGGCCGGCGGCGACCGCCAGAGCGATCGCGAGGCGCTCTCGCCAGGATCCGAGTACATCCTTGAGGTGGGGGACAGCCTGTTCATCGACGAGGGAGCCGTCATCGCATCACGCAATGCCGGTGACGAGCCGCTGGTTCTCTACACCTCGGCGACATCGCCAGCCGATGCGCTGACCACCACCTCGGTTCCGACGGACGGCGAAGCGACGCCATCCTCCTGAACCGTCAGTGCCCGTCGTTCGAATGTCAGTCGGGTGCTGCCACCACGGGCAGCACCTGTAGAGCGTAGGGGGCGACCAGCAACGAGAGCGGACGGTCGGGCGATGCCGATGCCAGCACCTGATTCAGGGCGTCCTCCACCGACGGGCTGACTCCGAACCCCAGCCCTTCGATCGACGAGGGATCGGCAGCGCCCGCGATCACCACGTTGACGTCCTGGAGCACCTGAGCCATGACATATGCGCGCTGAGCGCCGGCCTGGATTCCGTTCGCTCGGGCATCGTGAATGATGCCTTTCGGGCCGGCTGGATGACGCATCGCGGCGCCGAACCGTTGCTCACCAGGACCCTCGCCAATGCCTTCGGGGCAGGCCGAAGGGACGACGATCGTGCCGCCCGGTCGCACGACCGGCACCGGAGCGAACTGCAGGTAGCTGGCGGCCCGGCTCGATTGGTAGAGATTGGCGTCCTTGGGTGAGGGAACGCCAGCGATGGCGACATCGACCTGGTGCGGCAGGGATGCCGTCATGAACGTGCTGGCGAGGCTGGCAAGGGCGTCGTGGACCGTTTCCGGCGCTCCATAGCGGATGTCGACGATGCCACCCTCCGTGTTCTTGACGACATTCGCCACGAAGTCGAGCCCCGCTCGACGAGCCACTACACGGACAGCATCCTGGAAGGGATTGCCGCTGATCCTGGCGAGTCGCGTGCCAGGGTGGTCGAGAAGCGCGGGACCGTGCGTGTACTCGATCACCGCCTCATTGGCGCAGCCGATGGCGATCGTCTTTCCGCCGCCGGAGAAACCCGCGTATTGGTGAGGCTCCACGATCCCGGTTGCGATGAGGATGTCCGCTTCGACAGCACGGCGATTGATACGGAAGGGCACACCGTTTTCCGGTTCGTAGACGGTCACAAGCTGGTCAGGGTCGTACGGGTCGTGGTCCACAACCTGGTATCGATCACAGATGTCGGAACCGAGCTTCGCTCGCTTTTCCTCCGGCGTGCTTGCACGGTGCGTGCCCACCGCGACGAGGATCGTCATGCGATCAGGAGAGACACCTGCGACGTCGAGCTCCGCGAGCATCGGCGGGAGAAGAATGTGATCCGGGCACGATCGAGTGGCGTCGGTTACGGCGATCACCACCGATCGAGCCCCTCGTGCCAACTCTCGAAGCGGAGGTGCTCCCATCGGCTGAGTGATGCGCTCGCGGGCGAGTGCGGCGGGGTCCGGATTCCCGGCCGGTTGCATGGCGGCAAGATCCAGCACGGTAAACCGGTCAGGAATCTCAACCGAAATCTCACTGGTACCGAACGGAATCCTGCGCGATGTGGGCATCTGGCGATCCCTTCCAAGGCCTGCTGGTCCCGGAGATGCCCCATGGTACTATGCCAAACGAAGTTGCCAAACAATAGATGGCGGGCGGCCGAGGCCGCGGCTGTTCGCTAGGGATCGATGTCTGCTGGCGCAGGGATCGGCGGAGGATCAGGTCGAGATGGGAAACGACGTCGCACGACGCGCGGGACGCTCGAAGGTCACGGTCGTTGGAGCCGGTATGGTCGGTGGAACGGTCGCCCAGTTGGTCGCTCAGCGTGACTACGCTGATGTCGTCCTCGTGGACATCGTCGAGGGGTTGCCACAAGGCAAGGCGCTCGACCTGATGCAGGCGGGGCCGGTCCTGGGATACGACAGCAACCTCATCGGGACGAACGGGTATGCCGAGACCGCGGACTCCGATGTGGTCGTCATTACCTCCGGTATCGCGCGAAAGCCGGGTATGAGTCGCGACGATCTGCTGAAGACGAACATGGGCATCGTCGAGTCCGTCACCCGCGAAGTCGTGGCCACCTCACCCAACGCAATCATTGTCGTGGTGTCGAATCCGCTGGACGCGATGTGCCATGTCGCGTTCGATACAGCAGGATGGCCCAGGGAGCGGGTCATCGGTCAGGCAGGGGTTCTCGACTCGGCGCGGTTCCGCACGTTCATCGCGATGGAGCTCGATGTCTCCGTCGAGGATGTGTCCGCGTTCGTGCTGGGCGGACACGGAGACACCATGGTGCCGCTATCCCGCTATTCAACCGTGGCCGGCATTCCCATTACCGAGCTGATCCCCGCAGATCGCCTGCGTGAGATCGAGGAGCGGACCGCAAACGGTGGAGCCGAGATCGTCGGCCTGCTCAAGAGCGGCAGTGCCTACTACGCTCCCGCTGCCTCGGTGGTCGAGATGGTCGAGGCCATCCTGCTCGACAAGAAGCGCATTCTGCCGTCGAGTGTGCTGCTTCAGGGCGAGTACGGGATCGATGGGCTGTATGTCGGTGTGCCCGTAAAGCTCGGGGCGAACGGGCTCGAGCAGGTCATCGAGATCACACTGACGGACGAGGAGCGGACTGCGCTGCGCAACTCGGCCAATGCCGTACAGGGTCTGGTCGACGCCATGGCTCGCCTGCGCACGGAAGCGTAGCCACAGGCTCGAGCTTCCACGGATCGGGAGTGGGTGCCTCGATTCACTGCTGACCTTGGCACTCGTTGTGCATTGAGCAGGGTGGTATTGTCGCTGGCAGAATGCCGGCGGCCCGCAATGCCATGTGCCCGGTGTATGGCCGGCGCTCACGTCGATTCGAACCAACGAGAGGACCTGCCTGAATGCCGAAGATCCTCGGACCACTCAACACCGTTCGCAATTTCCTCAGCGTCGTCCGGGAGGTCGACTTCGACGAGGTGCGCGGTCGCGCCGAGACCCCGCCGAAGATTCTGGTTGCGACGAACGAGCCCAGGATCGCGGACACGTTCATCACGATCGTCTTCGGTCATGACGCACAGCGCTTCGTGGACACCCGCACGGACTGGTTCGGCGACATCGACGGGACCCGCTACGACATCATCGTCGTCGTGGACCCCGAAGGGACTGGTATCCGTGAGCAGGTACAGCAGGCGGTCGGTCCGGATGCTCCGCGCAAGGTGCTGTTCGCGCGGACGTCCGGCTCCGAGTTGAGCCCGAGGGAGACCACGAGCATCCAGGACGCGATCGTGTCGCTGAATCTTGAGCTCGCGCCGGCTCTCGGCCGGAATTTCCCCGAGTTGAGGGTCGCCGCCGTGCGGGCGATCGTCGATGAGACGTCCAAGGCGAACGCCCAGTTCGCACTGGTCTCCAATGTCCCGGCCGTGATTCCGATCGTGGGAAACATCGTTGCGGCCGGCGCGGATCTGATCGTGCTGACGAAGAACCAGGTCATGATGGTGTTCAAGATCGCGGCCGCCCACAATCGCGACCTGAACAACCAGATGGCAATGATGCGAGAGCTGGCGCCCGTGGTTGGTGGAGGATTCCTCTGGCGGACCGTCGCCCGGGAGGCAGCCTCGTTCCTGCCGCTTGCAGCCGGGACGGTGCCCAAGGTAGCCATCGCCTACGTCGGCACGGTGGTGATGGGACGCGCCGCCGACTACTACTATCGGTTTGGCGAAAAGCCGACTCGCCAGCACTTGCGGGAGTTCACCCGGAAGGCTTCCGACAGCGTGTCACGTCTCAGAATCAGCCGGGAGGACGAGGGCGCGGCGCAGGTCGAGCTGGCCCCGGAAGTCGAGCAGGAACCCGATCAGAGCCAATAGCCGACAGGGCACCTAGGCGAGATCGAGCGCCGACACGCGCTTGTTGAACTGTGGCAGCTTGAGCCCGAGCAGAGCCGCCGCTTCCGAGCGATCCCCATCCGCAGCTGCGAGCGCTTCCTCGAGTGCCGCCTGTTCGACGCTGTCCAGCAGCTCATCCAGAGACGTGCCGCGACGCACCAGTGTGCCGATGTCGAAGAGCCGGCGACTGTCGGTGCCGAAGAAACTGATGTGCTCCGGGGTGATAATCGAGCCTCGAGACAGGACGACGGCGCGCTCAATGAGGTTCTGGAGCTCCCGAACGTTGCCCGGCCAGTCGTACTCCATGAGGGCGTCCATGGCCTGCTGGCTGATGCGGGCCGGGGCGGAGCGGGGAGTGGCGCGGTACTTGTTCAGGAAGTGCTCGACGAGCAATGGTATGTCATCACGACGCTCCCGCAGTGGCGGCAGATAGATCGAAATGACGTTGAGGCGATAGTAGAGGTCCTCCCGGAATCGGTTTGCCTCGACCTCCTGCTGGAGCACCTTGTTCGTCGCGGCGATGACCCTGGTATCGACCTTGACCGACACCGTGCCTCCGACGCGCTCGAACTCGCGCTCCTGCAGCACGCGCAGGAGCTTCTTCTGCGTCGAGAGGGTCATCTCGCCGATCTCGTCGAGGAAGATCGAGCCCTTGTTCGCGAGCTCGAACCGTCCCTTGCGCTGGTTCATCGCGCCGGTGAAGGCACCCTTCTCGTGACCGAAGAGCTCGCTCTCGAGGAGGGTTTCCGGCAGGGCCGCGCAGTTCACCTTGATCAGCGGTCCGCGCGAGTAGTTGGACGTCTGGTGGAGGATGGTTGCGATCAGCTCCTTGCCGGTGCCGGTCTCACCTGTGATCAGCACCGTGGCGTCGGAGCGTGCCACCCGCCCGATCGTCTTGTAGACATCCTGCATCGCGGTGCTGTTTCCGATCAGCAGGTCGTTGGGGTCGGGCTTGTCCAGCCGCGCGGACAGCTCCTCGATCTGATCGGACAGCTGCTTCCGGTCGAAGAATCGCCGGATGGTGAGCATGACGTCGTCCAGGTCGAATGGCTTGGTCAGATAGTCGTAGGCGCCGGCCTGCATCGCCTGGATCGCGATGCTCGAGGTCCCGAACGCCGTCATCATGATGATCGGCAGGGGACCGTCGTCGGTGTGCTTGATTTCCTTGAGTACATCGATGCCGCTCTTGTCCGGCATCCGCACGTCCATCATGACGAGGTCGGGCTTGCCGGCATCGGACTCGAATGCTTCGATAACTGCAGACCCTGCTTCAGCCTCGGTCACCGAGAACCCTTCATCCTCGAGGAGATCTCGAAGGACTTGTCGAATGGCGGCGTCATCGTCGACGATCATGATTGTGGGCATATGAAGCAGCGTATCCTTTTCCAAAGGGTATTGTTTCGCGCATGAATAGCTCATGATATTATCGCAGTTTCGGGCAAATCGGTCTACGCGCCAACATGTCGCCAACCTCGCGCCGTCTCAACTCCTGGGGAAGGTCTCCACATGAAAACACGTCGTGTCGTGCTGATCGGGTTCAGTGGTGCTGGCAAGAGCACGGTTGGCCGCACGCTGGCACAGCGCCTCGGCTGGCGGTTGATCGACACGGATACCGAAATCGCCGCTCGCGAGGAGCGATCCATTCCCGAAATCTTTCGACAGGATGGGGAGTCGTACTTCCGGCAGGTCGAGCGCGAGGTCATGAGGACGTCGCTCGAGGCGGATAACGCGGTCATCGCGACCGGCGGCGGCGCCGTTGCGAACGAGGAGATCTGGCGCGAGTCGTGGCTTGGGTCCGCTGACACCCTGACGGTATTGCTGGAGGCGCCGGCCGAGGCCCTGTACGCACGCCTCGTGGAGCAGCAGGCAAGGGATCCGGAAGGCACCCTGCGCCCGATGCTCGAGGGTGACGACCCGCTCGCGCGCATTGCCTCGCTGAAGGCGCAGCGAGAGCCCTGGTATCGGCGCGCACGCGTCGTGATACCGGTCGAGAATCGGTCGGTGGACGAGGTGGTGAGCGTCATTGCGTCAGCGGCCAGTCCGGAAACGCGACACGCGGTGACCCTGGACGTACCGGGTGGTCGGTCGGAGATCCGGATCCAGCGAGGTGCGCTCGCGCATCTTGGGGATGTGATTGCCGAGCGGTGGCCTCGTGCCAGAAGGGTCTGGGTAATTGCCGATGATGCGGTCGCGAGGTGGCATCTCGATTCCGTCGCGTCCGCGGTGAGGGCGACGGCGGACGTGCGAACGCTCACGTTTCCTCCTGGGGAGTCCAGCAAATCGATAGCCGGGCTCAGCGCGCTGTATGACGGACTCCTGGGTGGTGGAATCGAGCGATCGGACGTCATCGTCGCGCTTGGAGGCGGTGTCGCGGGCGATCTGGTGGGCTTCGCGGCGGCGACGGTGCTGCGCGGGGTAGGGCTGGTGCAGCTGCCTACGACGCTTCTGGCAATGGTCGACAGCAGTGTCGGCGGCAAGACCGGTATCAACCACGCATTTGGCAAGAACCTTATCGGGGCGTTCTACCAGCCACCCGCGGTGCTGATCGACCCGGCGTTTCTTGAGTCGCTGCCTGAGCGCGAATACCGATCCGGCTGGGCCGAGATCATCAAGCATGGCCTTATCGAGCCATCGACGCCGGCCGGTGACAGCGGGCTCTTGAATCTGGTGCGGGAGAACGCCGGAGCCCTTGCGTCAGGCTGGTCGCCGCTGCTTCCCGCCGTGATCGCGCGCAATGTCGAGATCAAGGCGTCCGTGGTGCAGGCGGACGAACGCGAGTCCGGACTCCGGGCTATCCTGAACCTCGGGCATACGATCGGGCACGCGATAGAGGCGGCCGGGTACGAACTGCTGCACGGAGAGGCGGTGGCCGTGGGTCTCCACGGTGCCATGCGTCTCTCGGTCGCAATGGACCGCATACCCGAATCTCGCGCGCTCGAGGTGGTAGAGACGCTGACGACGTTCGGCTTGCCGACGGAGGTCCATGCCGACGTCGAGCGAGTTCGGCGGTTGATGCGCAGCGACAAGAAGCGGGTCTCGGGCGAGCAGCAATGGATCGTTCCGAAGGCTGAAGGAGGCGTGTCGATCGAGCGAGGCGTTGCTCCGGAAGCAGTCGATGCGGCGCTCGACGCGGTGGTTCGCCCCTAGTCGGACCTTGAATATCGCTGTGTTATTCTCTTGACGGTAATTGGCGCCCCTTCGGCTCGCCGAGGTGTGCGGTTGTGCTCAAGACTGCCAGCACACTTTGCTGAGAACGGTGTTGGACGGTAGCAACCAGGTGGATTGGGGGTCGCGACGCGTGACACGGTCGCCCAGAGTGGTGGTGAGTGCGTCCATCGCATTCGACCACATCATGTCATTCAATGGGTCCTTCAAGGACCATATCCTGGCGGAGAAGGCACACGTCCTCTCCGTGAGCTTCCTGATCGATTCGTTGAAGAAGCAGCGAGGCGGGGTCGGCGGCAACATCTCGTACTCACTTGGTCTGCTCGGTGAGCCGTCCGCGCTGATGGGGACAGTCGGTGAGGATTTCGGTGGGTACCGCGACGAGCTGGATCGGGTCGGTGTCGATACGAGCGGTGTCATGGAAGTGGAAGGCGAGCTCACGGCGACAGGCTTCCTGAGCGCCGACCTCCACGGCAACCAGATCGTCTCGTTCTATCCCGGTGCGATGTGGAAGTCGCGCGAGATCGACGTGACGGACGCTGCGAACCGCGCCGTCTACGGGGTGGTCGGGGCTGGCGATCCAGAAGGCATGATGCTCCATACCCGCCAGATCGCAGCATCACGGGCCAGGCTGGTATTCGATCCCTCTCAGCAAATTCCCATTCTGACCGGCGAGAACCTCACGGAAGGCATCGAAGCCGCCGATGTCATGGTGGCGAACGACTACGAATATTCGATGATCGAAAGGAAAACCGGCCTGTCGCTGGAGGATATCCAGCGCCGGGTCGAGCTAATGGTGATTACCTACGGGGAGCAGGGATCCGAGATCCGGCACGGCGCGGACACGGTGCGCATTCCGGTCGCGCCGGCCCGAACGGTCACGGACCCGACCGGTGGTGGCGATGCCTACCGTGCCGGGCTGCTCAAGGGACTCCTCATGGGGCTCGACCTCGATATGGTCGGGCGCATCGCCGCGCAGGCGGCGACCTATCCCATCGAGCACTACGGAACGCAGGAGCACGCCTACGACATTCCGGAGTTCATTCGGCGCTTCGATTCGTCATTCCCCGATTACGCGGGCAGACTCCGCGAGGAGGACATGGTCGCTGCCGTGTCCAATGCCCCGAGCCCAGCTGACTAGAACGCATACGCTCCGTGGATGGTCCACGTGCAGCCTTCAACCCCCACTGGAGGAATGGAACCAGATGGCAGTGACTTCGACAGACGCCCGCAACTTCGACATCAAGGATCCATCGCTCGCTCCCGACGGACGTCGGCGCATCGAGTGGGCGGCTCGCGAGATGCCCGTGCTTGCACAGATTCGTGAGCGGTTCGAGAAGGAGCAGCCGCTGAAGGGGCTGCGTCTGCTCGCCTGTGCCCATATCACGACCGAAACCGCGAACCTTGCGCTCACGCTGCAGGCGGGCGGTGCCGACGCCGTGCTTTGTGCGAGCAACCCGCTGTCCACCCAGGACGATGTTGCAGCGGCCCTGGTGGACGCGGGCATTCCCGTCTTCGCGATCAAGGGCGAGGACGAGGAGACCTACGATCGTCACATCCGTTCCGCCATCGCACACCGTCCGAACATCGTGATCGACGACGGTGCCGATGTCGTGACGACGATCCATCGCGACTACGCGGACATGCTGCCGGAGATCAGGGGTGGCACCGAGGAGACGACCACTGGCGTGATTCGTGAGCGTGCGATGGAGAGGGCGGGCGTCCTCAAGTTCCCCATCATCGCCGTGAACGACGCCGACACCAAACACTTCTTCGATAACCGGTACGGCACCGGACAGAGCACGATCGACGGCATTCTCCGAGCGACGAATGTGCTGCTCGCCGGCAAGACCGTCGTTGTGGCCGGATACGGCTGGTGTGGCAAGGGTATCGCCATGCGCATGCGCGGCCTAGGTGCCCAGGTGATCGTCACCGAGGTCGACCCGACCCGGGCGCTCGAGGCGGCCATGGACGGGTTCCGGGTGATGGAAATGATCGAGGCGGCCCCGCTTGCGGACTTCGTCGTCACCGCCACTGGCAACATCAACGTGCTCGATCGCCAGCACTTCGAGGTGATCAAGGACGGAGCGATCCTCGCGAACTCGGGGCACTTCAACTCCGAGATCAACCTCAAGGCGCTCGGCGAGCTTGCCGGTGAGGGGCGCCGGATGCTGCGCCCGTTCGTCGAAGAGTACAGCTTCAACGGCAAGCGGGTGATGGTTCTCGGCGAGGGACGCCTGATCAACCTCGCGTCGGCCGAGGGCCACCCAGCGAGTGTGATGGACATGAGCTTCGCCAACCAGGCGATGGGCGCGGAGTACATTGCCAAGCATGGCGACTCGCTCGAGAACAAGGTGTATCCCGTGCCGGTGGAGATCGACAAGCAGATCGCCGCTCTCAAGCTGAAGGCGATGAACATTACCATCGACACGCTGACCGAGGCACAGGACACGTACCTGAACTCGTGGGAAACTGAGTAGACCTGACACACCAGTCGCCATGCGCCCGTGGTACCGGATCCGGTGGCCCGGCTCCGGAAAGAGGAACAGCCCATGTCAACAACGTTCGATACCGCTGATCGCGTGCTCTTCACGTCCGAATCGGTGACTGAGGGGCATCCGGACAAGATTTGCGACCAGATCTCCGACGCCGTGCTTGACGCGGCGCTCGCCGACGATCCGAACAGCCGTGTGGCATGCGAATCGGCCACGACCCGCGGGCTGGTGTTCGTGTTCGGCGAGATCACGACCGATACCTACATCGACATCCAGGAGATCGTGCGCGAGGTGCTCACCGACATCGGGTACACCCACTCGAGCCACGGGCTGGATGCCGACACCTGCGGTGTCTTCGTGTCGCTGCGCGAGCAGAGTCCGGAGATCTCCGCTGGTGTGACCACCGCGCTGGAGCATCGCGACGGTGTCTCCAGCGACGAAGGTGACACAACCGGCGCTGGCGACCAGGGCATGATGATCGGCTACGCGTGTCGGGAGACGCCCGAGCTCATGCCGTTGCCGATCTCACTGGCGCACAAGGTGGCGCGCCGGCTCTCGAGTGTCCGGAAGTCGGGCGATCTTCGGTACCTGCTCCCCGACGGAAAGAGCCAGGTCACGGTCGAGTACTCACAGGGCAAGCCGGTTCGGGTCGATACGGTCGTTGTCTCCACCCAGCACACCAAGGACGTGGAGAACGGCACCATCGAGAAGGATGTCATCGAGCACGTCATCAAGGCGGTGATTCCGGCCGAGCTGCTCGACGACAGGACCCGCTACCTGGTGAACCCGAGCGGGCGGTTCGAGATCGGTGGCCCCGTGGCCGACGCCGGGCTTACCGGGCGCAAGATCATCGTCGATACCTACGGGGGCATGGCTCGTCACGGGGGCGGCGCGTTCTCCGGCAAGGATGCCACCAAGGTCGACCGATCGGCCGCCTACGCAGCGCGCTACGTAGCGAAGAACGTGGTGGCGGCAGGGCTCGCGGACCGGTTCGAGCTGCAGATCTCCTACGCGATCGGCAAGGCGCAGCCGGTTTCGATCATGTGCGAGACGTTCGGTACGGGGCGTGTTCCAGACGACCAGATCGAGCGCCTCGTTCGGGAGCACTTCGATCTCCGGCCCGGGGCGATCATCAAGAACCTCGACCTGCGCCGGCCGATCTATCGCCAGACGGCCACCTACGGCCACTTCGGGCGTCACGATCTCGACCTCCCCTGGGAGCGAACCGACAAGGCGGAAGCTCTCGCGGAGGCGGCCGGACTTGCGCAGACTGCCCCGGCTGACTAAAGTGCAGCAGGGATATCCCAACAAGCAGGCTGAAGGGTATCCCTGCGAGCACAGTCTGAGCCGTTGGGAGTCTCTCGCGCATGAAGCTCATCGTTGCAATTATTCAGGCCTATGACAGCGACAGGCTCCTGCGTGCCGTCACGGCGGCCGGACTCCGGGCAACCAAGATCGTCAGCACCGGCGGCTTCCTTCGCATGGGGAACGCGACCGTCCTGATGGGCGTCGACGACGATCGTGTCAAGGAGTGTCTCGAGATCATCCGTGCCAACTGTGAGCCGCGCGCCGAGGTCGCGTTCGATCCAACCGAGCACGAGTACATCGAGTGGTTTCCGATCGGGGTGCAGGACGTGACAGTCGGTGGGGCAGTTGTATTCATCCTGCGGGTAAGCGACTTCGTCAGGATCATGCCCGGGAGCGTACAGGCGGGAGTGTCGCATGACGCGTAGGGATCGTTGGCGCACCAGCGCCGCGACATGGGCGGGCGCCGCATGGCTGGTCCTGCAGCAGTTCGGGGTTCCTGCCGCGTCCTCGGCCGGCCGGGACTCGCGCATCGTGAGGGTTGAGGATGCCGCCACGACCCTGGAGCAGATGGAGCGTCTTCCGGACGGAAGAATCCTGACCGTCCCGGTGGACCTGGAGCGGATCCGGAGCGGTCAGGATGGTGGGCGAGAGGAGTCTTCGGTCAGGTTTGGCTGGAACTAGCTCGCGACAGCCTGAACGTCGGTCGCGTCGTAGCGCGCCTTTTCAGGCAGCATCTTCCCGAGGATATGCTGGATGGCCATGATGTGGCTGCACGTTCCAAGGAAGTGCGTCTCGAACGTATGGCAGGAGCAGTTCCACCCGTCCTCACCGAGCGACACCGTATACGTATCGTGGCTCCCCTGGAACGTCACGTTGAAGGAATCGAAGGTGATGCGTTCTGGTTCCCGCGCGTAGCGATGGGCCTTTTCGATCTTGCCGATCATGCTTGAGTTCATGAACCGTCGCTCCTTCTGGATACCGAATCACACTGGATTCGACACGACCACGAGGGTTGACACTCCTGGATCCGGGCGTTGGCACGAACTTCTCGCCGTTGCGGGATACGGCATAAACCAAAACGCACCCGGCAGCGTCAGCTGCGGGTGCGCTTCATCGCTCTTCCTCCTGCAAAACCTGTGACATGGGTACCTCCTTCGCCCCACGTGCCGCTGCCGGATCGCGAGCCCAGGTTGTTAAGAGAGGATTATATCAAGCTCCAGCCAGGTTGGCCAGTGGACCGGTCCGCAGCCACAGCGAGTCAAAGTCCTCCCGGCATGGGCACGGAGTGGCCTGGCGATATACTTCGTCAGGCACGTTGTGATACTGGTCGCGATGGCTGGAGGTAGCAGATGGCCACTCCGTTCGACGCTCTCAATCTGGTTCAGCGTGTCCAGCTCGCGTGGCGGCTGATGCGGGATGATCGTGTGGCCCCCTGGGTGAAAAAGATTGGGCCGGCTGCGATCATAGCCTATGTGCTTTCACCGGTTGATGTCATTCCCGATTTCCTGATCGGCGCCGGTCAGATGGATGATCTCGGTATCATCGCCGTCGGACTGATCATCCTGTTGCGGATGCTCGTCAGGTTCACGCCGGATGAGATCGTGCGGGAGCACATCAACCACATCACGCGTACCGGGAGGAGCCAGCATTCCGGAAGCGGATTCGAGTACGGCGAGCCGATCGATACACAAGGGCGCGTGCGACGCTGACGGGAGTCCCGGACAGGTTATGCCACCAGCACATCGGAAACCCTCAAGAACCGCCGAGCGCAGGCGCCAGCGACGACAGCGTCGGGCGGAGGCAGGCCCCAGGACGGCCGAGCGAGAGACCCGGGCCGTGAAGATGGCGCCGCTCTCGATGGATCCACGCAGGCGTGCACCTGTCGTCCCAGCTGTCTCAGCCGTGAGAATCGACGAGGAGACGGAGTATCGGCTCGTACGGCGCGATCTCTGGCGGCTGACCGTGTATTCGCTGATCTGTTTCGCCCTGATGATCGGCGTGCTGCTCTGGCTGAGCTGACGTCGTACCCTGAACCATTGCAGTGACGGACGAGGGCGGCCCGGGTCCATTGGACCCGGGCCGCCCTCGTCCTGGGGAATTCGGTCGTTCGCGCTACATCTCGTCGTCGTCGGAGACTTCGTCGGCAAGCGAGGTATCGACAAAGGCAACCGCATCGTCGTCGATCTCGTCGTCGGCTTCTTCGTCGTCGAGCTCGACGTCTTCGGTATCTTCCTCTTCCTCGTCGATGAGCTCCTCTTCCTCCTCCTCGCCGAAGGAGAAGTCAGCCTCCTCGCGCTGGGACAGCAGCTCACGCTCGCGCATGAGGTCCGTGATGCCGGCACGGGTCTGGCGCGGCAGCGCCATCTTGCCGGCCATTGAGGGATCCTGGTGCGTTTCCCGCAGGATGTACCTGAGGCTGTGACCGGACATTCCGAGCGCGTACATCTCGTACCGGTTGCCAGCGTTCAGCAGGTCGATGAGCCGCTGGGCGATGCGCTGCTCGAGCTCGCCCAGGAGCGTGCCGTTGCGTGAATAGACGACGACCCGTGCGCCCTCGACCTCAAACGTCAGCTGCTCGCCGGGCGATACCGTCGCGAGAACCGAGTCGTCGGCCGCGCGGGTCAGCTCGTCGACCCAGGTCTTGCCGATCTCCTCGATGAAGACGCCGGCGCGGGGTGAGGGGATCGGCTCGCTGCTGGTTGGCATCGGCGTGTCGGCGCTTGCCAGCATCTCGAGCCGCTGGAGGTTCCGGCGCGCGATCATGTTGGCGGGATCGGCGTTGAGCGCCTCGGAGTACGCATCCCACGCCTCCTGAAGGCGCCCGAGCTCCAGCAGCGCGCGACCCTTGCGATTGAGTGCCTCGGCATCGCGCGGGAACCGCTCGAGGAACCGGGTGTTGATCTCGAGGGCGCGTTCCCATTCTCCGGCCAACGCCATGTTGCGGGCTTCCTCGATCATCTGGCGCTTGGTGGGCTGTCGGCCCTGTGTTTGCTGCTGTGTGTCGGTCAAGAGACGTGTCCTTTCGGTGATGGTTCGGTTCAAGCTCTGTTCGTTTGGCGGAGGAGGTCTATCGGGGAGTGCCCACGGCCTCACCGATGAGGAACCACGGTGAGGTGCGGGTGATCCTGACGTCGACCAGCTTCCCTGTGAGGTCGCGATCGTCGTCGAAATGGACGAGCGTATTGCCTCGGGTGCGGCCGGTCCATCGGCCACGCGACTTGCCCTCCACCAGTACCTCGTAGGTCTCGCCGAGACGCTTGCTGTTCAGCTCCGTGGCGATTCGCTCCTGCTGCTTCTCCAGCGTCTGGTGGCGACGCAGCTTCTCCTCATGTGGGATGTCGTCATCCCACCGGGCGGAGAGAGTGCCCGGACGCGGAGAGTACATGGCCAGGTGAACCTTGTCGACCCTGGTTTGCTCCAGCATGTCGAAGGTCTGCATGAACTGCTCTTCGGACTCGCCCGGGAAGCCGACGATGATGTCGGTGGCAACGGTGAGGTCCGGCATCCGATTCCGTGCGTAGGCGATGCGCTCCATCCAGAGGTCGCGGGTGTAGGTCCGGCGCATGCGCCGCAGGACCTCGTTGTCGCCCGCCTGCACCGGCAGGTTGAGGTGGTGACAGGTGGTGCGCAGCTCCGCCATCGTGTCGATGAGCTCGTCCGTCATGTACTTGGGGTGCGAGGTCAGGTAGCGCAGGCGCTCGAGGCCAGGCACCCGGTCCACCTCGCGCAGGAGCTGGGCAAGATTGGGATGGTCAGGCAGGTCGTGACCATAGGCGTTGACCGTCTGCCCGAGGAGGGTTACCTCGCGGACGCCGGTGGCGACGACCCGCTCGACCTCCTGTACGATCTCCTGCATCGGCCGGCTCGTCTCCTTGCCTCGCCGGTACGGGACGATACAGTACGAGCACAGGAAGTTGCAGCCGTAGATGATCGGAATGTAGGCCGTGACGGCTGCCTTGCCCTCGGTTTGCTGGGGCAGGTAGTAGTGCGGAAGCTGCTGGAGGTCATCCTCGAGCTGCGCCAGCTCAGGCACCACCTGCTCCAGCTTGTCGAAATCCGACGGGTCGAAGAACAGGTCGACGTGCGGGAACGTCTCCTTCAACTTCTCCTGCTGCTTGGTGACCATGCAGCCGGTGAGCACCAGTGGCACCTCCGGCCGTTCCCTCTTGAGCCGCACGAGATTGTTGAGCTTGCCGGCAACCTTGTCCTCGGCCGCCTGCCGCACCACGCATGAGTTCAGCACGACGATGTCCGCATCGTCCTCCGAGCGGGTGGGCTCATATCCCACCTCCTGGAGCATGGCGGCGACCTTCGCCGAATCCGCCTCATTCATCTGGCAGCCGATCGTCCAGATGTAGAAGCGCTTGCCGTTGCGAGGCAGTCTGGAAGGGCTGGTCTTTGGCTGGATCTGTATGAGTGGGCTCGTTGACACGGGAATCTCCAGACAACTACGAACACTCCAAAACGCTCTGCGTTGTTCCGCAGAGCTGCCCGGAGTCTTGACGCCCCATTATAGCGGAAAACGACCTCCGACGACCGTCGCGACTGAAAGTCAAAACCGTGGTGTACGTACACTGATGCAGGCAGGACACGGGTGGTACTCTTTGAGGCAGGTATATTGTGCTACATACCTGCCGAATAGCAGCATCGAGTGCGAACCTATTGCCACGGGAGATTCCACACGTGTCCACCCGCACCGTTTCCAGGATCTCTGTCATCTTGCTGACCCTGGGCCTCGTTGTGACCCTGCTGTCAACGCGTCCGGTCGTCGCTGGTCCCGGGCCGCTCGATACCAGCCTGCGCGCCGCCGCCCAGAACGTCGACTGGATGACGCCCGAGCAGGCCTCCCGTCTCGCGCTCGATTTCCCGGTGATGGTGCCGTCATGGATTCCCGCCCCGTTCAGTGGCAGTCCGGCGATCCAGGGCGGGGGCGGCTACTACAGCCTCTACTGGATGATCCCGGGTGGCGAGCCGACATTCCTGCATATCACGGGTGAGGTCGGTGGCTCGCTGCCGGCGGGATCTCCAGCCGATCTGAACCAGCAACTGTTCATCAATGCTTCGGTGCAGGGGTATGACGCCATCCACGACGTGACCTCGATCTACGACAACGTGTGGTGGATCGCCGGCGGTGTGCTCTATACCGTCAGCAGCAGGAACATGACGGGCACGGATAGCCTCTCACTGGCAAACTCGCTCATCCCGCTCGAGACGCCGTCCGTGGAGCCGGAGCCGGAAGAGCCGGTAGAGGAGCCCGATACGGGCCCGACGGGCTCGATCTCCAACGCATCTTCCGTTGCATCAGGTGAGTCGGTGGCCCTGGAGGTTTACCCGAGCGGCACCGGTACGCTCCGCGCGACCGATGGTGCCTTCGCGGCGTCCGGAGGTACATCCGTGACCGGGCTCACGGGAGGGGCCGTGTCGTGGCAGGCACCCGTGGTGTCGACCGAGACGATCGTGGAATTCACGCTGCTCGACGCCGATACCGGAACGGTCACGGCTACATCGTCGATTGTGGTCTACCCGACCTCCAGTGGCGGTAGCGCGGAGGGGAGCAGCGGCAATCAGGGCGAGGACAGTGGTAGCGCGACGGTGACGGAGACGGCCGAGGCTACCGAAACCAGTACGGCCACGGCCGAGGAGGGAGACCTCGTCGACCAGGTCGTGGCCCAGGCCACCGGTAACGACTCGGAAGGCGCCAACCAGGAGACCCCGGTTGCTGTCCAGACGCCAGCAAGCGGAGGAACCAATGGCGCGAGGGCGTCGGACGGTACGGCGGGACCGCAGATCCCGACCTTCGGGGACGGCACGGAAGGGCCGGAGGTGCCCAGAGGCGGCGACGGGACCGGCGGACTTCGACAGATCGTCGTTCCGTAGCCGACCAATGCAGTCATCGAATCAGGAGCCGCCTGACGCGATCGCGTCAGGCGGCTCTGCGTCTGGATGAATCCTCGCGCTGATCGGTCGGCTCGAGCAGCACCACGAACCTCGTGCCGCCGGTGGGTGCGTCCTCGATCTCGATCGTGCCTCCGTGGGCGTGCGCCAGTTCGGCGCAGATGAAGAGACCGAGGCCCAGACCGGGCATCGCGCCCTCTGACGCCTCCTTGCGTCGATAGAAGGCAGAGAACAGCTGCGCCCGCTCTGTCTCCGGAATGCCCTTGCCCTCATCGGTGACGGAGATCTCGAGGTTCCAGTCTTCACGTCTCGAGGGGCCGACCGCGACGGTGATCGTCCCGCCATCCGTGTACTTGATGGCATTGCCGACGAGGTTGTCGACGATCTGATGTATTCGATCCTCATCGACGTCCGACGTGTGGCTGCTCCACTCGGATTCCAGGCGAACCGTGTGCGTTGCGGTGGACGCGTTTGCGGAGTCGACGACCCGCCTGGCGATCGCGACGACGTCGGAGGGCGCCCGCTGGATGGTCAGGCGACCGGCACGCAGCCTGGAGACGTCGAGAAGGTCGTCGACCAGCCGGGTCATGCGGTCCGCATGGCGCTGCAGCGTCTCGAGGTAGGCGACATGCTGCTCGTGTCCACCCTCGGCCGCAAGCTCGCGGGCGACCACCTGGGCGAATCCTCTGATCGGGGTGAGCGGTGACCGCAACTCGTGCGACACGATCGACACGAACTCGTCACGCATGCGTTCGGCCTCCTTGAGCGGCCGGACATCCTGGAACACACCGACGACGGCGTCGATCGTGCCGTCATCCGCCCAGAGCGGAGCAGCACTCCCGATAACCGGCAGCGGCTCGCCACCGGGCTGGTAGACAGCCAGCTCGACACCGGTTACCACCTCCCCGCGTGTGAGGGCACGGTTGATCGGCAGCTCGTCGGGCGGCGTATCGCCAACGATCCGGAGCTGGTCGATGCGCATCGAGAACGGGTTGCCGGTCGAAGGGAGGCGGAACATCCGCGCGGCGGCCGCATTGGACGCGACGATGATGCCCTGCGGCGGTCGAACCACCATCACCGCCTCCGGCATGGTCTGGATCACGGCCTGGAGGCGCCGATGGGAATCGGAGATCTGGCCGAGCAGCTCTTCCTGTGCGTCGGCGATGCTGGCCGACTCCATGAAGGCCACCGCCCGGTGGGCGAGCGCTTCGAGACGCGCGGTGGCGGTCTGCGCGAACTTGTAGGGCGCGTACAGACCGACCCAGGCCACCCCCACGACCCTGTCTTCCGGACCGATCAGCGGCACGCCGAGCACCGACCGTACATGCGGGTTCACCTCCATGACGTCACCGATCTCCTCGGGCATCACGGTATCGGTGTCGCTGATCGCGATCGGGCGTCGCTCCTGGGCGACACGGCCCACGAACCCGTCCCCGAACGGCAGCTCGACCGTCGGCGACGAGCTGTGGTCGGACGCGCGGTCGCCCCCGTAGGTGACGGCCTGGACCAGCGCTGCCGAGGCGTGATCGGTGAGATAGATGGCTCCGGCGGAGGCCCGGTTCACCCGTACCATAGCCGTGAGGATGTTCTCGAAGACGGACACGTAGGCGGCGTTGTCGCCGGCTGGACGCTGGGCGGCGGCAATCTCGACGGCATTCAGGGCGGTATTGGCGGCTCGCATGGCGGCGGCATCGAGGCGGGCACTGGCCTGCTCGTACTTGAGCCGCTCGACCGTCGCTGCCACCGAGCCCGCGAGCAGCAGAAAGAGCGCCAGGACCATGACGTCGCGTGCCGAGTGCCAGACGTCGATCGACCACCGCTCGCCGAGGAGCAACAGGTCGAGGAGCAGGGCAGCCACGAGGATGGCGGTCACCCCGCCGACCCAGTCCGCGACATAGGTTGCCAGCATGACCGAGACGACCAGAAGTGGTGCCACAAGGGCGGGGTCCACCTCCGGTGCCAGGAGCCCAATGATCGCGAGCGGCACGGCGATCGACGCTGCCGCGAACACCAGTCGCCACAGCTCCACACGGGCATCCCGCATGGAGGTGACCTGGTCACTGCCGATCGATGCCCACCGGCGGATCGATTCGGAGGACGACTGCATGCTCATGCTGGTGGTCTGGGCGGCCCGGACAAGGCGGTTCCACGTTTCCGGAGCCATCCGCGCGCGTGCCCATCCCACGATCCATGGCTCCTGGTCATGTTCGGGTGGTAGCGGCGGTTCCTGTGTCATGCGTGCAGCAGTCCCTGATCGATGGTGTCGTCGTGCCTCAGGCGCGAAGCCCGCTTTCGGCGATCTCGCCGTCGATGATCTCGCCCAGGATGCGAATGCCCTCCCGGATCTCATGGTCGCGGGCAAAGGAGAAGGAGAGGCGCAGCATGTTGCCGCCGCTGCCGTCGACGAAGCAGGCCCTGCCCGGCAGGTACTCCACCCCTCGTTCCCGTGCCTGAACAGCCATCGCCGTTGTGTCGATGCCGTCGGGCAGCGTTACCCAGATGAAGAAGCCGCCGTCCGGCCTGGTCCACGAGGTGCCCGGCGGGAAGTGCTCCTCCAGCTCTTCGAGCATGATGTCGCGTCGGCGCTGGTAGATCGCCTTGAGCTCCTCGATGTGGTGATCGAGATGGGTGGGGATCCACTCGGCGGCTACGTACGTCCCGAAGACATTGGTGCTGCCGTCCACCTTGAGCACCGCCATGCGACTGATCAGCCTCGGATGCGCCACGACCCATCCGAGGCGCATGCCTGCGCCGAGGGTCTTGGAGAGCGTGCCGAAGTAGAGGGTGGTGCCATGGTCGTCGAGCGTGAAGATCGGGGGCAGTTGCTCACCGCTGTATCGAAGGTCGGCATACGCGTCATCTTCGAGGATGAAGGTACCGTACGCATGGGCGAGCTCGACCAGGCGCCTGCGGCGCTCCATGGTCGTGGAGACACCGGTCGGATTCTGGAAGTTCGGGATCGTGTAGATGAACTTCGGGGTAACCCCCGCCGCCTTCAGGCGGGCGAGCTCGGCCTCGAGCGCAACGACATCCGTCCCTTCCTCGTCCACAGGAATGCCGATCGCCGTCGCACCGGCATTCTGGAAGGCGCGCACCGCACCCGACCAGGTCGGTACCTCAGTGAGCACCGTGTCGCCCCAGTCCACGAGCATCTCGACCGCAAGCCCAATCGCCTGGCTCGCGCCGGCAGTGATCAGCATCTGGTCGGGGGGAGCGTCGATCCCGAAGTCGCGTTTGAGCTTGTCGAGCAGGATGCCCGCGAGCTTGCGGTTGCCGAGGCCGTGCCCGTACTGGAGGGCCCACTCACCCTCGGATTCGAGCGCGGTGCGGGTCGCCTCGATCACCGTTGACCTGGGGAGTGAATCGCGGTCCGGGAAGCCCGCGAAGAAACTGATGATCTCGGCCGACGCGCGTGGATCGCCCACGCGCAATCCCGGCAGGTCCCGGCCCTTGCGGCTGATGAGGGATTCCAGCGGTGCTTCCTGGGTGGTGGCCATGTATCGAGTCGCTCCTGGTTGGCGCTTGCCTGGATGTCACTACGTGCATTGTACGGTCACCGTTCGGCGGCGGCCAATGGTTTGTGCTGCGAGCACAAGACGGGTCGCGGAGTGTCACGGCGGCTCACGGTGCGCGTAGTAGAATCGATGCGGAGGAGCACCCGGTCGAGTGTCGACCGGGCGGGCAGCGTCGCCATCAACATGCCGGAAACACCATTGCAGGAGAGTCAAACTTGGTGAGCAACGTGACACCAGCGGAACCCGGGACGGTCACCGTCAGTGATGACGAGCCGATGTTCGACATCACCATCATCGGTGCCGGTCCGACAGGGCTGTTCTCCGCGTTCTATGCCGGTCTGCGCGGGGCGTCGGTCCAGATCATCGACTCCCTCGAGGAACCGGGTGGCGCGCTGACCGCGATCTATCCTGAGAAGTACATCTACGACGTCATTGGATATCCCAAGGTTCTGGCGAAGGACTTCGTGGCGGCCTGTGTCGAGCAGGCGATGCGCTCCGATCCCACGATCCACCTGAACGAACAGGTTCAGGAGCTTCAGCGCCTCGAGGATGGCACCTTCCTGCTCAAGACCAGCAAGGCGGTGCGGCGGAGCCGGTCGGTGGTGATCGCCGCCGGAGTCGGCGCGTTCGAGCCGACCCGCCTCACGGCGCCCGGTGTGGCCGAGCTCGAAGGCAATGGCGTGCACTACTTCGCCAAGCGCGTCGAGGACTTCCGTGACAAGCGTGTCGTCATCGTCGGTGGTGGCGACTCCGCCGTCGACTGGGCGGTGACGCTGGAGCCGATCGCGAAGAGCGTGAAGGTGATCCATCGATCGAAGTTCCGGGCCCATGAGGCGACGGTCGACGAGCTCGAGCGGTCGTCGGTCGAGCTGTTCTATCCGAAGTGCGAGGTCACGGAGGTCCGGGCCGGTGCCAACGGCAGGATCGCCGAGCTCACGTTCCAGAACGGTGACGGCGAGCTCACGGATCTCGAGGTGGACGAGCTCATCTGCGCGATCGGCTTCAAGGCCGATCCCGGCCCCATGCGCAGCTGGGGCTTCGAACTCGCTCGCAACCAGATCGTTGTCGACAAGGTCACCATGGAGACGAACATCCCCGGTGTGTTCGGGGCGGGGGACATCGTCAGCTACCCGGCGAAGTTTAAGCTCATCGCGACCGGCGCGGCCGAGGCTGTCACGGCCGTGAACCACGCCGTGACGTATTTCAACCCGGGTGCACGACTGGATCCGGGTCACTCCACCACCATCATGGAGAAGCGCGCGAAGGAAGCGGCGAAGGCGTAGGCGCAACTTTGTCGCCGCACACCAAAAAGTCCCCGGTCAGATCACCTGACCGGGGACTTTTTGGTGTGCGGCGAGTCATCCCGGATGACCGGCTCCTAGCGCGGGCGGCCGATGCCCATCCGCTCCCGGACCAGCTTCATCTTCGCTTCGGCGATAGCGTTCGCCTGTTCTGCGCCATTCGCGAGCACCATCGAGATGTATCCCGGGTCGTTCCGGAGTCGCTCGAGCTCGGCCTGAATCGGTGCCAGCTTCTCGACCACCACCTCGGCCAGCTCCTTCTTGAAGTCCCCGTAGCGCTTGCCCTCGAAATGGTGCTCCACCTCGGGGGTGGTCATCCCGGTCAGCGAGCCGTAGATCTGAATCAGGTTGGTCAGGGCTGGCTTGTCCGGTCCGGCGGTGATGGTGTCGCCCGAGTCGGTCACCGCCTTGCGGATCTTCCGCCGAATCTCGTCGGGCGTGTCGGAGAAGGCGATGTAGCTGGCCGGGCGGGGCGAGCTCTTGCTCATCTTCTCGTCCGGCTTGTCGAGCGACATGATCCTCGCGCCCTCTTCCTTGATGTCTGCTTCGGGCAGCACGAATGTCTCGCCATAGCGCGCGTTGAAGCGGGTGACGATGTCGCGGGTCAGCTCGATGTGCTGGCGCTGGTCGTCACCGACGGGCACCTTCTCGGCGTCGTAGAGGATGATGTCGGCAGCCATCAGGACCGGGTAGCTGAACACGGCGGCGGACACCGAGTCACCCTTGCCTGCGGACTTGTCCTTGAACTGCGTCATGCGGCGGAGCTCCCCGAACTGGGTAACCGAGTTCAGGAGCCACTGCAGCTGCGAGTGCGCCGCGACATCGGACTGGACGAAGAGGAGGCACTTCTCGGGATCGAGGCCTGACGCGAGCAGCGAGCTGGCCACGTTGATGATCTGCTGCCGCATGGTATCGGCATCGGGGTTGTTCGACAGCGCGTGCAGGTCGACGACACAGAAGATGCTGTCGCTGTCCTCGATCTGATTGACCCAGTTGCGGATGGCGCCCAGGTAGTTGCCGAGGTGGAAGTTCCCCGAGGGCTGAATTCCGGAGAAGACCTTCACCTTCTTGTCAGAAGGAGCCGAGCCGGCCTCGGATACGGCTCGGTCAGGAGCGTCGGTCACCATGTCTGTCGTGTCCTCGATGTCGTGCGTACGCGAAACCGTCGGCAGCTAGGCCGCTAACAGCTTACCAAACGGAGATGTGGGTGCCGTGGAGACAGGCGAGCGCTAGTGGGCGGCCAGGGTACCGGCCTCGAGACCGGCTTCGTCCGAGCAGTCGTCCGAAAGCCAGGTCGTGCCGAACTCGCGCATGAGGTCGATCACCGGGAGGAGGGCCGTGCCTTTCGGGGTGAGCGCGTACTCGACTCGTGGGGGGACCTCGGCGTAGCACCGTCGGGTGAGGATCTCCGCCTCTTCGAGCCGCTTGAGTCGCTCGGAAAGCGTCTTCGGACTGATCCCCGTCAGGGAGCGCTCAAGCTCGCTGAACCGCTTTTCCCCGAGCGCGAGGTCGCGGAGGATGAGCGGGGTCCACTTGTTGCCAATGAGATCCGCGGTCCGTGCAACGGGACAGCCGAGGAGTTGCTCCTGATTACGGCTCATGATGATGTCCTGTCCAAATCCACAAGGTGAGGCAGAGTACCACGACATAATACTTTACTTATGATAGCAGAGCATGAGGATCGATTCAAATCGGCCGGAGTGGCGCGACGTTGGAGGCTCTATACTTCTGGCGGGGATAGCCGCGCCGGCACGTCGCTGGCGTGAGACGTGTCTGGAATTGTCTGGAGTATACAGACGTGATGGTTCGGTTCATCGCCTATGCCGTCGCCACGGTGGTCGCGACACTTGCGCTCGGCACCATCTCCGATCGGCTCATCTCATTCGATCGTGCGGAGACGGTGCTGCTGTTCGCGGTGGTGCTCGGCTTCATCAACGCCTTCATCAAGCCGTTCGTCAGCCTGCTGTCCCTGCCGATCACCTGCCTCACCTTTGGTCTGTTCGCGATCGTGATCAACACGGTGCTGTACTGGCTCGGTGCATACATCACCCCCAATCTCGAGGTGTCGTGGTGGGGGGCGCTGATTGGCTCGCTCCTCGTCAGCGTTGCCTCCGGAATCATCTTCACGGTGATCGATGAGTAGGTACCGGCAGGACTGGGGTCCTGTAACCTCCCAGCGTCAGTTCGATGACCCATGCAAGATTGGCGTCATCTCCGACACCCACATCTATCCCGGTGGTCGACGCAAGATCCCCGATGGGGTCAATCGCCTGTTCGAGCGCGCCAACCTTGACCTGCTGGTGCACCTCGGCGATGTGAACAGTCGTCACGTGCTGGAGGAGCTGGCGGAGATCGCACCCATCATCGCGGTGCCGGGCAACAATGACGATCCCGAGCTCCAGTTCATGCTCACCGAGACCACCCGATTCACGGTGGGAGAGCGTACCTTTGGGGTGTTGCACGGACACACGGGGCGCACGGCGCGGGATGAGGCCGTGCGGCGCTTCGTGGGGAAGGTGGACTGCGTGCTCTTCGGCCACAGCCACAAGCCGTTGATCGACCAGGTCGACGACACCATCCTGTTCAACCCGGGCTCGGCCACGGACCGGCGCTGGAACGAACATTTCGGCATTGGCATGATCTGGGTGGAGGACGGCGTCATCTACCCCGAGCTGATCGTCTACACGGACGCCGACCATCTCGACAACGTCGATGTCTCGACCCGAGGCGACGTGCGACCAGGTGATGCGACGTGAGTGTGCGAGTGACTGACCCCCGCCTGACCGACGGACGATGGCTGCGAATTCCGGGACCGACTCCCGTGCCGCCCGCGGTCCTGCAGGCGATGACCCAACCGATGATTCCGCACCGCGGCGCAGAGATGCGAGAGCTCGTGCATCGACTGCGCGTGCGGCTGCAGGAGGTCCACCGCACCGACGGGGACGTGATGGTCTGGTCCGGCAGCGGATCGTCCGGCTGGGAGGCCGCGATCCAGAACACGTGTCGACCAGGCGACAACGTCGTCGTGACCGTGTGCGGCGACTTCGGGCGAAGGTTCGCGACGGTCGCCGAGCGGTTCGGTCTCAGGGTGACGCGGGTCGAGGTGCCATGGGGCGAATCGATCAGTGCGGACCAGGTAGCCGAGGCGATTGGCACGGTCGACAATGTCCGGGCCGTCCTGGTGACCCACAACGAGACATCGACCGGCGTCACCAACCCGCTGCCCGAGATCGCACGGGTCGCGCGGCAAGCTGGCGCGCTGGTGATCGTGGACGCCGTGAGCTCCGCGGCGGCGATGCCGCTCGAGGTGGATGCGTGGGATCTCGACTGGGTCATCTCGGGATCGCAGAAGGCGTGGATGTGCCCACCCGGCCTGATGATCTCGGCGGTCAGCGAGCGGGCATTGCAGGTGTCGACGGAGTCCGGCTTCGAACGCTTCTTCTGGGATGTCACGAAGATGGCCGAGGGATTCCGGACCGGCCAGCTCCCCACGACCCCCGCGATATCACTCCTGTGGGCGCTCGATGTGGCCCTCGAGATGATGCTCGACGAGGGGGTCGAGCGCATGTGGCAGCGGCAGGCCGATCTCGGTGCGTGGCTGCGGGAGCGACTGACGGAGCTTGGGCTCACGCTCTATGCGGAGCCGGGCGCGGCGTCCGCCTCGCTGACCGCCGTGCGTCCACCCGCCGGCATGTCTGCCTCGGAGCTGCGCGAACGCATACGCGACGACAGCGGCATCGAGGTGGCGATCGGGCAGGGGAGCGAGGCCGAAGCGGTGATCCGGATCGGGCACATGGGGTGGACACACCAGCCGGAGCTCGAGGCGACCGTTGATTCCATCGCACGGGTCGTCCATACTCTGTAGCTACCCGCCGGCGTTGCCAAGCACGACAACAAACAGGTATACTTGCCGCATACATCCTCCCTCGGGCAAAGCACTTTTTCATGAGTGCCGGACTCGTGGTGGGGTTTCGCGTGTGTATTCGGTTTTTAAGGAAGGTCTATGGACGGTACTGACGTTCGTGAGCAGGGCAGTGTGAACGGCGACACGGAGGAGACGCGGGCCGCGTCGAACGAGGCAGCCGGAAACGACGTCGAGCAGGAGCTCGACGGTGCCTCGCTCATGGAGCAATTCCTGAGCGACCCCAGCCATGACTACAAGACCCTCAAGTATGGGGATGTCATGGAAGGGATCGTGATGCACAAGGATCGGGATGAGCTGCTGGTTGACATCGGCTCAAAGGCCGAGGGCATCGTCCCGGCCAAGGAGTATTCCAGCCTCTCCGACGAGGAGAAGGAGAATCTCTCGGTCGGTGACAGCATCCTGGTCTTCGTCGTGCAGCCGGAGAACCAGGAGGGCCATCCTGTCGTCAGTATCGATCGTGCCCGGCAGGAGAAGAGCTGGCGACGCCTGCAGGAGCGCCACGAGGCGAACGAGGTCATCGAGGCGGAGGTCACCAACTACAACAAGGGTGGTCTCCTGGTCAACCTCGACGGCGTGCGCGGCTTCGTGCCGGCCTCCCAGGTTACCGAGATCCGGGGTGGCGACGAGTCGAGCAAGCAGGCCGACATGGCTCGCCTGATCGGCACGAGCCTTCCGCTCAAGGTCATTGAGATCAACCGACATCGCAACCGGCTGATTCTCTCCGAACGGCAGGCCGTTCAGGAGCGCCGCGATGCGATGAAGGAGAAGCTCATCGAGGAGCTCCACGAGGGCGAGATCCGCACGGGTCACGTGTCGTCGATCTGCGACTTCGGCGCCTTCGTGGACATCGGTGGCGCCGACGGACTGGTCCACCTTTCCGAACTCTCATGGAGCCGTGTCCGCCACCCAAGCGAGGTGCTGAAGGTTGGTGACGAGGTCCAGGTCTACGTCCTCGGCATCAACGCCGAGGAGAAGAAGATCGCCCTCTCCATCAAGCGGACCCAGCCGGAGCCCTGGAGCCGGGTGGCGACCAGCTACGAGGTCGGGCAGCTCGTCAAGGGCACCGTGACCCAGCTGGCCAACTTCGGTGCGTTCGCGCGCATCGAGGACGGTATCGAGGGTCTCATCCACGTCTCCGAGCTTGCGGAGGAGCGCATCCAGCATCCGAAGCAGGTCGTCGAGGAGGGCGAGGAGCTCATTCTTCGCATCATCCGCATCGACCCGCAGCGACGCCGCATGGGCCTCAGCCTGCGCCGCGCGCTCGACACCCCGGATGCCGAGCTCGTCAGCGTGTTCGGTGAGGAGATCCTCGAGGAGCGGGACGCGCTGGCGCGCAAGATCCGTGCGAAGCTGGATGCCGAGGGCCTGACGGTCCAGAGCAGCCAGCCGACGCCGGAGCAGCAGATCGCCACGGGTGCCGCGCCCGAAGAGATCGCCGGGATCGACGACGAGGCCGCCAAGCAGGCTGCCGGTGAGGCGCAGGTTGCGGCCTTCGAGGAGCGCCGCCGCCGGGCCGAGGAGGCCGAGCGCACCCGCCAGCGCCGCCAGGAGGAGCGGCGCCAGCGGCAGGCTGCCGCCGACAGCGACTTCGTTGACGGTGACATGTCGGCGATGGCCATGGCGTTCGCTCAGGCCGGTGCGAGCGACCTGATCGCCGGTGTGGTTCCGACCGACGATGAGGAAGAGGAAGCCGAGTCGGGCCAGAGCCCGAGCGCCGCCGGCGACCAGGCCGCGGAAGAGGAGCGGCCGGCGGACGAGTCCACCGAGGCGAGCGCCGACAGTGGCGATGATGATTCGGTGGTTACCAACCCGGCGACGGAAGAGACCGAGAATCCCCAGCCTGGGGAGCCCTCGAAGGGACAGGAGTAACACTCCTAGCCATTCGGGCAGGGTGATCCGCCCAAACCCGTGTGATACAACGATGACAACGGCAGGCGCGAATTGTGCGCCTGCCGTTGTTGGCCATATGAGACGATCGTGAAACCAGTTGCACGAAACATGCGTAAAGGAGTGGCAACGCGGTTGGTCGATCTCAAAGCCCGAACACCGAGAGGGTATTTGAAGACACGGGAGAGCTCTGGATGGCGGAAAAGTTTGACAAGTTTACGGATCGTGCCCGCAAAGTCCTGACGCTCGCCCAGGAAGAAGCGCAGCGGTTCAACCACAACTACATCGGGACGGAGCATCTCCTGCTCGGGCTCGTACGAGAAGGTGACGGCGTTGCGGCCAAGGTCCTGAACAACATGGGTGTCCAGCTGCCCAAGGTGCGCTCGGCGGTCGAGTTCATCATCGGGCGCGGCGAGGGCATGATCATGGGTGAGATCGGCCTGACCCCCCGCGCGAAGAAGGTCATCGAGCTCTCGGTCGATGAGGCCAGGCGGCTCAACCACCACTACATCGGGACGGAACACCTGCTGCTCGGCCTCGTTCGCGAGGGTGAAGGCATCGCCGCCGGCGTTCTCGAGAGTCTCGGAGTCAACCTGGAAAAGGTGCGTTCGGAGGTGATGCAGGTCGTGAGCCAGAGCACCTCGGGGTCTGGTCAGCCGCAAGGATCCAAGCAGCAGACCAAGACCCCATACATGGACGCCCTTGGGTTCGATCTCACCGAGGCGGCGAGAACCGGCAGGCTCGGTCCGCTGGTCGGTCGATCCAACGAGATCGACCGCGTCATGCAGATCCTGTCGCGACGCACCAAGAACAACCCGGCCCTGATCGGTGAGCCGGGCGTCGGCAAGACGGCGATCGTCGAGGGTCTCGCCCAGCGCATCGTCTCCGGCGACGTCCCCGAGCAGCTGATGAACAAGCGGCTCGTGGCGCTGGATATCGGCGCGCTCGTCGCCGGGACCAAGTACCGCGGCGAGTTCGAGGAGCGCCTGAAGAAGATCGTCAACGAGGTCAAGGAGACCAAGAGCATCCTCTTCATCGACGAGCTGCACACGCTCGTTGGCGCCGGAGCAGCCGAGGGCGCCGTCGACGCGGCGAACATTCTCAAGCCGGCGCTGTCCCGGGGTGAGCTGCAGACGATCGGAGCCACGACGCTCGACGAGTACCGCAAGTACATCGAGCGGGATGCCGCCCTCGAGCGACGATTCCAGCCGGTGCAGGTCGACGAGCCGTCGATCGAAGAGACCGTGGAGATCCTGCGTGGCGTGCGAAGCCTGTACGAGGAGCATCACGGGCTCAAGATCACGGATGAAGCCCTGACCGCCGCTGCCAGCCTGGCAGCCCGGTACGTTACCGACCGGTTCATGCCGGACAAGGCGATCGACCTGATCGATGAGGCCGGCTCACGGGTCAGGATGCAGCGCTCCGTGGCGCCGCCAAGCCTGAAGGAGGCCAAGGCGGGGCTCGCCGCGCTCCAGAGCGAGCTCGGAGCCGCCGTTGATGGTCGGGACTTCGAGCTGGCGGCCGAGCTGCGGGATCGGGAGCGAAAGCTCCGCGACCGGATCGAGGAGCAGGAGGAGAAGCTCTCCTCCGAGCAGCAGTCCGAGGAGGCCTACGTCACGGAAGAAGACGTGGCCCAGGTCGTGTCGATGTGGACCGGTATCCCGCTGGTGCGCATCGCCGGCGAGGAATCGGAGCGACTGCTCCGCATGGAGGAGGCCCTCCACGAGCGGATCATCGGTCAGGACGAGGCGATCTCGACGATCTCCAAGGCCGTCCGGCGGGCGCGTGCGGGCATCAAGGATCCGCACCGGCCGATCGGGTCGTTCATCTTCCTCGGTCCGACCGGTATCGGCAAGACGCTCCTGGCGCGGGCGCTGGCGGAGTTCATGTTCGGCTCCGAGGATCACCTGATCAAGATCGACATGTCGGAGTTCATGGAGCGCCACTCGGTCGCTCGGCTCGTCGGAGCGCCTCCGGGCTATGTCGGATACGAGGAGGGCGGTCAGCTCACCGAGGCGGTTCGCCGCAAGTCCTACTCGGTGATCCTGCTCGACGAGATCGAGAAGGCCCACCCGGAAGCGTTCAACATGCTGCTCCAGATCATGGAGGATGGCTCGCTGGCCGACGCGAAGGGACGCCGGGTCGACTTCCGCAACACGATCATCATCATGACGTCGAACGTTGGCGCGGAAGAGATCAGTCGGGATCTCACGCTCGGCTTCACCATCCAGCAGGATGAGGAGACCGCAGCGAAGCGCGAGTTCGACACCATGCGCGAGAAGGTGATGGCGCGGCTGAAGCAGACCTTCCGGCCTGAGTTCCTGAACCGGCTCGATGCGACGATCGTCTTCCACTCGCTGACCAAGGACCAGATCCGGCAGGTCGTCGAGGTGGAGCTCGCCCGGGTGCGCAAGCAGCTTGCGGAGCAGGATATCTCGCTCGAGTTCACCACCGCGGCGATGGATCTCATCGGCGACAAGGGGTACGACCACCACTACGGTGCGCGACCGTTGCGTCGGGTGATCCAGACCATGATCGAGGACCAGCTCGCCGAAGGTCTGCTGGATGGCAGCTTCATGGCCGGTCAGACGATTCGGGTCGACGTCGATGGTGACTCGCTGTCGCTCACGCCGGTGGAAGAGCTGGCGCCGGTGTAGGCGAGACCCACAGTACATAGCGTTGGGCCGCAGCGCCTGGTCGGTGTCAATCCTGCCACCGGCCGGCGCTGCGGCGCTGTTGTGGAAGGGAAACGTGTGCCCAAGCAGCGAACGACGTGGATCTGCCAGGAGTGCGGCACCTCGAGCCCGGCGTATCTTGGTCGATGCCCCGGCTGCGGCGCCTGGCATTCGATGGTAGAGACCATCGAGCAGCCAGCGAGCCCGGCGCGTGCGCGCACCGCAGTCCGGAGTGATGGTGCCCGACCGGTGCGGCTCCGGGAGGTAGACGTCTCGACCAGTGGTCGTGTCAGGCTATCGATCGAGGAGTTCAACCGTGTACTTGGGGGCGGGATCGTGCCCGGCTCGGTCGTGCTCATTGGCGGGGATCCGGGCGTAGGCAAGTCGACGCTCATCCTGCAGGCGGCCAGCGACCTGGCTGCTCGGAACACCACGGTGCTCTACGTGTCGGCCGAGGAGTCCGCGCAGCAGGTGCGGGTCAGGGCTGATCGCATGGGCCTGGATGGCGACGGCCTCTTCATCCATGCCGAGATCGATCTCGACTCAATCCTCGCGGCCGCAGACCAGCTCGATCCGGGGCTGGTGATCATCGACTCGATCCAGACCATTCAGTCTGCCGACCTCGAGTCGTCGCCGGGGACGGTCTCGCAGGTGCGAGCCTGCGCGAGTCGGCTTTCGAATTGGGCAAAGCCGAAGAACATTCCGGTCTTCCTTATCGGGCACGTCACCAAGGAGGGAACGGTGGCCGGGCCGCGCGTCCTCGAGCACATGGTCGACGCCGTCCTGTACCTCGAAGGCGACCGGTTCCATCAGTACCGGATGCTGCGCGCCGCGAAGAACCGGTTCGGATCGACCAACGAGATCGGCGTGTTCGACATGGCCGATTCCGGGCTTCGAGAGGTCCGCAACCCGTCCGAGGTCTTCCTGGAGGAGCGCAACGCGATGGCGGCGGGGTCGGCGGTGGCGGTCACCCTGGAAGGGTCGCGGCCCATTTTGCTCGAGATCCAGGCGCTGGCCGCAGCCACGGCGTTCGGCCTGCCTCGCCGCAGCGCCACCGGATTCGACACCAACCGGCTCCATCTGCTGCTCGCCGTTCTCCAGCGGCGCGTCGGCATGGCGCTTGGAAACCACGATGTCTACGTCAGCGTGGTCGGCGGTTTCCGGGTCACGGAGCCTGCCGCGGACCTGGCCGCCGCCGTCGCGATCGCTTCGGGCATGCGCGATGCGCCAGTGCCGGCCGATACGGTCTACATCGGGGAGGTCGGATTGTCCGGGGACATCCGCATGGTGCAGCAGATCGATCGCCGACTCCAGGAGGCTGCGCGTCTCGGCTTCCGCAGGGCGATCGTGCCGGCTCGGTGGAAAGCCACGAGCAACTCGGGTCTGGACGAGCTCGAGATCGTCGGGGTGAAGACACTCAGGGAAGCGATCGTGACCATTCCGGGCATGTTTGGCGGGCGAGACGCCGACCCGGAAGACGAGTAGGTCCGCGTCGAGACGTTCGCTTGTCAAATCAAGGTTCGTCCCTTGAGGAGCCTTCGCCGTTACTCTCCGCGTCAGTTCTGTTAATGGAGGCTGCGCCGGGATTCCTGCGCACCTCACTCTTCAGTGGCCCTGGTTCGCAAGGAGCAGCAGCTGATCGAGCAGCTTCGAGGCGGCGTCCGGATCGCCAATCGTGCGAGCCGACTCCGCCATTCTGCTCAGTCTGTCCGGATCGGAGATCAGGTCGAGGAAGATCGACCTGAGGCGATCGGGCGAGGCGTCAGCCTGCTCGACCACGACGGCCGCTCCGGCATTTGCCAGGATCGCCGCATTCTTGCGCTGCTCGTCGCCCCAGGTGCCCGGCAGCGGCACCAGCACGGAGGGCAGGCCGACGCGGCCGAGCTCCGACACCGTCCCCGCCCCCGAGCGTGCAAACACGAGCGAGGCCGTCGCATACACGTCGGCGATCTCCTCGCGAATGAACTCCTCGACGTGGTAGCGGCAACGCAGATGTTCCGGCCAGGTCTCTCGCACCGACCTCAGTCTGGCCACATCGTCATTGGCGGAAGCGGGCCCAGCCTGGTGGAGGATCTGTACGTGCTCGAGCAGGTCGGGCAGCAGCGCCTCGATGCGGGTGTTGAGCGGGCTGGCTCCCCGCGCCCCACCGGTGACATAGATCACCGGCAGGTCCGGACTGAATCCATAACGGCGCAGGCCGTTTTCCCGCGATCCATTGAGAATCGATGACCGTACCGGGTTGCCGGTCACGACCACGCGACGGTGGCGCTGTCGGGCGAGCCGCGCCGTCTCCTCGAACGTCACGGCGAAGACATCGGCGAATCGGGCTGCCATCCGGTTCGACACGCCGATCTGTGCCGTCTGCTCGTGGGTAAGTACCGGCGCCATGCGGGAGCCTGCGAACACTGTCGGGAAGCTCACTGCGCCACCCGTGCCGAAGATCACATGCGGCCTGAACTCACGAACGTGCTGAAACGCCTGTGTGATACCGACCGGGATGCGCAGCATGTCGGTGAATGTCTGGACAGACAGGTACCGGCGCAGCTTTCCGGTCTGGATGGCGACGAAGGGAATGTCGTGTCCAACCGCAATCTCGCGCTCGACTCCGTTGTGGCCGCCGACCCAAAGCAGGTCGACCGGCAACTGCCGCTTCCTGATCTCTTCGACGACAGCCACGGCCGGGAGCACGTGCCCGCCGGTTCCGCCGCCCGCAATGATGAGGCGGAGTGGTCGGGAAGACTGATTGGAGGAAGCAGCGGACATGCGATCAAGCTCCTGACGATCCGGGCCCTGTAATCCGATCGTGAGTATAGCGTCAGGCCGCGCCCCGGGCCGTGATACGCTTCCCGAGAGGAGTTGTGTGTGGTTTCTGGATCGGCTGAACAATCGGACCTGCGGCCGACGCTCTTCCGCATCGGCGGGCTGGGAATTCTGGTGTTGCTGCTCGATCGACTCGTCTCGTGGGCAGTCACCGAGTCGCTCGGTCCGGATGCCGAGCGCCATTCGTGGTGGCTGATCGGCGACGCGGTGGGGCTCGAGTATGTGCGCAACACGGGGGCGGCATTCGGACTGTTCCGGGGGAATCCGGAGATGCTCGCGGCAGTTTCGATCCTGGTGTGTGTCGGGTTCGTCTGGCTGATTCTTGTGGAAATGTCGCACACGATGTGGGCTGTTCTCGCCGCTGGGCTGCTGGTGGGTGGAGCGCTCGGGAACCTCCTCGGCCGCGTGATGGATGGATACGTTACGGATTACATCGCCGTAGGACCGTGGCCGCGGTTCAATGTCGCCGACTCCGCCATCACGGTTGGGGTGGTGATCTTCGGTGCCTCGATCCTCTTTGGACACGAACGTGATGGTTCGACCGTGCGGGCGGACGAAGAGGTCAACGGGGAAGGAGGTGCGCAGCATGGTGGGTGACCGAGGCGCTGTGGATGACCTGGGGGGCGAGGTGTTCGAGCTGCACCCCGGTGACGCACACCGCAACGAGCGACTCGATCGCTACGTGGCGAGTGAGCTGCCCTCGCTGAGTCGCTCAGCGGTTCAGGCGCTGATCGAGGAGGGGCGCATCCTCGTCGACGGTGTGCGCCGCAAGGCGTCCTTCAAGATGACACCCGGCGAGGTTGTTCAGGTGGAAGTGCCACCGATCGAGCCCGAGACGGTCGAGCCGGAAGACATTCCCCTCGACGTGCTCTTCGAGGATGATGACGTCATCGTGATCAACAAGGCCGCTGGGATGGTCGTTCATCCGGCCGCCGGCCATTCGTCCGGCACGCTCGTCAACGCGCTGCGATTCCACTGGAACGAGATCAGCGCACATGGTACGGAGCGCTCGGGTATCGTGCATCGTCTCGACAAGGACACATCCGGCGTGATGATCGTGGCCAAGCACAACGCGGCGATGCAATCGCTGCAGCAGCAGTGGCTTGACGGTGCCGTCACGAAACGGTACATGGCGATTGTCCACGGCTCGGTCGAGGAGGAAGAGGCCATCATCGATGTGCCGATCGCCCGAGACCGCACAGATCGAAAGCGGATGGCGGTCGAGCGGGAGGGGCGAGATGCGCTGACCATCGTGCGGGTCAGGGAGCGTTTCGGTCGGGCGAGCTTCCTCGACGTCGACCTTCGCACGGGCCGTACGCATCAGATCCGTGTCCACCTTGCCTTCATCAAGCACCCGATCCTGGGCGACGTCGTCTACGGCACACCGGCCTCGAAGTCGATGTCACGGGATCTGGGTATCAGGCGCCAGCAACTGCATGCGGTCGAGCTCGGCATTGTGCTTCCCTCCGGTGGGGAGCGAAGGACGTTCGTCGCTCAGACACCGAGCGACATCCAGCACACGATCGAGGTGCTGCGTTCGGAGACGGGAGAAGATGGCTGATCTGTCAACGCGAGCGGGCCGCAAGGCACTCATCGAGGCGGCGTACGCGAGCGGCATCGAGGCGGTTGCGCCCGGACTCGCAGTGAAACGGGAGCTCGAAGCGAGCGCTGATGGATTCGCCGTCGGCGGCACCAGCGTCCCGGTGGACGGCTCGCTGATGGTCGTCGCGATCGGCAAGGCGGCTGCGCCGATGGCCGTCGCGGCCGCCGAGGTGCTCGATGGGCGTGTCGATGCCGGATTCCTGCTCACCAAGGATGGGCACCTCGACATGGCGCCAGAGGGATTCCAGGCATGGGAGGCGGCTCACCCCGTTCCCGACTCGCGAGGGATCGAAGCGACTCGCACGATCCTCGCCGCAGTCGAAGGCCTCGGGCCGACGGATGTGGTGCTGGCGCTCATCTCTGGAGGTGGCTCGGCGTTGTTCGAGGCGCCCGTCGATGGTCTCACGCTGGCGGACATCCAGCAGACGACCGAGCTGCTGCTCCGTGCGGGAGCCCCGATCCAGCATCTCAACGCCGTGCGCTCCGAGCTGAGCCAGGTGAAGGGAGGCGGGTTTCGCCGAAGGATCGGTGCAGCTCGGACCGTTTCTCTGATCCTCTCGGATGTTCTGGGCAACCCTCCGGAAGTGATCGCCAGCGGGCCGACCATACGACGCGATCCCGATCCCGCGGGCGCCCTGCGACTCCTGCGGCACTACGACGTGCTCGACCGCGTGCCTGCGGCGGTCCGGGCCCGACTCGAGCGATCCGGCGATGAACACCGAGACACATCAACCAACCAATCCGAGGACATCTTCCGCATTATCGGAGATAATGACCTGTTCGTATCGTCAATAGGACGGTATTTTGAGGATATCGGGCTTGCGGTCGACCGCGCCTGGCACGAGCGTGAGGGCGAGGCGAGGGACCAGGCACGCGAGTGGGTCTCGCGCGTTGAGGAGTCTCCTGCAGACGTGGTGCTGGGCGGTGGTGAGCTCACCGTGACTGTCCGGGGTGACGGTGCTGGAGGCAGAAATACCGAGTTCGCCCTGGCGGCCGCCATCGAGCTCGACAGGCGGGAATCGACGTGGACGGTTGCAAGCCTGGCTTCAGATGGTCAGGATGGGGCTGTCGACGCTGCCGGTGCGGTGGTTGACGCGCAGACCGTCGATGACGTGCGGCAGGCAGGTGTGGATCCGGCAGGAGCGCTCGAGCGCAACGACAGTGGCACGGCACTCGGACGGATCGACGCACTTGTCACGCCGGGACCAACTGGAACCAACGTCAACGATGTCTTTATTGGCCTGCGCCATCGGGATACGTGAGAGACCTGGGTTAGCGCGGAATCGAGGGAACGATGAACGGAGCTGAGCTGCTGGTACGCACCCTGCGCCAGCATGGCGTCGAGCATATTTTCGGCCTTCCCGGGGATACCGGTATGGCGTTCTACGACGCCCTCTTCCACGAGCCGGCGATCACCCACGTGATGACGCGCGACGAGCGGTCGGCGTCGTTCATGGCCGACGTCTACGCGAGGGTGGCCAACCGGCTGGGCGTTTGCGAGGGACCGAGCGGCGGAGGGGCAACGTACATCGTGCCGGGCGTCGCCGAGGCCCATGGATCGGCAACACCTGTCCTCTGTCTCACCTCCGACACCCCTGTGAGTGAGCAGTACCGAAATGTGCTCACGGAGCTGGACCAGGTATCGCTGTTCCGGCCGGTGACTGGGTGGTCCGAGCGGGTGCTGACCCCGGATGCGATGGGAGATGCGGTGCGACGAGCGATCCGCATGTCACTCGGAGGCCGTCCCGGCGCCTCCCATCTCTCGCTGCCAGCGGATTCGCTGGAAGATCCGGTGGCCCAGGACGTCGATCGCGGCACCGAGGACCGATTGTCTGACCGGCTGCCTCTCTCCCGACCTCGAGCCGATCGGGATGAGGTCGCGCGAGCGGCCAAGCTGATCGCCAGGGCGGAGCGTCCGGTGATCGTCGCCGGGGGAGGGGTGCTGGCGTCCGGTGCGTGGGATGTGCTCACCGAGCTGGCCGAATCCTGCGGCATCCCGGTGGCGACGAGCATCAACGGAAAGGGAGCCATTGCCGAGACCTCGCCGGTGAGTGTGGGAATCGTCGGCGGCAACGGTGCGCGGCGGTACGCCAACGCCTGGGTCGCCGAAGCGGATCTCGTCTTTTTCATCGGGACACGTACCGATTCAACCACGACCTCTGCCTGGACACTGCCGGATCGTGGGAAGCCGCCGGTGACCATCCATCTCGATGTCGCGGAGCGGGAGATAGGCAACACCTATCCCAACGGCGCGGTGCTGCTCGGGGATGCCCGGGCGACGCTCGAGGACCTGCGCGATGCGCTCCACGATGAGGCCGATGCGATGGCCGCGAAACATCGGGATCGGATCCGGCGACTCGACGCCCAACGCACCCAGTATTTCGATCAGGTGTCGGCCGCGTCCCGATCCGATGCATTTCCAATGAAGCCTCAGCGCGTTGTGCGAGAGATGCGGGAGATTCTCGACGACGATGTGGTGATCGTCGCCGACCCTGGAACCCCGACTCCGTATCTCGGTGCGCAATATCCACTGCGTCGCGCGGGCAGGACCACGGTGATCCCGAGAGCCCATGGAGGTCTGGGATACGCGCTCCCAGGCGTCGTCGGTGCCGCCTATGCTGCCAACGGTCGCCAGGTGATCGGGATGATGGGAGACGGGAGCTTCGGCATGTCCGTCGGCGAACTGGAAACCATTTCGAGGCTCAATCTTCCGGTGGTCCTGGTCCAGACGGCGAACCAGACATTCGGCTGGATCAAGGAGCTTCAGCACCTCTATCACGGCCAGCGATACTATTCCGTGGATTTCCAAGGAGTGGCGTACGCGGATATCGCCCGCGGATTCGGTCTGGAGGGCGTCGAGATCACCAGCCCCGACGCATTCGGTCCCGCATTGCGCGAGGCCCTGGCGTCCGGCAAGCCCACCTTCATCAATGTCCAGACAGAGCCGCAAATGACCGAGACGCCACCCGTGGCGCCGTGGGAGGAGGCGGTGGCCGCGCAGCAGCAGGAAATCGGTCGTGACTAGCGGCAGGCACCGGACCGCGCCATTTCTCCTCGATGTGGATACCGGCGTCGATGACGCCCTGGCGATCGCCTATGCCGTCCGCGCGGGGGTGTATCTTGTCGGGATCTCGACGGTGGCCGGCAACGTGCCCGTCGACCTGGCCACCGAGAACACCCGCCGCGTCCTTGCGATGGTGCAGGCCGAATCGATCCCGGTGCATCGAGGGGCGAGCCGCCCACTTGTGGTCTCGCACAACGACGCCGTCCACGTGCATGGTGACAATGGCCTGGGTGGCGCCGAGCTGAACCCAAGTCGCGCGCCCGAATCCAGCATGAACGCGATCGAGGCGATCCTCGATGCAGCGGCGCGACATGCCGGCGAGCTGGTGATCGTGGCGCTCGGCCCGCTTACCAACCTGGCGATCGCGCTCAACCTTCGTCCCAATCTGGTCGAGCAGGTTGGCCGGCTGGTAATCATGGGCGGGGCGTACGCGGTGCCGGGTAACGTCACACCCCATGCCGAGTACAACGTGTACACCGATCCACATGCCGCCTTACAGGTATTTTCGGCCCCATGGAGGGAAATCTTCGCGATCGGGCTGGACGTCACCCACCAGACGGTGCTGAGGAGGGACCGCTGGCGCCGCATCGGTGACGCTGGGAGTGGGAGTGCAGAGCTGGTCCGGCGGATCACCGCACGATCATTCCTCGATCGCGGTCTCGATGCCGTGTACCTCCATGACCCGCTGGCTGTGGCGGCGGCCCTGAACCCGTCCGTCGTCGCCGTGCAGCGTCACCGGGTCGACGTAGAGATTCAGGGTGAGACCCGTGGAAAGACCACTCCGAGCGTCGGTGGAACGGTCCAGGTCGCCACAGGCGTCGATCGTGAGGGCTTCGAGCGGCAGTTCGTCGACTGTCTGGGATTGCCCTGAGCCGCCGAACCGACCGGCAGCTATCTTTGTGGATCAGGCTGAACGGGCGATCGTGAGCTGGAGAACTTCCTCGAGATGGTGGCGCGTCTCATCGTCACGAACGACGTCGAGTCGCTTGTGAGCACTGGCGACGTACTCGTTCGCAACCTCGATCGCGCGGTCGAGTGCGTCCGACTGGCGAATGCGCTCGACGAGGCGGTTGATGACGTCATCGTTCGTCTCGTCGCCCACGACCACGCGTTCCAGGAGCTCGAAGTCGGGCGAGCCCTGCGGGAGTGCGTCCGCGTAGAGCATGGTCGGGAGGGTGACCACACCCTGGCGCAGGTCGTTGCCGGCGGGCTTTCCGAGCTCTCCCGACTCCTCCCGGAGGTCGAGGACGTCATCGATGATCTGGAACGCCATGCCGATGTCGGCGCCGAAACCGCGCATCTGCTGGATGTCCTGCTCTGGAGCGCCGCCGATGACGGCTCCCATCTCGGCCGCGCCGGCGAAGAGCGACGCGGTCTTGCCGAAGATGCGCTTGAGGTAATCGTCGCGATCCTGTTGCAGGATGTGCGCGCCGAGCATCTCCCGAAGCTGGCCGTCACAGATGTCGCCGAGCGTGGATGCGAAGATCGAGACGACCCTCGTGTTCTCGGTGGCGGCGGCGAGGATCGCGCTCTGCGCGAAGAGGAAATCCCCGATGAGGATGACCGAGCCCGTGTTGAGCTGGGAGTTGAGGGTTGGCTGCCCGCGCCGGATGGCTGCTCGATCGATGCTGTCATCGTGGACGAGCGAGGCCGTGTGGAGCAATTCCACACCCGCGGCGGCCGTTACCAGTCTGGGGCGGTCATACGTGAACGCCTTGCCTGCCAGCAGCAGCAGGAGTGGACGCAGCTTCTTGCCCCCGGCCTGGACGATGTCGCGTACCATACCGGAGACAATGGGAAAGTCGACGTGAGCGGCCTCGGCAACCCTCTCCCTGACGAGGTCGAGGTCTTCCCGCATGGCTTCGAATACATTCGATGTCTGGACGCTCACATTGTCTCCCCACCTCAGCGTCTCCACCCTGCAGGTTATGGGGGAGAACTGGCACAATATTCGTGATTATCCGGCTTTGCTCTCGAGAGTGTCAAACCGGCTCGGTCGCGCCTGCGCCTGTGCTACACTCGCGTGAGACCTTTCCCCGCCTCGCCTGGAACCGCGCAGTAGCGCGCAGACGTCGACCACATGGATTCGCTGGCTCAAGCCAGTTTTCGATGGTGATAGTTGGTGCAATCGATCCTTCAAGCTCGCCCGACCGCATCCCGTTCCACATTTCTCCCGTGGCTCGACTGGCGGTACAGCCTTCTCCTTCCTGTCGGTCTGCTGCTGGTCGCCGTCACCGTCCTCGCGTCGATCCTGCAGTCCGACGATCCGGTTCTCACCCTGTCGGTGCGTTCGGGGGTGACCAACGCCAGTCTGGATGGCGCCGTCATTCAGATCGGCCAGGACTACTACCGTGCCGGGGCAGACGGCACCATCCGGGTTCGGAAGCCAGCCGATGGCACGGAGATCGTCGTCTCGATGGACGGCTATCGATCAATGACTGGCCGCATCGAGGACGACAGCGCACTGGAGCAGGTTGTCTCGCTACAACCTTCCATCGTGCAGGGGCGGCTGACCGACAGTGCCTCCGGTGAACCGATACCCGGTGCCGTCGTCAGCGTGGTCGATCAAGGCGGCACCGTGATCGGCAGCGCGACCTCCGGTGACGATGGCTCCTTCCTGCTGAAGAACGTTCCGATGGACGCCAGGCTCAGCATCGAGGCTGACGACTACGGCGTGATCGAAGAATCCGTACCGAACGGCATGTCCCTGGATCTGGCGCTGACGCGGCAGGTTGCGATGGGGCGGGTGCTCGACGAGGCTGGAGAACCGATCCAGGGAGCGATCGTTCAATCTGGTGACAGGATGGCCGTCTCCACCGGGGATGGCACGTTCGAGATCACGGGGGTTGGTGCAGGCTCTCCGATCACGGTGATGGCGGCAGGGTTCGAGGACCAGGAGCTGTCCATCCCGGACTCGATGCAGGTCGCCGATATCCAGATGACCAAGAAGATGATCAAGGGTGTCTATGCGAACTACTCGGCGCTGGGCTCGCCCGACCAGCTGGACAACCTGATCGAGATCGCCAATACCACCGAGATCAACGCCATCGTCATCGACATCAAGCAGGACACCGTCTACTACGACAGTCAGGTCCAGTTCTTTCGGGATGCAGGTACCGTCAACCCCATCTTCGATATCAATGAAGTCATCAGGAAGCTGAAGGAAAACGACATCTACGCGATTGCGCGGCTGGTCGTCTTCCAGGATCCGCTGGTGGCGGAGGCACGGCCGGATCTTGCCGTGAAGGACTCCGTTACCGGCGGACTCTGGCGCAACGAGATGGGCGTCGCATGGGTCAGTGCGTTCAATGAAGAGTTGTGGGATGCCAACATCGCGCTTGCACTCGAGGCGCTCGAGTACGGATTCGACGAGATCCAGTATGACTACGTTCGCTTTCCGTCCGACGGTGACCTGACCACGGCCGAGTTTGGCCGCGAGTACACCGCCGAGGCGAGGGAAGCGGCCATCACCGCGTTCATGCAGCGCTCCTATGAGGCGATCCATGCGGCGAACGGCAAGCTCGCGGCCGACCTGTTCGGTTTCGTGACGCTGGTGGATGACGAGCAGTACATCGGTCAGCGGTTCTCGGCGCTCGAGCCATACCTCGACTATGTGTGCATGATGATCTATCCGTCGCACTTCGAGGAGGGCAACATCGCTTCAGCGCCGGGACATCCCAACGATTACCCGTATGAGACGATCATGGAAAGCCTCGAGCGGGCGGAGGCCCTCGTGCCGGGTGCGGCAGCAAAGTTCCGCCCGTGGCTGCAGGACTTCAGCTACGGCGGCATGCGGGAGTACACCGCCGAGGACGTGAGGGCGCAGATCGACGCCGCCGAGGACTTCGGCGCGAGCGGGTGGATGCTCTGGGGAGATCCGTTCAACGTTACGGTGGAGGCCCTCAGGGAGGAGCCGGCTCCCTAACTGACCGGGCGCTCGAGAAATGCGAGGATGCGGATGATCCAATCCCGCGAGGCAGGAACGTCACGAGTCGATCCTGCCACCTCGGTCGCTGCCCTGGTGAGGTTGGCGAGGCCGCAGCAGTGGGTCAAGAATGCGGTCGTGCTGGCTGGCGTGGTGTTCGCCGAGATGGCGGACCAGCCGTGGGCGGTCGCCGAGGCGCTCCTGGCGCTGGTCGCATTCATCCTCGCCAGCTCCTCGATCTACGTATTCAACGATCTTCAGGATGTTGCCGCGGATCGACTCCATCCGCTCAAGCAGCATCGCCCGATTGCCGCCGGAACCGTGTCTCGCTCCGCTGCCGCGCGCTACAGCATCATCCTGGGCGCCGCTGCGCTCGTGCTGGCCTCCCTGGTAACGCCCACGCTGGGGCTCATCGTTGCGATCTACCTGGCGATGATGGTCGCATACACCCTCTGGCTGAAGCAGGTAGCGATTCTCGACGTGATCGTGATCGCGATCGGGTTCGTCCTTCGTGCGGTCGGTGGAGCCGTGGCAGTGGCGGTTCCGATCTCGCCGTGGCTCCTGACATGCGCGTTCCTGCTGGCACTGTTTCTTGGGTTCGGCAAGCGGCGGGCCGAGCTGATCGGTCTTGGCAGTGGTGCCTCGCTGCACAGGTTGTCGCTTCAGGGGTACACCGCGCCGCTGCTCGACCAGCTCGTGGGCATCACGGCGGTCAGCGCGCTGGTGGTCTATACGATCTACACGTTCACATCCAGCAGCGTTCCGACCAACGACTCGATGGTATACACGGTGCCGCTCGTGGCCTTCGCGATCTTCCGCTACCTGTACCTCGTCTATGGCCGGGGGCTTGGGGGGAGCCCCGAAAGCCTGCTGTTCCGGGATCGATGGCTGCTCGCCGTCGTGGTGCTCTGGGGGGTCGTGGCGCTGGTGCTCGTTACCAGCGGAGGAACCATCGACCATCTGTCATAGATCGATTATCATAGTTGACACGAGTTGTAGCAGATAGTTGCCTGACCAGTTATAATATAGCCAGTGATCGAGCGGCACCGGTCGCGTTCGAACCGGTGCCGGACATTTTCGAATCAGCGTACTGGAGGAGCCATGATCGTCATTCGACGTGGCAGGGCACGATCGGCGGCTCATCGTTCGAGCGAGATCGATGAGGTCGTCCGCAGTCTGGTCTCGGGCCAGCGATCTGCCACGATGCGCACGCGACAGGTATGGCGTCCTGCGCTCGATGTATATACGACAGCGGAGACCTTCGAGGTCGTCGCGGAGCTCGCCGGCATGCACGGTGAGGACATCGACGTGGTGATCGAGGGTGACGTGCTCGTCATCCGAGGCGTCCGGGAACGACCGGCGACTGACCAATGCCTTTCCTACTACGAAGCCAGAATTCCATACGGTCCATTTCTTGCAGAGGTTGTGATTCCGTTCGACATCGAATGGGATGACGTTTCCGCTGACTATGACAATGGGCTGCTGCGAGTCTCATTGCCGCGTCGCCGTCCGCGCACGGTGGAAGTCCGCCAGGTGGGACGATCGACCGCGGAGGAAGGTGAGAGCAAGTAATGACTCAAGACGAACTGAACAACACACAACACCCGGAAGAGCAGGCCGCTGAGGTGGAAAACGAGCAGCAGCCGGATCTGAATGCAGAGAAGCCGGATACCGAAGGCACCCCATCCGAGGGAGCAGAAGATCAGGCTGCCGAGGCGTCCGTCGCTGACGGGGCAGACGAGGATGAGGAGCTGATCCTGCCACTGCTGCCGTTGCGTGGCACGGTCGTCTTCCCGATGACCCTGGTGCCACTGGCGGCGGCGCTGCCGCGTTCGCTGCGCCTGATCGACGATGTCATGTCCGGTGATCGCACGGTGGCGATGGTGCTCCAGAAGGACGCCGAGAACGAGAACGCCGGACCGGACGACATCCTGGAGGTCGGCACGATCGCCACGATCCACCAGATGATGCGGATTCCTGACGGGACCGTGCGTCTGGCGGTTCAGGGTGGCGAGCGGATGCGCATCGTCGAGGTCGTTCAGGAAGAGCCCTTCCTGAAGGCCCGGGTGCGTCGCCTGCCTGAGACGGTAGAGGAGTCGGTCGAGCTGGAGGCGCTGTCGCGCAACGCCGTGGATCTCTTCCAGCGGCTGGTCGGACTGGTGCCGCATCTGCCGGAAGAGCTCGTGACGGCCGCGCTCAACGTGGATGATGATCCACGACACCTCGTCTACCTGATCGCGTCCAACCTGCGCATGGAGGCCGAGGAGCGCCAGAAGCTGCTCGAGATCGATTCGGTCACCGACAAGCTGCGGGAGCTCAATGCCTTCATCACGAAGGAGCTGGACGTTCTCGAGCTGGGTCGGAAGATCCAGACCGATGTCCAGGACGAGATGTCGAAGTCGCAGCGCGAGTACTTCCTGCGCGAGCAGTTGAAGGCGATCCAGCGCGAGCTGGGCGAGGACAGTGAGACGGAAGCGGAGGTCCGCGAGCTGCGCGAGAAGATCGAGGCTGCCGGCATGCCCGAGGAGGCGGAAAAGGAGGCCCGGCGCGAGCTGGACCGCCTGTCGAAGCTGCCGCCCGCCGCGGCCGAGTACGGTGTCATCAAGACCTACCTCGACTGGCTGACGTCCATGCCATGGAACGTCACCACCGAGGGTGAGATCGACATCCAGCGGGCGCGGGAGATCCTGGACGAGGACCACTACGGACTCGACCGGATCAAGGAGCGCATCCTCGAATATCTCGCCGTTCGCAAGCTGAAGCAGGAGGCGGCCACCGAGGACGAGCCGCTGGTGCACCGAGAGCCGATCCTGTGCTTCGTCGGTGCCCCCGGCGTCGGCAAGACGAGTCTGGCTCAGTCGATCGCGCGAGCGCTCGGTCGAGAGATGACTCGCATGTCGCTCGGCGGTGTTCGCGACGAGTCCGAGATCCGTGGTCACCGACGGACGTACGTCGGAGCCATGCCGGGTCGGATCATCCAGGCGATCCGGCGAGCCGGGTCAAAGGATCCCGTGTTCGTGCTGGACGAGGTCGACAAGCTCGGCAGCGACTGGCGCGGCGATCCGTCGTCGGCCCTGCTGGAGGTGCTCGACCCCGAGCAGAACGACTCCTTCCGTGACCACTACCTGGATGTCGCGTTCGACCTTTCGCAGGTGATGTTCATCGCGACCGCGAACTTCATCGACCAGATCCCTGCGCCGCTGCGGGACCGCATGGAGATCCTGGAGCTGAGCGGGTACACCGACGATGACAAGATGCACATCGCCCGGAAGTACCTCGTGCCGAAGCAGATGAAGGCGAACGGGCTGAAGGACGTCGAGGTCGAGTGGGACGACGAGGCGCTGCTGACGATCATCCAGCACTACACGCGCGAGGCTGGCGTCCGAAATCTCGAGCGAGAGATCGGAACCGTCGCCCGCAAGCTGGCGACCGCCAAGGCGTCGGGGCAGGAGATTCCGTCTCGGATCGGCAAGGAGCAGATTCGAGAGTACCTCGGCCGGCCGCGGTTCTTCTACGAGGAGCGTGCGGCTCGCACCGCGCTGCCGGGCGTCTCGATCGGCGTGGGCGTGACCGGTGTCGGTGGCGACATCATGTTCATCGAGGCGACCCGCATGGCCGGCAAGGGCTCCATGACCATCACGGGCCAGCTCGGTGACGTGATGAAGGAATCCGCCTCGGCGGCCATGGCCTACGTGCGATCGCGTGCGGCGGACCTGGGTCTGGATCCGCGGTTCTACGAAACCTCGGACATCCATCTGCACGTTCCCGCAGGGGCGACGCCGAAGGACGGACCGTCGGCCGGTATCGCGATGACCACGGCGCTGATCTCGCTGCTGTCCGGTGTGCCGGTCCGCGATGATGTCGCCATGACCGGTGAGATCACGCTTCGAGGCCAGGTGTTGCCGGTGGGTGGCATCAAGCAGAAGGCGCTTGCCGCGAAGCGGGCGGGGATCACGACCTTCATCCTGCCGAAGCGGAATGAGGTCGACCTCGACGATCTGCCCGAGGAGCTCCACAAGGAGATGAACTTCGTGCTGGCCGAGACGATGGACGATGTCCTGAAGGCGGCGATGCCCGAGGAGTTCTTCCAGAGGACCAGCACGTTCGGCAGCGACGGCAACGTCGGCGAGCTCGAGCGGAAGACGGCGGCCCAGGGCGTCGCCTGACCCATCAAGCCAACATGAAACATGCAAGAGGGGAACTGGACCGAAGTCCAGCTCCCCTTCTTCATTCCCGGCTGGATTTTTTTTGAGATGTCGAGCGAGCGTCAAGGCCATTCAGGCGACGGACACTCCCCGTCGGCTCGCCTCGATCAGGGCCCCGAACAGGCGCGCGTGATCGTCATGGCTGGCGGCGAGCATCTCGGGGTGCCATTGCACGCCGATGGCGAAGGTCATCTCGGGATGCCAGATCGCCTCGATGATGCCGTCGTCGGCACGCCCGGCGATGCGCAATGGCTCGGGCAGATCGTCGATCGCCTGGTGGTGGAAGGAGTTCACATCGAGCTCATCGACCTCCAGGATGTCCCTGAGCGGGTTCGGACCGGGCTCGAGTCGAACGCGATGTGATGGTTCGTGCTGCGAATAGCCAGCCATTTGCTGCCGGTGCTGCAGTTCACCGGAGACGTCCGGAACGTGCTGATGAAGTGTGCCACCGAGCGCGACCGCCATGACCTGGATGCCGCGACAAATGGCAAGAGTCGGCATGTCGCGCTCCCTGGCTGCTCGCATCAGGGTGATCTCGAAGCTGTCACGGGCGTCGTCGATGCTGTCGGTCTCCGGGTGACGCTGAGCATTGAAGACGTCGGGGTTGATGTCGCCGCCGCCAGAGAGGACAAGCCCATCCAGATGCTCGAGGATCTCCGTGGGGTCGTCCGCCACCCATGGCAGAATGACCGGGTTGCCGCCGGCCGCCCACACCGACCGCACGTAGGTGTCCGAGAGGCAGTAGCGGTAGAAGGTACCGTGGTCGAAGGTGGCGGTGGACGGTGTCGGCGAGATACCGATGAGTGGGCGGCGAGTCATAAGGGTCCTTTCTGACGACGGGTCCGATGTCGACGAACGCAGCCATTATAGAGGCGGCACGCAGCGCTGGGAACGGGCGGACAGGGGGAGCCGGAGCGGGAGAATGGCCTGTCTTCGTGGCGAATTTGGCCTGAACTGCCTGAGTTGCGGTGCGGGTCGCACAGATGGATGTGGCATGTTGCACACCTATCCTTGACACCCATTTGGGGCGCGTGTATAGTTCTCGAGCGCTCGACAGAGCGGCCCCTCGAAGAGGGTGGGGCGAAACGGATGCGGGTGTGAATGCACACGGTACCGACGCCGAAGCCCTTGACAGGGAGAGACGGGTCGAGTAGACTTGTCTGGCGCTCGAAGAGAGTGCATACGGAAAGGAGCTCTTTCGGCGGGTCTGGAAACAGCCAGAACGCACTTCGGTCCAGCAGATGGAGCGGAGGGCCGGAAGAGATCGCCCCGCCGAGCGGGGTGGTTCCATGTATGGGACCAAGCACCTTGACAAGTGGCATGCGACAGAGGTTGTGTGCGGAAGACGGAGCAGACGCTTGCGGTCCGTTGGGGCGGCCTGGCGGTCACGGTCCCTGAGGGGGCTGGTGGCGGTGGGGCTGGACCTGGGGAGCGCGAGTGAACCAAGCCAGACCGGGTGAGAGCAGAGCGGGCCCGTGCCGGGTGCCGGTGGCGACCGGTGGCACGGGAGAGACCGTAAACACGCACACATTGGTGGAGAGTTTGATCCTGGCTCAGGATCAACGCTGGCGGCGTGCCTAAT
>Ga0180220_1000156_pt1 | contig 109438 bp, 111 predicted proteins | sample eDN5th37CBELigBY_FD_151335 | JGI IMG/M metagenome (GOLD analysis project Ga0180220, IMG submission 151335) | Enriched backyard soil microbial communities from Emeryville, California, USA - eDNA 5th pass 37_C BE-Lig BY (version 2) (version 2) | ecosystem: Environmental > Terrestrial > Soil >...
CGCAGCTGCCCTTCCTCTGCAACCTCGGCGCGCATCTCCTTGGCGGCGAGCGCGATGGTGGAAAGGGGCGTGCCCAGTTCATGCGCGGCCGCCGCGGCCAGGCCATCCAGCGCCGAAAGCTGCTCGCGCCGCGACAGCGCCAGCTCCGTTGCCGCGAGAGCATCGGCGAGCTGGCGGGCATCACGCGTCACCCGCATCGTATAGGCGGAGATGAAGACCACCCCGCAAACGATCGAGACCCAGATGCCGATCACATAGATGCGGTTGAAGACGATGTTCTCGGCTGGGTCCCACGGCAAGGGCAGGTGGAAGACCGAGAGCAGCGAAGCGATGATCACGGCCAGTGCCGCGATGGCGAAAGTCGCCTGCCGCGGCAGCGAAGTCGCCGACACCGAGACCGGCGCCAGCAGCAGCAGCGAGAACGGATTGTGCAATCCTCCGGTCAGCGCCAGCAGTCCACCCAGCTGCAGGCAGTCATAGGCGATCAGGATCGCGGCAAAGAACGAAGAGAGGCGATTGACCGCACCGTAACGCACAACGAGCGCGGCATTGACCAACGCCGAAAGGGCGATCAGCGTCACGCATTCCATCAGGGGCAGCGGGTATCCCAGCCCATAGGCGACGAACAGGACACCGATCAGCTGTCCGGCGATCGCCATCCAGCGGATGCGCACCAGCGTTTCGAGCCGCAGCGGCCGCCAGGTCTGGTCGAAGCTTTCGGCTTGCTCCTCGCTCATGGGCCCGATCACCGCACCAATGCACCGCGAACATGCGCCCGAAGCGCCCCATTTCCGGGGGCATGGGGTCGGATATCCGACATTTCAAGGGCAAAAATCGACAGGCACATGCTTGATCCCCTCCCCGGACCCCCCAAATCAGGATTCGTTCGTGACAGGGAGATTGGCACAATGACCACAGCTATCATCAAACCTCAATGGTCCCCCCTGACCATCGCCCTCATGGTCCTGGGCTTCATCGTGTTCTGGCCCCTGGGTCTGGCGATGCTCGCCTACATCATCTGGGGCGAGAAGTTCGGCGGCTCGGCCGAAAAGGCGCAGGACTATTGGAGCAGGGGCAGGTCCTGGTGTTCGTCCAGCACCAGGCACCACCGCTACGGCACCGCCCGCTCCAGCGGCAATGCCGCATTCGATGACTACCGCGAAGAGCAACTTCGGCGCCTCGAAGAGGAACGCCGCCGGCTCGACGAGGAAGTCGAGGCTTTCCATGAGTACATGGAGAACCTGCGCAAGGCCAAGGACCGTGAGGAATTCGATCGCTTCATGAGCGACCGTCGCGGTAACCGCCAAGGCTTCGGCGACGAGCCGAACCAGGGGTCCGATCGAGGGCCTAACACTGGCGGCAGCAATTGGGGTCAGAACGGCTGATCCCTCTCCTCCCGGCTTCCCCGGCCGGGTTTCCTGAAAGCATCCTCCCAACCCCCGGATGCAAACTGGCGCTCCATCGCGGAGCGCCATTTTTTATTCTGCTTTCGGCGCGAATCGCGGCTTGATGGCCGGGCCATGAACCTTGTCTTCACATGAACCTTTTCTTCAAACGCACCATACCCGGCCAAACCACGCTCACCATCGACGGGGAACCCGTGCGCATCCTCGTGCGGGTCAATGCGCGCGCAAAAAGCTACAGGCTTTCACTGCCCAATAGCGGCATACCCACGCTGACGCTTCCGCCCAGCGGGCGCTGGCGCGAGGCCGAGGCTTTCCTGCTGCGCCACCGTGAATGGCTCGCCGAGCGCCTTGCCCGCCATGCCCCCATGGTGCTGGGCGATGGCGCCATGGTACCGCTGCGCGGTGTTGCGCACCGCATCGTTGCGACCGGGCGAACCCGTGGCCGGGTCGAGCAGGTGCAAGAAGCGGGCGAGCCCGTCCTGCTGGTGCCGGGCGAGCCTCTACACCTGCCGCGCCGGCTGATGGACTGGATGAAGGCGCAAGCCCTGGTCGATCTTTCCCGGCAGACGGCGGTGCATGCCGGCCGGCTCGGCGTCACCGTGAGATCGGTCAAGCTGCGCAGCCAATCGACGCGCTGGGGCTCCTGCTCGTCGAGCGGCAACCTCAACTACAATTGGCGCTTGATCGCGGCGCCGAGCTTCGTGCTCGACTATGTCGCGGCCCATGAGGTTGCCCATCTGATCGAGATGAACCACTCCCCTGCCTTCTGGGCAACGGTTCGCCGCACGCTTCCGGAGATGGAACGTGGCCGCGACTGGCTCAAGGCCAATGGCCGCGACCTGATGCAATTGGGCGCCTGAAGGAGATACCCTCAGGCGCCCGCCGGGCTTTCAGTCAGTTGCCGAAGATCAGGTCCATCAGCGTGCGCTGCGATCTCTCGCTTTGCTGCGGGGTTGGTTGCGCCGCGTTCGGGTCCAGTTCGAGCGGCACGAATTCCTGGTTCGGATCGATCTGCTGGCCGGTCATCGGGTCCACCTGCGGAACGCCGGGCTGCGTCTGCTGGATCGGATAACCGGTTACCGGATCGACCTGCTGCTGCGCTATGCCCGCTTGCGGCTGCATCACCTGGCCCGTCGTGGGATCGATCTGCGCCGCCTGCGGAATCATTTCGCCGGTTGCCGGATCGACCTGCATGTCTGTCGGCTGTCCGGTGGCCGAGTCGATGAACTGCACCATCGGTTGACCCGTATTGGGATCGATCACCGGCTGTCCGGTATTGGGATCGATGATCTGCTGGGCAACGACCGTCGAATTACCCATGCCGTAGCCCGGCAGGTCGGCAACTTCCAGCCCCTCATGTGCCTTGGTCATGAATTCGGACCAGATCGCCACCGGCACATTGCCGCCTGAAAGCGAAGTGCCGTCATTGTCGTCATTGCCGAGCCACACACCAGTGACCAGGCGCGCGGTGTAGCCCACGAACAGCGCATCCTTGGCCTCCTGGCTGGTACCGGTCTTGCCGGCGAAGGGCCACCCGCCGAGATTGGCACCGCGCCCCGTGCCCACTTCCACGGCTGTCTTGAGCATGTCGTTCATTTCCGCCACGACCTCGGGGGCAAGCACCCGGCCCGGGCCCGCATCCGAGGCTTCATAGAGCACCTCCCCGTCATCGGCGGTAACGATCCGCGTGATCACGTTGGGGATGACCCCGATGCCGCCATTGGCAAAGGGCACATAGGCGCCGGTGAGTTCGAGCAGCGACACTTCGGCAGTGCCGAGCGCAATCGAGGGTACGGGCGATATCGGGCTCGAGATGCCGAGACGCGTCGCCACATCGATCACTGCCTGCGGGGTGACGTCGATGGCAAGTCGCGCGGCGATGGTGTTCAGCGAATAGGCAAGGCCCTGGCGCAGTGTCACCAGACCCACATAGCGGTTGGTGGCGTTGCGCGGGCTCCAACCCTCATAGGTGAACTGGGCATCTTCGGCGACCGTCTCGGGCGTATAGCCCTTTTCCATGGCCGCCGTATAGACGAACGGCTTGAACGCCGAACCGGACTGCCGGCGCGCGGTGACGGCGCGGTTGTATTGGCTCTGCTGATAGTCGACACCACCGATCAGCGCCTTTACCGCACCGGTCGTATCCATCGACACCAAGGCTCCCTGCGAGAAGCCACGCTTGGGGCCTTCCTCGGCCACCATTTCCTTGACCACGAACTCGGCATGCTTCTGCAGGTCCCAGTCGATGGTGGTGTAGACCACCACGTCCTCATGGACCTCGCCGAGATAGTCGTTCATCAGGGTTTCGACCCAGTCGGCAACGTAATACTCAGCGCCTGCAACGCGGGTCGGAACGGTCTTGTCCGGGTCTATGGCCGCGGCCTCCGCCTCGTCCTGGGTGATATAGCCTTCACGCACCATCGCGTTGAGCACGATGCGCTGGCGCTCGATGGCGCGGTCCGGATGAGTCTTGGGATTGTAATAGGCCGGCGCCGGCAGGATGCCGGCGAGCATGGCCGCCTGTCCGAGCGAGAGATTGCGCGCGGAGACGCCGAAATAGGTCTGCGCCGCCGCTTCGATGCCCGTCGCGCCGGAGCCGAAATGCACCCGGTTCAGATAGAGTTCGAGGATCTGCTCCTTGGTATATTCCTGCTCCAGCCAGATCGCGAGCACGGCCTCCTGCACCTTGCGGCCGAGCGTCTGGTCAGGGGTCAGGAAGAGGTTCTTGGCCACCTGCTGCGTGATCGTGGAAGCACCGCGCGTGATCTCGCCGGCCCGCAAGCTCTCGACCAGCACCGAAAAAAGGCCGATGGGATCGACACCGAAATGCTGCATGAAGCGCCGGTCTTCGCTCGAGATCACTGCAGCGGGCACGTAATAGGGCAGTTCGTGATAGCCGATGGCTTCGCCGCCGGTCTGCCCGCGATTGGTGATCAGACGCCCGTCTGACGCCAGGACCTGAATGTTGGGCGGACGCTCCGGCACGGCCCAGGTATTGGCCGCCGGCAGCTGCATGCCGTAGTAAACGACGAGCCCCATGGCGGCGATACCGCCCCAGAGGCACAACACGAAGCCCCAGTAGAAGATGCTGACCAGGAACCCGCCGGCACCGCGCCGCTTGCGCTTTGCAGCCTTGGCCGGTTTTGCACGACCCTTGCGAGGGGGTTTGGGCGGCTTTGGTGCCTTGGTCGGCTTGCGGTCGCGTGGCGGAACGCCGCCCGAGCGCTCGTCATCGACGAAAACACCGACACCCGTGCCCAGCGAAGGTTCGATACGCTCTCCCTTGCCGCCGCGCGCGCTGGTGCCGCCGCCACGCCGGTTCTGCTGTCCGCCGACGCGGTCTTCAGGGGAGATGCGAAAGTCCATATGTCGAGCCCTGGTGCGGTTGCGATTGCCCGTCCTAGCCCTAGGGGACAGTGAACAGGTAACAAGTCAACTGGTTACACTAAGGTAAATATCGTGGCGCCTGCAGACGATCCACCGCAAAAGACCGTCTCCGCATTGGCGCATATGGATGCTTGTCGTAGCCAAATGTGGCCGGTTTATGTGGAAGCCCAACGAGAGCCCCTCACTTGTTGCGGCGCCGCAACAAGGGCGCAAGGCTAAAGCCTCACATCAGTGCACTCCAGGCGGTCACGATGATCACCACCAGCGTCACCAGCGCCGAGGCCACATAGAGCACCGTCCTCAGATTGCCGCCTTTCGCCGCCTCGCCGCCGCGAAGATAGACGAAGAGGTGAACCAGGCGGATCGCCACATGCAGCCACACCAGAATGGCAAGAAGCACCGGCGCCACCCCGACCAACATGGCGATCACGGCAGGAACGGCAAATGGCGCCAGCGCCTCCACCGAATTCATGTGGGCACGGTCGATGCGGTAGAGTTTGTTGTCGTCGCGCGCGTCGAGCACCGGGCCGGACAAAGCGCCTGCCGCGCCCTTCGATCGGCCCGAATATGAGGCGAGGAGCAGCGAAACGAGGCAGACCGCCAACACGCCAATGATGCTCAGTGAATATGCTTCCATAATCCCCTCCATGCGACTCGCTGCCATTGACCCACATGGAGGAAGCACCTGCCAACTGGTGTTGGCAAGTGCTCAACGTCCAAGCGTTCTACGTCATTGAATGGCGCTTGCCCTGGCGGCCTCCAGCCAGCCGTCCACCGCTTCACGATTGGCTTCGATATAATCGGCAGCCTGCCGTTCGAGATCTTCCACGGTGTCCTCGCCGTTGCGCATGGTGGCGTTCTGCTCGTAGATGAAGTTGACGTCCATGGACGCTTCTTCGAGCAGCGTACGAACAGCCGGATTTTCTTCGAGGAACTGAGTGTTCGCGACTGGACGAATGTCATTGACCGGCCAACCAAGCTGGCAAGGATCGTCCACGCATCCTTCGACACCCGAGACCACAGCACTGTCGGCCAGCGCCATCTGCTCTTCGGGCAGATCGATCGAGGGGGTCTCGATCCAGACCACATCCTCACCGGGCTTGAGTTCGTTGACAGTCCAGTTCGGTGTCCATGTGTAGAAGAGAATCGGTGAGCCTGCTTCGTAGGCGGCGATGGCGTCTGCCATGGAGGCCGAATAACCCGCCTTGATCGGATTGATATGATCGCGAAGATCGAAAGCATCCATCTGATGGGTGATGGTCAGCTCGCACCCCCAGCCGGGCGGGCACGCCACGAGATCGGCCAGCCCGTCGCCATTGCGGTCGAAGGCTTTCTTGACCTCGTCGCGCTTGAAATCTTCCAGTGACGTGATGCCGAATTCCTCGGCTGATGCCTTGTCGACGAGATAGCCCTGCAGCGCGCCCTGCTCGACGACATAGCCGACCGGTTCGCCGGCAAAGCCTGGCGTTTGGATGTAGGTGTTGTGGAGCGGGAACCAGCCATCGGGATAGATGTGCGCACTGCCCTGCGAAACCGACTGATACGCAACGGGAATATCGAGCGTGAGGGGCTCAGCCACCGTGTATCCAAGCTCATCGAGCAGTTGGGCGTAGAAATAGGTCATGATCCAGCCAGTGTCGTCATTGGGCTGAACCAGTTGCACGGTCGTTCCTTCGCCGGGCAACGAATCCTGCGAATAAGCGACCGAAACTGCGCCTGCAGCGGCAATGATAGACGTTGCAAGGGCAAGGCAATGGCGGCTGATGGAAGACAAAATGCTGATGTCCTTATTTTAATTGCTATACAAGGAGCATAGGCAGGGAGTTGCCCCATGTCACCCTTGACAGGCAAATTCGTCTGCTCCAGGGGAGCATTGCCGGCAATTGTAAGGAGCCTAGCGCTCCATTAGAGCGAGCGCCTCGCCGGCGACCCGGCGCGTGATATCGCCTGCTCCTTCGGCTTTCGCGAGCGCTGCTGCCTGTCCCGCCCATAGCGACTGGAAGCCGTCGTCGCCGCGAGCTTCCGCTGCACTGCGCAGCGGTGCGAGTGCGCCCCCGGCGAGCGGAAAGGCCGGTGCGAGGTCCGACATGGGGCCCATTTCGCGCATCACGCGGTTGACGATGCCACGCGCCGGCCGGCCGGTGAAAATGTTGGTGAGCGCCGTGTCCTCGTCGCTCATCCGCTCCAGTGCCTCAAGGTGAAGCGGCGCTATCCTCGCTTCGGGCGAGCGCAGATAGGCGCTGCCCATCTGCACCGCCGAGGCTCCGAGCGCCAGCGCCGCCACGATCCCACGACCATCGGCAATGCCGCCCGCGGCGATCACCGGCACCTCGACCGTATCGACGATTTGAGGCACCAGGGCGAAGGTGCCGATCTGGGTGGCGATGTCGGTCGAGAGGAACATGCCGCGATGGCCGCCGGCCTCGGCGCCTTGGGCGATGATGGCATCGCACCCATGCTCGGCAAGCCACTTGGCCTCGCGCACCGTCGTCGCCGAGGCGATCACCTTGGCGCCGGTGGCCTTGACGCGCTCCAGCAGCGCCGATGCGGGCAGGCCGAAATGGAAGCTGACGACCTCCGGTCGATGCCGCTCGACCAGCGCGCAGAACTCGGCATCAAAGGGTGCCCGGTTCGACTCCGGCGGAGGCGTCTCGGGATCGAGGCCGAATTCTTCATAGTAGCGCCGCAGGTGCCGGTGCCAGGGCGACAGCGCCGCCGCATCCGGCTGTGGCGGTCTATGGCAGAAGAAGTTGAGGTTGAACGGGCGCGCGCCCGCCGCTTCGAGCTTGGTGGTCTCGGCCTCGGCCTGCGCGGCGCTGAGCAATGCACAAGGCAGAGCACCGAGGCCTCCGGCGAGCGTGACAGCAAACGCCATCTCCGCCTTTTGCGCTCCGGCCATCGGCGCCTGAAGGATCGGATGCTCGATGCCGAAAAGCTCGATGACCCGCCGATCCTTCCACATCACGCGTGCCTAGACGTCGAGATTGGAGACGTTGAGTGCGTTGTCCTGGATGAAATCGCGGCGCGGCTCGACGAGGTCGCCCATCAATGCCGTGAAGATGGAATCCGCCTCGTCGGTCTCCTTGATCTCGACCTTCAAGAGCGTGCGCGCATTGGGGTCGAGCGTCGTTTCCCAGAGCTGCTCGGCGTTCATTTCACCCAGCCCCTTGTAGCGCTGCAGCGAGATGCCCTTGCGCCCGGATTCGGTCACTGCCTTGAAGAGAGAGGCCGGGCCATAAATCTCTATCGTCTCGCCCTTGCGCGTCAGTGTCGGCACGCCGCCATAGAGTTCGTCGAGCCGGCCGGCCAGCTGGCGCAATCGCCGCGCGTCGGCGCTCACAAGCAGGGCCTGATCGATGACATGGGTTTCGGTGACGCCGCGCACCGTACGGGTGAAGGCAACGCCCTCCTCGTCGGTCAAATTGCCGGTCCAGCCACGCTCGAGTTCATCGGAAATACGGTCGAGCCGGTTGGCGACGCGCTTGATCGCCTCCGCAGCCTTGTCGGGATCGCGCAGCGCCTCCGGCTCCAGCCCGCCCACGATCGCGGCCTGTTCGACAAGGCTGCGATTGTAGCGCGTGTGCAGGTTGTTGATGGCGTGGACGATATCGCGCGCCTGGTTGAGGATCGCGCGCAGGTCCTGCCCGGCATGGGCAACGCCGTCGCGGGTGGTGAACACCGCGTCCTCGAGCCCGGCCGTCAGCAGATAGTCCTCGAGCGCCCGCTCGTCCTTGAGGTACTGCTCGGAAGAGCCGCGCTTGGCTTTGTAGAGCGGCGGCTGGGCGATGTAGATGTGTCCGCGCTCGATCAGCTGCGGCATCTGCCGGTAGAAGAAGGTCAGGAGCAGCGTTCGGATATGGGCGCCGTCGACATCGGCGTCGGTCATGATGATGATCTTGTGGTAGCGCAGCTTTTCCGGATTGAACTCCTCGCGCCCGATCCCGGTGCCGAGCGCTGTGATCAGCGTGCCGACCTGGTCGGATGAGATCATGCGGTCGAACCGTGCCCGCTCGACATTGAGGATCTTGCCGCGCAGCGGCAACACCGCCTGGGTGCCGCGGTCGCGCCCCTGTTTGGCCGAACCGCCAGCCGAGTCGCCCTCGACGATGAAGATTTCCGCCTTGGTCGGGTCACGCTCCTGACAGTCGGCAAGCTTGCCGGGAAGCGAGGAGATTTCCAGTGCGCCCTTGCGGCGGGTCAGCTCGCGCGCCTTGCGCGCCGCCTCGCGGGCGGCAGCCGCCTCCGCTACCTTGGAAACGATGACGCGCGCCTCGTTGGGATGCTCTTCGAACCACTGGCCGAGCTTGTCGTTGACCGTGTTTTCAACCACGGGACGCACTTCGGACGAGACCAGCTTGTCCTTGGTCTGGCTGGAGAATTTCGGGTCGGGCACCTTCACCGAGAGCACGCAGGTCAACCCCTCGCGCGTATCATCGCCGGTGAGCTGCACCTTTTCCTTCTTGGAAATGCCCGAAGCATCGGCATAGCTCGTCACCTGCCGCGTGAGCGCGGCGCGCAGGCCTGCAAGGTGCGTGCCGCCATCGCGCTGCGGGATGTTATTGGTAAAGCACAGCACGTTCTCGTGATAGCTGTCGTTCCACTGCAGCGCCACTTCGACGGTGATTCCGTCCTTCTCCTGGATCAGGGAAATCGGCTTGTCGATCAGCGGCGCCTTGGCCTTGTCGAGATATTGGACGAACGCTTCGAGCCCGCCTTCATAGAAGAGCTCGACTTCCACAGGTTCGGGGTGCCGCCTGTCGGCCAGAAGGATGCGCACGCCCGAATTGAGGAAGGCGAGTTCGCGCAGCCTATGCTCGAGCGTCTTGAAGTCGAACTCGACCATGGAGAAGGTTTCGGACGAAGGCAGGAAGGTCACTTCGGTGCCCGAGCGGCCCTCATAGGTGCCGGTGACCTCGAGCGGGGCCACTGCATCGCCATGCGAGAAGCTCATCTCGTGGATCTTGCCCTCGCTGCGAATCTTGAGCTTGAGCCAGACCGAGAGTGCATTGACGACGGAGACGCCGACGCCATGCAGCCCTCCTGAAACCTTGTAGGCGTTCTGGTCGAACTTACCACCGGCATGCAGCTGGGTCATGATGACCTCGGCGGCCGAGACGCCCTCTTCCTTGTGAATGCCGGTCGGAATGCCGCGGCCATTGTCGGTGACCGTCACCGAACCATCGGCATTGAGCGTCACCGTCACCAGGTCGGCATGGCCGGCCAGCGTCTCGTCGATAGCGTTGTCGACGACTTCGTAGACCATATGATGCAGGCCCGAGCCGTCATCGGTGTCCCCGATATACATGCCCGGACGTTTGCGCACGGCATCGAGGCCTTTGAGGACCTTGATGGAGTCGGCGCCATACTCGGAAGGGCTGGGGAAGTTGGTATCGGTCATTGCGTTCCGAATCAGGGATTTAGGTCTATCTATCCTTACTAGCGGATAGAGGGGGTATCCCCAAGCAAAATGGCCTTTTAAGGCCGGTTTGCAGGGGATTTCGATGGTCGTCAAGGCTCGCGGATCAGCCGGCCCTCGCGGACCGAAACCCTTTGCGCCCTTTGCCCGAACGCCTCGAACAGCATCGGGTCGGTGCCGGTCAGGAAGCACTGGGTTTGCAGGGCATCCAGGGCATCAAACAGCGCCCGCCGCCGATCGGGATCGAGATGGGCGGCTATCTCGTCCAGCAGCAGGAAGGGCGTGATATCCGTGCGCAGCCGCACCAGCCGGGCATGAGCAAGAACGAGGCCGATCAGCAAGGCTTTCTGTTCGCCGGTCGAGCCCAGCGCCGCCGGTACGCCCTTTTGCGCATAGGTGACTTCAAGGTCGACACGGTGAGGTCCAAATATGGTGCGTCCTGCGGCGCGATCAAGCCCGCGCGAGGCCGCCCACACATGCTTGAACTCACTTTCGAGCGCGGCCGACGAGACGGGTTCGGGCCGGTCCTCGAACAGTGGTGTGAGCGCCAGACGCGCGGCGGGAAAATTGCCGTCCTCCAGGCTTTCCCCGATCAGGGCCTGCAGATGCGACAGGCTGTCGGTGCGTGCATGATGGACCGCAGCGGCGTGTTCGGCCAATTGCGCTTCCACGGCCGAAATCCACGCCGGATCACCCTCATCCTCGAGCAGCTTGTTGCGCGCGCGCATGGCTTTTTCATAGTCGCTGACTGCCGCCGAATGGCCGGGGATGAGCGTCGTGACGAGGCGATCCAGAAATCGGCGCCTTTCGCTTGCCGGTCCGGCAAAGATACCGTCCATGGCCGGGGTCAGCCAGAGCACACGCAGATAATCGCTCATCGCCTCGACAGAGCGTGCATTGGCGCCGTTGATCCGCACCCTGCGCCCACCATCGCCGCCGGTGCCGCCCGTACCGATATCAGCCGGTCCGTCGGCGGTTTCGATGGTGGCCGCGACCGCCCAGTTCACTTCGGTCCCCTGTGCCTGCACCGTGTCGAAGCTGGCGCGGCGAAGCCCCCGCCCTGGCGAAAGCAGGGAAATCGCCTCGAGCAGATTGGTCTTGCCTGCGCCATTGGGGCCGGTCAGCACCAGATGGCGCGCATCGAGGTCGAGCGCCGCAGACGTGTAGTTGCGGAACGCAGTGAGGCGCAGCCGGGAGATATGGCGGGATGGCATCATGAGCGAATAGCGAATAGGGAGTAGCGGACAGAGGACGGCAAGGGCGCGTTCTATTCGCTATTCGCTACTCACTATTCGCCCTCCCTACACTCGCATCGGCATCAGCACATAGAGCGCCTGCGCATCGCCCGTTTCCCGGACGAGCGTCGGCGAACCGGCATCGTTGAACAGGAACACGGCATTCTCGGACCGGATCTGGCCAATGATGTCGAGAAGATAACGGGCATTGAAGCCGATCTCGAACCCATCCGTATCGAACTCGACCGCCACTTCCTCGCTGGCAGTGCCGTGGTCGGGATTGGTCACCGACAGTTCGAGCTGGCCCTCGCGCGCCGAGAGCTTGACCGCCTTGCCGCCGCGTTCCGAGGCAATCGTCGAGACGCGGTCGACGGCGGTCGCGAAGGTCGCGCGGTCGACGGTCATTTCCTTGTCGTTGTTCTTGGGGGTCACCCGCTCGTAATCGGGGAAGGTGCCCTCGATCAGCTTGCTCAAAAGCACCACCGGTCCAAGCGTGAAGCGGATCTTGGTGTCGCTGACTTCCACGCAAACATCGTCCTCGGCGCCGTCGAGGAGCTTTTGCACTTCGCCCACGGTTTTCTTGGGCACGATGATGCCGGGCATGCCGGCCGAGCCATCCGGCGCCGGCGCTTCTGCGCGCGCCAGGCGATGGCCATCGGTTGCAACCGCGCGCAGCACCAGGCCGGTCTGGCTGTTCTCGATCGTGTGCAGATAGATACCGTTCAGATAGTAGCGCGTCTCTTCAGTCGAGATGGCGAACTGGGTACGCTCGATCAATTCGCGCAGTGCAGCTGCCGGCATCGAGAACTGGTGTCCGAAGCTGCCCGATTTGAGGTCAGGGAAGCTGTCGGGCGAGAGGCACGCAAGATGGAAGCGGGAGCGCCCGGAGGTCAGCAGCATCTGCTCGCCGCCCTGGGTTTCGAGCCGCACTTCGGCGCCGTCGGCGAGCTTGCGCACGATTTCGTAGAGCGTGTGGGCCGGCACGGTGGTTATGCCCGGCGTCGAGACCATTGCCGGCACGCTTTCGGTCACCTCGATGTCGAGATCGGTAGCGCGCAGTTCCAGCCTGTCCTCGCTTGCCTTGATCAGCACATTGGCCAGGATCGGATAGGTATTGCGCCGCTCGACGACGCGGTGGACATGGCCCAGCGACTTCAACAGATGGTTGCGTTCGAGCGTGACCTTCATTTCGGTGAATACCCCTGAGACTTCTCTCTGCCCGGGCGGCAGCAAAAACCCCGGCGAAACCGGGGCTGCGACATTTGCAATTTCGGCCCCGAAAGGCAAGGCCGGGGAGTGCCTTGCCGCCCGGCATTCCCCTACTCTTCAAGCATGCGCTTCAAGAGTTCGATTTCCTGACAGAGTTCGCCGTCGTCGCGCATCATCTGCTCGACCTTGCGCACCGAATGCAGCACGGTCGTGTGGTCGCGTCCGCCAAAGCGTCGGCCGATTTCGGGCAGTGAACGCGAGGTGAGGGCCTTGGCGAGATACATGGCGATCTGGCGCGGGCGCACCACGTCGCGCGAGCGCCGCGAGGACAGCAGTTCGTTGCGCGGCACCTTGTAGTGGCGCGAGACGATCCGCAGGATGTCCTCGATGCGTACGCGCCGCGATTCGCGGGCGCGGATCAGGTCGCCCAGCGTCTTTTCGGCAAGCGGCACGGTGATGAGTTCGCCGGTCAACTGGTTGGCCGCAACCAGCCGGTTAACGGCGCCGTCGAGATCGCGGCCATGGCTGACCACCGCACGCGCGATATAGTCGATGACGGGCGCGGGAAAATGCATGCCGAAGCGCTGGCTCGCCTGGTCGGAACGGCGCTGCACGATGGCGCGGCGCAATTCATAGTCGAACCCGGTGATCGGCACGACCAGGCCTCCCGACAGGCGCGAGCGCACGCGTTCGTCGAGCATTTCGAGGTCGCGCGGCGGCGCATCGGCGGCAACCACTACCTGCTTGGCGCCGGTGAGGAGCGTACCTAAGGTATGGCCGAACTCGGTGGCCGATTTGCCCTGCAGGAACTGCATGTCGTCGATCAGCAGCAGGTCGACGCGGCGCAGCCAGTCCTTGAACCCGATCGCCGACTGGCGCTGCACCGCCGTGATGAAATGGTACATGAAATGGTCGGCGGTCAGGTAAACGACGTTCTTGGTCGCATCCGCCGTGCTTGCCGCATGGGCGATGGCATTGAGCAGATGCGATTTGCCCAGGCCCACCGTCGAATGCAGATAGACCGGATTGAAGCTCACGGTGCCCGTCGTCACCGCATTGGCGACCTGGCGCGCCACTCCGAGCGCGATCTCGTTGGGACCGCCGGCAACGAAGCTCTCGAAGGTCATGCGTGGATCGATGGCACTGCCGGAAAGCGCATCGCCCTTCTGGGCGCTGTTGTCACGCACGAGACGCGGCGCGACGGAGGCCGGGGACGCTGCCGGCGCAGGTTCGGCGGTTGCGGATTGGGCTTCGGGCTGCGGTGCCAACTTCACCCGCGCCTGACCATTGACGCGAAGGGTAATCTGCAGCCGGGAAATGGACGCCGCATCCTGCCGGAAGGCTTCGAGGATGCGATCGGAATAGTTCGACTGCACCCATGAACACAGGAACCGCGTCGGCGCTGAGAGGTGAACCAGATCGTCGACGATCTCCTCGAGTTCGAGGCGCGCGAACCATGAGGTGAAGACATCTTCACCCACAGCGGCTTTAAGGCGGGCGCGCACGCGCGCCCAGAGGTCTCGGGCATCTCCTGAAGCTGTATCGGTCATGGCAGGCGGCTCGCCACTCTTGTTCTCGTTGACCTTGGGAAGACCGGCCTCATTCCAATCATCCTTTCCGGCAGTCGCCTGTTGCTTCATCGATCTTTTGCCTCGCAATGTATGTCCGGCACCGCTCCGGACTGTTTTTTGTTCCCCGGCGAGCCGAGCGCACGCCGGGGTTTTCTCTTGTGTCGGCAGAGCCGCTGCAACGGCCCGCCACGCTCCCACGCCCTGGTCCGGGCGTACAAACACCCTCCTTCGCGAGCCGTAACAGCCGCGTATCTCCGCCTGCCTTTACTTATGAACCAGTCGAAACTGGTCAGACGCCACTACGGTTTCCAGTTCAGACAAAGCCCTACCGTCTCCTCGCCGAGCGATGAGTGTGCAGATAAATGACTGATACTAGAACAGCGAGGCGAACCGCCTCTACCGACCCCTGAATATAGCCCCGATATTATGACGTTACTCAATTTCACTAGCTCTAATGGCTGGCTTTTCTTGAGCAACGCCGAGCATTCTAGAGTGGTGAGTTTCGCCCCGCAACAAGTGAATCATTTAAAAAGGGGCTTGACTCGCGAGCCCGGAATCGGGGTCCACACCGCCCGAAAACGCTCCTTTGAACAAGCGTCTGTGACTCAAGGCAGATTCATCCGCTTAGCCGGCAGACTGTGGATGAAAAATTTATTCGCCCCGGCCTCGTTAGGCCTCCTGCCCGGTGCCCTTCGCCCGTTCCCGACGAGGGTTCAACACCCTGAAGCAGCGCATCTTTTCGAGTGCTGACGAAGCCTATGCGCACATTCACGAATGCGTTGTCGTTCCGCCACAATTGTCCGGCGACGGAATAGCTTTGCCATCTGTGGAGGTCACAAAAAAGGGCCCCGCAAGGAGCCCTTCATAAATCTGTCACTGCCGTTTTGAGGCGAGCCCTGAAACCCTACTGGGCGAGGGCCTTCACACGGTGGTTGAGGCGCGAAACCTTGCGCGAGGCCGTATTGGCATGGACGATGCCCTTGCTCGCGGCGCGGGTGATTTCCGGCTCGGCGGCGCGCAGCGCGTCCATGGCAACCTTGTGGTCGCCCGCGGCGATCGCTTCCTCGACCTTGCGGATGAAGGTGCGGATGCGCGAGCGGCGCGACTTGTTGATCGCGGTACGCGCTTCGATCTTGCGGGTAGCCTTCTTGGCGGAAGGAGTGTTGGCCATGAATGTCCTCTAGGCACATACATCCGGAGGCAGGCGTCTGCGGGCGAGCATCCGGGGTGAAAATGAAAGCGGCGGCACATCCGCCGCCAAGTTGGCGCGTCTATAAACTGCCGCCTTCTTCGCGTCAACCCGATTCCGGCTCGCTCACACCGGGGCCGGCTGGCAAACCGGGCAGAAGAATGTCGAGCGGCCCGACTGCACGATCCGCATGATCGTCCCGTCGCAGGCCGGGGTGGGGCAGGGCGCACCTTCCCTGCCATAGACCTGGAAGCTGTGCTGAAAATAGCCAAGTTCCCCATCGGCGGCACGAAAGTCGCGCAGCGTCGAGCCGCCCGCCGCGATCGCTTCGTCAAGGACGGCGCGGATTGCGCGCACCAGCGCCTCGAGATGCGGGGTGGGTGCGCCATCGGCGTCAACGAGTCTACCCGCCGGTGCTGCCGGGTGAATATGCGCGCGATAAAGCGCTTCCGACACATAGATATTGCCGAGCCCGGCCACGTTGCGCTGGTCGAGCAGGGCGGCCTTGATCGGCGCCTTGCGCCCCTTGAACCGATGGGAAAGCGCCTCGGCATTAAAGCTGTTGGAGAGCGGCTCGGGTCCGAGCCCGGCAAGGTAAGGGCACTCCTCGGCATTGGTGAAAAGATCGATAAAGCCGAACCGTCGCGGATCGGAATAGATGAGATCGAGCCGGCCGCGCTGCGGATGGCTGAGCGACCACACCATATGATCGTGATTGCCCATCGGTTGGCGCGCCCGTGTTGGCTGCGCGATCGTATGTCCCTCGAACCGATAGGCGCCGGTCATTCCCAGATGGCTGAGCACTGTCCTGCCGTTGGAGAGCGAGACCAGGAGATACTTGGCCCGCCGCCCCACGGCGGTAATGGTTGCGCCCTCGAGGCTTTCCTTCAAACCCGCGGGAAAGGCAAAACGCAGATCGGCCCGGTTGAGCCTCACCTGCTCGATCCTTGCACCCTTGAGATAGGGTTCGAGCCCACGGCGTACCGTCTCGACTTCGGGCAGTTCGGGCATGCGCGAATTACCTTTACCCTGCGCGGCCTTGAGCCATGGAAAAGCGCCTCGTGTGCCGTTATGGTGCGCCCGTTCAAATCGAGAAAAGGCGGCCGGAACCGGCCGGATCCCCAGATGGCCACGGATCAGGCGACCACCACGCATTTCGGCGAGAAGACCGTTGCGCTAGAGGACAAGCAGGGCCTTGTCAACGAAGTGTTCCACGCCGTTGCCGACCGCTACGACCTCATGAACGACCTGATGAGCAGCGGTATCCACCGGCTCTGGAAGGACGCCATGGTCGCCGAGCTCGCCCCGCCAAGGAGCGGCTCGCGCCCTTATCGCGTGCTCGACATGGCCGGCGGCACCGGCGACATAGCCGAGCGCATCATCAATGCCTCGGTCGGCTACGCCGAAGTCGTCGTTAGCGATATCAATGCCGACATGCTGCGCGTCGGTGCCGAGCGCGCCAAATCCTGGCGTTTCCCGGCACAGGCCAGCTTTGTCGAAGCCAATGCCGAAGAGCTGCCATTCGAGAGCAATTCCTTCGACGCCTATACGATCGCCTTTGGCATCCGCAACGTGCCGCGCATCGAAAAGGCCCTTTCGGAGGCGCATCGGGTGTTGAAGCGCGGTGGCCGGCTGCTGGTGCTCGAGTTCTCCCATGTCGACGTGCCGGGCCTCGATACGCTCTACAGGGTTTTTTCGGAAAGGGTCATCCCGCCCATGGGCCGGGTCGTCACGGGGGATGCGCAGCCCTATCAATACCTGGTCGAATCCATCCGCAAGTTTCCCACTCCCGAGGCGTTCAAGGGCATGATCGCGACCGCCGGGTTCCGCCGTGTCCAGCACACGGCGCTTTCGGGTAATATCGCGGCGCTCTTTAGCGCCTGGAAAATCTGACCCCATGAGTCTTGCCGCCTATTTCCGCCTGGCGCGCGCCGGCTATGTGCTCTCGCGCGAAGGTGCGCTGTCGATCGCCGAAGCCGTCGCCTTGCCCGCGCCGCTGCAGTTCGGCATTTCGCTCGCCCGCCTCATCGAGCGCCGTTCGGTGCGCCGCACCGGGCGGGTGGAACGCCTGACACGGGCGCTCAACCGGCTCGGGCCGACCTATGTCAAGTTCGGCCAGACCCTGGGTACCCGCCCGGATATCGTGGGCATCGAGATCGCCGGGGACCTGTCGGCCCTGCAGGACCGTATGGAGCCCTTCGACCCGGCATTGGTGCCAGGTATCCTTGCCGAAGCGCTGGGGGACAAGGCTGCCGGCCTGACCGATATTTCCCCCCCAGTCGCCGCTGCCTCCATAGCCCAGGTGCATGCGGCAATTCTCAAGCCCGGCAACCGCAAGGTCGCCGTCAAGATGCTGCGTCCCGGCGTGGCGCAGCGGTTTCGCGCCGATATCGAAAGCTACTATACCGCTGCCCGTTTCGCCGAACGTTTCCTGCCAGCGACGAGACGCCTCAAGCCGACCGACGTCGTTCGCACCCTCGACCGTTCCGCACAACTCGAATTGGATCTGCGCCTCGAAGCCGCCTCGATCTCCGAGCTTGCCGAGAACATCAAGGACGATACCGGCTTCGTTATCCCGACGGTCAATTGGGATCATACCGCCCAGAACGTTCTGACCACCAACTGGGTCGATGGCATCCCCATTCGCGATCACGCCGCGCTCGATTCTGCCGGGGCTGATCGCAAGCTGTTGGCCAAGAACCTGCTGCAGAGCTTCCTCAAGCACGCCATCCGCGACGGCTTCTTCCATGCCGACATGCACCCGGGCAATCTCTTCGCCGATCCGCGCACCAACGACATCATCGCCGTCGATTTCGGCATCATGGGGCGTATCAATCGTGCCGAACGGCGGTTCCTCGCCGATATTCTCTACGGCTTCATCACCCGCGACTACACCATGGTGGCGCGGCGTCATTTCGATATCGGCTACGTGCCGCCGCACCAGTCCGTCGATGATTTCGCCCTCGCCATCCGCTCGATCGGCGAGCCGCTGCATGGGCGCACCGCCCGCGATATCTCCATGGCCAAGGTCCTCGGCCAGCTGTTTGCCATCACCGAGCTCTTCGACATGCAGACCCGGCCGGAACTGGTGCTGCTGCAGAAATCCATGGTGCTGGTCGAAGGCGTCGCGCGCGCGCTCGATCCCGAACTCGATATCTGGACCATCGCAGAACCGGTGGTCGGCGAGTGGCTGCGGCGCGAGGCCGGCCCGATCGGGCGCATCGAAGACCTCTCCGACGGTCTCAAGGACTTTGCCGAAGCTGCCCGCCGCGTGCCGGCGATCCTTGCCGATGCCGAACTGGCGCTTGCCGACTATCATGCCCGCAAGACCAAGCGCGCACTCATCAGGCCATGGATGGTCCTGACTATCGCCTGGCTCGCGCTTATCGCCCTCGTGCTGCTCATATGGCGCCTGCTGCTCCTCTAGGCGCCTTGCCGGTCTCCACTCTTGCCAATAGATTGCGCATGCGGGGTGGCCGGTTTGCCGCCAGGACCTGGAGGCAATGGATGAATACGCGATTTCTCACCCGCCTTGCGGGGGCGGTCGGTGTTACGCTCGGCCTTGCCGGCTGTATCGATGCGAGTGTCGACATCGACGTTCTCGACGACACCACGGCACGTGCCACGATCACCCAGGACATGGGATCGGATTTCTATGCCATGGTCAAAATGAGTGCCGCGGAGTCGGAAACCCCCGATCCCGATGCGTTCTGCGCAGAAGGGAAGCTGACCGAGCATGAAGATGGCAGTGCAACCTGCGTCTTCTCGCAGGAAGGCACCTTTGCGGAACTGATGGACGGTGTGGACGGCGAGGATGGCGGCATGAGCTTTACCTCAGCCGGCCCCGGCCTTATTCGCGTCGCCTTCGACACCGGCGACCTTGCCGCCGATGTCAGCGGCGAGGACCTCGACGCCCAAACAAGGGCGATGATGGAAAGCTTCTTTGCCGGGCGCGCCATCACCATGCGGATTTCGGGCCCTGAGCTTGTCGAAACCAATATGGAAACCGTCGAAGGCGCCGCGCAGACAGTCATCCCCTTCCTCGACCTCATCAACGGCACCGTGGACCTGCCTGACGAACTCTACGCAGTCATACGGGTCGACTGATCATGACGGTAACTGTTGCACTCGCCTGGCTCGAACATGGACGCGGGCTCGACCTGCCCGGCTATCAGAGCGTTGATGCTGCGGGCGCCGATCTTGCGGCGGCCCTGCCAAGCGATGAACCGCTGACCATCGCGCCGGGCGAGCGGGCAATGGTCCCCTGCGGCTTCTCCATGGCCCTCCCGGCCGGCTACGAGGCGCAGGTGCGCCCCCGCTCTGGCCTTGCCGCCCGCCATGGGGTTACGGTGCTCAACGCACCCGGCACCATCGATGCCGACTATCGCGGTGAAGTGAAGGTCATCCTCGTCAATCACGGCGATACCCCCTTCACCCTGCACCGCGGCGAACGCATCGCGCAGATGGTGGTGGCGCCGGTCGTGCAGGCAAGCTTTATTGAGGAGGCGGCTCTCGATGAGACGCAACGCGGCACCAATGGTTTCGGCTCGACGGGGACTTGAGGCGCTGGCGGTTTGCGCCACTCTCATCGCCACGCCCGCCATCGCCGGTGACCGGGCCCTGATCGACATCATCGGCTATTCCGAAGATGCGCGGTATTTTGCCTTCGAGGAATTTGGCATCCAGGACGGCTCCGGCTTTGCCTATTCCACCATCTATATCGTCGATCTGGCGCGCGATCGCTGGGTGGGCGGCACGCCCATTCACGTCCAGTCCGATGACGAGAGGGTGGAGCTTGCCGAAATCCGCGACGAAGCGAGGGATGAAGTCGAGGACCTGCTGGAGGGCTACCGGTTCGAAACACCGGCGCAGCTCATTGCCCATATCGGCGATGGCGAGTTCGATGCGGATGCGCAGCTCCTCGAATTCGGCTTGCCCGGCTATACCGGTCCCGGTTCGGTGATGGGCGAGTACCGGCTGGAGCTCGCAAGCTTTCCCGCACAATCGCCGCAGCCCTGCGAGGATTATCTCGGCGAACGGGCGCTCGGCTATGAACTGGTGCTGACGCAGGACGGCGAGGACCGCGTCCTTCACCGTGACGAGCGGCTGCCACAATCGCGCGGCTGCCCAACGGACTATCGGCTTTATGGTGTCGCGCTGCCGTTCGGCGCTGCGGACCTGAGCGGTGGCGTCGCACTGATTTCGGTTTATCCCTTTGGCTTTGAAGGGCCGGACCGGCGCTTCGTTGCGGTGCCGCTCGCGCAGTAATGGCCCTCTCGTCCGACGAAACCACCCGCTACGCCCGCCATCTGGTGCTCAAGGGTTTCGGCGGCGCCGCCCAGCAGGCGTTGAAGGTATCTCGCGTGCTGGTCGTTGGCGCCGGGGGACTGGGCAGTCCGGCGATTGCCTATCTCGCAGCCGCCGGTGTCGGGACGCTCGGGATCGTCGATGATGATGAAGTGGCTCTCTCCAATCTTCAGCGCCAGGTGCTGCACCGCACCGATGCTCTTGGCGTCAACAAGGCCGAGAGCGCCCGCCACTTCGTTGCTGCCCTCAACCCGCATGTCGATGTCGTGGCGCATGCCGAACACCTCGATACGGCCAATGCCGGCAGGCTGGTTGGCGCGTATGACGTAATTCTTGACGGCACCGACAATCTCGCTGCGCGCCGCGCTGTCGCAGCGGCCTGTGAGGCGGCGGGCCTGCCGCTGGTTTGCGGTGCCGTTTCCATGTTCGACGGGCAACTGACCGTGCTCGCGCCGCATCTCACGCGTCCCGATGGCAGGCAAGTCCCGCGTTTTGCCGATCTCTATCCCGAGGAGGCGGACGATGCCGACCTGCCCTCATGCGAGGCGACCGGCATACTCGGCCCCCTTACCGGCGTCATCGGCGCGCTGATGGCCATGGAAGCGGTCAAGCTCATCACCGGTGTCGGCGCGCCGCTGATCGGGCGTCTCCTGCTCTATGACGGGCGCTCCGGCCGGTTCACCGAAGTCGAGCTTTAGCCTCAGGCGTCCGGGTGCTTGAAGGCCAGCGCTGCGTTGGTGCCGCCGAACCCGAACGAGTTCGAGAGCACAACCCCTAGGTCGACATTGTCGCGCCGCTCGCGAACGATAGGCATGTCCTCGAAGGCCGGATCGAGGTTCTCGATGTTGGCGCTCTCGGCAACGAAGCGCTCGCGCATCATCAGGATCGAATAGATCGACTCATGTACGCCCGTCGCGCCTTGCGAATGGCCGGTCAGCGATTTGGTCGCCGAGATCGGCGGGCACTTGTCGCCATCGCCGAAAACGGCGCGGATGGCTTCCATTTCCTTGAGATCGCCGATCGGCGTCGAAGTGGCGTGCGGATTGATGTAGTCGACCGGCAGCTTGACGTTCTCGAGCGCCATGCGCATGCAGCGCTCGGCGCCTTCGCCGGAAGGTGCCACCATGTCGACGCCGTCAGAGGTCGCGCCGTAGCCCACGACCTCGGCCCAGATCTTGGCGCCGCGCGCCTTGGCGTGCTCCAGCTCTTCGAGCACCAGAACCCCGGCGCCGCCCGAGATCACGAAGCCGTCCCGGTCGATGTCGTAACAGCGCGAAGCCTTTTCCGGCCTGTCGTTGAACCCGGTCGACATGGCACCCATGGCGTCGAACAGGTTGGAAAGCGTCCAGTCGAGATCCTCATGGCCGCCCGCGAAGACGATGTCCTGCTTGCCGAGCTGGATCTGCTCGTAACCATTGCCGATGCAATGCTTCGAGGTCGCGCACGCCGCCGTGATCGAATAGTTGACGCCGCGTATGCCAAAGGCGGTAGCAAGCGTTGCCGAGGCGGTGGACCCCATGGCCTTGGGAACGGCAGTTGGCCCGATACGCTTGGGGCCCTTGTCGCGCGTGATATCGGCAGCCTCGACGATGGTGCGGGTCGAAGCCCCGCCCGAGCCCATCACGATACCGGTGCGCGGGTCGGTGATTTCCTTGTCCTCGAGTCCGGCATCGGCAATCGCCTGCTGCATGGCGAGATAATTCCAGGCAGCGCCCTTGCCCATGAAACGGGTGACGCGCCGGTCGAGCACCTCGAACGGATCGATCGTAGGCGCGCCATGCACCTGGCAGCGGAAGTTGAGATCGGCATAATCCTTGGCAAAGGAAATGCCTGACCGTGCGGACCGCAGGCTTTCGGTTACCTCGGCCACGCTGTTGCCGATCGAGGATATGATCCCGATACCGGTTACGACGACTCGTCTCATCCTGACCTCGCCTTGAATTCTTTATCTCCGGTATCGGTACTCATTCGACAGGAATGAGGCCGACCCTGAGATTTTCGGCGACATAGATGACGTCTCCGTCCGCCTTGACGGTGCCCGTGGCGATGCCGAAGGGCAGGGGCGAACGCATGTGGCGCTTGATGTCGATACGGTACTCCAGAAGCTTCTTGTCGATGGTTGCCTGGCCCGCGAACTTGATTTCGCCGCCCAGCGCCCGCCCGCGCCCGGGCGATCCCGACCAGCCGAGGAAAAAGCCGGTCATCTGCCAGAGCGCGTCGAGCCCCAGGCATCCGGGCATCACGGGGTCGCCGATGAAGTGACAGGCAAAGAACCACAGGCCGGGATGCAGGTCGAGCTCGGCCGTGACATATCCCTTGCCATAGGCGCCGCCCTCGGCTTCGATCTGAGTGATGCGGTCGAACATGAGCATGGGCGGAGCCGGCAGACGCGCATCTCCCTGCCCCGGTAACTCCCCGCGCCCGTGCGCCAGGAGGTCTTCATAGCTGAACTGGTGCTGGCGCTCGGCCATCCAATGCCTCTCGATTAGCCAATCGCGCTCTGATAGAGGTGCCCGCAGGAGGGGTCAATAGAGCCCGGCCGCGCTTCCACGGGCGGCGCTTGTCCGCAACCGGTCGTATGGGTATAAAAACCTTGAAATTGCGGCCCTTTGCCGCCAAAAGAAGCCTATGCAAGATCGCACTGACGCAAAGAGCAAACCGCACCCCTCCCGCACCCCCTGCCTGACTGCAGTGCTGCGCATGGCCGGGTTGCGCCCGACACGCCAACGGCTCGCGCTCGCCGAACTGCTGTTCGATGGACCGCATCGCCATGTCAGCGCCGAACAGCTGCACGGCGAGGCCCAGGCCGCGCGCGTCAATGTATCGCTGGCCACTATCTACAACACCCTGCACCAGTTCCATGAGGCCGGGTTGCTGCGCGAAGTGGCCGTCGATGCCTCGCGCTCCTATTTCGACACCGACACCTCGGACCACCACCACTTCTATGTGGAGGACGAGCAGCGCATGATCGACATTCCGGCGTCCTCGGTGGTGTTCGATGCGCTGCCGCAGCCGCCCAAGGGCATGGCGGTCACCCATGTCGACGTCGTCATCCGCGTCCGGCGCGGCAATTAGCCCTCGTTTTTCCTCGAGCTTGTTAGAGATTTGTGCCCGCGTTCGCCGAATGCGTGTCAATCCCGTGACAAATCGGGCGGCCCGAACCATAGTGGCGCGTCCTGAAACAGCGTCACCGAGGCTTCATGAGCGAATCCGTTAACCTCAAAGCCTATTTCGATCGAATCGGCTTTTCCGGATCCATTGCCCCCAGCGCAGCGACCCTGGAATCCCTGCATGCGCTGCATCCTGCGGTCATACCCTTCGAAAATCTAAATCCCCTGCTCGGCCTGCCGGTCCAACTCGACCAGAAGAGCCTCGAGCGCAAGCTTCTCTCCGAAAAGCGCGGCGGGTACTGCTTCGAACACAATCTGTTGTTCATGCGCGTGCTGGCCGATCTCGACTTCAACGTGCGCCCGCTCGGTGCGCGCGTTCTCTGGAACCGGCCCGAAGATACCGAAGCGCCGGTCAGCCACATGATCCTGGCCGTCGAGATTTCCGGCAACACCTATATCGCCGATGTCGGTTTTGGCGGCCTCACCCTCACGGCGCCGCTACGCCTGCGCGACGGTAGCGAGCAGGAAACGCCCCACGAGACATTCCGTCTCATCGACAAGGAAGGCGTGTGGCATCTCGAAGCCAGGATCGGCGAGGACTGGCGCGTACTCTACACCTTCGACCTCTCGCCCTTCGAGGAGGCGACCTACGCCCCGATCAATCTCGATCTCGCCACCGATCCGAAATCGCGCTTTCGCACCAACCTCGTTGCGGCGCTCTCGCCCAAGGACGCACGCCATGCCCTTGCCGGCACGCGGTTTTCCACCTACCGCAATGATGGCACACACGAGCGGCGCGATCTTGGCGATATCGATGAGATCAAGGAGGTGCTGACCGACGTTTTCGGGATCAGCCTGCCATCCTCTGACGCGCTCGATCCGGCGCTGCAGCGTATCATCGAACAAAGCCGCGCCGCCGAGAGCGCCTGATGGCTCCGGTCATTCCCGATCCGGCGCGCATTCACGAATTTCGTGACTGGAAAGCGTTCGATTCCTGGCTCTCGCAACATGGCCGGAGCGAGCCAGAGGTCTGGATCAGGATCTTCAAGAAGGGCACGGGCCTGCCCTCGATCACGCCGCTCGAAGCCATCGACGTCGCGCTGTGCTGGGGCTGGATCGATGCCATCCGCAAGGGGCTCGACGAGAGATCCTACCTGCAGCGCTATACGCCGCGTGGTCCAAAGAGCATTTGGAGCCAGATCAACCGCGACAATGTCGCGCGCCTGATCGCCCAAGGGCGCATGACCGAGCACGGATTGAAGCATGTTGAAGCGGCCAAGGCGGATGGCCGCTGGGATGCTGCTTATGCCTCGGTCGCGAAGATGGAGATGCCTGCCGACCTGATGGCCGCGATTCAGGCAAACCCGCAAGCGCTCGCGACCTACAAAACCCTCAACAGCCAGAACCGCTACGCATTGGCCTTCCGTGTGACCAACCTCAAGACTGCCGCTGGCCGTAAGAAGCGGATCGAGGCCTTCGTCGAGATGTTGGCCGGAGGCGACATGCCCTATCCGCAGAAACCGGGCAAGGAAACGACATGAGCCTCCACGTCGCATTCCTGCGCGGCATCAATCTCGGCAAACGCCAGATGAAGATGGCCGAACTCAAGGCCTGCCTCGAAGATTTGGGCTTTGACGAGGTCAAGACCATCCTTGCCAGCGGCAATGTGCGGTTTCGGGCCGATGAGAGCGCCGGCTTGAAAGAGCGTCTGGAACAGGCGCTTGAGCAGCGGTTCGGCTATCGGATCGGCGTGGTACTTCGCAGCGAGGCCGAGATCGGGCAGATGCTGGCATCGAACCCGTTCGGTGCGCTCGATCCGCAAGCCGACGTCAAACGCTATGTGCTGATGTTCGATGCCGACCTGCCCGAGACGCTGACGCTCGAAGGCATGCCGGGCGATTTCGACGTGGTGCGGATCGACCGGCGCGACATCTATTTCCTCGCTCATCGGCTGCCCAATGGCCGTTATGGCGAGGGCCTCGACAAGCTCGCCAGGCAGTTCGATGCACAGATCGCCAAGGATCGGCTCGAAACCATGCGCAACTGGAACACTATCGAAAAGGCGCTGAAGTGATCACCGTCTTCGGCTCGACCAATCTCGATCAGGTGGGCACCGTACCGCGCCTGCCAAAGCCCGGCGAAACCGTTGCCGGCGGCACCTTCTCGATGGCGCCCGGCGGCAAGGGTGCCAATCAGGCGCTGGCGGCGCGACGCGCCGGAGCCGAGGTGCGCCACGTTTCGGCGGTTGGCGCCGATTCATTCGCTGAGGCGGCGCTGCGATTGCTCAAGGCCGAAGGCGTAGATCTCAGCGCGCTCAAGACCGTCGAGGGTGCGACCGGCATCGCCATGATCTTCGTTGACGCAGAGGGCGAGAACGTCATTGCCATGTTGCCTGGCGCCAACGGCAAGTTGACACCGCACGATGCCGAGCGCGCGCTGGACGGGCTCGGCAGCGCCGACGTGCTGATGCTGCAGCAGGAAATCCCGCAGGAGGCGACTGACCGCGCGCTCGAGCTTGCCCGCGAACGTGGCGTAACCAGCATTCTCAACACCGCGCCATTTCTCGAAACGACACCTGCAGTTGCACCCAAAGCCTCGGTGCTCATCGCCAATGAAACCGAATTCGCATTGCTCGCCGGGCATGGCGAGGGCGGGCTCGATGGAGCCATGCGCGACTGGGCCGCACGTCATGACCAGACGGTGATCGTCACCCTCGGAGCGCAAGGCGCCAAGGCGGCGCAGCCGCAAGCCGCGCTCATCCATGTGCCGGCCTACCCGGTAATCCCCCTCGACACGGTTGGCGCCGGCGATACGTTCTGTGGCTATCTCGCTGCGGGGCTCGCCGCCGGCCTCGACCTCGAAGCAGCGATGAGACGGGCCGTCATCGCCGCAAGCCTTACCTGCCTCAAGTCAGGCGCCCAACCGGCCATTCCCCATTCTGGTGATGTCGAGAAAGCGAGCGCGGCCTAAAAGAGGCGTCAGCCCTCCAGGTTTTCGCGCAGCATTTCCAACTCCAGCCAGCGGTCCTCGGCGGCGGCGCGCTTGGCCTCGGCATCGGCGAGGGCCTGGGACTTGCGCGTGAAGCCCTCCGGATCGCGGGCATAGAATTGCGGGTCGGCGAGTGCGCCATTGAGAGCCGCGATTTCGCTCTCCAGCCGCTCGATCTCGGCGGGCAGCGTTTCGAGCGCGTGCTTTTCCTTGAAGCTCAGCTTGCGCTTGGCCTGCGTCGGTGCCGAGGTCGCAGGAGTGATTGCAGGCGTACCCTTGGGTGCTTCAGCGGCACGCGGGCGGGCCGAAACACCGGCGCCACGCTGCGCGACCATGTCGGAATATCCGCCAGCATATTCGATCCAGCTTCCATTCTCCTCGGCAACGATCACCGAGGTCGCGACGCGGTCGAGGAAATCACGGTCGTGGCTGACGACGAGCACCGTGCCGGCATAGTCGCTGACCATCTCCTCGAGGAGATCGAGCGTCTCGAGGTCGAGATCATTGGTCGGCTCGTCGAGGACGAGGACATTGGAGGGCAGGGCCAGCACGCGGGCGAGCGCGACGCGGGCCCGCTCGCCGCCCGAGAGCTTGCCGATCGGCGTATTGGCCTGTTCGGGGGTGAAGAGAAAATCCTTCATATAGCCGACCACATGGCGCGGCTGGCCATTGATGGTGATGGTATCGCTGCCCCCGCCGGTCAGCGCGTCCTTCAAGGGCGTATCGGGCTGGAGGCGGGCACGACCCTGATCGAGGATCGCCATTTCGAGGTTTGAACCGACCCGCACACGACCGGTATCGGGCTCCAGTTCCCCCGTCAGCATCTTGATGAGCGTCGTCTTGCCGGCCCCGTTCGGACCGACAATGCCGACCCGTTCGCCCCGCTGCACGCGCGTCGAGAAATCGCGCACCACCACACGATCGCCGAATGCCTTGGCGATGTCTTCGGCCTCGAACACCAACGCCCCGGAGCTACGCGCTTGCGACACCTCGATATTGACGGTGCCGGTGACCCGCCGCGCCTCGCGCTTTTGTTGGCGCAGGCCCGCAAGGCGCTCCAGCCGTCCCACATTGCGCTTGCGCCGCGCGGTGACGCCGTAGCGGATCCAGTGCTCTTCGCGCGCGATCTGGCGGTCGAGCTTGTGGCGGTCGCGCTCCTCCTGCTCCAGCAGGTCGTCGCGCCAGGCCTCGAAGGCGCCAAATCCCTTGTCCAGACGTCGGGTCACGCCGCGGTCGAGCCAGACGGTCACGCGCGTGAGGTCGGAGAGGAAGCGCCGGTCGTGGCTGATCAGCACCAGCGCCGAGCGCAGGGAGGCGAGTTCCCCCTGCAGCCATTCGATGGCCGGCAGGTCCAGATGGTTGGTGGGTTCATCGAGCAGCAAAACGTCCGGCTGTGGCGCCAGCACACGCGCCAGCGCCGCCCGGCGCGCCTCGCCACCCGAAAGATGTTTGGGATGCTCGCTGCCGGTAAGCCCCAGGGCTTCGAGAAGATAGCGGGCGCGATAGGCATCGTCGCCCGGCGCCAGCCCGGCTTCGACATAGCCAAGCGTGGTTTCGAAGGCGGAAAGATCCGGCTCCTGCGGCAGGTAGCGCACCGTTGCAGCCGGATCGAGGAAGCGAATGCCGGCATCCTGCTCGATCTGGCCGGCAGCAATACGCAGCAGCGTCGACTTGCCCGAGCCGTTGCGTCCGACAAGCGCTACGCGCTCACCGGGCGAGACGATGAGTTCGGCACCTTCCAGCAGCTTGGTACCGCCAAAGGTCAGGTGAATGTTCTGCAGTGATAAAAGCGGTGCGGCAGCCATGGCGTCCCGTCAGGATTGGGCGCGATAGAGCACAGCAGGCGCCGCAAGGCAATCGCGGCGCTCGGTCGATCAATGCACGGGGACGCCAGCCGGTTCAGGCTCGACGAAGGTGAGGCCCAGCCGTTCGCGCAGGACACGTTTCTTCTGCGCCAGATCGGCGATGGTATAGCCCTCGAGTACGGTGAAGAAGGCTCCAAGCGCCTCGCGCAGCGCCCCGTTCAGGTCGCATTCGCCGACCAGCGGGCAGTCATTGCCCTCCTCGAAGCATTCGGCGAGCGCGAAGTTCTCTTCGGTCAGGCGCAGGGTATCGAGCAGGGTGATATCGGCCGCCGGCTTGCCGAGCCGAACACCGCCATGGCGCCCGCGCACGGTTTCGAGCAGCCCGTTCTCGACCAGCGGCTTGATGAGCTTGAAGAGGAACAGTTCGGAGATGCCGTAGGCCTTGGCGATATCGGCCACGCGGCTCAGCCCCGGCTGATTGACCGCGCAATAGACCAGCGTGCGGATGGCATAGTTGGATTGGCGGGTCAGTCTCACGGTCGCTCGATCCTTCTTAACATATTGTCGGCTCGGCAAATCGCCACTCCGGACAGGCGCCAATTTATAACCGTTCTAAAATTTGTCAACTTAACATGATGCGCAAGGTCAGCTTTGAGGAATTCGCTTGACCGGCGCCCGGATTAATTCCTCAATAGGAATTTAAGAAAGCCGGACCTGCCCATTGGCAGCTACCGGTCTGGGAGGGTTGGAGATGATCGGGACTCTAACGCGAGCGACCCTCAAGAAGAGGGTTGCCGAACGAACGACAATCAGCGTGGCCGAGGCGGAGCAGTTGAGCGCACGCGTGCTCGAACTGGTAGGGGAGGCGCTGGCGCGCGGTGAAAGCGTCAAGCTGACCGGCTTTGGCACGCTTGAAGTGCGCACCCGCGGACCGCGCCAGGGGCGAAACCCCAAGACCGGGCGGCCCTATCCGGTCGATGCCCGCAAGGTGGTGGTCTTCACCCCGAGCGCGCATCTCAAGCAGAGGCTGCGAGGTCTGGTCGCGGGCGGCAAGAACAATGGCGGCTATTTCGAAGCCGGTCACTCGACGATGTCGGCGATGGTGCGCGAGAAATAGCGCTTGTAGATCGGTAGTTCGGCGGCCCCGATAGCCGGGGCAAGGCTGCCAAGGTGACCGATAACGACCGGAGGAATGACCAGTCCGGTGACCGGCAGGCGCCCGAGATGATCGCCGATGCGTGAAACGAGACGCTCGACCACGGGGCGCGGCATCACCCCGTCCACTATGGCAAGGCTGCTCTCGATTACCGCCGTGCTGTTGAAGATGACGCGTGCCAGCGCCGAGGCGGCCGCTTCTATCCACTGCGTCAGCACGGGCTCGAGGCTCGGCCAGTCCCAGGATTCCGGAACACCGGCGGGAATGGGCCGGCCGGCGGCCTGCAAGCGGGCCAGCAGCGCGTTGATCGAAGCGACCGAATGCACCACCTGCGCGCTGTCCGGGCCGTCATTGACCAGCATCGAGCCCAGATTGGCCGAATTGCCCGTGCTCCCTTCCCACAGCGTGCCCTGGCCCACGATCCCGGCCGCAATATAGGTCGAGATCAGCAGATAGACGAAATCGCCCGGGCGCGGGCGCGGGATCGAAATAAGCTCGGCCCAGCAGGCGGCATTTCCGTCATTATGGATCGACACGTCCACCCCGGTGTCGCGCGTAAGTGCTTCGGCGAGATCCAACTCCTGCCAAAGCGCGGCCTGTTCGCTGGGAGCATCGACGAGATGCAGGTTGCGCACGAGATTGGAGGGCAGGGCAACGCCCATGCCGCCGATCCGGGCGCGCTGCTCGTCGGTCAGCGAGGCGAGGAGCGAGCGGGCCGCCGCGCCGACCTGCCCGGCGATAACCCTGGCATCGGGAAAGTCGTAATCCTGATGGATGCGCCCGAGCACCTGTGCATAGAGGTCGATCAGCACGATCTCGAAATGCCGCCAGCCGATCTCGCAGCCGATGGAATAGGCCCCGTCGGCCCGCAGGAATATCGGCGTCGCCGGCTGTCCGCGCCGGCCGCGCAACACCTGCCCGCGCGCGATCAGCCCGCTTTCTTCGAGATCGACGAGGATTGCCGAGACAGTTTGCGGCGCCAGGCCCGAGAGACGCGAAATCTCGGCGTTCGAAACGCCGGAATTGAACGTGATGATGGTAAGCACCGCCCGCTCATTGGCGCGGCGCAGGCCATGATGCTGGAGCCCACGGCCCCTGACATCGAAAATATCCCGCTTCTCATCCCAGCTTTGCGACATGGAATTTGCCCCCGACGACTCGCGCCGCCCGGCGCCAATACCAAATGTAGACCACTGGTTTCAACTTTTAAGAGCAGCAAAGCGTTCGAGGCGCCTGGTGAGCGCCTCGGCGTCGACCGGTGCGCGCACCTTGGCATCGTTGTCGAAATAGACATAGACGTCACGCCCGCCACGTCGTTGAGCCACTGCCGGCAGCACCCGGTTGGCCTCGTCGGGTTCTCGGCCCTGCGCCCAGGCCGAGATGCGCCGCGCCCATTGATCGAGGGCAGGGGCGTCATAGCCACTTGCATAGAGTTCCTCGGCGCCGTGCAGGCGACAATAGACGAAATCGGCGGTCACATCCATCAGACGCGGCCATTGCGGCGTGTCGGCGCACACCAGTGCCACCTTGTGGTGGCGCAGCATGGCGATGAACTCTTGCGTACAGAAGCTCTCATGGCGGATTTCCACCGCATGGCGCAGCGCACGCTTGGCATCAGTTTCGAGCCAGGTGCGTCCGCTGACTCGTGAATCATGAGCGCGCGCAAGTGCAGCGGCAGCCTGCGTGTCGCGCGGCAGCATGGCAAGGAACGCTTCGAACCGCTCCGGATCGAAGCGCAGATTGGCGGCGAACTGCCAGAGCAGCGGCCCGAGCTTCTTGCCGAGCCGCAACGGGCCCGAAGCAAAGAAATTGGCAAGCGGCGCCTCGATATCGCGCAGGCGTTTGACATGCGTGATGAAGCGCGGAGCCTTGAGGGCAAAGACGAAGTCGTCCGGCGTTTGCTCGAACCAGTCGGCGAACGTCTCGGGCCGTTGCAGGCGGTAGAAGGTGCCGTTGACCTCTATCGAGCCGAAGCGCTCGGCCGCATAGGCAAGCTCGCGCTTCTGCTTCAGGTCAGGCGGATAGAACTTGCCCCGCCACGGGCGATAGGTCCAACCGGAGATGCCGATGCGTATGGTGCCATGTTTGCGGTTGGAGCCTTGTTCTTCGATCATGCCCCTTAAAACGAGGCGTGCATTCACCACGTTCCCGTGATCGCACCCTCGCACAGATGCCGAACTGAAGCTGACCGTAGTGATGACCACCTGCATCCCGGGAAACGATTCGGCCTTGGGATCGTTCTCCACGATTTGGGGCCGGTCCGCGCGTGTGATCGAGCCCTCACCAAAGTGCGGCAGCAGGAGGTCGAGCATGGACGAGCAGGACAAGGGTAAGACGCCGGGGACAGAGAGCCCGGAAAAGTCGCTGACCAACCGGCAGGGGCACCCCATCGTCAACAATCAGTCGCAGCGCACCGTGGGTACTCGCGGGCCTGCGACGCTCGAGAACTACCATTTTCTCGAAAAGATCACCCATTTCGACCGCGAGCGGATACCCGAGCGCGTCGTGCATGCCCGCGGGTTCGTCTGCTATGGCGAGTTCGAGGCCACCGGCAAGATCGGCGATGAGCCTGCCTCGAAATATACCCGCGCCAAGCTCTTCCAGCAGGCGGGCAAGAAAACGCCGCTGGCCATACGCTTCTCGACGGTCATCGGGGGGCGCGACTCATCGGAGGTCGCCCGCGATCCGCGTGGTTTTGCCGTGAAGTTCTATACCGAGGACGGCAATTGGGACCTTGTCGGCAACAACCTCGCCATCTTCTTCATTCGCGATGCCATCAAGTTCCCGGACGTCATCCATTCGCTAAAGCCCGACCCGGTGACGTTCCGGCAGGAGCCGAACCGCATCTTCGACTTCATGAGCCAGACGCCGGAGTCGATGCATATGCTCACCCACCTCTTCAGTCCGCGCGGCATTCCGGCCAGTTACCGGCATATGGAGGGATTTGGGGTGAACACCTACAAGATGGTCAATGGCGATGGCGACACGGTGCTGGTCAAGTACCACTTCCATCCGCGCTGCGGCGTCGCCAGCCTTACCGCCGCCGAGGCAGCCAAAGTGCAGGGCGAGGATCTCGGTTCGGCCTCGAAGGACCTCTACGACGCGATCGAACGCGGCGACTATCCCAAATGGGACATGTACGTTCAGATCATGGAAGACAACGAGCATCCCGAACTCGACTGGGACCCGCTCGACGATACCAAGATCTGGCCGGAAAAGGACTTTCCCTTGCGCCATATCGGCGTCATGACGCTCAACCGCAATGTCGAGGACCATTTCCAGGAAAACGAGCAGATCGCCATGGGGACCGGCGTTCTCGTCGATGGGCTCGACTTCTCGGACGACAAGATGCTGGTCGGGCGCACTTTCTCCTATTCGGATACGCAGCGCTATCGCGTCGGTACCAACTATCTGCAGCTGCCGGTGAACCAGCCGAGGAACGCCCGGGTTGCGACCAATCTCAACGGCGGCACCATGTCCTATCAGCGCGATCTCGCGCCGGGACAGAACCCGCATGTCAATTACGAGCCCTCCATTCATGGGGGGCTGCACGAATCCGAGCGCGAGCAGCCCAACAACTCGCCCGAAATCCGCGGCCGGCTGACCCGCAGCGTCATCGAGCGACGCAATGATTACGTGCAGGCGCGCGGGCGCTATTGCACCATGATGGATTGGGAGCGCGACGATTTGGTGCTCAACATGGGCACCTTGCTGGGCGAGTGCGAGCGCGACGTGCAGGAGCGCATGGTCTGGCACCTCTTCCTCATCCATGACGATTATGGCGCCCGTGTCGGCCAGATGCTCGGCATTTCGGCCGACGATGTGCGGCACCTGCCTCCGCTGCCCGGGCAGGTGCTCACCGACGAGGACCAGAAGCGCCTCGCCAATCTCGGCCGGAATGGCGATGTCATCGACCCAACGGTCTGGGGTCAGTGGACGAGTTCGGTCAGGAACCACCAGGCGAAGGCCGAGGACGTCATCAACGGCACGCTCGGCGAGATGCCGATGGGCCAGGGCATGGCAGCCGAATAGACGCGAAAAGCGCAACCGCGCGGTCGGTACGCCTGCGCGCGGTTGCGCTAGCGAGAAGGGCTTGGCGCAGGGTGGCCGAGACGCTAAACCTTGCCCAAACGAACATCTGAAGGATTTGAGCCCGTGCACAGCGTCGACCGCTTTCTGACCACCCATACCGGCAGCCTGCCGCGTCCCGATGACCTCGTCGAGATGATGATCGCAACGCAAAAGGGCGACGACGTCGACCCGGAAGCGCTGGAAGCCAAGATCACGCAGGCGGTCAATGAATCGACGCGCCGCCAGGTCGAGGCGGGCATCGACATCGTCAATGACGGCGAAATGAGCAAGCCGAGCTACGCAACCTATGTATTGCAGCGCCTCAACGGCTTCGGCGGCTCGGGCAACAGCTTCCCCTTTGCCGACCTCAAGGACTTCCCCAAGCTCTCCGCACGCGTGTCGGGAGACCCCGGCCGCAAATATCGCCGCACGCCGGGCTGCAATGCGCCGATCAGCGTTGCCGATTTCGACGCGGCAAAAAAGGATATGGATCGGCTCAAGGCCGCCGCTGACGCGGCCGGCGCCAAGCAGATCTTCACCAGCGCCGCATCGCCCGGCGTCATCTCGTTCTTCTTCAAGAACGAGTACTACAAGAGCCACGAGGAATACGTCTTCGCTATCGCCGATGCGATGCAGCACGAATACGAGACGATCGCTGCGGCCGGCGCCATCGTGCAGCTCGATTGCCCGGACCTCGCCATGGGCCGGCACGTCCACTATGCCGATGAACCGCTCGACGACTTCCGCAAGGTCTGCGAAATCCACATCGAGGCGCTCAACCATGCTGTGCGCAACATTCCCGCCGAGCAGCTGCGCATGCATTTCTGCTGGGGCAATTATCCCGGCCCGCACCATTGCGATGTCGGGCTCGCCGATATCATCGATCTCGCCTGGAAGGCCAAACCCCACGCCTTGTTGGTCGAGGCGGCCAATCCCCGTCACAATCACGAATGGCAGCTCTTCGAGAATACCAAGCTGCCCGAGGGCAAGGTCATCGTGCCCGGCTGCATCGAGCCGCAATCGACCTATATCGAGCACCCGGAAGTCATCGCCCAGCGCATCGGACGCTATGCCGACCTCGTAGGCCCGGAAAATGTCGTTGCCGGCGTCGACTGCGGCTTCTCCATCCATGTGGGCATGGGCGCGGTAGACCTCGATCTCTCCTATGCCAAGCTCGCGGCGCTGGCCGAAGGCGCCCGCATCGCCTCCAAGAAATATTTCCCCAAGGCGGCCTGAGCGCATCGCTTCGGACTGAACGAACAAACTGCAGGAGCCGCCGGCGTTACACCGGCGGCTCTTGTCGTTTGAGCTCCGTCTTTGCCGGGCCATGGCAGTTATTGCCGGGAATATGTCATATCGGACATGACCGGAGCGGGACTAACCTCACTGGCAGGCTCCACAGGCAGGAGCTCTCAACAATCGCCACGATCCCGCGCGTGAGGGCATAGATGGCCGGCGTGCGGATCGCCCAACCACCACCTAAAAAAGAGTACCGTCATGGATGAAATCAAGGGCATCGCCCGGGCCAGGATCATTCCCGGCAAGCTGGACGAATACAAGCGCCTCTGCGAGCAAGCCATGGAGATCGTGCGCACCAGGGATACCGGCACCCTCCAATACGAGATCTTCTTTAACGAGGATGAGAGCGAGGCCATGGTCTTCGAGCGCTATCGCAACCCCGACGCTGCGCTGGAGCATTTCGCCAATATCAGCCACCTGATGGAGCCGCTGATGGCAACCGCCACCGTCACCGGCGAGGTGCTGGGCATGCCCAACGCCGCGATGCGCGAGCAACTGGGCAAGGGCGGCCCCAACCTCTATACCCCATGGCTGGCCTTGCAGGACCTGGAGCCCGCGACGAACTAGCCGCCAACGCCAGCGCGTTTTGAGGTCTTGATCGCAAGAGCCGCCGGCCTCGCCGGCGGCTCCTGTCACGCCGTTCTACTCGGCCGCCGCCATTGCTACATCGTCGAACGGGGTATCGGCCAGTTCCGGAACGATCCGGTGGTGGGTCGCCTGTTCGTAGTCATAGGCATAGGCGAGCAATTGCCCTTCGCTCCACTGGGGGCCGAGGAAGATCAGCGAGAAGGGCATGCCGTTCTCGTACTGACCGGCCGGAACCACGACGCCGGGCGTACCGCCAATATTGATCTCGGGCACGGCGACCACCGAATGGCCGCCCTCAAGCCGGGTCGGCGTTCCATTGTGGTCGTGCGGGAATACCAGGGCATCGAGATCATGGGCCTCCATCACCTCCTCCCATAGCGAGAGATACTGTTCACGCACCTCGACGAACTCCGTGAGGTCCGGAGGTGAGGTCGGATCCTTGAGGGTCTCGGGCGGGACGAACCGGCTCGCCACAGAGTCCTCGCCGAACGGATTGGCACCCAGCACTTCGGTGAGCTCGGCGAGCGTGTGCGCGGGCACGTCCGGACCCATGCGCTGCAGCCACAGCCCCATGTCGTAAGCCATCGATTCAATGCCGAGGCCGCTACGGTCCTTGGCCAGTGCCGCGAAATCGGTGCCGGCAAACGGGTCTTCGATCACCGTTGCCCCTTGCGCCTCGAGTTCGGCGATCGCCTGCTGGTAAAGGGCCTCGGTTTCTTCGCTGAGCGGCGTGTCCTCGAACCCGGGTCCGTAAAGACCGATACGCGCGCCCTCGAGAGCAGTCTCGGACAACATGCTGGTGTATCCGCCCTCCGGAGTGTGCCCGATTGAGGCTACGGTCTTGGGATCGGCGGGCGAGTAGCCGGCGATGACGTCGAGCATCACGGCTGCGTCCTTGACGGTGCGTGCGAACGGTCCGCCCACATCGCGCAGCGATCCGCCGAGCGGCGCGATGCCGGCATTGGGAACGAGGCCGAAAGTGGGTTTCACGCCGACAATGCCTTGCACGCCGGCAGGCGCCTGGATCGAGCCCGACGTGTCTTCAGCCGTTGCCAGCACGACGAAATTGCCGGACACCGCCGTTGCCGAGCCGGCCGAGCTGCCGCCGGGGGACGCATCGGGTCCGAAGGCGCTATAGGTCGGGCCCGCCCAGCTGTTGTTGGCGTTGTAGGCCGCGCTGAACTGGGGAATGTTGGTCTTGCCGATGATGATGGCGCCGGCTTCGCGCAAGCGCGCAACCAGCGGTGCATCCGTTTGCGGAATGAAGTCGATCCCGCCGGCCGCACTCGACATCGCCGGCCACCCGGTCGTCGAAGGCAGGCCGGCAACGTCCATCGCCTCCTTGATCGCTATCGGGATACCGGCCAGCGGACCAAGCTCCTCGCCCGCAGCACGGCGTTCATCGATCGCTCGGGCGTCCTCGAGCGCATTCTCGTTCATCGAGACGAAAGCGTTGTAGACCGGCTCGTAGGTTTCGATGCGCTCGAGATAGGCCTGCGTCAGCTCTTCTGCAGTATAGTCACCGGCCGCGAAAGCGGTCTGGATTTCATCGACCGTCAGTTCCGTCAGGTCGATTTCCTGGGCCTGCGTCGCAATCCCGCCCAGGGCAAGGGCAACGGATGCAAGCAATGCGCTCCTGAGGGAAGGCTTCAATGATGTCATGGTTCTCAAACTCCGGTTTGCCGCCGGGGGAGGAAGGCGGCTCCACGCAAAAAGAGGAACGCAAGCCCCATGCCAGCGCCAACCCCCAGGAAAACTGCCGCCGTTGGCCTTGAGGATGCTCATTATTTGTCCGCGATAGATGCAAGTGCCCATTGTGCGGGCACTTGCAAGCCACGCCTGCGCCAGACAGCGGACGAACCGTCAGCCGGCCAACGCAACTGCATCGGCACCTGCCGGAATGCGCTGCGGAGCAACCTTATCGGTCGCCGCTCGCCACACGGCCTCTGCGACATCCAATGACTGCGTCTTGGGAGCGCCCGCCATATCGGCTACGGCTCAGCCAGCGCCTTCAGCGCCGCCCTCTCCCGATTTGTCGGCGTAGCCCCGAGCCAGTGTGCGCATAGGACGCAAGCGGTCTCTTAAAGACACGCGTTGCCCCCGACAGGCCACTGCTTTTGTGCACACAAAGCGTCGAGTTTGTGCAGGCGTGGCATTGTGTCGCAGCACCAAGCTGCTTGGTACGTCTGTTGCTCCAAAAAGACCCGAAGAGTCGCCGGCACAGGCGAAGCACCCAAGAGGAGGAGAAGTGAAGTGCATAAGACACTTTCAAAACGAGCCGTCCTGGTTACTTCCGCCGTGATACTGGGCCTGGTGAATCCGATCTGGCCATTGGCGCAGGAAAACGCGCCCCAGGGCGGCCCGGCCGGTGAGGAATGGGTCCCCCCGCCCGCCGATGCCCCGCAGCCGCAGCCCGACATCAGTACGCTGACGCCACGGCCGATGTGGATCGAGATGGTCAAGGAGGGCCTCTATTTCATTCGCGGTCCGCTTAACTGGTGCACGCCAGGCGGCGCCTGCAGTGAACAGTGGGGCGACGATGGCGTGGTTCACGAACCGGGCGATGTGGCGGTGCGCGTCACCGACGATGGCGTCATTCTCGTCGATGCCAAGTTCGCCGATAATGTCGAAGACGTCCTGCGGTTGGTCTCGAGCGTTACGGATCAGCCGGTCCGTTACGTGCTGACCACGCATCATCACGGCGACCACAATGGCGGGATCGGAGAAATGATGGAGCGCGGGATCGAAGTGATCTCGCAAGACAACCTGCGCGAAGCCTATGACCGCGTGACCCGGCGCGAGGGCGATTCGCCACGCGTGACCTTCGGTGATTTTGGTGCGATCTATCTGGGTAACACCAAAGTTGAGATGCATCATCTGGTCAACAGCCACACCGATGGCGACACCGTGGTGTATTTCCCCGACCTGAAGGTCGTGCACACCGGCGACGTGGTGATCGATGGCATGCCGCACATCGATTATCCCGAAGGCGGCTCGGCCGCTGGCTGGGTCGATGCTGTCTACGACATTCTCAAGCTCGATTTCGATACCGCAATCCCGGGCCATGGCAGGTTGCTGACCAAGGACGAAGTTCGCGAATACGCCCACAAGATGGAAACCATGAACGAGCGGATGAAGGATATCGTACGGCGTGGCGTCCCCAAGGAGCAGGCGTTTGATGAGCTCCAGCTGGAGGATATCGGCTGGGCAGGAACCGTGAGCACGGGAACGTTCCGGCAACTCGACGTCTCCTCCTACTATGATGAGATGGCAGCAATTCTTGCAGCCGAAGACACCATCACGCGAGAGGCACAGCAGTAATCCTCGGACGGCGGGCCTGTGGAGAAGCAAGCCCGCCGTCAGTCGGGCGGCGAGAGCCGCCACCAAACGATCCATGAGCACGAGGGAAGGCTGGCCGCTCCGCTCCTGAGGCCGCCGGCGACACCATATACAATCGGTCATGATGCCTGCCGGATTGTCGAGTAAGTCGGCTCAATGGTCCGCCGATCCGCCGCCGCATCGGGCCAGGCGACTGGGCCGTTATCGCCAAACGCCGCAATTTGGGATTTGCGGTCAGTTCTTGCGGGCGCGCTGCTTTCCGTCTTCACCTTGCGCGAGCACGCATCTATCCGCCCCGTCTTGACATATCGTAATCTTGTCATACAAAGATGGCGGAGAGGGAATGAGGTCTCAGATGCGTGTTGCTGTTGTCAATTTGGGATGCATCGTAAGCGGCGACTGGCGCACACCATTGACGACTGGCGACAGCATCGTGATGCAGGATGGTCTGATCGAGAGCGTCGGCACTGTCGATGCTGCTGCACTCGCATCCTGCGAGGTGGTGGTTGACGCCGGCGGTGCAACCGCCTTGCCGGGGTTGATCGATTCCCACGTCCACATCACCTTCGGCGATTACACGCCCCGCCAGAAGACCGTGGGGTACCTCGAAAGCTACCTTCATGGCGGCGTCACCACGGCGATCAGCGCTTCGGAAGTGCACGTGCCCGGCCGACCGGCCGATCCGGTCGGCGTCAAGGCGTTGGCGATCGCCGCCCAGCGCTGCTTTGCCCACTACCGCCCCGGCGGCATGAGGGTATGGGCGGGGTCGGTGATCCTTGAGCCCGGCTTGGAGGAAGCCGACTTCGCCGAGCTCGCGGCGGCTGGTGTCTGGCTCGCCAAGGCGGGTTTCGGTGCCTTTGCCGATCCAATGGAATATAGGCCATTGGTCGCCATGGCCCGAGCGCATGGCATGATTACCACCATGCATACCGGCGGCGCGTCGATCCCCGGGTCCTCACCGATCAACGGCGAGCATGTGCTGGCGATCGATCCGCATGTTTCATTTCACATCAATGGCGGCCCGGTCGCCATGCCGGATTCGCATTTCGAGCGTGTAGTAACGGAGAGCCGGGTAGCCCTGCAGCTCTGCACGGCCGGAAATCTGCGAACGGCGCTGCTGTGCACGCGCCAGGCACTAGCGCACGACCAGTTCGACCGCTTGTTAATTGCCACCGACACGCCGACCGGCTCAGGCATCATGCCTCTGGGTATGTTCTATACCATCACGCACCTCTCAAGTCTGCTCGACCTGCCACCCGAAATGGTGATCGGCGCGGCAACGGGGAACAATGCGCGTATTTATGGCCGCAATTCCGGCTTCCTGGCAGCCGGCAAGGATGCCGATCTGGTGCTGGTCGATGCACCGCTCGGCGGCACACAGGACACCGCGCTGACAGCGCTGCGTCATGGCGACCCGGTTGCCGTCGGCGCCGTGTTCAGCGACGGCGTGCCGCGTTTTGTCGGTCGCAGCCGCAACACCCCCGCGCCTACACGCGCCATCCGTGTCATCGAGAACCGCCTGCCGCGCGATTTCGGCGCCGGCGTGCACTAAGCCCATTCCAAGGAGAAAGCCGTGTCCGACAAAAATCGCGTGATCATCAGTGGCGGTGGTCCGGTGGGACTCATTTGTGCGCTGAGCCTGGCGCGCCGCGGCGTGCCGGTCACTGTTTTGGAGCGCTTTTCGAGCCTGCAGGACGACCCGCGCGCGGCCACGACACACCCCGCTACGCTGGAACTTTTGGGCGAGCTTGGGCTCGAGGAGGAGATGCGCGCCGCCGGCCTTGTAGCGCCGATCTTCCAGTTCTGGGACCGCCCGAGCGGTGAACTGGTAGCCGAGTTCGACCATGCACTGATCGCCGATGAAACGGCCTACCCCTATGTGGTGCAGTGCGAGCAGTTCAAGACGGCACAGATTGTGCTGAGACACCTTGATGCCGAGCCATCAGCTGAAGTGCTGTTCGACCATGAAGTGGTGAGCTTCGTCGCGCACGACGACCGCGTCAACGTGACAGTCAACACGCCGGACGGGCCGCGCCAGTTCGAGGGCCGTTACCTTATCGGCGCCGATGGTGGACGCTCGACGGTGCGCAAGGGCGCCAATGTTGAGTTCGAGGGTTTTACCTGGGCCGAGCAGTTTCTAGTGCTGACCACGCCCTTCGACTTCAAAGCCAATCGCGGCTACAGCTTCCGCAGCTATTTTGCCGATCCGGACGAATGGTGCAATTGCTTCAAGGTGGCGGCCGATGGCCCGCCGGGTCTGTGGCGCACCGTGTTTCCCACGTCGCCCGACCAGACCGAGGCTGAGCTCCTTTCCGATGAAGCTGTGCATGCCCGCCTGCAACGCTTCTTTCCCAAGGATGGCGACTACGAGATAGTTCATCGCAACCTCTACCGGGTGCACCAGCGCGTGGCCAAGACCTTCCGGCAGGGCCGCATCCTGCTCGCCGGTGACGCCTCGCATGTTAACAATCCGATAGGCGGCATGGGGCTCAACGGTGGCATCCAGGACGCGGTCAACCTCGGTGAGAAGCTGGCGCGCGTCTGGCACGGTGCTTCCGACACGCTGCTCGATCTCTATGATCTACAACGTCGCAGCCTGACCGTCGACTTCGTGCAGGCGCAGACCATCCAGAACAAGAAGCGCCTGGAAGCCAAGGACCCCGAAACCCGCAAGGCCAATCTGGACGAGCTGCGCCGCATCGCGGCCGACCCGGTCAGCGCCAAGGCCTATCTCATGCGCACCTCCATGCTGGAGGCCAATCGCAAGCTTACCGACCTGCAGGCAGCTTGATCGGCGTCCCAGCAAAAGGAAACAAAATTGCAGCAAGACTTCCGCGATAGCCCCCTGTTTCGCCAGCAGCTCCACATTGCCGGTTCCTGGGTCGACGCCGATTCCGGTAAGACGCTGGAGGTTGAGGATCCCGCGACCGGCAAGGTGATCGGCACCATTGCCAATGCCGGCGCCGCTGAAACACGGCAAGCCATCGAAGCGGCGCACGAAGCATTTAAGAGTTTCAGTCGTACAACGGCGGCGGAGCGCGCCGGTATGCTCCGGCGCCTGCACCAGATCATTCTCGACAATCGCCACGAACTGGCCCGCATTCTAACGCTGGAACAAGGCAAGCCATTAGCCGAGGCCGAGGGCGAGATCGGTATGAGCGCTGCCTATGTGCTGTGGTTTGCCGAGGAAGCGCGCCGCGTCTATGGTGACATCATCCCCTCGCCCTGGCGCGAAAGGCGGCTGTTGGCGACGCGCCAGCCGGTGGGCGTGGTCGGCGCCATCACGCCGTGGAACTTCCCCTCCTCGATGCTGGCTCGCAAGATCGCTCCGGCGCTGGCGGCGGGCTGTACCATCGTCTGCAAACCGGCGACTCAAACGCCGTATTCGGGTCTCGCCTGGGGCGAGCTCTGCGTCCAGGCGGGCTTTCCGGCAGGCGTGGTCAATGTCGTTACCGGTTCGGCACGCGACATCGGCCGAGAGCTCACCTCAAATCCGCTGGTGCGCAAGATCACCTTCACTGGCTCGACCGAGGTCGGCAAGGTGTTGCTCGCCCAGTCGGCCGGAACGGTCAAGAAGGTATCGATGGAGCTGGGCGGCAATGCGCCCTTTATCATCTTTGATGATGCCGACATTGATCGCGCGGTAGAAGGCGGGATCAATGCCAAATTCCGCAATACCGGCCAGACCTGCGTCTGTACCAACCGCTTCTATGTCCAGGCCGGCGTCTACGACGCGTTCGTTGAAAAGCTATCGGTCGCTGCCAGCCGCCTGCGTGTGGGCGCCGGAGACGAGAATGGTGTGGAACTGGGGCCGCTCATCGATTCCAATTCCGTCGAAAAGGTGGAAGAGCTGCTGACTGATGCCGTCGGCAAGGGCGGGCGGGTGGTGACGGGTGGCCAGCGGCACAGCCTGGGCGGCAATTTCTTCGAGCCCACCGTAATCGCCGAGGCTACTTCCGACATGCGATTTTCTCGCGAGGAGATTTTCGGGCCGTTGGCTCCGGTGTTCCGCTTCGAAACCGAGGAAGAAGCCATCCAGCTCGCCAACGATACCGAATATGGACTCGCCTGCTACTTCTATACGCGCGACCTGGGACGTGCGTTCCGCGTGTCGGAAGCGCTGGACTACGGCATCGTCGGCGTCAACGAGGGGCTCGTCACCACCGAGGTCGCGCCCTTTGGTGGTGTCAAGGAATCCGGCATGGGCCGCGAAGGCTCTCGCTACGGCATCGAGGACTACCTCGAGGTGAAATATGTCTGCATGGGCGGCTTAGGCTTTCCAGCCGCCTGACGACCCCATTGAGGAGGTCAGCTCTTGCCCGTCTTCGAACTGGTCGTCGTCTTCATCTGCCTGGCTGGCGGCGGAATCCTGAAAGGCGCGACCGGCGCGGGGGCGCCGATCCTTGCCATTCCCGCCATGGCGGCCTTTCACGACGTGCGTTTTGCCATCGTCATCATGACAGTGCCCAACCTCGTCACCAATCTGATGCAGGCTTGGCAGAACCGGGAGCACCATTTACGCGCCAGTTTCCTCGTGCCGTTTCTCGCTTCGGCGGCTATCGGCGTGATGCTGGGCACCTGGGCGCTGGTGGGGCTTGATTCGAGAACCTTATCGCTGGTCGTGGCGCTGGCCGTGCTGCTCTACCTCGTCTTGCGTTTGACCAAGGCTCATTGGCAGCTCAGCGCACCGCTGGCCGCCCGACTTGCCGCGCCGTTCGGCTTCATAAGCGGCGTCGTGCAGGGATCGGCGGGCATTTCGGCGCCCGTCTCGTTGAGTTTTCTCAACGCCATGCAACTCGACCGGCTGACCTTCATGAGCACCGTTTCCATGCTGTTCGTGACCTTTGTGGCTGTCCAGCTCCCGGCCTTGGCCTTCACCGGCATTCTCACCACCAGCGGTTTTCTTCTGAGCTGTGCGGCGCTGTTGCCGATGCTGTTGGGCATGTCCTTTGGCGCAGCCATCTCCAGAACCGTATCGCGGGAGACGTTCGACCGGCTGATCATGCTGCTTTTGGCAGGCCTTGCCGCCAAAATGCTCTGGGAAGCGCTCATCTCTGCAGGATAAGATTGACTGACGTATTATTGTATGACAGAAGTCGACACCCTTATCTGGAGCTGTCTCATGGATCTCAACATCCGCCGCACTTTTACACTGATCGACGAAAAGCGGGTGGAGGCCGGGCGGCGAGCTGAGACCCCGCTGCGCAAGGTGGCGGTAATCACTCTGCTCGAGAATCCCTATATCGGTCGCTATGTGGAGGACCTGTCGCCGCTCATCGAAGCCAGCGAAGGGCTCGGCCGGCAGATGGCCCGCACAGCACTCAAGGCGCTCGATGGCGTGCCGGTTCAAAGCTACGGCAAGGGCGGCGTCGTGGGTTTGGCCGGCGAGCAAGAGCACGCCAATGCCCTGCTCACCACTACCTTTGCCAATCCGTTCCGCGAGGCCATCGGCGGCGCCCAGGCCTGGATTTCGTCGATGACCAAGGTCGCGGCGCCAGGTGCGCTGATCGACGTGCCGATGAACTGTAAGGACGACGTCTATGTGCGTTCGCACTATGACGGCATGACCTTGCTTATCTCCGAGGGTCCCATGCCCGACGAAGTGGCAATCATTTTCTGCATGGGGACGGGCGGCCGCATCAATGCCCGGGTCGGCGGCTTGCGTTATGAAGACGTGCCTGCCGCGACATGAGCCGGGCCATGGCGCCGCATTCCCTTCTGGAAGACGCCAGCGCCCGATACCACGCCGGCATAACGACGCCAGCGGAGGTGCTGGACGGCTATCTCGCGGCCATCGCGGCGCGGGATGGGGAGGTCAAGGCTTTCACCGCTCTCAATCGCGAGGGCGCTATCATTGCGGCCGCCGCGTCGCAAAAGCGTTGGGCAGAGGGTAAGCCGCTCTCGGCGGTCGATGGAATGGTGGTCGGTATCAAGGATGTCATCGAGACCGCCGACATGCCGACCGGGCAGGGCTCGCCGATCTGGGAAGGGTTTCACACCCGGCGCGATGCGGCCTCGGTGCAGGCACTGCGCGAGGCGGGCGCCGTGGTGCTGGGCAAAACCACGACGACCGAATTTGCAACGCGCCACAGCTTTGCTGATACACGCAATCCGCATGATAGCGCCCGCACGCCAGGCGGCTCCAGCAGCGGCTCGGCGGCGGCGGTCGGCGCTGGTATGCTGGATGGGGCGCTGGGCACGCAGGTGGTCGGTTCGATCCTCCGGCCGGCTAGCTATTGCGGGGTGGTGGGCTTCAAGCCCACTTTCGGCGCACTTAATCGAGGCGGCGCCAATGACCAGCTGAGCCAGAGTTGTCTTGGGACAATCGCCACGACGCTAAGTGGCGCCTGGGCATTGGCGACCGTGATTGCCCAACGGGTGGGCGGTGATCCGGGTCTTCCCCCGCTTCGGGGCGATACGGAGCTGCCAGCGGCGCGGCCGTTGCGCCGGATAGCCTTGCTGAAGACGGCGGGCTGGGCGCAACTGGGGCCGGGAGCGCGAGCGGCGCTGGATTGCGAACTGCGCGTCTTGCAAGGCGCCGGGGTGGACGTCGTCAGCAACGCCCAGGACACCGAACTCGCCGCGCTGGAAACGGCGCTGGCCGAAGCCTGGCCGCTGACCGAACGCATCCTGTCGTGGGAATTCTGCTGGCCGCTGCGCAGCTATCCCTATGTGCAACTGAGCCCCATCATGCAGGCGCGCTTGTCCGCGGGCCTGGAAATGACTTTCGACGATTACGAAGGGGCGCTGGCGCGCCGCGAGGCCATCCGACAGCTCTTCGAGCGCGTCGCCGAGCGGGTAGACGGTTTTGTCACCCTCGCTGCCACGGGCGCGGCGCCGCAGCTCGACGACACGACTGGTAGCCCGGCCATGAACGTTCCGGCCTCGCTCCTCGGGGTGCCGGCTGTGTCGCTGCCGATCCTCAGCGATGGTGGCCTGCCGCTGGGCCTGCAGCTGATCGGCAGGAGGGGCGGGGACGCTGATCTGATGGGTCTGGCGCGCTGGCGCATCGAGCTGGACGTCAACGGGGTTCGATGATGTACAAGCTGATGGTCGCCGACGTGGATTCACCATCCTATTTCGTCGCCACCGCGGCGGTGAAGCTGGGGTTCTTCAAGGCGGAAGGGGTTGAGGTCGAGTTCGTGCCCGAATACGGCGCCAGGAGCGGGCCGGAAAAGCTGCGCGACGGCACGATCCATTTTTTTGGCGGGCCGGCCTATGCCGCCACCCGAGCCTTTCCGATGTGGCAAGGGGCAAAGCTCCTCTGTGCGCTATCGCAATACTCCTATTGGTTCATGGGCATTCGCAAGGACATCGACATCGCCCGCGGCGATATCCATGCTCTCAAGGGCCTGCGCGTCTCGTCATCGTTCAAGTTTCCACGAACGGCGCTGCGCCACATGTTTGCCGAGGCAGGGCTGGCGCCGGACGATGTCCAGATCGTCGAGAGCCTTGCAACACAGTCGGAATGGCACAGTTTCGATGGCATCCGGGCCATTGAGCAGAACCATGCCGATGCCTTCTGGGGCAACGGCATGCGCCTGGCACTGGCCGAAAAGGCAGGGCTCGCCAAGCTCCACCTCGATCTCAGGCGTGGCGACGGGCCGGAGGGCGCGCGATATTACAATTTTGCTGCGCTCACGGCGAGCGATGCCTTGATCGAAAACGAGCCCGAAGTGGCAGCTGCTGCAGTGCGTGCCATCCGCGCGACGCAGGAAGCGCTGCGCGCCCACCCGTCGCTGGCACGACAGGTGGGCGACGAACTGTTCCCCGCGGAGCAGGCCGAGCTCATTCCCGTGCTGGTGGAGCGAGATAGCCCCTATTACGACGCGACCATCGGGCCGGAGGCGCTTGAGGGGTTGAACCGATTTGCCATGGCAAATGGTCTCAGCGATCGCTGGCGGGCGGATGACGAGATCGTTGCTATGCAGTTCGCCCGCTTCTGGACCCGCTGATCAGCTGGCGCTGTGCAGGCTTTCGCCGGTGTTTTCGAGCGAGATCTGCCGCACCGCCGCTTCGCGGGCCATGGCGACGTGATCGGCCGCGGCCTTTTCGGCACGCTGCGTGTCTCGCGCCACGATCGCCTCGGAGAGCTCCCGGATTTCGGCGACGCTGAACTTGAGACGGCCTGGTTCGCTTAGCGACTTGCTGCGCAGGAAGGCGACGCGGGCCATCAATTGTCGTACGACGCTTTGCAGCACCGGATTGCCGGCGCCGCGCAGCAGGATTTCGTAGAAAAGACTCATGCTGGTGAGCAGCTTGTGGCGATCCTCGGCCTCGGCGGCGTCGCCAAATTCGCGCGCCGCCACCATCAGCTTGTCAAACTCGGCTTCCGGGGCGCGCTCGATAAAGGCGCGAACCACGGCCGTTTCGAAGATCGCTCGGGTCTCGTAGATGGCTTCGGCTTCGGCGACGCTGATAAAGGCGACAATGGGCCCGCGGCGCTGTTCAACGGTGATCAGTTGCTCGCTTTCGAGCTGCCGCAGGACTTCGCGCACCGAGGTGCGGCTGACGCCCAACGCTTCGCAGAGCTCGCGCTCGATGAGGCGCGTACCGGGCGGATACCAGCCCTCGATGATGGCGTTGCGCAGCTTGTCGAGTACCTGTTCGCGCAGCAAGGCGCGAGGCTGTACGATACGTAGATCTGGCATGACCGGCGTCCCCAACTCTCCCGCGCGCAACCGATCTGCGGGTCTCGATACCTTATTCATGTTCGATCTCCCAGGTCTAGGCCGCAGGTTCCGCCAGGAATCGCTGACGGCGCTTGGTGAATATCATGTACGTGCCGCGAAACCAGGTCTCCGCGGCCAGTCGGTCCCGCCAGGGCGTGGCGCGGGCAGCGGCGCGTGCCGGGCTCGCCAGCGCATCGGCAGACGCCAGGTGATGGAGGGCCAGATGGGTGTAGTTTTCGGGCCCGCCATCGACGATCTGATAGCGGCGGACACCGAGCCATTGCGGCTCTTGAAGCAGCTTGGGCACGTGGTCCTGGGTGTACCAGTCGTTGAAGTCCGCTTGCCGGTCTTCTGGTACGGTGAAGAACACCGAGTAGAGCACTTCACTTTCCAGCATCTCGGCTTCGCTTATCGTCTCCTGCTGCTGCCAGCTCAACAGGCGACCGGTATAACGTGTGAAGCCGGAAACATCGCGTAGCATGCGCGCGGTTCGCTCGCTCGGTTCACCCTTGATGCGCTTATACTGTTCGGTTTGCAGGGCCTGCGGCGACTCCAGGTCATAGACCGCCAGAAAGCCCGGCCCATCGTTGCGGCTATAGCGTTGAGCCCCGAGAAATCCCGGCGCCGCCATGCGGATCGGAATGTGCTCGGTATCGTACCAGTCATGGAAATCGGTCTCCCAGCTGAGATCGGGAGTCATCTCGGAAAACAGCACGCCGCCGGGTTGCATTTTGGCCTCTCTTGACGTTCGTCATCTTGTATGACGATACTATGTCATCTTGTATGGGGTTGTCCAGCGAGGGGCCGAGGCAAAACACAGATGCGTACTGGATGCCTGCCCAAAGAATGAGCTGATAGCGTGCGAGGTGCAAAAAACGATCAAAGGTTCTAGACAGGACTTTGTATTACGTAATACCGTCATTCGAAATCGCGGAACGGGGCGAGGGGTGTCCTCGATGCGTGGCGATCGGATAACTTGCCGCAAGCATGCGGTTCGGAGAGCCGGCGGGCCGATGGGCGGTCTCCGGTTTAATTGGAGAAATGCGCGCCGGTACAGGGACCGCCGCGATCATCAAGGGACGCGACATCACATGAAAAAGCTTGCTGGCCTGGCCGCTACGGCGCTTCTAATCACCACCGCCTTCGCGCACGCACAGTCACTCGAGCCATTCCGCTACGGAACGGTCGCGACCAAGGGTGATGCCGGCTTCGTATACATGGCCGCCGAAGACGGGTTCGACGACAGCTTCGGTCTCGATATCGACGTTCAGTCGTTCAAGGGCGACTCGATCCTGCTTCGCGGCCTCCTGGCCGGGGAACTCGATGCCTATATCGGCAATCCAGGCGGCCCGATGATCGCAGCCAGCAAGGGCGCCGATATCAAGATCATCGGCTGTCCGTGGCCGGGCTTGACCTACGCCCTCTTCACGAAGCCGGACGTGACGTCGGTGGAACAGCTCGCCGGCGGCACGATCGGCGTCTCTGCCCCCGGTTCGCTGCCGGACCTGTTCTCGCGCGCCGTGGTCAAGTCCGCCGGCATTCCGCTCGAAGACGTCAACTTCACCGTGGCCGGCAGCGATGCCGAGCGCGTGGCCGCCGTTGCGGCTGACATTATCACCGCCGCGCCGAGTTCGAGCGAATTCAACGCCAGAGCGCCGGAACTGGGCCTTCATATGCTGGTGCATGCGCGCGACGTTGTGCCCGAGTATGTGCGCTTCTGCATCATGACGCGCGGCGACATCGTGCGTGACCGGCCCGAATACATCGCCAACTTCCTCGCCGCGCAGATGAAGGGCTTCAGCTACGCCCTCGAAAACAAGGAAGCGACCCTCGCCCTTTCCTATGAGAAGGCCGATCTGCCCCCAAGCGATCAGGCGCCGGTGCTAATCTATGATGAAGTGGTCGAGTACAACGCCGTCAATCCGGAGATGACCGTCGAGATAGACAAGCTCGAATGGCTGAGCGGCCTTCTGGCCGAGACGGGCAACATGGATGCCGGCTACGATCCGACCGAGATCGTCGATACGAGCGTGCTCGAGAACGCCAAGACGCTTCTCGCGGCCCAATAACGACAGAAAGGGAGACCTGCAATGGCGCTGGTCGATATACAGAACGTTAGCAAGACGTTTAAAACCAGCGTGGCTGGCGTCCAAAGCGAAGTGCATGCACTGAGCGGGGTCTCCTTTTCCCTCGAACGGGGCGAGATCGTCGCCATCACTGGAGCCAGCGGCTGTGGTAAGACCACCATGTTGCGCATCATCATGGGGCTCGAGCAGGCCAGCGGTGGCTCGGTGGTGGTCGACGGCAAGAAAGTCAATGCCTGCGGTTACGACCGTGGCATGGTGTTCCAGCATTCAGAACTGCTGCCCTGGCGCAATGCCGTGGAGAACGTCGCCTTCGGCCTCGAACTCAAGGGCATGGATAAGCCGACCCGCATGGCGCAGGCCCGGCGTTATCTGGACCTGGTCGGCCTTGGTCACGCCGCCGAGCGCCTGCCGCACCAGCTATCGGGCGGCATGAAGCAACGCGTTGGCATCGCCCGCGCGCTCGCCATCGGCCCCGACGTGCTGCTGATGGACGAGCCGTTCGGTGCACTTGACGCGCAGACCCGCGAGGGCCTGCAGAACGAGCTCCTCGCTATCCAGGCCAAGACGCAGCAGACAATCATTTTCGTCACCCACGATCTAGACGAAGCCGTGCTCCTCGCCGATCGCGTCGTGGTGATGAGCCGGGGGTGGGTTGCCGAAACACTCGAGGTGAAGCTGCCGCGACCACGGCCCAGCCTTGCTGCACTGCGCGGCGACACCGAATTCGGCGACAAGCGCTTGCGCTTGTGGGAATTGCTGAAGACCGAAATGGACGCCGACGCGAGGAAGGCCGCCTAATGACCACCGATCACGCCAACGTGACGGCAAGCTTTCGCATGGATCTTGCCACAATCCTGATGAGTCGCCGCGTCATCACCGTCGCCTCGGTCGCCATCGCGCTGCTGCTCTGGGAGATATTTGGCCGCCAAGTCAATCCGCTGTTCGGCTCCTATCCATCTGCCATTGCGGCCAAGATAGTCGAACTCACCCTCAACGGCAGGCTGCCCCGCGCCTTCTTGCAAAGCTTGCAGCCCTTCCTCGTCGGCTTCGGCATCGCCGCCATCCTCGGCATCCCGATCGGCATGCTGCTCGGCCGCTTCCGCTTTATGGAAGCCGCCTTCGGCATCTATGTCACGGCGGGCAATGCCATGCCGCTGATTGCGATCACGCCGCTCTTCATGTTGTGGTTCGGGCTTGGCTTCACAGTCAAAGTGGCCATCATCGCCACGCTGTCGTTCTTCCCCATCTGCATGAGCACTTGGTCGGGCGTCAAATCCATTCCTAAGACACTGATTGAGGTCGGAGAATCCTTTGTCGGCTCGCGCAGGGCAATCCTCCAAAAGATCGTGCTTCCGGCCTCCGTGCCCTACATCATGGCTGGTATCCGGCTGGCCGTCGGCAAAGGTATCATCGCCATGATCGTGGCCGAGTTCTTCACCGCGCTTTCCGGGCTGGGCGGGATCATTCTTACAGCCGCCAACAATTTCGAAACCGCAGAAATGTTTGCTCCGATCGTCGTGCTTCTGGCCTTTGCGATCATCCTAAATGCTTTTGTCCAATGGCTGGAACGCGTGATTGCCCCCTGGCATATCCAAGTCACAGGCCAGGCGGACTGAGGCTTCACAGCCAGAGGGCCAACATCAGTATATCCTCCATTGGGGCGATCAGTCTGCCGCCGCTGGCCCCTTCAACATAACAGTAGGGGAGTTGTCGTGGCGTAACCGAAGCCCTGCTGTGCGACACGGTATACGACTTCAGGAAGTCGCTGGCATCGGCCCTGCCTCCCGCCGACGTGGAGGATGCTCACGACCGGCGGGATCACCCGCTCAGACCCGCTCGACCGGCAAGCGGACGGTCAGGGCCTGCGGCTTCCCGCCAATGATCTCCCTCATATCGTCCCAGATTTGGGGCGCACACGCGAAGGCGTCGCCGCGTCCATAAAGGCCGGTCTCGGCGATGAAGTCGTTGGTGATGCCGCCGGCCTCTGCAACGAGAAGGAGGCCCGCCAGGCAATCCCATGAATGGAGTAGCGGCTGGAAATAGCCCACATAGTGGCCTGCCGCGACATGGGCCAATGTGAGCGCTGTCGAACCATTGCGCATATAGGACCCGCCGGCCGCCAGCAGGCGTTCGATGATGCCGCCGAGTTGCGCGCTATAGACGGCATTGCTGCCGCCAATCGCCGTCAGGCCGTCGGCGACCACCGCGCGGGGATGGACCCGGATTGGTGTGTCGTTGCGCCAGGCGCCCTGGCCCGATCCGGCCCAGTACAGGTGATCGCGACAGGCATCATAGATGAGGCCGAGGACCGGCACGCCGTCTTCGATCAGCGCAATCACCACGCACCATGTGGGCAGACCGTAGAGAAAGCAGCTTGTGCCATCGATGGGATCGATCACCCATTGCCAGGTGCTGGTGCCCTCCTGTTTGCCGTATTCCTCCCCGACCAGGCCATCGCAAGGATACTGCGCTGCGATTGCGTTGCGGATCAGGCGTTCGACATTGGTATCGGCTTCGCTGAAGAGGTCCTGGGCCGTGCGCTTGGCCTGCACGTCCAGCGTGTCATAGCGGCCGAAATAGTCGAGGGCGACGGCCCCGGCCTGGCGAATAATGGTCTTTGCCGCATCGAGGCGGTCGGCGCGTCCGCGCGCTTTGTCGGTTATCATGGTCCTGGCTAAGTAGGGTCGGAGGCGCCGGTCGAGCCGCGCCGGACAAGGGTCACCGGAATGATGACCGGGGGTTGGACCGCTTCGGGGGCTTCGAGGCGCTTGGAGAGCGCCGCAATGGCCGCATCGGCGACGGCTTTGGGGTCCTGCCGGACCGAGGTGATGTCATAGCTGCGCCAGGCCGCCTCGGCGATGTCGTCGCAGGCCACGAGCTTGATGTCCTCAGGGACACGCAGATCGCTCAAGCGCCGCAAATGGTCGAGAAAGCCCAAGGCCATGAAATCGTTGACGCAATAAATGCCGTCCACCGCAACACCGCTTGCGGCAAATGCCGCGGCCGCTTCCGCGCCGCCACTATAGTTCTGTACCGCGCCATGGAAATCGCCGGCGATGTCCAGTCCGAGCGCGCGGGCGGTGACAATAAAGGCCGCCTTGCGCTGCCCGATGGTGTGGGATGCACGGCGCTGGCTGACAATGCCTATGCGCTCGCAACCGACATCAGCCAGTTCTTGCGCCGCCATGCGACCGGCGGTGGCCGTGTCGATGGATACGTTGGAGACATGGGTGCCCACTTCCGGCTTGTTGATCAGCACCAAAGGCACGCCATAGGCGGCGCATTCCTGGGCGATTTCGGCCGGTGGCGTATCCGACGTCACTATGGTGCCGGTGACATTGTAGTTGAGCATCATGTCGATCAAATAGCTGACATCTTCGCCGGGCTCGGTGGGCAGGAGCAGCGGGCGAAAGCCCAGGCCAGCCAGACCCCGCGCCAGGAAATCCACGGTGCGCGCGCGCAGGGAATTGTCCATGTCCGAAACGACCAGAGCGACCAGATTGGTGCGTTGCTGCGAAAGGCCGCGGGCGAGATAATTGACGCGATAGCCTAAGGCCTTGGCGGCCGAGATGACTTTTTCGCGGGTGGCCGGGGCAACGCTGGCGCCGGCGGTGAAGGTGCGCGACACCGCCGAGCGCGAAACGCCCGCCAACAGTGCGACATCGTCTGAAGTCGGCACGCGGTTTGGCCGCTCGTCCTTGCTCATATCCACCTGTCCAGACCGGCCTGCCGGCGGAATGCGGCAAGCAAAAGATCGGCCCTGTCGAGATTGATCATGGGTGGACGCAAGGCAACGATCCTGTCGAAGATTTCGCGATCATCCCCGAAATATTGCACCATCGGCACGATGTTCAGTCGTTCGGCCGCCGGTGCATCGCGCCCGTAGCGCTCCACGGGGATTTCGATGATGGCCGGGTTCAGATGGTCTTTAAGGGCCTGCATGTCGGGGTAGCGCGCAAGGTTCGCCTTGATGCGGGCCGTGGGGGAAAGCTGCCGGATTTTCGCCTGCAGGGCATGATTGCCGGACCAGTGAAAGCACTGCTCGGCAAAGCCCATCTCATCGACCAGCGCGAGAATTCTGGCCGGATCGGCGCACTTGTTCTCGATATACATCTGCCGGCCATAAGACTGGCAGAGGGCGATCATCTCGGCCAGGGTCGAGATGCGTTCTCCGGCAAAATGCGGCGAAAACCACGACCCGGCGTCGAGCTGGCGCAATTGGGCCAGCGTATGGTCGGCCACCTTGCCCGAACCGTTGGTGGTGCGCTCGAGCGTGGCGTCGTGAATGACGACGAGTTCGCCATCGGCGCTTTCGCGCACGTCGAGTTCGAGAAAGGCGCAGCCCTGGTCGAGAATCAGCCTGGCCGCCGCCATGGTGTTTTCCGGAGCAAAATGATTGGCCCCGCGATGACAGACGATCTGCATGCCGCCGATATCGACCCGGTCGCAACCGCCCATGAGTTCGGGCTGATTGGTGCAGATGCCGAGGCTCGGCAATTTGAGCAGGTCATCTAGGACCGGTTTGCGCTCCTCGTGCCAGAGGACAAGACCGAGGCCGCGCTGCTGGATTCCGGCCAGGAGCTCAGGGGTAACCAGGTCCTGCGGCCGGTCCCCACCACGTTCCCAACACAAATGAACAATGTCGGCGCCCGTTTGATCGGCGCGCTCGAACGGGTCGGCGCCGAGTGGCACCAGGATCGAGACGGGATAGGGGCAGCCGGCGGCGACCATGCTGCGGACTTCTTCGACGTTGAAACTGCCAAGGCCGGCGCGGGTGAAATTGGCCGCTTTCAGGCGTTCGATGGCGATCTGCCCGGCGCCGGGGGCCTTGATTTCGATATAGAGGGCCTGGTCGAGATCAGCGGCGAGAGAGATCACCTCATCAAGGGTTGGCACATCGGGCGCGGCCTGGCGAAGCTCGGGCAGCGTCATGCCCGCAATATTCCCGGGAACACCGAAAATGCGGTCCAGCCCGGCATCATGGCAGATCACAGGCTGACCATCAGTGGTGAGCTGCACATCGACTTCCCACATGTCAGCGCCAAGGGCGGCGGCGACGCGAAAGGCGGCCAGCGTGTTTTCCCTTGCGTGCTGGGAGGCACCGCGATGGGCGATGCAAAGGGGCCGTCGGTCCGGCCGGGCCGGAAAGGGGATGGTGTTGCGCATATCGCCTAGACCGCCTGCCCGGATGCGTCGAAGGCAAGCAGCTTTTCCGCGTCTAGCGGCCAGCAGACCTTGTGGCCGAGCGACACATCCTCGCGCGCCGGCTGGATCGAGCGCAGCACGACGCCATCTTCGAGGGTCACGTCAAAGAGGGTTTCGCGGCCCTGCGGTTCGACAAAGGTGATGGTGCCACTAATCTCACTCCCGCCGCTTGCCCCGAAATGCTCCGGGCGAACCCCCAGGGTCAGCGGTGTATCGCCGGGGGTGTTGGCAAGACGCGATGGCAGGGGCAGGCCAGCGCCACCTTTGACGATGAAGCGCCCATCGCCACTGGCCTTGCCTTCGAGCATGACGAGAGGTGGATTTCCCAGAAACCCGGCCACGAACTTGTTGACCGGGGCGCGATACATGTCGGTGGGGGTCGCGATCTGCAGGATCTCGCCCTTGTTCATGATGGCGATACGGTCGCACATCGACATCGCTTCGACCTGATCATGGGTGACCAGAATGGCCGTGATGCCGGTTTCCAGCTGGATGCGGCGGATTTCGGAGCGCATTTCCAGGCGCAGCTTGGCGTCGAGATTGGCCAGCGGCTCATCGAGCAGCAGCACGTCCGGTTTGCGCACCAGCGCCCGGGCCAGGGCAACGCGCTGCTGCTGGCCGCCGGAAAGCTGCGCCGGGCGGCGAGCCAGCAATTCCTCGATATGGGTCAGTTCGGCAATTGCGCGCACCTCGCGCTCGATATCGGCCTTGCCATCTCCGCGCACCTGCAGGGGAAAGGCAATGTTCTCGAACACGGTCAGATGCGGATAGAGCGCATAGTTCTGGAACACCACGCCCACATTGCGCTTCTGGCTCGGCACATTGCTGACATCGCGGTCGCCGAAGAGGATTTGCCCGCCATTGATGCGGTGGATGCCGCAAATGGCAAAGAGGGTTGTCGACTTGCCGCAACCGGACGGCCCGAGCAGGGCCAGCATTTCGCCGTCCTCGACGGTCAGGTTCATCCTGTCGATGACGGTCGTGTCATCGAAGCTCTTGGTGAAATCCTTGAGGGTGACTTGCATCAGCCTTTCGTGCCTCCGCCGAAAATGTTCATCAGCCGGTTCTGGAACACCGCAAACAGCACGAGGATGGGCAGGGTGTAGAAAAGCCCGACGGACTTGAAGAGGTTGAAATTATAGGTCGTGGAGTTGGGGTCCGAGACCACGTTGAGATAGGTCGAGAGCACCTGAAAGTCGGACGAAGGGGCCAGAATCCGCGGCAGCAGGAATTCGCCCCAGCCATCGATGAAGGCGAAGATGCCGAGCGAAAGCAGGCCCGGCATCACTTGGGGCAGGATCAGGCGCCGCCAGACGGTGAAGCGACTGGCGCCGTCCTGTACCCCGGCCATTTCGATCTCCCAGGGTACCTGGTCGTAAAAGCCCTTCATGATCCACACCCCGAAGGGCAGCATGAGGCTGGCCTTGACCAGGATCACGCCGATCAGCGTGTTGTAGAGCCCGGCAAATTGCAGCACCAGGAACACGCCGATGATCAGCGTCACCGAGGGAAAGGCGTGCATCACGAGGATCCCCGAAAGAAAGAAGCGGCGGAACGGCAAATTGAGGCGCGAGACCGCATAGCCGGCCGTCGAGGAGATGGTCAGAACGATCACCACCATCGAGGTCGCGAAGAGGAATGTTGTGGCCGTCGGCCTCCAGACATCGCCGGTAACCGAAGCATCCCAGAGGAACCGCCAGTGGTCGAAAGTGAACTCATTGGGAATGAGCGAGCCCGGCGGCGCATTGGTGAAGGTGTCGATGACGAGGAAGAGATACATCACCGCCAGCGGGGCACTGAGAATGCCGAGCAGCGCGTAGATGGGCCAGGCGGAGAAATTGCGGGTCATCTGCGGCTCCTAGAACTCGATCCGCGGCTTGTTGATCAGTTCGTCGAACCGGAACATGCGCAGGTAAAGAATGGAGAGCACCAGGCCGACCGCGACCAGGATCAGCGCCATGGCGGCGCCCATGCCGTATTCGAGGTTGCCGGTGTAATTGTTGAGCGCGGTGTTGAACGCTTCCAGCGCCCAGACCGTGGTGGTGCTGCCCGGGCCACCATTGGTCGTCAGCCAGATCTGCTCATAGGACGAGAGCAGCGAAAGCGTCTGGTACGAGGTGACGAAGAGGATCGGCCAGCGCAATTGCGGCAGGATGATCCGGCGGATCTGCTGCCAGCGGCTGGCGCCATCGACTTCACTGGCCCAGAGCTGCTGGACGGGAATGGCACGTAGCGCCCCCGAGAACAGGATCATGCCGAAGGACGCGCCGATAAAGCCGTTGACCAGGATGATCGTCGTCCATGCCGTCGGCACGGAGCCTTTCATATAGTTGAAGGCGGGGAGGCCAAGCTGTTTGGCGATGACATAGATAAAGCCGTTGTCCCAGGTGAACCACTTCCACATCACCGCATAGAGCACGACGGGCGTGATGCGCGGCAACAGCCAGAGCACGCTGAAAATACCCGCGGAGCCCTTGGGCAGATAGAAGGTGGTGATGGCGAGGAACAGGCCGACCAGCACGTTGAAAGCCAGGGTCGCGGCGACATAGAAGACAGTATTGAGAACGATGCGGATGGTTTCGGGCCGGTCCAGCAGGGTCTGGAAATTGCCACCGTCAATCCAGCGCCAACCGGTATAGCTGGCCTCGGCAATGGCGCTGACCGTTTCGTCCCCGGCCTCGGACGCCATGCCGGCAATCGCCGCCTCCATGGCGTCGCGGCTCTGGAAACGGATATTGAGGATTGAGCGTTCGAACGGCTGCGTAGCGAGTTTCAGATCGCGAATGCGCCGCGGGCGCGACGGCATCGTCTTGAGCGCTGCTTCGAAACTGCGCGCGTCCTCGAAGCTCTGGCCCATGAGGCGAGTTTCGATTTCGCCGAGAAAACTGGAGTCGACACCGGCCTCGGCGGCGGCCGCGAGCGTTTCCGGCGTGACCGAGAAACTGACTTCGCCCAGCGCCGCCAGAACGTCTTCATCGACGCCGGCATTGCCAAGATCGCGCAACAGATTGCCGGTGATGATGTGAGAGCCACCGGTGATGCCGGTCGCCGTGCTCATATTGGTGAAGGCGAAGAAAGTCGTCAGCACCACGGGCATGAGAAAGAAGGCAATGAGCAGCGCAAGCGCCGGGCTGACAAAGCCCAGGCCAAGCAGGCTGGTTCTGGCGCGCATGGAAGCAGTCTCCAACGGGAACCGGGGCGCTGCGTGGCGCCCCGGGCGTATTGGCAGTTAGCGGACGATGATCTTGTCGCCGAGGGCCGAGGTGACTTCGGCTTCGAGCGCATTGACCGCGTCTTCAACCGAGACGGTGCCGGTCCAGGATGCTTCGAGGTTCTTGAACATCGCGTTCCAGTACGGGCCGAACTCGACATCGTTGGGGATGGCGGTGGCATGCGGCAGGAGCTGGGTGGTGGCAATGCCGGCCCAACGGTCATTGGCAAAGAGCGGAATTTCCGCTTCTGCATCGCTCAGGGCGACCTTGCCCGACTTGACCGCATGCAGCGCGTTGAAGCGCGGCTCGGAAGCGATGGTGATCAGTTCTGCAGAGATAGCTGCATCATCATCGGTGCCGGCATTGGAGAGCAGATAGACCAGCGGGTGGCTGATGGTGTTGGCGTGGCCACGCTCGTTGCCGGCGGGGATCAGGCTGTATTGCATCTGGCCGAAGAAGTCGTCGACGCCCCACTTGGTTTCCCATTCCGACTTGGTCCAGGTGCCGGCATGCCAGAAACCGGCGCGATCGTTGGCGACCGCTTCGTGGAAGGAATCCCAGGTTGAGCCGAGATAGGTCGAGGGCACAACGCCCGCGTCCGATGCATCGACGAAGAACTGGTACATGTCGGTCATGGCCTGCTTGTCAAGAACCAGCTTGCCGGTTTCCGGGTCGACCATTTCGCCGCCAAAGCTGATATAGAACTGCCAGTAATCCGGGCCGTTGCTGGGGCGCGGCACGAAGCCCATGCCCGGCTCGACCACACCGGCATCCTGCATCTTCTTGGCGTCGTCGATCATGTCGTAGAGCGTGTATTCACCACTCTCGACCTTGGCGGGAAGCGCATCGATATCGGCATCGGTCCAGCCGATCTCCTTGAGATGGGCGCGCGAATAGTAGAACGGGCGCGACTCGGCATCCTGCGGAATACCCCAGACGACGCCATCATAGCTGGTGATGTCATAGAGGTTGGGGTAGATGGCATTGAGCGGCCAGGCGTCGAAGTCGACATAGTCCTCGATCGGACGCAGCAGGCCCGACTGCGACCAGGGCCCGATGTCTTCATGGCCCGAGATGATGATATTGGGCGCGTTGCCCGCTTCGGCGGCCAGGGTCACGGCCTGCTTGAAGTCGTCCCAGCCGGACCAGGCCTGGGTTTCGACGGTGATATTGAGTTCTTCGCCGCGAATGGCGGCTTCGCGCTCGAGAATGTCGGCCGCCATGACGATGTTGTCGTAGCGGTAATTGCTGGTGTCGCCGGTGCCGCCGGCCCACACGGTGATGGTGTAATCCTCGGCCTGGGCGGCAAGCATGGTGCCCGAGAGCAGCATTGCCGTGGTGGCGAGCAGTTTCGTCGTTTTGAGAATCGTCATGTCTGAGCCCCGATAATGCGTCGGATGAAACGTCGTTGCACACGCGTGCAAGCAACCAGGCATGTCCATACGGGGTGGTTGTGACATCCAAATTACAGGGCCACATGCTTGTCAGTGCCAGGCTTGTGGCCGTCCCGAAATAACTCAGGTGAAGTGGGACGGGCGTCAGTCGCCGTCCTTCTCAACCCACAGTTTGCGTACAGCCACCATCAGCACCACGGTCAGCGGCGTGCCGAGCAGGAGGCCGAGCGGACCAAAGAGCAATCCGAGCGCCACGATCGCAAAAAGACCCAGCGCCGGCGGCAGATTGACGGTACGTTGCTGGACCATTGGAACTATGATGTTGTTCTCGATCTGCTGGACGACGACGTAGAGACCGAGAACCCAGAACATCATGTTGCCGTCTTGCGAGGCAGCGATGACGACGGCGGGAACGCCCGCCAGGATCGGCCCCAGGAATGGGACGAACTCGAGCAGACCGGCGAGGAGCCCGAGGGCGATGGCAGACGGCACGCCGATAATGACGAGACCGATGGTCGTGGCGACGCCGACGACGATCATGGTGAAAAGCTGCCCGAGCATCCATTGCTGTAGTGCTTTCCCGCAGCTGTCCAGCGTGTCGCTGATCCGGTCGCGCACGCCACGCGGACAGAGCGCCAGAATACCCTGCTTGTAGAGCTGCGGATCGGTTGCGAAATAGATGCTGCCGACCAGCACAAGGACTACGCTGCCGATGGCGCCCACGAGCCCCGTGGTGTAACCGGCGATATTGCCGGTAACGTCGCTGCGCGACATCAGTGTCTCACCGAATTCGCGCATGCTCTGCCAGAGATTCGAGATGCCCAGATTGCTGCCGAACGAATTGACCATACCGGGTAGTTCCTGCGCCAGTTCGCCCAGTTCGTCCCGTGTCTGGTTGCCCAGCAGATAGCCCAGCCCAATCAGCACAAGGAGCGCGACGACGGCCACCAGCACGACCCGCCAGCGATGGGACAGGGGAAGGAAGCTGATGAGATCCGCCCCCGTCAGGAGAATGGCCGCGATCACGATCGCTCCGAACGCAAGCAGCAGGACCTGGGCGAGGTTCCAGACGATAAAGCCGAGCGCGATGAGCGCCGCCCCTGCCACTATGACGTGGATGGCTCCTATTTCGGCCCTGTGCTGGTCATGATCGTCCATTCTGGCCTGAAACGGGTATGGAACGGCCGGCCTCCGCTCTGCCAGTCGCACAGCGAAAGCTATGGCCGAATGGCGGCGGCCAGTTGATCACAGGGCACCCACCATTGCGTCGGAAAGGCAGCGTCGCGCAGACGCCCAAGAAAGCCCTCGTCCGTGCCGAAGTCGATGAGGCAAAGATCGCCGCTGTCACTGGTGAGCGTGTTCACTTCAAGAGTAGTGCACTCGTCAGGAGAGATGGCGCCTTCGCTGCTGATCGATTGCTCCAGCGCACTCTGGCTGGGACAGGCAACCATGGCGTTGGCGGCACTCGACGATGCGTCTTGTGCCAGCGCAGCACTCGCGGGAGCAGCAATGGAAAAGGCGGCGGCAAAAAACAGTGGTTTGGCCAGCATCGGATATCTCCGTGAGAGATGGGTTGCTAGCACGGGCAACCTGCGACCGGCCCGTTCAGTTCCCCATCGGTGCGGCAAGGACCGCGCATTCGCAGGCCGATGAAGAGACTGACCCGCGACCACCAGAAATCGGCGGAACTCCGTCTTCTGATCGAAAATGTGTCAGTGATTTCAATGGGTTTATAATGGCGGAGAGAGAGGGATTCGAACCCTCGAGACGGTTACCCGCCTACACACTTTCCAGGCGTGCGCCTTCGACCACTCGGCCATCTCTCCGCAGCGCGCTTTTGCGTCCGGGTGTTCCGGCCGCTCACCTGCCATAAGGGGCAGGCGCGAGCGGGCGCACTATAGCGATCAAAGTCGTGCGTGCAAGGGATCAAGAGTACTCTCTCACGCATTGTTTTCACACGGCGCCGAACCCATCTTGTTGGTGGCCGGTGCGCCATGCCAGAAACGGCGCTTGCGGTCTTTTTGAGGTAAGCTGAGACGATGCGGCTGATCTTTAGAGTGTTGGGCACTTGGCTGTTGGGCCTTGCCTTGGTGCTGGTCGTCATCGACGGCACCAAGTCGCTGGCCGCCAACCGGCTCATCCTGACCCCGCTCGGCGAGACCTGGTCGGCTGTTCATGCGCCCAGCCTTGCTGCGGTCGAAGCATTTTTCGGTACGCGCTTTTTTGCCGATCTGCTGCATGGCATGTTGACGGCGCTGCTCGCCTATCCCGCTTTCGCGGTCATCGCCGTGCCCGGCATCGTGCTGCTGTTGATCGGACGGGCAAGGCGCGAACCGCGTTTCGTGCAGGCGCACCGAATCTAGCGGCCGGTTCCCGGCCAAACCCCGAAAGGAGAACATAAAAATGTTCTTCAAGTCCAAGCCCATGACAATTCCGTCGGCCGAGGAATCCTTGCCCGGCCGCGATACGCCGATCCCGGTTGATGAAAACCATTTCGTCACCGGGGTTCCCATCAAAGGTCCCTATCCCGAGGGCAGCGAGATCATCTATTTCGGCCTTGGCTGCTTCTGGGGCGCCGAGCGCCTGTTCTGGCAGCTGCCGGGCGTTCATGTCACCGCCGTCGGCTATCAGGGCGGCGCGACACCCAACCCGACCTATGAGGAGGTCTGCTCGGGCCGCACCGGCCACGCCGAGATGGTGATGGTCGTCTACGATCCGGCCGCGATCAGCCTCGAGAGCTTGCTCAAGACCTTCTGGGAAGAGCACGATCCGACCCAGGGCATGCGCCAGGGCAACGATATCGGCACGCAATACCGTTCCGCGATCTACACCACCAGCGACGCGCAGCTTGAAACCGCGCGCCAGAGCAAGGAGCGCTACGAGGCGGCGCTGAGGGCGCGCGGCCTTGGGCCGACCACCACCGAGATTGCGCCGGCCAAGCCGTTCTACTTCGCCGAGACCTATCATCAGCAATATCTCGCCAAGAACCCCGGCGGCTATTGCGGGCTCGCCGGAACCGGCGTCTCCTGTCCGATCGGCACCGGCGTTACCGCCGCATGAGCATCAGCCGGCCCGACGCCTTCATCGCCCATGTGACGAGTTTGCCGGCGGTGAGCATCCATGAACAGTGGGGGAGCCATGTCGCCAAGGTCGGCGGCAAGGTTTTCGCCCTGGTCGGCGCCGGGCCGGGCGAGCAGCCCATCGATTTCAAGGTGCCCGAAACATCCTTCGAGATACTGACGGCAGAGGTGGGAGTCGATCAGGCCCCCTATTTCGCCAAGCGGCACTGGGTCCGAATGGCGCCGGGCGCGCTCGATGAGGCCGATCTCAAGGCCTATATCGCCCAGGCCCATCGCATGGTGGCGGCAGCGCTGACGCGCAAATCGCGCGCCGAACTCGGGCTCGATGCTTACCTGGCCTCGGGCAGCACCGCATAGACCGCGAGCGGGCCGGCGCTCTCGACCGGCTGCAGCCATGCCGGCAGGTTTCCGCTTTCTGCCAGCCGTACGAAGGAATCTTGTGCTGCCCACGCCATGCCGCGCATCTCGGCCATGTTGGGACAGGTGACGACGAGCCCGATTCCGCGCGCATCGAGAATCTCGCGCGCCTCGCCAATCGGCGCGTTGAAGAACCGGAAGGCGTCGAGCACGCCGGCTTCGTTGCGGTGATAGGGGGCGGCGACGACCTCATGCGGCGTTTCGAGCAACATATGCGCGCCCAGATCAATGGGCGTCATGATGCGCTCCGGCGGCAGTGCGGCGAGGTCGGCAAAGGCCGAGGAGAGCTGGCAGCGATCGGCCGCTCCGCGCGCCTGCAGCACGGTCTGGGCGCGCCCGGGCATCAGGTTTACCGCCTGGCTGACGACGAAGACCACCAGCACGCCAGCAAAGGCACACCAACTCACGACGAGAGCCACGCCATTCAACAGCGAACGCGCCTTTAAATAGTGCTCTCGCGCATGAACGATCAGCCAGGCTGCCGCCGGTATCGCGGGCATGGTCGCAAGGCGCGCCCCGCGCACCTGCGCCAGCATAACCATCGCTGCAACCCCGAGGAAAACCGCCAGAATCAGCCATGCCGCGCGGTCGTTCGCCTTCACCGACACGCGGTAGGCAATCACCCCCAGGCCCAGCACCGGCGGTATCCCGACGGCAATGGTATAGGCGGGCAGGTCACGCACGCTCTGCCACCACGGCATCGCCTCCGAAATCCCATTGATCCAGTTCTCCACCAGCCACGGATCGACCGCTGCATAGGGCCCTTGCAGGCAAGCCGGAAAGAGTGCCAGGACAAGCACCAGAACCCCTCCGCCCGCGAAAAGGCCGAGGCCGAGACGCGCCCACCACGCAACCGGCCTCTCCAGGAAACTCAGCCCCATGAAGGCAGCGCCGACAAGGAGCGCCGCCACTGCATAGGTCAGTGAGAGTACGTCGCAAGCCGGCTCCAGCCAGCGCGATGGCGGCATGGCGATCGCAAGATGCAAAAGGGTGCCGCCGGCAAAGGCGAGGCCGAACCCACGCAGTTGCCTGCCCGTACCCGGCACGAAAACCCAGAGCAGGCCCAGGCTGACGATTGCCGCGGCGATCGCCGGCACTGCCTCTATGGCGATGGCAAGCGCCGTTGCGGCAAGCAGGCCGGCAAGCCAGGCGAAGCGCGGGCGATGCACACTTTCAATGCTTGCCCAGGCAATTGCGAAGGTGAGGATCACCTCGACATTGTGATGGTCGATGCGCCCGGGAATGAATTCGGCTGTAATGGCGGGGCTGAGCAGCGGCAGCACCAGAGCCGGCAGCACCCCGGCCGGTCCCACGAGCCGCAAGGCGCAGCGCGCGCTCAGCCACAGCAGCGCCAGCAGCAACAGCAAGGGCCAGATCAAAGCCGCGGCGGTTTCACTCGCCGCGCCGGCAAACGGTCCAAGCACCAGGATCAGGAGAGCAATCGGCAGGTCGACAAGGCGCGACCAGTGGATTTCGGCGCCGAAAGGTGTGTTCAGGCGATGCTGGACGTGATCGTACCAGTTCTGTCCGGCGAGCAGGTCGCGAACCACCACCATGCGCATGGCATCGTCGGTATCGGCAAGCAGCGGCGCGCTGCCCCACTGGCCGTGGGCGCGATAGGCAAGGATTAGCGCACCGGCAGCAAAGGCGGCGAGGATCAGCGGCCAATGGCTCGGGTGCTCGCTCCGCCAGAACGCTCGCATCGGCGCCGCCCTCCCTGTTCAGGCAGACACCCTTAACAGGATGGGCACAAACGAAAAAGGCGGCAGCTGAAGCTGCCGCCGAGTTTGTCAGGGAGAAAAACTAATGAAGGCTCTCTAGCCTTGGGGCTGGGGCACAACCCGCAGATAAGGCTTGAGTTCCTTCCAGCCGCCCGGGAATTTCTCGCGGGCCGCTTCATTCGAAACGGCCGGGACGATGATCACGTCCTCGCCGTTCTTCCAGTTGACCGGCGTTGCAACCTGGTGCTTGGCGGTCAGCTGCAGGCTATCGATTACGCGCAGCACTTCGTCAAAATTACGGCCCGTCGAGGCCGGGTACTCGATCTTGAGTTTAATCTTCTTGTCAGGTCCGATGACGAAAACCGAACGAACGGTCAGCGAGTCGTTGGCGTTCGGGTGGATCATGTCATAGAGACGCGCCACCTTGCCGTCGGTATCTGCGATCAGCGGGAAATTGAGATTGGCCCCCTGGGTTTCGGCAATATCGGCCGCCCATCCGGCATGGTCTTCGAGCTTGTCGACCGAAAGGCCCAGCACCTTGACGCCGCGCTTGTCGAATTCGGGCTTGAGCTTTGCGGTATAGCCGAGTTCGGTCGTGCAGACGGGGGTGAAGTTCTTCGGGTGCGAAAACAGCACCGCCCAGTGGCCGTCGATATAGTCGTAGAAATGAATCGGGCCTTCGGTGGAGTCGGCGGTAAAGTCCGGCGCCGTATCGCCAATCAGAATTGCCATGATGTACCCCTTGAGTGATTTCGGCCGCGTCGCCTCGCATGATGCAGAGGCGCGCGCCTTGTCGTGATTGCCTGCCCGACAATATCGTTCTCTGCAAGGGGTAGTTAAAGGCGACTCTTGCGAAAGATTTTGTCTATTGCATCCGGGTGGCGCTACGCCGTTCCACGTTCGGCATGGGCGTGAGTATGTTGCCCGTGTCGCCCTAAAACCGCGGGCGCAGCGCCGCTGCCGAGCGGGGTTATTCCGCGGCAGCGGCCTGTTGCGGGGCCCCGTTCTCCCAGGTCACCTGCGCATTGGCCAGCGGGATCACCGAAAGCGACATCTTGCCCGAGCCCAGCTGGAGTTCGCGGGCATGCGCCAGGTAGATGAGCGCATCGTTCTGCGCGTCGTAAATGCGGGTAACGCGCAGGCTCTTCCAGATCAGCGAGGTGTTTTCGCGAAAGATTTCCTCGCCGCCTGGGCGCGTGGATATGTCGCCGATGGTGATCGGACCGGTCGCCGAGCAATCGAGGGCCGAATAGGAGGGATCCTCGAACCAGTTGCCTTGCTGGAGTCGATCGAGCAGCGAGCGGGAGAAACGCGCCACATGGCAGACCACCCCGTCCACCTCCGGATCGGCGACGGCATCGATGACGACGTCATTGCCGGTCCAGTCGACGCCGACGCTGCCAACCTCGTCGGGGTTCGAGCAGGCGGCGAGCGTTACGGTTGCGATGGCGCCAGCCACCAATGCCAGGGGACGCATCATTTTCTCCATAATGTTCGCTGGCTCAGATGCGCATTGTCGCGCGCTCGCGCAAGGTCAGCGCGACCGGCGGGCCATATATCTTTCCAACAATCGCACCAGCAGCGAGAGCGAGATGGTCATGGTCAGGTAAAGAAACGCCACGACGTTATAGGTCTCGAAGAACTTGAAGGTGCCCGAGGAATAGACCTTGCCCAACTGGGTGATGTCCTGCACCCCGAGCGCGGAAACCAGCGCTGTGTCCTTGATCATGGAGACAAAGTCGTTGCCGAGCGGCGGCAATATGGTGCGCAGCGCTTGCGGAAAGATGATGAAGCGGAAGGTGTGCCAGCGCGAAAGGCCGAGTGCCCGCGCCGCCTCGATCTGCCCGCGGTCCACCGCTTCGATGCCGGCCCGGAAGATCTCGGCGATGAACGCCGAATAACAGACGGTCAGGGCAACGATCGCCCGCCAGACGAAATCGAAGGCGCGCACGGTCAGCGGCTCGATAAGTCCGGCGCCGATTACGGGCGTCAACGCCCAGTTGATGCCGGCAACTATCGCAGGCGCGGCGACGAATGCGACATAGAACAGGAAAACCAGTATCGGAATGCCGCGGATCAGTTCGACATAGAATGTCGCGACCTCGCGCAGCAGTTTGACCCCGGAGGTGCGCATGATGGCGATCAGCAGCCCGAGCAGCGTGGCGAGCATGAAGGCGACGAAGGTGACCCATAGCGTCGTGATCACGCCCGACGAAAGGGCGCGGAAAATCGACGTATAGCCTTCGTCGGCAACGATGAGCCAAAGGCCGAGCACGAAGAGCAGTCCCATGGCGAGCAGCCAGTAGGGGACTTCCCGGCGGGTTTTTCGGGGAGGGGAGAGAGAAGGGGCGGGGGTCATGGTCGAGGGGCCGCGACGCCGTGACGCCGCGGCCCGAAAAGCCTACTGGGCAGCGTTATATTCGTAGAACCACTTCTGCTCGAGTTCGGCGAGCGTTCCATCCTGCCTGATCTGCGCCAGGGCAGCGTTCACGGGTTCGACAAGGTCGGAATCCGGCGTGAAAATGAAGCCGAACTGCTCAGTGCCGAGCGGTTCGCCGATCACTTTGAATGCGCCCGGATTTGCCCCGATATAGCCCTCTGCCGAGGTCTTATCCATCAGCACCGTATCGACATCGCCCGAGGCGAGCGCCTGCACGGACGTACCGAAGGTTTCGAACAGCTTGATGCGCGGATTGGCTTCGTCGCCATCGAGCACCTCATAGACGGCAACGTAGAAATTCGTCGTGCCGGCCTGTGCTCCGACCAGCAAGTCCTCATCGGCCGCGAAGCTCTCGGCGTTGGTGAAGCGCTCCTCGTCGGCGCGCACCAGCATCAGCTGCTCGCTGGTGAGATAGGGGTCGGAGAAGTCGATCTGCTCCTCGCGCTCATCATTGATGGTGATGCCGTCCATGCCCACATCATACTGGCCATCGCGCACCGCCTGGATCATCACGTCCCAACTGGCGAGCTGCCAATCGACCGTGGCGTTGAGCCGCGCGGCGATCTCGTTGAAGAGATCATATTCGAACCCGATGCCCTCTCCGGTCTGCGGATCGGCAAAGTTCAGCGGCACATAGGCGTTTTCGGTGACCGCCGTGATGGTGCGCCCGCCAAGATCGGGCAGTTCCTGGGCAGCGGCGGGTATGGCCGAGAACGCCAGGGCGGCTAGGATGGGCAGGATTTTCATTGTTTTGCTCCCGGAAAGACACGCATTGCCTTGGATGGCGGGCGATTCGGCGCCACACTAACCCGATGACGCGCGCTTGCAAGTGCAATAGGGGCGCAGCGCGCCCCTATGCTCGAGACGGGCGGGTTTTGCCTCAGCCGACGTCGATTTCGGCGTCGGGGCCGTTCTTCTGGATCGATTTGATGGCGTTGATGGCGCTCGATTTCGATTTGTAGGTTTCGGTGCGCACCATGGGTTCGCCATTGGCGGCAACGAAACGCACGAAAGTCTGCCCGTCCTTGGATGCCGCGACCTCGAACCGGTAGCCCTTGCCCGCGTCGCCCTTGGTCAGATCGACGATGGGCGCCTGCGGTGCGTTCTTCTTGATCGAGGCGATGCAGTTTTCAGCGCTCGACTTGGACTTGTAGTTTTCCGACCAGAACATGATCTCGGCGTTGTAGACGAACTTGGCAGCGTATTCGCCGCTAGGATTGGTGGTGATCTTGAACTTGTGCGCCATGACGGCTGATATCCCTCATTGTTACCCCTTGCCACCCGCATGGAGCAGCATACCGTTTCAGGTTAACACAGGAAACAGGCAATGAAAGGCGTCACCGCCGCGGGCGATTTGCAGCGGCGTGGCCGTCGATATGGCCCAGATCGCGCTCCGGATCGATGCGGTCGCGCACCATTTGCTTCAACGCCCGGATATCGGGAAAACCGCCATCGCGCTTGCGCTCCCAGACGAGCTCGCCGTCGAGCCTGATCTCGAAGATGCCGCCAGTGCCCGGGATGAGCGTCACGCTGGCCAATTCGTCGCTGAATGTGGAGAGCAGTTCCTGCGCCATCCAGCCCGAGCGCAGCAGCCAGTTGCATTGCGTGCAATAGGTGATGGCGATCGTCGGCTTGCTGGCTTGCATCGGTGCTCTCCCATGGTCAAGGCAACCATAGCACTCGAGAGCCGATTGGGAATCGCCAAACCGCCCGGCTTATTGCCGGGCGGTCGAAGCGCTCGCTTTAAAAGGAATTATTCGACCCAGACGATCGTGCGGCTGTTGTTCTCGACGAGCGCCGGGCGATCGTTGACATAGACGTAGGAATAGGTCGGATCGTCAGGAATGGCGACGAGTTCGACCTCCTGGGGGACCACCACGCCGGCGGTCACATCACCCTCCAGGGTCACCGACTCCACCGGATTGGCGATGGCGAAATCGGCCGAGCTCTGGCGCACGGTAAATCCGGGCGAATAGACCAGTTCGCGGCTGGTGTTATCGACGATCCACACGCGGTTATTGGCGTAGACATAGCCATAGTTCGGATCGCTCTCGACCGGATAGATGGTTACTTCTTGCGGCAGCGCGTAACCGACATCCACATCGCCTTCAATGACGATGGGATCGACCGGGTTGGCGGCTGCATATTCGATGGTCGTGGCTTCGATGCCCGCTTCGGCACCGATGACCGCGCCGGTAAATCCGCCGATCACCGCACCGATCGGGCCGCCGAGCAGGAAGCCGACGCCGGCGCCGGTCGCCCCGGCAGCCGCACCGCCGACAGCCGCACCGGCGTCAGCATCACTCTGAGCAAAGCCCGGCGAGACGGCGCCGAGCGCGAGAACGGCCACGCTGGCCAGGAGGAGCTTTTTCATCTTTTATAATCCTTTCATTCGGCGGCTTTCGCACGGCCGCCGTCGCGTCACACGCCCCGCAGCCAACTAATGAGGCGGCACGCGATTCGTTCCGGCGCGGGTGCGGCGCTATTGTGTTTCGCGCGCGGCTTTGACATGTCTCGGCAATCCCTCGTGCCCCCGATACCCGATGCCTGCCGATACCCTGCCCACCATCGTTTCCTTCTGGCACGGCCCGCTGAGTTGGCTGGAGCGGCTTTGTGCCCACTCATTCGTGCGTAACGGTCACCGGGTGGAACTCTACAGCTATGATCATCCCGGCGCCCTGCCCAACGGGGTGGAATGGCGCGATGCCGCCGAGATACTGCCGCGCGACAAGCTGGTGTTCTACAAGGGTCGCGGCACGCCGGGGGTGTTTTCGGATTATTTTCGCATGAGTCTGCTCAAAGCAGGGCGCGGGATCTGGGCCGATCTCGACGTCTATTGCGTGCGCCCGATCGACAATCCACCCGAATATCTCTTCGGATATGAACGCGATAATTCCATAAATGGCGCGGTGCTCCTGATCCCCGCGGACGCGCCCCTTCTCGACGATCTTCTTGCGGTTTTTACTGAGACGCGCCGACCGATTTTCGAGCCGCACCTGCCGCCCTTTCGCCGCCTCGAAGTGGCGGCCAAGCGCCTTCTCGGCATGCAGGTGCCCCCCGAGCACATGCAATATGGTGCAACGGGTCCGTTTGCGCTCACTCATTACGTGCGCCAGCACAATCTGGAGGGCTATGTGCGCCCGCGCGAGGTGTTCTATCCCGTCGCTTACGAGGATATCCCCACCCTGACGCAGCCCGGCAGCCGCATCGAGGATGTCATCACGCCAAGAACCCTCGCCGTCCACATATGGCGCAGCCAACTTACCAATCGCGGCCGCGCCGACATGCCGCTGCCTGCGCCGGACAGCGCGCTCGAGAGGCTCTGCGAGCGCGAGGGTATCGCTCTCGATCGCGCCTAGGAGCGGCCGATCTTTTTCAGCCAGTAACGTTTCCAGCGATGCCGCAGGAAGCGATAGAAGATGTCGTTGGTCATGACGTGCCGGTAGAGCCGCGCAAAGGCTACCGATTGGCGCATTCCCGCCAGCAGGCCCCACGGCTTGGCTTCGCCCGTATAGTGCAGGATGGACGGATCGAGCCCTTCATGGGCATGGCGGGCATCGATCGTGTTCCAGGTCGGGGGCAGGCGCAGCCAATTGTTCTTGAACACCAGGTTGAGGAAATCCTGGTCGTAATAGATGCGATCCATGACGCCGCTGGCGAGCGCTTCTTCGAGCCGGCTGAGGATATTGGCTTCACGCCACTTCTCGAGATCGATCAGCAGCATGCCGGCATTGAAATAGGGATCGGCGATATCGAAGATATCGCGGTTGTTCCTGAGATCGCGGCCGGCAACGATGAACGCACCGATCGTGTCGCGCACTGCCGCGATCGGAAAACCCTCGAGGTCGATGTCATACACTTCCTCGATCGGGGCTCGCACCAGCATGTCGCAATCGAGATAGAGCACACGCAATGCATCCGCGCCGATGATCCTGTCGATGACCAGCCGCGCATAGACGATATTGGTCAGCCGCTTGTTCTCGGGCATGCGCCGCGCAATGTCGGCGAAAAGTTCGGATCGATCGAGATCGTAGTAATGCAGCTTTGCCCCGAACTCCCTTGCGATCGCGTCGAGGTCGGTCTTGTGTTCCGGCCGCAAGGTGCGATGGCACAGATGAAAGACGAGGTCGCCGCGCCGGTGTGAGAACAGACACACCGAGCGCATCAGCGCATAGGCTGGCGCCCAGAAATTATCGTCGAAGGTCAGGGCGATGTGGATGGGCTCGCCTTCCATCAGTCGGCCGCCTCGCGATTGCGCGCCAGATGTGCGACGAGTGCGAGGCAGAAGGCGTAAAGCACCGTCTGCGTCAATATGCCGAACATGGCATTGGTCAGCCCCATGCCGATATAGCCGACGACCAGCACCAGGGCGAGCATGACGCTGGCACGGCGCGTCGGCGCATCCGCCGGCGCGCGTAGCGCTTCCAGCAGCGGGGCCAGCAGAAACAGGCCATAGGCGAGAAGCCCGATAATGCCGCCCACCACCGCGAAGTCGGCGAGATCGCTATGCAGGTGCCCGCCGAAACTCACCTCGGGCACGAACTGGTTTGCGGTTTCGACGTAGCCTATCAAGCCATGGCCGAAGACGGGAGAGGCAAAGAAGGCAAGATAGGCGCCCTCATACATTTTGAGGCGTAGCGCCGTCGAATGATCGACGGCGGACCCGCCGATGGCAGCCAGAGCATCGGCAAATGCGCTTGCATCGAGAAACCCCATCTGCCAGGCGATGATGCCCAATATCGCAACACCTGCGATGGCGACGGCGAATGTGCGCAAAAACGCGGCTCTGCCGCGGAAATGCATCACAATGACAACCAGAGCCGTCAGCGCCATCGGAACGCTGGCAACGAGGGGGCCACGCGAGCCGGACAGTATGACGGCTATCAAACCCAATATCGGCGCGCAGAGAGCCGCCAGGCGCACCAGCAGGCGATCCGTATAGAGCCCGACAAGCGCGACGAAACCCAAAGTCAGCGCGATATCGGCGAAATGGATCGGGTTGTTTACCGTGAAACCGGCGCGCACCATGCCCAGCACATAGCTGTCATAGAGCGCGACGCCGAAAGCCCCCACGCATCCGGCCGCCGCTATGAGGCAAATGCTGGTCGGCGTCACGAACCGGGCGCCGCGGCGGAACAGCTCCACCATGGGCGCGATAAGAAACAGCGGCATGAAGAATACCGCTGCAAGCGCGTCGAGCGGCGCCTCGGCGGTGATGATGAAGCAGATGGTCAGGAGCGCGCCGGCGACGAGCGGCAGGTAGACCACTGGTCGGACGCGCAATTCGCGCCACGGCGCCGACCATGAGAACGCCAGCAGCGCCAGCCCGGCGAGCACGAAATAGCTGACATTGCCGACCTCTGGAAGCACCACCGGAAAGACGAGTCCCACCACAAGCGCGGCACATGTGAGGACTGTGGCGATCGACGTCAGCGGCAATGCGAGCTTCCTGGATGGTGGCGGCGCACCATGCAGATTTCACCTGAAGGGGTCAATCCGCCCCGGCACGGCTAGCGCAGCCAGCCGGTCGGGCGCGGATGCAAATCCATCAGTCCCTCTCGCGTCGCCTCCTCGATCGACTTCATCTCGTCCTCGGAAAGATCGAGATTGTTGAGGACGCCGAGATTGTCCTTCAACTGCTCGAGTGTGCGAACGCCGATCAGGGCCGAGGTGGTTTCCTTGCGCCGCAGCACCCAGGAGAGCGCGAGTTGCACCATGGTCTGTCCACGCGCCTCGGCAATCTTCCCGAGCTTTTCGACGGCGTCGAGCACGCGCGGCTCGATATGGCTGGCGCGCAGCGAGGTGTTGGTGTCGGCAGCGCGCGTCCCCTCGCGGCTGCCGGTATTGTACTTGCCCGAGAGCACGCCCTGCGCCAGCGGCGAAAAGGCGATGATGCCGATGCCAAGCTCTGCGCAGGCATCGATCGTCCCGTCCTCCTCGATCCAGCGATTGAGGATCGAATAGCTCGGCTGGTGGATGGTGGTCTGCACGCCCATTTCCGAGAGGATGCGGTAGGCTTGGCGCGTTTCCTCCTGCGGATAGCTGGAAATGCCGACATAAAGCGCCTTGCCCGAGCGCACCGCCTGGGCAAGCGCGCCCATGGTTTCCTCGAGCGGCGTGTTGGGGTCATAGCGGTGCGAATAGAAGATATCGACATAGTCGAGCCCCATGCGCAAAAGGCTCTGATCGAGGCTCGCCAGCAGGTATTTACGGCTGCCGAACTCGCCATAGGGGCCGGGCCACATATAGTAGCCGGCCTTGGTCGAAACGATCAGCTCGTCGCGATAGGGGCGGAAATCGCGCGCCAGCACCTGGCCGAACAGTTCCTCGGAGGATCCCGGCGGCGGGCCGTAATTGTTGGCAAGGTCGAAATGGGTAATACCGGCATCGAAGGCATGGCCGAGGATCTCCATGGCGCTCGGATAATCGCGCGTGCCGCCGAAATTCTGCCACAGCCCAAGGCTGATGACAGGAAGCTTCAGTCCCGACCGGCCCGAATGGCGATATTGCATGGCATCATAACGCGCCGGGTGCGCCCGATAGGTCATGGGGTCTCCTCGATGTTGAAGTGGTCGTGCTTCCAACCGCGCCGGCCAGGTGGTAAGAGCGGCGCCATGAAGCCGCCGCATGCCGACAACGCCAATCTGACGCAAGCCTTGCTGCCATACAAGGTCATGGCGCTCTACAAGTTCGCCGATCTGCCCGATGCGGACGAACTCAAGCCGTTGCTGGCGCAATTCTGCTGCGCCCGGGGCATCAAGGGCACGCTGATCCTGGCGCCGGAGGGCATCAACGGCACGGTTGCGGGTACGCCCGATGCCATTGACGCACTCCACGCCTATCTGCTCGAGGATCCCGGCTTCGCGGGCCGGCTTGAAGGAGCCGAAATCAAGTTCTCCGGCGCGCTCGATATGCCGTTCCACCGCATGAAGGTGCGGCTGAAGCCCGAGATCGTGACGCTGCGAGCTCCCGAAGCTAATCCCGCCCAGCGTGTCGGCACCTACGTTGATCCACGCGACTGGAACGCGCTGATCGAGCGCAACGATATCGTGCTCCTCGACACGCGCAACGATTATGAAGTGGGCCTTGGCACCTTCAGCCGCGCTATCGATCCGGGCACGCAAAGTTTCACGCAGTTCAAGGACTATGTGGCGCAGAACCTCGATCCGGCGCGCAACAGGAAGGTCGCCATGTTTTGCACCGGCGGCATCCGCTGCGAAAAGGCGTCCTCCTATCTCCTCTCGCAAGGGTTCGAGGAAGTCTTCCACCTCAAGGGCGGCATCCTTGCCTATCTCGAAAACGTCCCGAAAGAGGAAAGCCGCTGGCAGGGCGAATGTTTCGTCTTCGACGAGCGCGTCTCGGTTCGCCATGGCCTCGAACAGGGCGAGGCGACCCTCTGCCGCGCCTGCCGCCATCCACTGACACCGGCCGAGCGGGCCGATGAACGTTTCCTCGAAGGTATCGCCTGTCCTCATTGCGCAGACGATGAGGCAAGGCGCGCTGCCGCGGCCGAGCGGCAACGCCAGGTAGACCTTGCCCGGCAACGCGGTGCCGCGCATCTGGGAGATGCCGCCCGCCAGGCAGCCGAGGCGGCAAAGCAGGCCAAGCGCCTGCAAAGGGAGGCATCGAGGGCAAAGGCCGCGGCGAAGCGCGGCTGACCGGTTATCAGGCGCTGCCGATAAGGATGCCCGCGGCAAATACCAGCGATCCGCCGAGCACGACCTGCAGCACCGCCCGCCAGAACGGCGTCTGCATATAGCGGTTCTGGATGAAGGCGATCGCCCACAGCTCGATCAGCACGACGACGACGGCAATGCTCGTTGCCACCCCAAAATCGGAGATCAGATAGGGCAGGGCATGCCCCAGCCCGCCGACGGCGGTCATGATGCCTGCCGCCAGCCCGCGCTTGATAGGCGAGCCGCGCCCGGTCAGTCGTCCGTCGTCGGACGCCGCTTCGGTAAAGCCCATGGAGATGCCGGCGCCAACCGCTGCCGCCAGTCCAACGAGAAAGGTCTGCCAGGTGGAGCCGGTTGCAAAGGCGGCGGCAAAGACCGGCGCGAGTGTCGAGACCGACCCGTCCATCAGCCCGGCAAGCCCCGGCTGCACATAGGTCAGCACGAACTGGCGATGCGCTTCGTCCTTCTCATGCTCGCGCCCGCTCGCACCCAGTCTTGCCTCGTCGAGCCGGTCGGCAGCATCTGCATGTTTGCGCTCCTCTTTGGCCAGCGTCCCCAGCAGCTTACGGATTTCGGCATCCGTCGTGCTCTTGGCTGCTTCGAGATAGAAGCGATAGGCGCCTTCCTCCATCTCCCAGACCTGCTGGCGCACCGCTTCGATGGACAGTGTCTTCATCAGCCAGACCGGCTTGCGGGGCAGAAAACCGCGCACATGCTCGCGCCGTATCGGCACGAGCCTTGTACCGAATTTTTCGATGTAGAGGTCGAGAAGCCGGCGCCTGTGCTCGTCCTCCTCGGCCGCCATGCCATCGAACACCGCCGCCGAGCCGGGATATTGCTCGGCCAGTCGGCTCGAAAATTCCGAATAGATGCGCCCATCCTCTTCTTCGGCGGAGATGGCGAGGGAGAGGATTTCGCGGGCATCGAGCGTATCGAAGTCGCGGCGGTCGGTCTGGAACAGGCGGGTGAGCAGCATGGAGGACGCCAAAGTTTAGAATGGTTCTAGAAAACATTAGAACCATTCTAAACTCTGCGCAAGCTACACCCACTCACCCATCTGCTGCTGGTAGACATATCCGCGTGCAGAGGCCGGCACTTCGACGGCCAGCCATTCGCGCAGCGCCTTGACCTTTCGCGACTCGCGCCGGGTCTCGGCAACCGCGAGCCAGTAGCCGAGCGGACTTTCGACGCTGATGTCGAAGGGCGCGGCCAGGCGGCCGTCGCTGATCGCATCGGCGGCCATCATGTCGACGGCGAGCAGCACGCCCTGGCCCGAGATCGCCGCATCGAAGGCGAGCGAAGGGTCGGTATAGGCGGGCCCTGCAATCTCGGGTGGGTTTGCGATGCCAGCCGCCTTCCACCACTCGGCCCAGGAGATCATGCTGACCTCGTCGCGGATCATGGGAACCGAAGCGAGGTCCTCAGGGCGCTTGAGCCGCTCGGCCAGGGGCGGTGCACAGACCGGCCGATAGGTGAAGCCGCCGACCTTCTCGGCGCGCACGCCCGGCCAGTTGCCGGTGCCGAAGCGGATGCCGCAATCGATATCGGCCCGGTTGAGATCGAGCACCTGTCCACTCACCACCAGCCGCAACTCGATTTCGCGATGCTGATGCATGAACTTGTTCACCCGCCAGATCAGCCAGCGCGAAGCAAATACCGACCCGACCGTGAGGTTGAGCACCGTTTCATTGGCCTGTCCGAGCCCGGCCAGGGCGTCGGCGAGCGTTGCGAAACCGCCCGTCAGCTGCGGCAGCACCTGCGCCAGCGCCGGCAGCGGCACCAGCCCTCGCGAGGTGCGCTCGAAGAGGTCGACACCCAGCCGCGCCTCGGCACGCCGAATGTGCTGACTTACGGCGCCGACGGTAACACCGAGCTCCTGCGAAGCGGGCACCAAAGCACCCCGACGGGCGACGATTTCGATAGCGCGCAGAGCGTTCAGCGGGATGGGAAACGGACTGGCCATGTATAGATTTTCTACAGCAAAGGCCATGGCATTGTCCATTGCCGATCTCCCCTAAATCAGCGCATCTACCCTATACGAAACCAATACTACGAGGTCACACAAATGGAGAGATTGTCGAGAAAGCTGCAAGCAGTCCTCACCTGGCTCACCGCCCGCGATTGCCCACCCGACCCCCTCGAAACCATGAACCCCCACCAACGCGCCGACCTGCCCATTTACCACCCGCTGCGCCGCGATGGTCTCTCCTGCTAAGGGGCAACAGGCGCCACACTGATGGCACAAATGCCCCATTGTCCTCATTAAACCGGCGCATTCGCGGTGTTTGACCGACACTGAAATGTTTGAACGCTGATGAGGAAGCGATGCTGCGCCCTGCCCGTCTGATGCTGCTCTGCCTGCCCCTGTTGACTGCCCCGGTGATTGCCCAGGAGGCGGCGCCGGCTCCCGCCCCACAACCAGCCCCGGCACAAGCTGCCCCGCCGGCCGGGCAGGCCGTAGCGCCCGACGAGGCCACGGCTTTTGCGCTGCCGCCCAATGCCAATGATCTCCTGACCGGCCTCTATGCCACGCGCGCCGTGGCTGAGCTGTGCAGCATCACCATCGATCCGGCGACCGTCGAAGCCATGGCAAGCGACGAAGCCCGGTTCATCGAGCAACTCGGCATTACCCAGGAAGTCGCTGACAACGCCTTTACCGAGATCCGCACCGCGATAGAGGACAGGGCGCCGGATTGCGATCCCGGCAGCACCGATGTAGCGGGCGTGGAGGAAGTGCTTGCTGCCTACGCCGCCCAGCCAGAGCAGGGCGCCGCAGCTGCGGCGCAACCGGATGGCACCACTACGCCGGCAGCCACTACGCAAGCGCCGGCCGAAGCCGCCCCAGCACCGGCCGAGCCCGCGCCTGCCGAATAGCTATTCGCAAATCCGCGCCGTACAACTCTGGCCGTGGCAGCCCAGATCGAGGTGAAAATGATCCTCGTGCTGTTCATTGGCCTGCGGTCCCAAAACGGTGGTAAAGCCGGCGCAAGCGGCACCATGGGCAAAGCGTAGAAGCCGCCCTTGCGGCAGCTGCGCTGGCAGCCAGTCCTCGGCGACCGATATTGCCCGTCCGTCTTCGAGAGTGAAGCCGACAACGTCGAGCCCATTGGCAAAGCCATGCTCGGACACATCGGCGCCCTCGGCATTGTTGCGTGGCCGACAGGCATAACTGGTACCGACCGACACCTCGGCGACACCGGTGTTCTCACGCGATCGCACATAGGAATCGACAGTTTCGATCCAACGCGGCAAGGCGCTAGCCATGGCGCAGTTGAGCGTCGCCGGGCTTGATAGCGGCACCATGCGGCCATTGGCCAGGACGCCCGTGACCGAAAGCGGCGAGCGTTCCCCGCAGGTTTCTTCTTCGATCGGCGGCTGAGGTTCGGCTTCGATCTGTCCAAGCAGCAACGCCGGACAGGCGGCCTGATAGACCCGTGCTTGAGACGAAGCTTTCTCGGAAGGTTCGCCCGCAGGCGCCGGGCCGTTTTCAGGGTCATCCTCCGGACGCGGGCGCGGCACAGGCGCCTGATCAGCACTTTCGGGAACGTCGATCGCGGCAGGCGCAGCCGTCGCCGGCTCTTCTTTCTCAGCTTCGATTTGCGGACGCGGCCGCGGCACAGGCGGTGGATCGGCTTGCGGCTCGGCCTCGTCGGGTTCTTCGGGCGAAAGTGAAGGGCCGGGCGGAGCATCCGGCTCGACCAGCTCCTCGACCATGCGCCCGAACGATTGCAGCAAATCCTGCGCCAGCACAGGCTGGATGAGGCTGCCGAAAAGGCAGGCCGATAAAAGGAGTGACCCACGCATGCAGCTTCAACGCTCCAAACAGCCTTATGTTGCTTTGGCCCGGTTTACCGCTAATAAACCATCTTTGCGCTCTCTCGCCCTTCTGCTATCAGCGCGCCATGAAAACCACCGCCGCAGTGCCGCTCAAGAATATCCGTAATTTCTCCATCGTCGCTCATATCGACCATGGCAAGTCGACGCTCGCCGACCGCCTGATCCAGATGACGGGCGGACTCGAGGCGCGCGAGATGAAGGAGCAGGTGCTCGACTCGATGGAAATCGAGCGCGAACGCGGCATCACCATCAAAGCGCAGACAGTGCGCCTCAACTATAAGGCCGCCGATGGCGAGACTTATGTGTTGAACCTCATCGACACGCCCGGACATGTGGACTTTGCCTATGAAGTCTCTCGCTCCATGGCCGCCGTTGAAGGCTCGCTTCTGGTCGTCGATGCCTCCCAGGGCGTCGAGGCGCAGACGCTCGCCAACGTCTACCATGCGCTCGATGCCAACCACGAAATCGTGCCGGTCCTCAACAAGATCGACCTGCCCGCCGCCGAGCCTGAACGCGTCAAGCAGCAGATCGAGGACGTCATAGGGATCGATGCGTCCGATGCCGTAGAAATCTCGGCCAAGACCGGTCTCGGTATCGACCGCGTATTGGAGGCGATCGTCACGCGCCTGCCTGCGCCCAAGGGCGCGGAGGACGCACCGCTCAAGGCCCTGCTGGTCGATTCGTGGTACGACACATATCTCGGGGTCATCGTTCTCATCCGCGTCATCGATGGACGCATCCGCAAGGGCCAGAAGATCCGGATGATGGCGACCGGTGCCGCCTATGAGCTCGACCGGGTAGGCGTCTTCACCCCCAAGCTTGTCGATGTGGGCGAACTCGGTCCGGGCGAACTCGGGTTTTTCACCGCCTCGATCAAGGAGGTTGCCGACACCAATGTCGGCGATACCATCACCGACGACAAGAAGCCGACCGCCACGCCGCTTCCCGGCTTCCGACCGGCCCAGCCGGTGGTGTTTTGTGGCTTGTTCCCGGTAGATGCGTCGGACTTCGACGAATTGCGTTCGGCAATGGGCAAATTGCGCCTAAACGACGCCAGTTTCTCCTACGAAATGGAGACCTCCGCCGCGCTGGGTTTCGGCTTTCGCTGCGGGTTCCTCGGCCTGTTGCACCTCGAGATCATCCAGGAGCGCCTCAGCCGCGAATTCGACCTCGACCTCATCGCCACCGCACCCTCAGTGGTCTACGAGATCGAGATGACCGATGGGGAGGTGGTGAACCTCCACAACCCGGCCGACCTGCCCGATCCGGTCAAGATCGCCGAAATTCGCGAGCCCTGGATACGCGCGACGATCCTTACGCCCGACGAATATCTGGGCGGTATTCTCAAGCTTTGCCAGGATCGGCGCGGCATTCAGCGCAACCTCTCCTATGTCGGCAATCGTGCCATGGTCGAATACGACCTGCCGCTCAATGAGGTGGTGTTCGATTTCTACGACCGGCTGAAGTCGATCTCCAAGGGCTACGCCTCGTTCGACTACCAGCTTGCCGATTACCGCGCCGGCGACCTCGTCAAGCTTTCGATTCTCGTCAATTCAGAGCCTGTCGACGCGCTCTCCATGCTTGTCCATCGCTCGGCCGCCGAAAGCCGCGGCCGTGTCATGTGCGAGAAATTGAAGGAGCTGATCCCGCCGCATCTCTTCGTCATCCCCATCCAGGCCGCCATCGGCGGCAAGGTGATCGCCCGCGAGACGGTGCGCGCGATGAGGAAGGACGTGACGGCTAAATGCTATGGGGGCGACGCCACCCGCAAGCGCAAGCTCTTGGAAAAGCAGAAAGCCGGCAAGAAGCGCATGCGCCAGTTCGGCAGCGTCGAAATTCCCCAGGAAGCCTTCATCAAGGCACTGAAGATGGGCGACGACTGAGCGAATTACACCATTTGTCGATTTCCCGGGCACCGCTTCGTCATATGGTCAAAGGGCCAATAGCGTGCCCTGAGCCAACCGAGGAGAAACGACATGCGTGTTATGGTTTTCGTCAAGGCCACTGCCGAGAGTGAAGCGGGCGTTATGGGGCCGAGCGAGTTGTTCGAGGCCATGGGCCGGTACAATGAGGAGCTCGTCGCGGCCGGCATCATGAAGGGCGGAGACGGGCTCAAGCCTTCATCGAGCGGCAAGCGCGTAGTCTTCAACGGTCCGCGCCGCACCGTCATCGACGGGCCCTTCGCCGAGACGAAGGAACTTGTCGCCGGTTACTGGATCTGGGACGTCAAGGACATGGACGAAGCCGTCGAGTGGGTCAAACGCTGCCCCAACCCGATGGAAGGCGAAAGCGAGATCGAAATCCGTCCGGTATACGAATTGGACGACTTCGGTGAAGTCCTCTCACCGGAAGGCCGCGCCATCCACGAGCGCGTGGGTCAGAAGCTGGAGGATTGAGCCTCTTTTCAAAGAAGAACCGGATAGGGGCGGCCGGAACGCGGCCGCCCCTCATCGCTTTAAAAGCCGAAGAGCTGCGTCTGAGTGGTTGAACCCGACATATCCTCTTCGAAGTACCGCTCCCAGTTCTGCGCCCAGGGGCGTCCAAACCAGTCGGGCGTGGTGTACTCGAAGGTGGTGTTGGGCGGCAGCGGCTCGGCACGACCCTCGATCGGATAGATGGTCTGCAGGCACTCGATGAAGACATAGGGCGCGCCTTCATTGAGCATGCCCACCTTGTTGAGGTCACGAACCAGCCGCACCGGTTCGGCCAGCGCTTCGGGATCGTAGAATACCGTCTCGTGGCGCAGCCCGAGATAGGCGCCATCCTCGTCATAGCGGGCCGAGTAGATCTCGATGGTCTGCATCATATTCGAGTGCTCGAACGCTGCATGCGTCGTCCAGCCCTGGACATTGGAGGTCCAGGTCACCAGCACGTCCTCGTGCCAGAATCCCACGGTCTCGCCGTACCAGCGCGGCACGTCCTCGCCGAGGCGCGGAACTGCCCCGTCCATGTTGAATTCCTGCCCGATCATGACCTGACGCACGAAGTTGCCCGCATTGCCACCCATGAAAAGCACGCTCTCGGGCGTGAAATAGGTATGAAAGGTCTGAATGCCCGGACCCGAGAAATAGCGCCCGAACCCTTCGGGCCAGCAATAGGAGGCGGGCCACTGAGCGGCATTGTCGGCAGCCGCATGGTGCGCCTGCTGGACGAACCGTGTCTGGTACTCGTCGCTCAAGAGCGACAGGAAGGTCGGCATCTGGTTGATATGAGCAAATATCCAGGGTGGCATCGGGTCGTTGCTGCGCTGGTAGCGTCCCGACCATTCCGGCATGGTCTGCTGCGTATAAACCGTCGGTCCGCCGCGCTCTTCGGCCTCGGCCAACAGCGCATTGTAGTGCTCCTCGGCCGTCTCGAACTCATAGGGGCTCACGATCGCCTCACGCGGATAGTCGCGATCGCAATGTCCCCACGGCGCCGTCTCCGGGAAATTGTCTCCCGAAAGATCGACGGAGCCGGGATAGGCTCCCCATACCGATTCAAGGCCGATCGAGCTGTTGCAGCGGAAATAGCGCGGATCAGACCAGAGCTCCCGGTCTGCATAGAAGTCCTTGGTGTTGAAGATATCGACCTCGAGCGGCTCTATTCCTTCTGGCACGTCCCCGTCGCGTGCCAGAAACACCGGCGGGACGCCTTCGGCCGCATTGCCGCTGCCGCCATAAGGGCCGCCGGCGCCCACCAGTTCGAATTCGGTCTCCAGAACCGGAGTGCCGCGCCCGACACTCTCCTGTTGGCTGGCAAAAACCCCGTCCTCGCCGGCATCCTGCGCCAATGTACCGGGCGCCGCGAGCGCCACCAGTACGGCGGCGGAAATCGTCGTCATCAGATGTCGCATCGTCTTGAGCTCTCTCCTGCTTTCTCGCGCGCCCCTGCGGCGCACGTCCGCACAAGTTGCCCCGCTGGTCGCCGGCCCGGCCTGCACGATGCCCAAGGCTTTCCTGCACGTTTGCGCCGTTGGTGTCCTTGCGCCCGTGCCGACCGGACGCAAGTTATTCACCCCTCTCAGGCTGAACCTAAGCTTGCACAAGCCAACGCAAGGATTGCAGCATGGATCAGACCGCCCGCCTTTCGCTTCCCTTCATCCTCGCCCAACAGGCGCAAAAGCACGTCACGCATAACGAAGCGCTCCTGGCGCTCGACGCACTCGTGCAGCCGGTCGTCGCCAGCCGTTCGCTCACTGTCCCGCCAACCAATGTCCTCTCTGGAGAAGCCTATATCGTAGGTGCCGTGCCGATCGGCGATTGGGCCGGGCATGCTAACGAGATTGCCGTCTGGCGTTCCGGTGCCTGGATGTTTCACGACCCTGCCGAAGGTTGGCAGGCCTATGTCGCCGATGCTCGTGAACTCGTCGTTTTTCAAGCGGGCGGATGGATCGTGCTTGCAGGCAATGGAGCCGGTGGAGTGCCGCGCCTGGGCATCAATGCCAGCGCTGACGCCATCAACAACCTCGCGGTCTCGGCCCCCGCAACGCTCCTCAGCCATGCCGGTGCTGGGCACCAATTGAAGCTCAACAAGGCGGCCGCCCCGCAGACGGCGAGTCTTCTTTACCAGAACGCCTGGACCGGCCATGCCGAGATGGGACTGACCGGCGACAATCACTGGCACCTCAAGGTCAGCCCCGATGGCCTCGACTGGACCGAAGCGCTCGTCGTCGACAACGCCAGTGGCGCAATCACCATCGGGGCCACCATTCGTCCCGCCACCGACAATGCCGTAGCGCTTGGTGGTAGCGGCGCACGCTGGAGCGCCGTTTGGGCGGCAACCGGCACCATCGCCACCTCAGATGTCCGGCAGAAAACCGATGTCGAGCCCAGTGATCTCGGCCTCGATTTCATCCTTGCCCTCGAGCCTGTGCGCTATCGCTGGAAAGAGGGCAAGCGCATCCATTACGGCCTGATCGCCCAACAGGTCCGCACTGCCCTCACCGGCATTGGCATTGCCGATTTCGGCGGTTACGTGAAAGCTGATCCCGCCGATGAGGCAAGCGAACAAGGCCTACGCTACGCCGAATTCATCGCGCCGCTGATCAGCGCTGTGCAGGTTCTCGCTGCCCGCGTGGAAGCACTGGAGGGCACGGCTATCCGATAAAGGCCTCGCCTCTCGGGTCAATTGGCAGGTGCGTCTAGCGGTTGCGCGGCGTACCGAACACGTCCGCGAAGACCTCGATCAGGAGCTTGTCTTTCCTATGAAGCTTCGGGTCGAAGTCGGGGGTGGCAGTGCGATCCCAACTCCAGTTGGTGGTTACCCCAATGAAATGATAGGCGAAAAAGTCGATGCTGGCGCCGGTGAGATTGAACCACCCTCTGACCTGATGGGTCCACAATTGTGCTCGCCAACTCGCTAGCCAGGAGCGTCGCGGATTGATCGCCCACTTCTTGCCTCTATTCTTGGCAGCCAAGCCCCTCTTTCTCACGACGAACTGGGAATGGCGTGGAAGGGCCGACTGGTCTTCGCGAATATTCTCCACCCAGATCCAATTGAAGCGAACCACCCCAAACGGCGCCCTTTCGGCAGCCTTGAATACGGACTTGCGGTGGGGAGAGATCACCAGTTCGTCAATGTCAACATTGACGATGGAACGTGCCTTGGCCGCATATTTGCGAAAGGCATGGGTGTAGATCGGCGGCTGGGCAAACCTCACCCAGTTGCCACCCAGTTTAGGACCGCGATGGGGATCGGTCATCCCGAACTTGAAATTCCACGGCACGACCAGTGCTTGCTTGAGCCCCGGCACCGAAGCGAACGTCTCACGCAAGTCATCAGTCGAATAATCCGTCGATCCGTTGTCGTAGAGGATGACGGCGCTAGCGCCATGCTCCTTGACGTAGAAGCGCGCCCAGTCTGCGATCCACTCGAGACGGTTGTTCTTGTTGATTGTCACAAGCATACGCTCGTTGCGGAAAAACTCCGACTGGTTTGGACAGATCTCGGCCTCGTGGGTCTGCTCGCCGATCACCACCCGCAAATGCGTGTCTTCCAGCGGCAAACGCACACGCATTATGACGATCTGCAAACCGAAATGAATCTGCACCCGCGGCTGGCTGCCCGATTGCACCCCCACGATTCGCATTTCCCGCAGGTGGGGCTCGAGATTCATTGCCATCGGGCCGATTAGATAAACATGATAACCGTCGCGGCTGCGGAAGATATCGTAGAAGAGAGCCCGGTCCTCGAACCTTTCATAAAACGCCTTGGGGCGCTCTCGCTCCGGGAACCACGGCTCGCGCCGCAGCGTCGCGGCTTCATCGAGATAGATGCTGGACGATGCCGTCAGTCGTTGCAGATCACTGGTCCGCGGTTCAACCACCACGGTTCGCTTCCCCGAACGCTTTGTCCATGGCGCGCATGAGTTCGCCGTCCTCGACCAGGCTCTCAGATCGTTCGAGGGTGATGGGTCGATCGTATTTCCAGCCGGTTGAAATGCCGCGGAAGTGCGCAATGTAGGCATTGTTTGGCTTATGGCGCGTGAATGGAGGGCGATTCTGGATCAAGTGAGTATAAGGGTGAACCCGCAAATCCTGCAGCCACTTGCGGTCTGGCGCCATTGCCCATTTGTCGGTTTTGCCGCGCGTAGCGTCGGTCTGCGGGCGGGTAAGATAGAAGTCGCGGTGGCGATAACCGTTCGGGCGCAGTTCACCGGGAACCGGCTCTATCCAGCGACTGCGAAAATATACCGTGCCTGAGCGTGAGGCGCGTGCGGCTTCGAAGACGGTCTGCCCCTTCAAAGGCACCAGCAGTTCATCGATGTCACAATTGAGAATGCCTCCGGCGTGCGCGCCATAGCGACGGAACATGTTGACGAACAAGGAGGGTTGAAGGAAGTGGGCCCAGAACCGCTTTTTTGGAAGCGCGTCGTCAGGTCTTTGATAGGCAAACGGCACCGGCACAACGCACACCTTTCGCAGGCCTACGACTGAGGTCAACGCCGCCTCCAGGTTGCTCAGTGTATATCGATCAGAGCCGTTGTCGAAGAGCAGTACGGCCGTTGCGCCCTGATTGACGACGTGAAACCGAGCCCAATCGACAATCCATTGCAGATCGTTATTCTTCGAGACAGTACAGAGCAAATCCTCGTTCTCGAAGAACGAAGAGTAGTTGCGCCCAACTGAAACCGAAAATTGTGACCCGGCAAAGGTGATGTCGAGGCTGGTCGTACCTGCCGGTGCCTCCAGTGAGTAGAGATAGACCTTTTCGGAGTGGTGCGCTTTTGCGGTCAGCGCGATTCCACTTGGCTGCGCAATATAGGTGGCTTCGCGATAGAACCTCGCAAGGTTGATCGGTGGCGGGCCCTGCATGATGATGCGTGTCCCGGTTGCATCCCAATAGACGTCATAGAAGATGCAGTAGTGTTCATATCGGGCAAGAAACTCGGGGGCGCGCGGCAACTCTGGTTCTATCAATTCGCGCCGGATTGCACCCTGCGGCAGCACCAGAGAGTGCAAACCAGGCCGCGGCGTAACAACGGCAGATATTTCTTCCGCCAGATCGGCCATCAACCCCTCAATACCCCGCCAGTTGCCTTTGTTACTGCACCAACGATGGCGGCGGAAACCTTGTCGATCTCTTCGTCGGTCAGCGTTTTTTCGCGTGGTTGCAGGGTAACTTCGATGGCGACTGACTTCTTGCCTTCGCCCAGATGGGGGCCTTCGAAGATGTCGAAAATGCCGACATCGCTGATGAGCGCCTTGTCGGCGCCGCGGGCGGCGCGCAGGATTGTGGCGGCTGTGATGTCGCGGTCGACGACGAAAGCGAAGTCGCGGCGCACCGGTTGGAGGGCGGAAAGGTCGAGCGCGCCCTTCGATTTCGTTGCCTTTCGGCGCGGCGTTGGGAGTGCGTCGATGTCGACTTCGATGGCACATGCTGGGAAGTCTATGTCGAGTGCCTCGGCCCATGCCGGATGCAGTTCGCCGAACCAGCCGAGAATGACCTTGGGGCCGAGCTGGACGCGTCCGCCGCGTCCTGGATGGCTCCAGGCCGGAGCTTCGGCGACGAGCTGGACTTTCTCGATGTCGATGCCGAGCGCGTCGAGCACGGCAGCGAGGTCCGCCTTGGCATCGAAGACGGTAACAGCCTCGGCCTTGCCCTGCCAGTGGCGACCGGCGCCGGTCAGCCGCGCGGTGCCTGTGCGCAGGGCCGCGGCATAGGTGTGCTGGCCTTCAGGCTCGTCGGAGAGGAAGACCTGGCCGACTTCGAACAAGGCTACGTCCTCGAACCCGCGATGGGCATTGCGGCGCGCGGCGGCGATGAGGCCCGGCAGCAGCGAGGGGCGCATGTCGGTCATGTCCGAGGCGATGGCATTAGCAAGCTGCAGGCTCTCGGCCCCGCCGCCGAAACGCACCGCCTCCTCGTGCGGGATGAAGCTCCAGGTGACGGCCTCGTCAAGCCCGCGCGCGGCGAGCGCTCGGCGGGCGATACGGCGCCGGTTCTGGATGGTCGTGAGCATGCGCGGCGCCACATGGCTGAGGCGCGGCAGCGGTTCGACGGGTACCTTGTCGACGCCGACCATGCGCATGACTTCCTCGACAAGATCGGCCTTCTGCATCACGTCCGGTCGCCAGGAGGGGACAGTCACCTTGCGCACCTCGCCCGAGCCTTCGATGGTGAAGCCGAGGCGGGTGAGCACGGCGACGATTTCGTCGGCGCCAACTTCGAGTCCGGTCAGGCGCTTGACTTCGCTCAGCGGAAAATCGACCACGGTACCGGGTGCCTCGACATGGCCTGCAACCACGGTCTCGTGCACGGTGCCGCCGCAGAGCTCGGTTACGAGACTGGCAGCGAGCTCGATGCCCGGAATCACCGATTCCGGGTCGACCGTGCGCTCGAAGCGATAGCGGGCATCGGAGTTGATGCCGAGCTTGCGGCCGGCAGCGGCGATCGCGGTCGGCTCGAACCAGGCGCATTCGATGAAGACATTGGCCGTCTCGTCGGTGCAGCCGGTTTCCTCGCCCCCCATGATGCCGCCAATGCCGAGCGGCCCGGACTGATCGGCGATGACGCAGATCGTCTCGTCGAGCTCATAGGTCCTGCCGTCGAGCGCCAGCAGCGTTTCGCCTTTCCTTGCCATGCGCGCCACGACATTGCCCTCAAGCTTGTCGGCGTCGAAAACGTGGAGCGGACGGGCGCGGTCGAGTGAGACAAGATTGGTGATATCGACAAGCGCATTGATCGGGCGCAGGCCGACGGCGCGCAGGCGCTGCTGCAGCCAATCAGGCGACGGACCGTTCCTGACGCCCGTGATCAGGCGGCCGGCGAACATCTTGCAGACCGGCTCGATGTCCGGGAAGTCGAGTTCGACGCCGATCTGCCCCTTGCCGCCCGGGGACGGTACCGGTGCGATTGTCTCGTTCTTGAGCGTGCCCAGCCCGAACGCGGCCAGATCGCGGGCAATGCCGAGCACGCCGGTGCAATCGCCGCGATTGGGCGTGATGGCGATGTCGAAGGTAACCCCGGTGATGCCGGCATATTTGGGGTAGGGCTCGCCGATCGGCGCGTCCTGAGGCAATTCGATGATGCCGTCATGGTCGTTGCCGAGCCCCAATTCCATGGCCGAGCACAGCATGCCGTTCGACACCTGTCCGCGGATCACGCCCTTGCCGATGGTAATGTCCTTGCCCGGGATATAGGTGCCGGCAGAGGCAAAAACCGATTTCATCCCGGTGCGCGCATTCGGCGCCCCGCAGACCACATCGATGATCTCGCCGGTGCCGGCATCCACTTTGCAAACCTTGAGCTTGTCGGCATTGGGATGCTGCTCGGCTGAGACCACATGGGCAACGACGAAGTTCTTGAGCGCCGCACCCTGATCCTCGATCGCTTCGACCTCGAGGCCGATCATGGTCAGCGTTCTGGCGATCTCGTCGACGGAAGCGGAGGTCTCGAGGTGATCCTTGAGCCAATCGAGGGTGAATTTCATCGGTCTTGTCTCTTAACGGAAATCGGAAGGCGTGCCGTTGATGGCCGGCAGCGCCCGGGAGAGTTTGATGAGCTCGACGAGCACGTTGGCAAAGCCGCGCGCGTCATCAATAGCCTGCTGTCGGAGGTGATGGCAGCCTTCCGGTGCGGCCTTGAGGACGGCATCAGCTCGACAGGCCCCCGAACAGCGTCGGCAGGTCGAAGGGGCGGAAGCCATAGTGATCGAGCCAGCGCTGGTCGGCATCGAAGAAGGCGCGCAGGTCCGGCATGCCGTATTTGAGCATGGCGATGCGATCGATGCCGATGCCCCAGGCGAAACCTTGGTAGCCGTCGGGATCGAGCCCGGCATTGCGGATGACATTGGGGTGCACCATGCCGCAGCCGAGGATCTCGAGCCAATCGCTGCCCTCGCCGATCTTGATCTCGCTGCCGGAGCGGTCGCACTGCACGTCTACTTCCATCGAGGGCTCGGTGAAAGGGAAGAAGGACGGGCGGAAGCGCAGGGTGACATTGGGCACTTCGAAATAGGCCTTGAGGAACTCCTCGAGAACCCAGCGCAATTGGCCGATATGAGACGTCTTGTCGATGACCAGTCCCTCGACCTGGTGAAACATGGGCGTGTGGGTCTGGTCGCTGTCATTGCGATAGGTACGCCCGGGCATCACCACGCGGATCGGCGGATCGATTGGGGGCGTGATGTAGCCGGCCCTGGGCGGGTTGTTGGACTTTTGCATCACGCGCACCTGCACCGGCGAGGTGTGGGTGCGCAGCACCTTGGCCTCGCCCTCGGCATTGGGCTTGAGGAAGAAGGTGTCATGCATTTCGCGCGCCGGGTGCCCTTCGGGGAAGTTCAGCGCCGTGAAGTTGAAATAGTCGGTCTCGATGTCCGGTCCCTCGGCGATCGAAAAACCCATGTCCGAGAAGATGGCGGTGATCTCGTCGATCACCTGACTGATCGGATGAATGCGCCCGCGCGCGGTAGGCGCAGGCTGCAGGGGCAGGGTGATATCGACCTTTTCGGCGGCAAGCCGGGCTTCGAGTGCCTTGGCCTTGAGTTCGCCGCCGCGCGCTTCGATCAGAGCGGCGACGTCGTTCTTGAGCCCGTTGATGGCCGGGCCGGCGGTCTTGCGCTCCTCTTGTGTCATAGAGCCGAGCGTTGCCAGCAGTGCCGACACGCTACCCTTTTTGCCGAGCGCGCCGACGCGTACTGTATCGAGCGCCTGCTCGTTTTCAGCAGCTGCCACCGCTGTGGTGATTTCGGCGCGCAACTGGCTGATCTGGTTTTCGAGAGACATTTATCGCTTCCGGGGTTTGGCGGGCGGACAATACAAACAAAAACGCCCCGCGCCAGCCCCAATCAGGGCGGCGCGAGGCGCGAATTGCCTCAGCAATGCTGAGAAAGGTCGACGCTTGGGCTCGCCGCTCGCTTAAGCGCTGATGCGGTCGTGGGTGGTGGTTTCCACGTCCTTGAGGTAGCCCAGAGCAGCCTTGGCCTTCTCGACCAGCACGCCGAACGCTGCGGGCTCATGGATCGCCAGATCCGAGAGCACCTTGCGGTCGACGGCAATCTCAGCCTTGCTGAGGCCGTCGATAAATCGGCCATAGGTCAGGCCATGGTCGCGCACGGCAGCGTTGATGCGCTGGATCCAGAGGGCGCGGAAATTGCGCTTCTTGACCCGGCGGTCGCGATAGGCGTACTGCGCGGCCTTCTCGACGGCCTGCTTGGCAGTACGGATGGTATTCTTGCGGCGGCCGTAATAGCCCTCGGCGGCCTTCAAGACCTTCTTGTGGCGGGCGTGGGCGGTAACGCCTCTCTTAACGCGTGACATCGTTCAGGTTCCTCTCGCGTTAGCGGTTGTACGGCATGTACCACTTGACCAGGTTCTCATCGCCCTTGGCGAGGATCTTGGTGCCGCGGTTCGAGCGGATGTACTTGGCGTTGTGGGAGATCAGGCGGTGGCGCTTGCCAGCGACGCCGGCCTTGACCTTGCCGGTTGCGGTGAACCTGAAGCGCTTCTTGGCGCCAGATTTCGTCTTCATCTTGGGCATTTTGCGGGTCCTTGTTCTTGTGACGGGCTTTTTGAGGGCCGAGTCGCATTCAAAGACCGCCACGGCATGCCTTTTGGCCGGGCGGTCCGGAGAAGGCGCCTCTATAGGGGCAAAGCGCCCGCAAGGCAAGGCCTGCGGTCGGCGGGCTCAGGCGTTCTGCAACGGGCGGAGAGGCGCTCGGGCCAGCATCGGCTCGATATGGTCTTCAAAGAGCAGTTCCCGGTTTTGCTCGAGCGCTGTTCCATAGGTCTCTTCGGCATGGAGCGACACTTCGAGGAACGCTGCAATTCCGGCAACCTCCTCTTCCGGCAGGCCATAATAACCCGCCTGCAGCCGCCGCAGGATCTCGCGCTTGGAGCGGATCATGCCGGCGGCGACATCCTTGCCGTTGCTCATGGAGTTCGCGCGCTTGATATAATCATGGAGCGGCAAGCCGAGATGGAGCGAACGCGGCGCCTTGCGGTAGAGCTGCAGCAGCAGTTCGAGGTCGGTCATGTTGGAGAGCGTCGGATCGTAACGCGCATCGGTTCGCCCGCGGTTCCAGACCACCATGGAATCCATGGAAAGGCTCACCCATTTATGCGTTCCGGCTGAAAGCTCGCGGTCGGGACCCTCGCCAACGAAGCGCAGATGGCGGAAATCGCTGGTCATGACATCGAGGGCGGTGGTGACGACGGCATGGGTTTCGAGGGCCTTTGCCACGCGGGCAAGTTTATCCGGCTTCATCCGGTCGTCGGCATCGAGAATGGCGACATAAGGCGCACTGATGGCATCGAGCGCGACATTGCGGGCTATCGAAGCGCCTCGCGCTATGCCGCCGCTCGTCAGGTGGCGGATGCGTGGATCGCCAATTCCAGCCTTGGCAAGAAGCGCTTCATAGTCCTCGCCGTCATCGGCAACCAGCCAGAGCTCCCAATCGGGCCAGGTCTGTTCCAGCACGCTCGCGACCGTCGCAACGATGGTGTCTTTGGCCCTAAACGCCGGAGTTACCACGCAGATCGTGCTGTTCATCACCTCTCCCCGCAGGCCATTGCGCACTTGAAGCGCACCGTCATGCGCCCCATATCCTGGCTAACCGCCGGATGCCACAGTGAAGGGTCCGGCACACGACGTTGCTTGTTACAAGGACGGTTCGATCATGTCGCGTGTTTCCGTATTCTCCGCCCCATTTCTGCTGGGGTTCGATGCGTTCGAAGAACGTGTCGACCGGCTGACGAAATCGTCGGACGGCTATCCACCCTACAACATCGAGCGCCAGGTCGATCCTGACGGAACCGAGAGGTTCGCGGTCTCGATCGCTGTGGCGGGCTTTTCGCCCGGCGAGCTCGAGGTGACGGCCGAAGACAACCAGCTCGTCGTGCGCGGTCGGCAAAAAGAAGACCCAGGCCGTGAGTATCTGCATCGTGGCATAGCCACACGTCAGTTCCAGCGCAGCTTCCTGCTCGCAGATGGGATGATCGTCAAGGATGCAACTTTAAGCCATGGTCTGCTCGTTATAACCCTTGAGCGTCCCCAAACGCCCAAGGTCGCCCGCCGCATCGAAATCCGAACCGAGGAAGGGGCACGAAATGATTGAAAAACGCACTGAAGACTTTACGCCCACGGGCGATAACCCGCTCAAGACCTTGACGCCCGCACAGTTCGCCGCTCTCGGCGGCAGCGCGGTAGCCTTCATCCGTCCGATCAGCGGCAGCGACCTGTCAGCAATGATCAGTGACGCAGATTTCGACGAAGAAGAGACCTATCAGTTGGTGATGTCGGCAGACGGCACGCCTCTGCTGGTCGCCGACAGGCCGGAAACCGTCACAGAATGGCTCAGTGACAAGAATGTCGGGCTCGTATCGGTGCATTAAAGCAACGTCGTGCCCCGAAAAAAGCCCCGCCGCGGACAGTCCGCGGCGGGGCTTTTTTCTTTGGTGGCGCGATCAGGCGGCGTTGATCGCCTCGACCGGAGCCGTCAAAATCGCATGTATGCGCCGCGGGTCGCGCGTCATGCGCAAGTCCTGAACGATGGCATCGGTGCGCAGGAGCCTTGCAACGCGCGAAAGCGCCTTCAGATGATCGGCGCCGGCGCCAATGGGGGCAAGCAACAGCATGACGAGGTCGACCGGCTGGTCGTCCACCGCTTCGAAGTCTATGGGCGTTTCAAGCCTGGCGAAGACCGCGGTCACGCCCCTGAGACCCTTGACCTTGCCGTGGGGAATGGCAATGCCATTGCCCAGGCCCGTCGACCCCAGCGCCTCACGCTCCAGAATTGCGGATAGAATTACCGTCCTGTCGTAATCACTTGCCTGTGATGCGGCATCGGCGAGACGTTCGAACAACTGGCGTTTTGAAACAACGTCCGAGCAAACAAGCACGGACTGTGCAGCCAGGATATTGGCCAGTTCCATGGGAATCCCGAATCTATTGTGCTTTTTCTGGTCTGGCACCCATCTAGTGGGTGCTTAGGGCCGGGTCGATCCAGCCGATATTGCCGTCGGATCGGCGGTAGACCACATTCAGCCCGCCATGTCCAGCATGGCGGAACACAATGACTCCGGATTGGGTGAGATCGAGTTCCATCACCGCTTCCTCTACGCTCATCGTGCGTAGGCTCCGCGTGGTTTCGGCGATGACCGGGGGCGCATAGTCCTCGTCGAGTTCCTCGATCTCGTCGGACGCCCCGAAAATCGTGTATTGAGCCTCGATATCGAGGCCATTGCCGTTGCCATTACCCTTGCGGTGCGATTTGAGCTTGCGGTTGTAGCGGCGCAGGCGCTTTTCGATGTTGGTAGCCATGCCCTCATAGGCAGCGGTCGCGTCATTGCCCTGCGCGCTTGCCTGCAGGGTAGCGCCGGTATCGAGGTGAACGACGCAGTCGGCTCGAAAGCCGCCGCCGTCATGCGAAAGAGTAAGGTGCCCGTCATATCCGCCGTCGAAATACTTGCCAACGACGGTGGAGAAGTGATCGACAGCCCTGCTGCGCAGGGCATCCCCGACATCCATGTTCTTTCCGGAAACGCGTAAGGTCATGGTCCCCTCTCTTGCTGGTGTTGACGCTGGCGCAAGGAGAGCTTGAGGCATCTCGTTTGCGCCGCGCATTGCCCGCACTAAAGGGATATGGGCACGGGCCGGTTCCGATGCTAGCCCCGGTCGGAACCGGGTGGCAATGCGCAAACAGGGCTATGGGGTGAAGAGTCTTGCTGACACGAACAGCAGGGACAGCTAGGCTTCGCGCTCAGTGAATCGCTTGGGTTCAGGCGATCTTTTCCAACGATCGTTTCTGGCGCCGCCTGATCACCGAGGAGGGAATGTTCATGCCCTCCCGGTATTTGGCGACGGTGCGCCGGGCGATGTCGACACCCTGTTCGCGCTTGAGAATGTCGGCGATTGTGTCGTCCGAGAGGACGTCGCCGGCCGCTTCGGCCTCGATCAACTGCCGGATGCGGTGACGCACCGCCTCGGCCGAATGGTCGCCGCCGCCATCCGCCGAGGCTATGGCGGTGGTGAAGAAATATTTCATCTCGAACAGGCCCCGCGGTGTCATGAGATATTTGTTCGAGGTGACCCGTGAAACCGTCGATTCATGCATGTCGATGGCCTCTGCTACCATCTTCAAGGTCATCGGCTTCAAATGCGCGATGCCGTGGACGAGGAAACCGTCCTGCTGCTGCACGATCTCGGCGGCGACCTTGACTATGGTCTGGGCGCGTTGATCGAGGCTCTTGGCCAGCCAGTTGGCCGTCTGCAGGCAATCGGCAAGGAAGGTCTTTTCGGCGCTGTCGCGGGTCTTCCTGCTAACCGTGGCATAATATTCGCGGTTGACCAGCACACGCGGCAGCACCTCGCTGTTGAGTTCCACCTGCCAGTCGCCCGAAGGCCCGGGACGCACGAAGACGTCGGGCACCACCGACTCCACCGGGCCGCTGTCGAAGGCGCGGCCGGGTCGTGGATCGAGCGCCTTGATCTCCCCGATCATCTCGGCAAGGTCCTCGCGATCGCACCCAACGGCGCGCAGCAGGGCCGGAATGTCGTGATTGGCAAGCAGCGGCAGATTGGCGAGTAGCCTTGTCATTACCGGATCGAGCCGGTCGCGCTCGCGCAGCTGGATCGCCAGGCACTCGGAAAGGTCACGGGCAAAGACGCCGACCGGATCGCAGCCCTGCAGCGCCAGCAGCACTGCCTCGACATCGGCGGTTTCGGCCCCGAGCGCCTTGGCGATCTGCTCTATCGGCGTGGCGAGATACCCCGCCTCGTCAAGATTATCGATGAGATGACGCGCGATCATGCGATCGGCGGCCGTCCTGAGAATCAGATTGGCCTGCTCCTCAAGGTGGTCGGAAAGATGCGGGCGCGCCGCCACGAACTGGTCAAGGTCCGGTGCCTCGGCCCCGCCTGCCGCCCCTGTACTCTCGAAGCGACCGCCGCCGGCAGGGTAATCCTGCGCCGCCTGATCGGGAAAGACGTTCTCGACGGCGGTATCATAACCTTCGGCGATCGATTCAGCGCTCTGGATGCGCTCGGAATGGGTTAGCGTATCCTCATAGGCGTTCAGTTCTGCCGGGCGTTCGGGTGGCTCGGCCGGCTCGTTCTCGCCCCCTTCCTCGCGCTCCAGCAGGGGATTGCGCAGCAATTCGGCCTCGACGAACCCGTTGAGTTCGAGATGGCTGAGCGCCAGCAGCCGGATCGACTGCATGAGCTGCGGTGTCAGCGTGAGGCTTTGAGCCTGGCGAAATTCGAGCCGTGGCGACAAGGCCATGCGAAGACGTTCCCCCATATGCGCATTGGTGCCAGCAATCGCCGACCGCGGGACCATGACTCATTTGTACGGGAAGAACAAGGAGCTCGGCAAAATTCATGCCATCTTCATCAAAAGCCTGCCAGGCCTTCAGATCTCGAAGGTTTCGCCCAGATAGACGCGGCGCGCGTCCGGGTCGGCGGTGATGGTTTCGGGCCGCCCCTGGATCATCACGCGCCCGCCATGGATGAGATAGGCGCGATCGACGAGGCTGAGCGTTTCGCGCACCGAGTGGTCGGTGATCAGCACGCCGATGCCGCGCTGCGTCAACTGGCGCACCAGCCCCTTGACTTCAGCGACGGCGATCGGATCGACGCCCGCGAAGGGTTCGTCAAGCAGCATGAAGATCGGGTCGGCGGCGAGCGCCCGTGCGATCTCGACGCGCCGCCGCTCGCCGCCTGAAAGCGAGAGCGCGTTGGCCCTGGCCAGATGCGTGATCGAGAACTCCTCGAGCAGAGCTTCGAGCCGGCTCTTGCGCTCGGTGCGCGAGCGCACCTTGTTCTCGAGAATGGCCATTATGTTGTCGGTAACGCTCATGCCGCGAAAGATCGAAGGCTCCTGCGGCAGATAGCCGATACCGAGACGACCGCGCTGAAAGAGCGGCAGATGCGTGATGGCGCGCCCGTCGAGCCGGATATCACCGGCATCAGGTTTGACGAGCCCCATGATCATGGTGAAACAGGTGGTCTTGCCAGCCCCGTTTGGTCCGAGCAGCCCCACCGCCTCGCCGCGCCGCACCGCGATCGACACGTCCCGCACCACGACGCGCTTGCCAAAGCTCTTTGCAAGGCCGTGCGCGACGAGCCAGCCGCTCTGGTCGATCCTGGTTCTCGTCTGGCTGCCTGTCATTGCGTCGTGAACACGCCAGTGACGCGATTGCCATCGGCCCCGGTAAAGGTCGAGGTATTGGTATCGAGATTGACCAGCAATTCCGGCCCCTTGACCGTGCCGCTGGCATTGACCACCGTCACATTACCGGTCAGGTGCAGCGTTTGCGCCTTGGGATCGAAAACCGCGCGCTCGCCGGTAGCCGTCTGCTCATCTGTCTCCAGCCGCACATCGCCCAACGCCTCGAAGCTCTCGATATCGGAGGTACCGCCCTCACCATATATGACGACGACGCGCGGCGCCCACACCGTCACCGTGGGATGCACCACCACGACATTGCCGGTGAACACCGCCTCCTGATTCGCTTCATTGAGGGTAAAATTGTCGGCGGTGATCTCGACGGGGTTCTGTGCCATGGCCGGCAGCGAGAACAGCGCCAAAGCGGCGAGGCAGAGCGATAGGCGATTCATGGCTGGTCGGCCCCTGGTGTGTCGGGAAGGGTGACGGTGACGCGCGAAAATGTCCAGACGGCTGTCCTGGTATCGTAGGTCAGGCCCCCTGCAACCAGGTGAGTACCATCGGCATAGTTGACCTCGACCGGTCCGTCACTCGTCAGCGTCTGCTCGGCCCAGTCGAACACAGAATTGTAGAGCGTGCCGGTGGTGCCGGTCGAATCCTCAACATTGGCAACGCCTTCGATCAGCACCAGCTCGTCGACGGTTTGCAGCTGGGCCGCAGGGGCGTTGATATGCATGGTTACGCCATTGGCGCGGTTGACGACGAGAGCGCCATCCGTCAGCCCGATCAGGTCAGGGGTTTGAGTATAGGTCACGGCCGAGCGCGCCGAGACATGATAGCGTGCGCCATCCTCGAGAACGCCCGCATATTCGGGCGCCTCGATGGTCACGCTTTCGGGCGTTACAGATATGCTTTGCGGGCTGAAGCGCGCCGACATGTTGGAGATGGTGATCTGGACGATCAGCACGCCGAGCGCCACGAGGCCAGCAGCGGGAACCGCCCAGCGCAGCACACCAACGAACCGGTTGCGCCGCTCGAGTGCCCGATAAGTGGCTATGCGTTCGCTGGTATCGGCAAAAGCGCTCATCGACGCTCCGTCAGCTATGGGCGAAGATATCTGTCTCCTGCCACCCGAGAAGGTCGAGGTCGCAGCGGGTCTTCAGGAAGGCAAAGCACTCCTCGGCCAATTCCATGCGTCCTTCGCGCTTGAGCATGCGATCGAGATGGCGCTTGAGGTCGTGAAGATAGAGCACGTCCGATGCCGCATAGTCGAGTTGCGCATCCGAAAGCTTTTCGCTGCCCCAGTCCGAGCTTTGCTGCTGCTTGGAAAGGTCGATGTTCAAAAGCTCGCGCACGAGGTCCTTGAGTCCATGCCGGTCGGTATAGGTGCGCACCAACTTGGATGCGATCTTGGTGCAATAGACCGGTCCGGTCACGACGCCGAACCGGTGCTTCAAAACCGCCACGTCGAAGCGGGCATAATGGAAGATCTTGGTGACGGCCGGATCGGTCAGCAGCCGTTCGAGATTGGGTGCAGAAGCTGTGTCCATCGGGATCTGCACCACGTCGGCGCTGCCGTCTCCCGGCGAAAGCTGCACCACGCACAGCCGGTCGCGATGCGGGGCGAGGCCCATAGTCTCGGTATCGATCGCCACTTCCCGGCCATAACGGGAAAGATCGGGCAGATCGCCCCGGTGCAGTCTGATGGTCATCGTCGCCTCTATAAAAATCCTTTGCGTGGTGATGCCACAGCGCGCGAGGCTTGGGAAGGCAGCACAGGCACGAGGGAATCGTTGAGCACGGCTGGAGCCTGGCTATTCCTTGGGCGGACGCACCAGATAGGCGACGGAAACCTCCATCAGTGTCCCGCCGTCTTCGCCGCGCACGATGACCTTGATCTGACGGTCGTCGCCGTCTCGTGGCAGCTCGTCCTGGACGGTATCGGCCAGTGCGCGCGTGGCCTCCTCTCGCGCCGCGGCGAGATCTGGCAGCTCCACGCCTTGCTCATCGCGGAACACAGTTCCGTCGTGAAGATCGAAAAAGTAGCGGGGCATTGGTCGGCCTCCTGGCCGGCCACAACGTTACCGGGTCGCACGAGTTGCGCAGCCCGTTGAACTCAACCGCTTCCTTAACAAGGGCTTAGGAGGCGCCCGATTGTCGACGATTGCGCGTGGCCAGGGAACCGGCCACATATCATACAGCTCCCGTCCCGGAATGGGTACAGGCGTCAGGGTCGAGCCGTTATGTCAGGAGTATGTGACGCTTCAGCGGTAGCCGAAGCATTGGTGCCCAGGAGAAGACTCGAACTTCCACACCTTGCGGTACACGGACCTGAACCGTGCGCGTCTACCAATTCCGCCACCTGGGCAAAGCGGAGGCGTTACTAGGGCCGCCGCGCTCGCTTGTCAATGCGCCTGCGCAGTCTGGCGCTTGCGCTGGCCTAAAAGTTGCGCCCGTCCCAGTGCTTGATCGTGTTGCGGTCCACCGGCGGGGCATCCTCAAGGCAGTTCACGTTGATCATCACTAGTTCGTTTCCCTGACCGTCGCTGCCGCGCGCGAAGGGTTCAATGCCGCAAACCGAACAGAACACATGATCGATGTGATTGGTGTTGAAGTGATAGGACGTGAGCTTGTCCTGGCCCGAGATCAATTTGAAGTCGGCCGCCGGCACCGATTGCATGATCCAGCCGAGACGCTGGCAACGAGAGCAGTTGCAGTCGGCAAGGCCCGAAAGGTCGGTGGCGGCTTCATATTGCACGGCTCCGCAATGGCACTGTCCGTGATAGGTCCTGGTTTCGGGCATGGATTCTCTCCGCTCAATTTCGAACGAAACAAGAACAATCCAGGCGATGAGTCAAGAGGGAGCAGCACGACATCGCGCGGTACTGCCTTATACTCGACAGGGGCGCGGTGCTTGTTTAGAAGGCGATCGCAGAGTGCACTTGCGGCTTATCGCCGCCCCGGTCGGAGCAAAGCGATGGATCTCAATCCCAAACTCGTTACCGTGTTCGGCGGATCGGGATTTGTAGGCACGCAGATTGTCCAGCTGCTGGCGCGCCGCGGCTATCGCGTGCGGGTTGGCGTGCGCCGGCCCGATCTTGCCGGGCACCTCAAGCCCCTGGGCAGCGTTGGCCAGATCGTTCCGGTACAGGCCAATGTGCGCAACATGGCCTCGATCGAGCGGGCGGTGGCCGGCGCCGACATGGTGATCAATCTTGTCGGCGTGCGCTTCGAGCGCGCCAAGCAGACTTTCGATGCCGTGCATGTGGAGGGCGCCGGCAATATCGCCCGCGCTGCCGCCGCTGCCGGCGCCAAAGCCCTGGTGCATATGTCCGCGCTCGGTATCGAGGGTGCCGAAACCAGCCGATACGGGCAGAGCAAGCTTGCCGGCGAGGCCGAAGTTTTCAAGGCTTTTGCGTCAGCGGTGGTGATCCGTCCGTCGCTGATCTTCGGGCCCGGCGATTCGTTCTTCAATCTCATGGGCTCGCTGTCGAGATACTTCCCGGTCATGCCGCTGATCGGCGGCAAATCGCGTTTCCAGCCAGCCTATGTCGGCGATGTGGCGCAAGCCTTCGCCATGGCGGCAGACGGCGAAGTGCGTGCTGGACGCATCTACGAGATCGGTGGCCCGGACATTCTCACCCATCGTGAATTGCTCGAGCGTATCCTTGCCGAAACCGGTCGCGCGCGGCCGCTGCTTCCGCTTTCGCGCGGCGTCGCCAAGCTGATAGCATTGCCCTTCACAATCCTGCCCTTTCCGCCGCTCCTGACCGGCGATCTGGTGGAAACGCTCAGCTACGACAATGTCGTGAGCGAGGCTGCCATCAAGGAAAAGCGCACGCTTGCCGCGTTCGGGATCAAGCCGACCGGCATGGGTACGGTGCTGCCGAGCTATCTCTGGCGTTTCCGCAAGCATGGCCAGTTCGATCGGCACGATCATGCGCCGCGCGTGGCCTAATAGCGCAGCGGGCGCCGCAGCTTGATCTCGGCGATGCGGGCCGTATCGTTCGCCTGCAGGTAGCGGCCGCGCTCGAGAATTTCGAGCGTATATTCCTGATAGGTCAGGCCAAGCGCGGCAGCTTTCTCGGCGCGCCGCTTCGCGATCTCGAACGGCACCTTGCGGGCGGCCTGCTGCGCGCCGCGCCACTCGAAATAATTGCCAAACGGTCCTTCGCCCCATTCATGCGGCTTTTCGAGAGGCGGGCCGCCATTGTGGCCATAGGCGTAGTCGTCGGTGCGCGCCGGTTTCTCGTCCATTGCCGCAATGTGCCTCATGAAATTAGTTGGATAAATCCAAATATTGGCCTATACGAAAGGATATGACTAAACCGCAGTCGCAAGCAACCACCGCGCGCCAGGTCTGGCGCCTGATGTTCGATGTGCTCATGGAAACGGGTGACAAACGCGCAGAGGCGCTGACCCGCCGAAATCTGACGCCCAACGATTCGAGGGCCCTCAGCTTTCTCGACCGGGACATGGGTTACCCCATCGGTACGCTGGCGCGCAGATTGGGCTGCGATCCCTCGACGGCGACCTGGGTGGTCGATCGACTGGAGCGCGAGGGCTTGGCCGAGCGCCGCGCGTCCCCAGAAGATCGCCGCGTCAAGCTGGTTTCCCGAACGCCGCTGGGCGACAAGGTGATGAACGCCATTCTCGAAGAGTTCTACGAACCGCCCGAAACTCTTTCGCGGCTCAATGAGGCGGAACTGACCGCACTTCGGCGCCTGTTGGAAAAACTGCGTGCACCGGAGCACAATGGAAGGAGAGTCCCATGACCTATCTCATTATCGCCCTGCTCACGATCCATGTCCTGGCGGGCGTGTTCTGGGTCGGCGCAACCGCGGCCATGGCCAATCTTGCCGGGCCTGAGGCGGCGCGGCTGTTTCCCGCCCAGATGGGATCGGCGACGCTCACCGTCCTTACCGGGTTGGCGCTCTGGGGACTGGTCATAGGCGGGGGCTTTGGCGCGCACGCGATGATCCTGACCATCGGCATCATCACCGCCATCATAGCCGCGGGCGTTCAGGGCAGCATGGTTGGGCGGGGCCGGCGAGCGCTGGCTTCCGCTAGTGCCGAAGGGCAGGCGGAGATCGTTGCGCGCATGGCGACAGGCAACCGCATCGCAGCGGGGCTTTTGATGATCACCGTTGCCAGCATGATCATCGCGCGCTTCTATTGAGGCGCGCGAAAATCGCCTGGCCTGGCAGTCTAGCCCGGGAGCCTAGCCCGACCGCCTAACCCATGAACCAGAGTGCGATCAGTCCGGCGCCACCCACGATTATGCGCCACCAGGCAAAGGGCGCAAAACCGTGCCGGGTGACGAAGTTGAGTAGGTATCGCACCACGATCGTGCCGACGACGAAGGACGCGGCAAAGCCGATGGCAATGTCGAGCCCGAGGCTCCAGTCGATGAGGTCGCGGCTCTTGTAGAGGTCGTAGCCGAAAGCCCCGGCCATGATCGGCAAGGCGACGAAGAAGGTGAACTCGGCCGCCGAACGCTTGTCGGTGCCAAACAGCATTGCCCCGACGACCGTCGCGCCCGAGCGCGATACGCCGGGGATCAGCGCCAGCATCTGGAAGAGCCCAATGATGAGCGCCAGATGCCAGGGATATTCATAGATATCGGTGTAGCGCGGGGTCAGCTTCATGCGGTCGACCGCCAGCAACACGAAGCCGCCGACCAGGAGCGTGATGCAGATGACGAGGGGCGTCTCGTAGATCACTTGCTGGATGAAATCGCGGAACAGCACGCCCGCGATGACGGCCGGCACGCAGGCCAGCGCCACTGCCAGGGCGAACCGCCACGCATAGGCCTTGCCGGTTAGCGCATCGCGGATCAGTTCACCCAGTCTGAGGAAATAGACGGTGATGATGGCGAGAATCGCCCCCAACTGAATGAGGACGACGAAGGTCGCCGGCTCCGTCAGCCCGAAAAAATAGCCTGTCAGCAGCAGGTGTCCGGTGGAGCTCACCGGCAGGAATTCGGTAAGCCCCTCGATGATCCCGAGGATCAGCGGCACAAAAAGACCTTGATCGGCGTTCATTTGATCCCCTAATTCACTGCAAGCGAGCCCAAGAGAGTGTGTGCTCTTAGCCCGATTTGCCCGATGCCGCCAACCGAGCTTTTCTGCCGGAATGGCGCAGCGGCTTCATGGAGCGTGCCGAATGCTGACCCTTCTCCACCATCCGCTCGATCCATCGTCACGTCTCGTGCGGCTGATGCTGGCCGAATATGGCGTTCCGGTGGAGCTGGAGGAGATCAAGCCCTGGCTGCGCGAGCCCGACTTTCTGGAAATCAACCCGGCCGCAAGCGTGCCGGTGCTGATCGAAAGTGATGCCGTGACCGCGGTCGGTCCGCTGGCCGTGATCTTCGATATCGAGGAGCGTTATGCGCCGACCTCCGTTGCCGGCCTCATTCCGGCCGAGGCAACCGATCGGCGCGAGATGTGGCGGCTGTTTGAATGGGTGACGGTGAAATTCTCCGACGAGGTGACCCGTTACGTGATCGAGGAGAAGATCGCCAAGCGCGACCAGCGCGGTGCCAGTCCCGACACCTCGGTGCTGCGCGCCGCCAAGGCGAATCTCATCGAGCACCTGCTCTACTTCAACTGGCTCTTTGCCAGCCGCCGCTGGATGGCCGGCGACGAGATGACGCTGGCTGATTTCGCGCTCGCCGCCCATCTCTCGACGCTCGACTATATCGGCGACATCGACTGGAACGCGGCCGGCGAGACGCGCGACTGGTATTCGCGCATCAAGTCGCGCCCGGCCTTTCGCACCCTGTTGAGCGACCGCATCCTGGCTTTGCCGCCGGCAAAGACCTATGCCGACCTCGATTTCTGAACCCGATATCCCGCGCGTGATTTGACGCATCCGGGGCGAGGTGCCATTTGCCGGTCATGGCAGTTCCCGGCGCAAATGCGAAAATGATCGGCGAGCTCAAGGCCCGCGCCGCAGCCCTGGGATTCGATGCCTTCGGCATCACCCGGGCCGATGCGCGTCCCGACCTGCCGGAAAAGCTGCGTGTTGCTCTCGAAGCCGGCTGGCATGGCGACATGGAGTGGATGGAGGAAACCGCCGAGCGCCGCGCCTCGCCGGCAGGCCTGTGGCCGCAGGCGCGCTCGATCATCATGCTCGGCGTCAACTACGGTCCGGACCGGGATCCGCTCGAGCTTCTTGCGCAAAGGTCGCTCGCCACGATTTCGGTCTATGCCCGCAACCGCGACTATCATGACATCATCAAGGGCAGGCTGAAGGAGCTTGCGGGTCTGCTGGCCCGCCGTGCCGGCGCCGAGGTCAAGGTCTTCGTCGATACCGCCCCGCTGATGGAAAAGCCCCTCGCCGAGGCTTCCGGAATCGGCTGGCAGGGCAAGCACACGGTCCTCGTCAGCCGCGAATTCGGCTCATGGCTGTTTCTCGGCGCCATCCTTACCGACGCGGACCTGCCCGCCGACGAACCGCATCCGGAAAGCTGCGGGACCTGCCGGCGCTGCCTTGATGCATGTCCCACAAACGCCTTCCCGGCACCCTTCCAGCTCGATGCGCGCCGGTGCCTTGCCTATCTCAACATCGAGCACAAGGGGCCCATCCCGCTCGAATTCCGCGCGCCCATGGGCAACCGCATCTATGGCTGTGACGATTGTCTCGCCGTCTGCCCCTGGAACAAGTTCGCCCGCGCGACAAACGAGGCGAAGCTGCAGGCCCGCTCCAATCTCGACCGCCCGAGCCTTGCCGATCTGGTGGCGCTCGACGATGCCGGGTTCCGCGCCCTTTTCGCAGGCTCCCCTATCAAGCGCATCGGCCATGCCCGGTTCGTGCGCAATGTCCTCATCGCCATCGGCAATAGCGGCGACGAAACGCTGATCGAGGCCGTCGAAGAGCGCATGAGAGCGGATGAACCGCTGATTCGTGGCGCTGCCGTCTGGGCCCTGCGGCGTCTCGACCCGGACCGTGCCCGACATCTGGCCCTTGCATCGCTTGCCAAGGAACGCGATAGCTCGGTGCGCACCGAATGGACGCAAGAGCTTTGAATATGAATGTCTTTTTCTTCGGATTGGGCTTTTCCGCCCGCGCCAGTGCCCGCGCCATCCGCAAACTCGTCGATCCTCAGGCGCATATCGCCGGCACCAGCCGCACCGCCGACGGTGTCAAAGCCCTGAAAGAGCAGGGCTTTTGCGCACATCTCTTTACCGGCGAAGAACCCGGTATGCTTGCCGACGACCTGAGCCAGGCAACCCATATCGTCTTCTCGATAGCGCCGGGGGAGGCGGGCGATACGGCTCTCATTCATCACCAGGCCGATCTCGATGCCGCAGGGAACCTGCAATGGCTCTGCTATTTCTCGACCGTCGGTGTCTATGGCAATCACGACGGTGACTGGATCGACGAGAGCGCCCCATGCGAGGCCAGCAATGAGCGCTCGCGCCGACGCATTCTTGCCGAAGCCGCCTGGCGTGACTATGCCGCCCGGCGCGGCCTGCCGCTCGCCATCCTGCGCCTTGCCGGCATTTACGGCACCGGCCGCTCGACCTTCGACAAGCTGCGCGAGGGCACGGCCCGGCGAGTGGTCAAGCGCGGCCAGGTGTTCAATCGCATCCATGTCGATGATATCGGCCGCTTGACGGCGCTTGCCGCTGCCGCGCGGCTCGATGGTACCTTCAATCTCGCCGATGACGAACCGGCACCACCCCAGGACCTCGTCAGCTATGCCGCCAGAATCAGCGGCATGACGCCGCCGCCCGAAACCGCCTTCGAGGAGGCGCCGATGAGCGCCATGCAGCGGTCCTTCTATGGCGACAACAAGCGAGTCTCCAACGCCGCGATCAAACGGGCGCTCGGTGTCGAGTTGCTGTATCCCACTTATCGCGAGGGTCTTGAGGCTGTGCTGCGAGAGGAAACCGCCTGAGACTCATCCCCCACCGGGTGCCAGCATCTGGAGAGTCCCTCCGGACTGCCCGATTGTCGCGTTTTTGGGGGCAACAGGCCGCAAGTTAAGCGTTTGCCTGTTGACTTCTCACCGGCGCAACACGATTTTAGGCGCTCTTTCACCCCAAGCTCAATCAGCAGAAGGATCGCTTGCCATTCGCCGTCCAATGAGACCCATAGCACCCCAGAAGGAGGGGCCGCCCGCCAATGAGGATATTTCCTCGCCCGACGTTCAGCTTATCGATGCAGAAGGCGAAAACCGGGGTATCGTAGCCACCCGTGAAGCTTTGGCAGAGGCACAGGAAGCAGGACTCGATCTCGTCCTGATCTCACCCAACTCCAATCCGCCGGTCGCCAAGATGCTCGACCTCGGACGCTTCAAATACGCCGCGCAGAAGAAAGCTGCCGAGGCGCGAAAGAAGCAGAAGGTGATCGAGGTCAAGGAAGTCCAGCTTCGGCCGAACATCGACACTCATGATTATGAGACCAAGATGAAGGCGGTGGAGCGGTTCCTGGGCGAAGGCGACCGGGTGAAGGTCACCATGCGCTTCCGTGGCCGCGAAATGGCGCACCAGGATATCGGCATACAGCTCCTCAACAAGGTCAAGGAGCAGATGGACGAGATCGCCAAGGTCGAGAGCCAGCCGCGCTCGGAAGGCCGCCAGATGGTGATGGTGCTGGCGCCCAAATAAGCGCCCACCCTTGTCGATGTGCAAAGCGGGCCGCGGGCCCGCTTTTTTATTCGGCCACCAGTGTGCTCAGAGCATCCTCGAGGCGTTTCAGGTCCTCGTCCCGGCTGAGGCGATGGTCCCCGTCAGGTATCAGCGTCAGCGTTACGGGATCGTGCAGCAGGTGCGTGACGAGGCGGATGGCATGCTCCTGCGGCACATCCGGATCCTTGCCGCCTTGAAGGATGACGACCGGACAACCGACCTCGATGACACCCCCCAGCATCAGATGGTTGCGCCCATCTTCGACCAATGCGCTGGTGATGCGGTAGGGTTCGGGAGAATACTGGCTGGGCTGGTCGACATATCCGTTTTGCGCGAGTGACTGACGCTCTTCTGGCGAAAAGTCCTTCTCCATCAGCTCCTGCGTCATGTCGGCCGCCGGTGCGATCAGCACCATGCCCTTGAGCGGGCGTCCTTGCCTATGCAACTGACGGGCAAGCAGTAGCGCGATCCAGCCGCCCATCGATGAGCCGACGACGATTTGCGGACCCTCGGTCAGCGCGAAAACGGCGCCGGCCTCTTCCAGCCACCGCGTGATGGTGCCCTTGTCGAAATCGCCTCCCGAAACACCGTGTCCGGAATAGTCGAACCGGGTGACGGCAAGGCCGTGCCGCGCGCCGAACCGGTCGAGCGTCATCGCCTTGGAACCGGTCATGTCGGATTTGAAGCCTGCAAGCCAGAAAAGCCCCGGAGCAGTCCCGGCGCGGCGCTCGACCGCAATGGTGCGCGCGTCCTCTCCGCTGCCCACGGTCAGATCGAGCCGCTCGATACCCGTGTCGGCCATCAGCCGCCGATCGTCGGCAGGGTCAGGTCACCCGAGGTGAGCTTGCTGGCGGTGAGTTCCGCGCTCGCCGGCATGCGCGGAATTTCGAGGCTCGCCCAGACGCTGACCAGAGCATGGCGCAACTCGAAGATCATCTCGTCGGTATGCAGCGGCGTCGGTGTTATGCGCAGTCTTTCGGTCCCCTTGGGCACGGTCGGGTAGTTGATGGGCTGGATGTAGATGTTGTGCTTTTCCATCAGCATGTCGCTTGCCGCCTTGCAGAGGCGCGCGTCACCCACGATCACCGGCACGATATGGGTGGGCGTATCCATCACCGGCAGGCCGGCATCGGCGAGGATGGCCTTGGTCACCCGGGCTTGGCGCTGCTGCCCCTCGCGCTCGCTGTTGGAGACCTTGAGGTGTTCGATGGATGTGCGCGCCGCTGCACAGAGTGCAGGGGGAAGGGCGGTGGTAAAGATGAATTCGGGCGCATAGGAGCGCACCGCATCGATGATGGCGCGGTTGGCTGCGATATAACCGCCCATGACGCCGAAGCCCTTGGCCAGCGTACCCTCGATGATATCGATGCGGTCCATCAGCCCTTCGCGATCGGCAATGCCGCCGCCGCGTGGCCCGTACATGCCGACAGCATGGACCTCGTCGATATAGGTCATGGCGCCGAATTCTTCGGCCAGGTCGCAGATTTCCTTGATCGGGGCGATGTCCCCGTCCATCGAATAGACCGACTCGAAGACGATGAGCTTGGGGCGCTTGCGATCGGTCGCCGCCAGCAGCTCGCGCAGATGCGCCACATCGTTGTGGCGGAAGATATGCTTCTGCATGCCCGACTGGCGCACGCCCTGGATCATGGAGGCGTGGTTGAGCTGGTCCGAGAAGATGACGCAATCGGGCAGGAGGCGCGCAATGGTCGAGATCGCCGCCTCATTGGACACGAAACCGGAGGTGAAGACGAGCGCGGCTTCCTTGCGGTGCAGATCGGCGAGCGAACGCTCGAGCTCGACCAGCGGCCGGTTGGTTCCAGAAATGTTGCGCGTGCCGCCGGCGCCGACGCCGAGCTTGCCCGCGGTTTCCTGCATGGCAGAGACGACCTTTTCGTGCTGTCCCATGCCCAGATAGTCATTGGAGCACCAGATGGTGATCTCACGCGCATTGTCGGAAGGATCGCGATAGACCGCTCGCGGAAAACGTCCGGCGATACGTTCCAGATCGGCGAAGACTCGATAACGTTTCTCCTGGCGCAGCGTGTCCACTGCATCTTCGAAAATGCCGCGATAATCCATCAAAAGCGTCCTTCTGCGGCCAACGCGGCCGATTGCGCTAGGCGCGCAAATTTGCGCTGAACCTAGTGGGCGAGCGGCGTGGATGACATAGGTCAATTCGCCGCGCGCTTACCTCCTCCCGGGCATGTCAGATGGCACCATAGTTTAGAGTGATCCTAAACTGCAACCATACAATCGTCCTGCCCGGCTTGCCTGAATTCGCTGCCATGGCTACGAGGTCTCGCGGGCACAGAGGAAGCAGACACATGCCAGATTTTGCCAACTATCCGAGCCTGCGAGATCGCCCGGTTGTCATCTCCGGGGGTGCTTCGGGGATCGGGGAAGCGCTCGTCAGGAGCTTTGCCGCGCAAGGGGCAAGGGTGGGCTTCGTCGACATCGCCGAGGAAGCGGGGCAGGCGTTGGCGCAAGAACTTTGCGCCGCCGGCCAGGCCGTGCGCTTTGCCAGGTGCGATGTTACCGAAATCGGTGCTTATCAGCAGGCGATCGAAGACTTCGCCGCAGCTCACGGCGATGCGTTGGTGCTCATCAACAACGCGGCCCATGACGAGCGCCACGACTGGTCCAAGGTGATGCCGCAGGAGTGGGACGATCGCATGAGCGTCAACCTCAAGCACGCCTTCTTTGCAATGCAGACGGTGGCACCCGGCATGATCAGGGCGGGCAAGGGCTCGATCATCAATTTCGGCTCGATCAGCTGGATGACCATGAGCCCCGGCATTCCGATCTACGAAACCGCCAAGGCCGCCGCGCACGGGATGACCCGGGCCATGGCCCGGGAGCTTGGCAAATCAGGCGTGCGCGTCAACACATTGGTGCCCGGCTGGGTCATGACGGAGCGTCAGCTCAGCAAGTGGCTCGATGCATCTGGGGAAAAACTCATCGAGGAGAGCCAGGCCCTTGCCGGGCGCGTCCATCCTGACGATTGTGCACGAATGGCGCTTTTCCTTGCCGCCGACGACAGCGCCATGATCTCGGCGCAGCAATTCCTGGTCGACGGTGGGTGGGCGCACACCTGAACGAGAAGCCTTCATCTGCCGTTCAGCTACGGCAGCCTACCACCTTCCTGCCTTATTCGCATACCAGACAGAGCCATCGTTGAGTCCAGGGGGACATTCATGAAGTCGAAGATGATCGCTGCGAGCTTTCTCGCGGCATTGGCGCTGAGCGCCTGTACCACCACCAATCCCTATACGGGTGAAGGCCAGCTCTCCAACACTGCCGGCGGGGCACTGCTCGGCACCGGTGGCGGCGCCGTGGCCGGCGCTTTGGTCGGTGCCGCCGTTGGCGGCGATCCGCGCGTCGGTGCGCTGATCG
>Ga0180220_1000157_pt1 | contig 109001 bp, 100 predicted proteins | sample eDN5th37CBELigBY_FD_151335 | JGI IMG/M metagenome (GOLD analysis project Ga0180220, IMG submission 151335) | Enriched backyard soil microbial communities from Emeryville, California, USA - eDNA 5th pass 37_C BE-Lig BY (version 2) (version 2) | ecosystem: Environmental > Terrestrial > Soil >...
CCCACATGGATTTGCTCACGGCCCACTGCAAGTTCGTTGTCCCATAGGTTGTCCCATAAGCCGGGCAAAGAAAAAGGGCCAGCTCAACGACATTGAGCTAACCCTTTGATTTTATTGGTCGGGGCGGCGGGATTCGAACTCGCGACCCTCTGCTCCCAAAGCAGATGCGCTACCAGGCTGCGCTACGCCCCGAAGGGTCGCCACTATAACAGATCCGGCCTGCCCGCCGGGGCGATGGCATGCGAGCAGTTACCGATTGACGCCTATATATTTCAAGCCTAAATTAAAAAGCCGCCCGCCTGGGGCGTGCCGCCACAGGCCGTTAGCATCGGCTGCGAGGCGTATACACAATCACAATCGTTCATCGGGAAAATCATGTCTCACGCATCCGCCGCGCCAGCCTGGGGTACGCCGGGCCGCACTACCTATACCGTGTTGCTCGTCTGCTGGCTGGCCATTCTGTTCGAAGGCTACGACGTGGGCGTGATGGGCGCGGTGCTGCCGGCGCTGGCGGAGTACAGGGAATGGAACCTGACCCCGCTGGAACTGGGCATGCTGGGCAGCTATGCGCTGGCGGGCATGTTCGTGGGTTCGTTCGCGGTGGGCACGCTGAGCGATCTGCTGGGGCGGCGGCGCATGCTGCTGGGATGCGTGGGGCTGTTCTCGCTCACCATGGTGGGCGCGGCCTGGGCGCCGACGCCGGCCTGGTTCGCGGCGTTCCGGTTCCTGGGCGGCCTGGGGCTGGGCGGGGTGATCCCGGTGGCGGCGGCGCTGACGATCGAGTACTCGCCGCCGCCGCGCCGCGGCTTCAATTACGGGGTGATGTACTCGGGGTATTCGCTGGGCATCCTGTGCTCGGCGGCCGTGGCCATGGCCCTGCTGGCCCATTGGGGCTGGCGCGCCGTCATTGCGGCGGGCGCCCTGCCGCTGGTGCTGCTGCCGCTGCTGGCGCGCCTGCTGCCCGAATCGCTGGAGTATCTCTTGTCCAAGGGCGACGAGGCCGGCGCCCGCGCGCAGGCCGCGCGCCTGGGCATCGCCTCGCTGGAGCCGTTCCGGCCGCGCGAGGTGGAGGGCGAGAAGGCGACGTGGCGCGATGTGCTGGCGGCGGTGTTCGCTCCGCGCCAATTGCGGGCCACGCTGTGTTTCTGGGGCGCGCTGTTCCTGGGGATGATGCTGGTGTATGGGCTGAACACCTGGCTGCCGCAGATCATGCGCAAGAACGGCTACGACCTGGGTTCGAGCATCTCGTTCCTGCTCGTCTTCAGCCTGGCCTCGGCGGTGGGCGGTCTGGTGCTGGGCCGGTTTGCCGACAAGAGCGAGCCGCGCCGCATCGTGTCGCTGTTTTTCCTGGTGGGCGCGGCGGGCATTTACTGCCTGACCTACCGCAATTCGCTGGCCGTGAATTATCTGTGGGTGGCGCTGGCCGGCGTGGGCAGCATTTCGTCTTCGCTGATTCTCACCGGCTACCTGGCGGGCTACTATCCGGCGCACGCGCGCGGCGCGGCGACTGGCTGGGCGCTGAGTTTCGCGCGCATCGGCGCCATGAGCGGGCCGATCGTGGGCGGCTATCTCGCCAGCCTGAAGCTGCCGCTGGCGTGGAATTTCGTCGTGTTTTCCTGCGCGGCGGCGCTGGCGGCGATCCTGGTGATGCTGATCCCGGCGCGGCGGGCGGCGGCCGCGCATGCGGCAGACGAGCCCCTGCCCGCCCAGGGCGACTGAGGCCCGGAAGCCCGTCGCCTCAGCCGAAGCGGCCGGTGATGTAGTCTTCGGTTTCCTTGCGGGCGGGCTTCACGAAGATCTGGTCGGTCTGTCCGTACTCCACCAGCTCGCCCAGGTACATGTAGGCGGTGAAGTCCGAGCAGCGCGCGGCCTGCTGCATGTTGTGCGTCACGATGACCACGGTGTACTCGTTCTTGAGTTCGGCGATCAGCTCTTCGATCTTGGCAGTGGAGATCGGGTCCAGCGCCGAACACGGCTCGTCCAGCAGCAGGACTTCGGGCTTGATGGCCACGCCGCGCGCGATGCACAGGCGCTGCTGCTGGCCGCCGGACAGGCTGTTGCCGCTCTGGTGCAGTTTGTCTTTCACTTCATTCCACAGCGCAGCCTTGCTCAGCGCCCACTCCACGCGCTCGTCCATCTCGCCCTTGGACAGGCGCTCGAACAGGCGCACGCCGAAGGCGATGTTGTCGTAGATGCTCATGGGAAACGGCGTGGGCTTCTGGAACACCATGCCCACCTTGGCGCGGATAAGCGAGATGTCTTTCTTCGAGGTGAGCAGGTTTTCGCCGTCGAGGATGATTTCGCCCTCGGCTCGCTGGCCGGGGTACAGCTCGAACATGCGGTTGAAGGTGCGCAGCAGCGTGGACTTGCCACAGCCCGAAGGGCCGATGAAGGCGGTAACCTTCTTTTCCTGGATCGACATGTTCACATTGCGGATGGCATGGAACTTGCCGTAGTAGAAGTTGAGGTTCTTGACCTCGATCTTGTTCTTGACGGCGGCGGCGGTGTTTTCCATTGGGTTTTCCTGAAGCCGGCTCCAAAGCGGCGCCGGCGTAGCGGCCTTTACTTGCGGAACATGTTGCGGGCGACGATGTTGATGCCCAGCACCAGCAGGGTGATCAGCGTGGCGCCGGCCCAGGCCAGGTTGTTCCAGTCCTTGAAGGGGCTGGCCGCGTACTGGTAGATGACCACGGGCAGGTTCGCCATCGGCGCGTTCATGTTCAGCGACATGAACTGGTTGGACAGCGCGGTAAAAAGCAGCGGCGCGGTTTCGCCGGAAATGCGGGCGATGGCGAGCAGCACTCCGGTGATGATGCCGGTCTTGGCGGCGCGATAGCACACCATGGTGATCATGCGCCACTTCGGGCAGCCCAGCGCCGCGGCGGCCTCGCGCAGGCTGTTGGGCACCAGCAGCAGCATGTTGTCGGTGGTTCGCACCACCACCGGAATCACCAGGATGGACAGCGCCAGGGCGCCGGCCCATCCGGAATAGTGGCCCACCTGCGCCACGTAGATGGCGTAGATGAAGAGGCCGATGATGATGGACGGCGCCGACAGCAGCACGTCGTTGAGAAAACGCGTGGCCGGCGCGAGCCAGCCGCGCTGGCCGTATTCGGCGAGGTAGGTGCCCGCCAGGATGCCCACCGGCGTGCCGATCAGGGTGCCCACGCCCGCCATGAGCAGGCTGCCGATCACGGCGTTGAGCAGGCCGCCCTGCTGGCCCGGCGGCGGCGTGATTTCGGTGAACAGCGTCAGCGACAGCGCCGGCGCGCCCTTCACGAGCAGCGTGAGGATGATCCAGAAGAGCCAGAACAGGCCGAAGGCCAGCGTGCCCAGCGAGATGCCCAGCATGACGCGGTTGACGATTCGGCGCCGGCGATAGATGCCGTTCTGCATGTTGAGGACGGAAACAGCCATGTTTTTTCCTTGGAGCCTCAGGTCTTGCGGCCTTCGCCGGCCGCCAGGCGGACCAGCAGCATTTTCGACAGCGCCAGCACCACGGTGGTGATGAGGAACAGGATCAGGCCCAGTTCCAGCAGCGCGGATTTCTGGATGCCGCCCGCTTCGTTGAATTCGTTGGCGAGCGCGGAAGCAATGGAGTTGCCCGGCGAGAAGAGCGAGCCGGACCACTTGAAGGCGTTGCCGATCACGAAGGTGACCGCCATGGTTTCGCCCAGCGCGCGGCCCAGGCCCAGCATGATGCCGCCGATGACGCCCGACTTGGTGAAGGGCAGCACCACGCGCCACATCACTTCCCAGGTCGTGCTGCCCAGGCCGTAGGCGGATTCCTTGAGCATGGCGGGCACCAGCTCGAACACGTCGCGCATCACCGCGGCAATGAAGGGAATAATCATGATGGACAGGATCAGGCCCGCGGTGAAGATGCCGATGCCGAAAGGCGGCCCGGCGAACAGGCCGCCGATCACGGGCACGCTGCCCAGCGTGGCGATGAGGAACGGCTGCACGTGCTGCTGGAACACCGGCACGAATACGAACAGGCCCCACATGCCGTAGATGATGGAGGGAATGGCGGCCAGCATTTCGACGGCGGTGCCCAGCGGCCGGCGCAGCCAGGCCGGCGACAGCTCGGTCAGGAAGATGGCGATGCCGAAGGACACGGGCACGGCGATGATGAGCGCGATGGCCGAGGTGAGCAGGGTTCCGATGATGGGAACCACCGCGCCGTAGCTCTGCTTGACCGGATCCCAGTCGTTCAGCCACAGGAACGAGAGCCCGTACTTGGCCAGGGTTTCACGGCTGCCGTAGACGAGCGACACCATGATGGCCGCCAGCAGGATGAACACCAGGAAGGCGAACAGGCGGGTGAGATTCTTGAACAGCGCATCCATCAGCGCGTTTTTGCTTTGCTTCATAGGCGAAGGCGTGCCGGTAGTCACGGAGTCCGCCCCGGAAGGCGAAAGCGGCACACTATTATCCATTACCGCGCTCATGGATGGACTTTCCTCGGGAAAACAGGGGTTCGTTCTGCTCGGGCAAGGCCGGCGACGCGGGGCGGGCCGGCCGCAAGGCGGACGGCGCGAGGCATGGCGCCCCGCGCCGGCACGCTTTATTGCCAGACGGGCTTGCCGTCGGCGGACTTGATCTCGCCCCAGGCGCCGCGGATTTCCTTGGTGACCGACTCCGGCAGCGGCACGTAGTCCAGGGCCTCGGCCGACTTGGCGCCGTTCTTGAACGCCCAGTCGAAGAACTCCAGCACCGCCTTGCCCTGCGCCGGCTTGTCCTGCACCTTGTGCACCAGGATGAAGGTGGCGGCGGTCACGGGCCACGAATCGGCGCCCGGCTCGTTGGTCAGCACCACGCCCATGCCCGGCGCGCTCTTCCAGTCGGCGTTGGCGGCCGCGGCGGCGAACGCCTTCTGCTCGGGCTGCACGAACTTGCCGTCCTTGTTCTGGAGCTGCGTCCACGCCAGCTTGTTCTGCTTGGCGTAGGCGTATTCCACGTAGCCGATGGAGTTCTTGAGCTGGCCCACGTAGGCGGCCACGCCTTCGTTGCCCTTGCCGCCCTGGCCGGTGGGCCACTTCACGGCCTTGCCCTCGCCCACCTGCTCTTTCCACTCGGGCGAAACCTTGGACAGGTAGTTGGTCCAGCCGAAGGTGGTGCCCGAACCGTCGGAGCGATGCACCACCACGATGTCGGCGGCGGGCAGCTTCAGGCCGGGGTTGAGCGCCGTGATGGCGTTGTCGTTCCACTTCTTGACCTTGCCCAGGAAGATGTCGGCCAGGACCTTGCCCGAGAGCTTCAGCTTGCCGGGCTCCACGCCGTCGATGTTCACCACGGCCACGGTGCCGCCGATCACGGCCGGGAACTGCAGCAGGCCGTTCTTGTCGAGGGCGTCGGCCTTCATGGGATCGTCCGAGGCGCCGAAGTCCACGGTCTTGGCGATGATCTGCTGCTGGCCGCCGCCCGAGCCGATGGACTGGTAGTTCACGGCATTGCCGGTGGCCGCCTTGTAGTCGGAGGCCCACTTGGCGTAGACGGGATACGGGAAGGAGGCGCCCGCGCCGGTGACGTTGGCGGCCTGGGCCGCGAACACGGCGGCGCTCAGCGCGACGCCCACGGAAACTTGTTTGAAGACGCGTTTGAACATCAGGGGTTCCTTCTGTGCTCGTTGGAGGAGTCCGGACGGGCTGTTTGGCCGCCCGCCTTTCTGCGACCCACGCATCTTAGGAGCTCAACGTGACAGGATAGTGACAGTCATGTAGGACCACCCCCGAAGCGCCTGCGGCGCTTCCCCCTCGAGGGGGCGCGCCTGCGGACCGGCGAAGCCGGATCCGCGGCGCCCGGCTTGGGGCGGGCGGCTCGCGGCGCGCGGCGGAACCCGTCCCCTTATTCGCCGCGTCCTTCGGGCTCAGGTGCCGAGTTTCTGCATCAGAAACTGGTGCAGGTTGAAGGGTTCGCGGCGGCTGCGGACGCGGACGTAGTCGCCATTGGGCTGTTGCTGCCAGGCGAGCTGGTTGTCGCGCAGGGCGTAGGTGAAGGCTTCGTCGATGACGCGCTTCTTGAGCGACTTGTCGTAGATGGGAAAGGCGACTTCGACGCGGCGAAAGAAGTTGCGGTCCATCCAGTCGGCCGAGGAGAGGTATACGGTTTCGGCGCCGTCCGCGTAGAAGTAGAAGACCCGGGAGTGTTCCAGGAAGCGCCCCACGATGGAGCGCACGCGGATGTTCTCGGACAGGCCCGGCACGCCGGCGCGCAGCGCGCATACGCCGCGCACGATGAGGTCGATTTTCACGCCGGCCTGGCTGGCCTTGTAGAGCTCCTCGATGACGCGCTCTTCGAGCAGCGAGTTCATCTTGGCCATGATGCGCGCGCGCTTGCCGGCCTTGGCGGCGCGCGCCTCGGCGCGGATGGCCGCGACCATGCCGTCGTGCAGCGTGAAGGGCGACTGCAGCAGCGCCTTGAGCGAGCGGCGGGCGCCCAGGCCGGTGAGCTGGGTGAACACCTTGTCCATGTCTTCGCACAGGCGGGGGTCGGCGGTCAGCAGGCCGAAGTCGGTGTAGAGCCGCGCCGTGCGGGGATGGTAGTTGCCCGTGCCGAGGTGCGCATAGCGGCGCAGCCGGCCTTTTTCGCGGCGCAGCACCAGGGCCATCTTGGCGTGGGTCTTGTGCGCCACCACGCCGTACACCACGTGCGCCCCCACCTCCTCGAGGCGGGCCGCCCAGTTGATGTTGGTCTGCTCGTCGAAGCGCGCCATCAGCTCCACCACCACCGTCACTTCCTTGCCGGCCCGCGCCGCGGCCAGCAGGATCTTCATCAGCTCGGAATCCTCGCCGGTGCGGTAGATGGTCTGCTTGATGGCCATGACGTCCGGGTCCAGCGCGGCGGCCGTCAGGAAATCGATGATGGGCTGAAACGACTGGTAGGGATGGTGCAGCAACCTGTCCTGCTCGGCCACCGCGGCGAACAGCTCGGCCGGCTTGTCGCCCACCCGGTCGAAGGGCGCCGGCACCGGCGCGCGGTAGTCGGGAAACAGCAGATCGGGCCGTGCTGTGGCGTTGCACAGCTGCATCAGGCGGCTCAGGTTCACCGGCCCCGACACGCGGTAGGTGTCGGCGGGCTGCAGCGAGAACTCCCGCTGCAGGAAGGTTTCCAGTTCCACTGGCGTGAGCTTGTCGATTTCCAGGCGCACGGCCGCGCCGAAATTGCGCTGCGACAGCTCGCCCTGCAGGGCGTGGCGCAGGTTGGTGACTTCTTCCTCGTCCACGAAGAGGTCGCTGTTGCGCGTGACGCGCCACTGGTAGCAGCCCAGCATTTCCAGGCCCGGGAAGAGCTCTCCCACGAACGCCCGCAGCAGCGAGGTGAGCAGGATGTAGCCCTCGGGATGGCCGGACAGCGCCTCGGGCATCTTGATCAGGCGGGGCAAGGCGCGCGGCGCCTGCACGATGGCGATGGATGCCTGGCGGCCGAACGCGTCGGCGCCCGAGAGCGACACGATGAAGTTCAGGCTCTTGTTGTAGACGCGCGGAAACGGGTGCGCCGGATCGAGCCCGATGGGCGTGAGCAGCGGCATGACGTCGCGGCTGAACACCTCGCGCGCCCATTCCTGCTGCTCGGCGTTCCATTCGGAGGCATGGTGCAGCACCACGCCCTCGGCGTGCAGCGCGGGCAGGATGGCGTCGTTGAGCAGCGCGTACTGGCGCGCCACCAGTTCGTGCACCGCCTTTTGCACCGCGTCGAAGGACTGGTCCGGCGTCATGCCGTCCGGCCCCACGAGATTGGGCGATTGGCGCTGCTGCTCCTTCAGGCTGGATATCCGGATCTCGAAGAACTCGTCCAGGTTGGAACTGACGATGCACACGTAGCGCAGCCGTTCCAGCAGCGGCGTCGAGGGGTTCTCCGCCATCGCCAGCACGCGTTCGTTGAATTTCAGCAGCGAAAGCTCGCGGTTCAGCAGCGCGGGCTCGGCGGGCGGGCGAGAAGTCATTCCGGATTCCATACGGGGCGAGAAAGCGGCAAGTTTTACGGCAATAGCGTGACGGTTCTATGACATGCGGCACGACATAAGATACGCCAAAACCGGGACACATGACACAGGCGGCATGCGCGCCCGTAACCGGCAAGCCGCTGTTTCATAAGCGAAAACCCCGCCCGGGCGGCGCTGTCACATGGGATATCTATAATCAGCCCACCTTCACGCCTATTTCACGAGCCGCATGGATCAATTACTGGCCGCGGTGGACCTGGGGTCCAACAGCTTTCGCCTCTCCATCGGGCGCATCGTCCAGCAGGACGGCACCCCGCAGATCTACCAGATCGACCGCCTCAAGGAAACCGTGCGCCTGGCCGCCGGGCTGGACGCCAACAAGCGTCTGAGCGACGAAGCCATCGACCGTGCGATATCGGTGCTGGAACGCTTCGGCGACCGCCTGCGCAGCTTCCATCCCAACCGGGTGCGGGCCGTGGCCACCAATACCTTCCGCGTGGCGCGCAATACCTCCGACTTCCTGCCGCGCGCCGAAAAGGCGCTGGGATTCCCCATCGAAGTGATCGCCGGCCGCGAAGAGGCCCGCCTGATCTACACCGGCGTGATCCACACGCTGCCGCCCTCGCCCAACAAGCGCCTGGTGATCGACATCGGCGGCGGCTCCACCGAGGTCATCATCGGCAAGGGGCTGGAACCCGGTCTGATGTCCTCGCTCTATATGGGCTGCGTGAGCTACAGCCGCCAGTTCTTTCCCGACGGCGTGGTGGACGCGCACCAGATGAAGCTGGCCGAGCTGGCGGCGCGCCGGGAAATCGAGGTGATCGCCAAGCAGTACCGCAAGATGGGCTGGAAAGAAGCCTACGGCTCTTCGGGCACGGCCAAGGCGCTGTTCGCCATTCTCACCGAATGCCGGTTTTCCGACCGCGGCATCACCCGCGCCGGCATGGCCAAGCTGAAAGACCGCATCATCCGCTCGGGGCGGGTCATTCCTTCGGAGCTGCCCGGCATCAAGATCGAGCGGGCCGACGTGCTGCCCGGCGGGCTGGCGATCATGAGCGCGCTCTTCGACGAGCTGGGCATCGACGTGATGCACACGGGCGACGGGGCGCTGCGCCTGGGCGTGCTGTACGACCTGCTGGGCCGGGACGACGAGCACGACAAGCGCGACGAATCGGTGCGGCAGTTCATGAAGCGCTATCACATCGACGTGATCCAGGCGCGCCGCGTGCGGCACGCCGCGCTCACGCTGTTCGACGCCATGATGCCCGAGGGCTCCGAGCGCGCCGAGCTGCACGCCGCGCTGGGCTGGGCGGCCGATTTGCACGAAGTGGGGCTTTCGATCGCCCATAACGCCTATCACAAGCACACGGCCTACGTGCTGGAGAACGCCGACATGCCCGGCTTCTCCCGCGCCGACCAGCAGCTGCTGGCCATGCTGGCGCTCGCCCACCAGGGCAAGCTGGGCAAGCTGGAAAACCTGGTGCGCACGCAGGGCCAATGGGTGGCCATCCTGAGCCTGAGGCTGGCCGTGCTGCTGTTCCGCCGGCGCGAAGAAATCGAGCCGCTGCCGCTGTCGGCGTCGGTGCGCAACCGCTCTATCGTGGTGCGGGTGGACCGCCAATGGCTGAGCGAGCACCCGCTTACCGACTTCACCCTGCGCGCCGAGGAGGCGGAGTGGTCGAAGGTGGGTTTCTCGTTCGAGCTGCTGGAGTTCTGACGCCTCGCCCGCCGGACGCGCGCATTCGTTCAAAAAGGCAGGAAGTCCGCCTGGCGCTGCAACCGGCGCAATTCCAGGCGCACGGGCCGCGTCGCCCGCCGTATCAATCTGATCTTTACACGACGGAGCAGGCGGCGCATGGCAGGGTCTAGCGCGAGTTCGGAGTGACGGCGGGCAGGCCGAAATGGCGCCGGTAGCGCTCGTCCATGCCGTCCATGCGGAGCAGCACGGGGAAGTCGGCGGCGTTGAAGTCCGGGTCCCAGGCGGGCTCGCCGCACACCGTGGCGCCCAGCTTGAGATAGCCCTTGATCAGCGGCGGCACCCGCGCCGGCAGGGTGCTGTTGAGCTTTTCCACCGGATAGCGGTGCAGCGGCTTGACGCAGGGCTCGCCGACGCGGGGCAGCTGGGGCAGCACGGTGCGCCAGACCTCGGCGGCGGTGACGCCGTCGTCGCGCAGGCTGACGCTGGCGCAGCCCAGCACGTACTGGTAGCCGCCGCGCCGCAGGTATTCGGCCAGCCCCGACCACAGCAACATGATGACCGCGCCGTTGCGGTGGTCGGCATGGGTGCACGAGCGCCCCACTTCCACCAGTTCGTCGCGGATGGCGCCCAGGCCGGAAAGGTCGAATTCCGACTGCGAGTAGTAGCCGCCCGCCTCGCGGGCCTTTTCCGGGGTGAGAATGCGGTAGGTGCCCACCACCCGGCCGGTATCGAGTTCGCGCACCATCAGGTGCTCGCAGAAAGGGTCGAAACGGTCGCGCTCGATGCCGTCGTGGGCATCGGGGAAAACCGCCCCCATGTCCTCGGTGAAGACTTCGTAGCGCAGACGCTGGATCTGTTCGATCTCGTCGGCGGTGCGCGCCAGCCCGACGACCAGAACCCGTGAGGCGTGGTCCGCCCACCGTTCTGCCGAGTTGCGGTCCGGATTGGTGCGTGCTAATTCCAGCATTGCGCGATGCTCCTAGAGTGTCCGGCCAGTGTGGACGCCCTGTATGTCAATGACTTGACCAATATGTTACGTGACTATGAAGTGTAGTTCGGACGAACCCAGGGGCCTGACAGCCATCCCGACAAAACATTACAAAGCGCGACAGAACAGTGCGGATTCCTGTGCAAAGGCCATTCGCCGTCGCCGGCGAATGGCCTTCGGTCATGCGCGGCGCGGCGGGTTCATCCCAGGCTGGCGGCCAGGCGTTCGGCCGACGAAACGGCCAGGGCCTCGTCCTCGGCCTCGACCATGACGCGCAGCTTGGGCTCGGTGCCCGAAGCGCGGATGAGGATGCGGCCGCGCCCGCCCAGCTCCGCCTCCACGGCCTCGCGCGCCGCCGCCAGGCCCGGGTGCGTTTTCCAGTCCAGGCCGGGCGCGAGCGGCACGTTGATCATTTTCTGCGGATACATGCGCAGGTCGCTCACCCAGTCGGCCAGCGTGGCGTCGTTGCGGCGCAGGGCCGTGAGCACCTGCAGGGCGGCGATGATGCCGTCGCCGGTGGTGTGGCAGTCCAGGCACAGCAGGTGCCCGGAGCTTTCGCCGCCGTACAGCCAGCCGCGCGCCTGCATCTGCTCCAGCACGTAGCGATCGCCCACGTTGGCCCGGGCAAAGCCCACGCCCAGGCGCTCCAGCGCGCGCTCGAAGCCGAAGTTGGTCATCAGCGTGCCGACCACGCCCTCGACCGTGCCGCGCTGCATGCGCTCGCGCAGGATGGCGTAGAGCAGTTCGTCGCCGTTGTAGATGCGGCCGTCGCCGTCGACCATCTGCAGCCGGTCGGCGTCGCCGTCCAGGGCGATGCCGAGCTGGGCGCCGCGCGCCTTCACTTCCCTGGCGAGCTGGTCGGGGTGCAGCGCGCCCACGCCCTTGTTGATGTTGAAGCCATCGGGGTGCACGCCGATGGCGTGCACGTCGGCGCCCAGCTCGCGGAACACGTGGGGGGCGATGTTGTAGGCCGCGCCGTGGGCGGCGTCCACCACGATGCTCAGGCCGTTCAGGTCGAGATCGTTGGGGAAGGTGCTCTTGCAGAACTCAATGTAGCGGCCCTGCGCGTCGTTCATGCGGCGCGCGCGCCCCAGCCCCTCGGAACTCACGCAGCCCAGCTCTTCGTCGAGCGCGGCCTCGATCTCGGCTTCGAGCTCGTCGGGCAGCTTCATGCCCTGCGCCGAGAAGAACTTGATGCCGTTGTCCTGGTAGGGGTTGTGCGAGGCGCTGATGACGATGCCGGCCACCAGGCGCAGCGCGCGCGTCAGGTAGGCCACGGCCGGGGTGGGAACGGGGCCGGCCAGCACCACGTCCACGCCCGCGGCCGACAGCCCGGCTTCCAGCGCCGACTCGAGCATGTAGCCGGAGATGCGGGTGTCCTTGCCGATGACCACCTGCGGCCGGCCGGCGCCGCGCGCCTTGTCCTTGTAGCTGCGGGCCAGCACCTTGCCTGCCGCGTAGCCCAGCCGCAGCGCGAAGGCCGCGTTGATCACCGGGCCGCCCACTTCGCCGCGCACGCCGTCGGTGCCGAAATACTTGCGTTCACTCATGGATTGATTGCTCCTTGTTCGGCCGCCTGCCAGACCTTGAGCGCGTCCACCGTGGCGGCCACATCGTGCACCCGCACGATCGAGGCGCCGCGGGCCACGCAGGCCAGGGCGGCGGCAATGCTGCCCGGCAGCCGGTCGCCCACGGGCCTGCCGGTGGCCTGGCCTATCATGGTCTTGCGCGACAGGCCGATCAGCAGCGGATAGCCGGCGCTGCGCAGGCTGGACAGCCGGCGCAGCAACTGGAAATTCTGGTCGGCGGTCTTGCCGAAGCCGAAGCCGGGGTCGAGCACGATGCGGCGCGGGTCCACCCACGCGGCGCGCAGCTTTTGCGCCCGCGATCCCAGGAACAGGCCGATCTCGCCGATGACGTCGCTGTACTCCGGCGGCTCGGCCTGCATGGTGCGGGGCTCGCCTTTCATGTGCATCACGCACAGGCCGCAGCGCGACTGGGCCACCGCCTCGATGGCTCCGGGCTGGCGAAAGCCGTAGATGTCATTGATCATGTCGGCGCCGGCGTCCAGCGTGGCGCGCATGACCTCGGGTTTGAAGGTGTCGATGGACAGGGGCACGCCGCAGTCGCGCAGGGCCTCCACCACCGGCAGCAGGCGGGCCAGCTCGTCCTGCGCCGAAACCGGCTCGGCACCGGGCCGGGTGGATTCGCCGCCCAGGTCGAGTATGTGAGCCCCTTCGTCGATCAGGCGGCGCGCATGCGCCACCGCGGCGTCCGGGTCGTTGTGCCTGCCGCCGTCGGAAAAGGAATCCGGCGTGACGTTGACGATGCCCATGACCAGCGGGCGCTCGAGGTCGAACTCGAAGCGCCCGCACAGGAAGTTATTCGCCATGACTCAGGACGGCGGGCCTCAGACGGCGGCGGCCGTGTTGCCGCCGGCAGCCAGCCCGGTGGGCGGCGTATCGGACGTGTCGGATGGGCCTTGCGGCGTCTTGGGAGGACGCGGCGGACGGCCGGCGATGATGTCGTCGATCTGGTCGGCGTCGATGGTTTCCCATTCGAGCAGCGCGGCGGTCATGGCCTCGACCTTGTCTCGGTTGTCTTCCAGGATCTTGCGCGCCACGGCGTACTGCTCGTCGATGATGCGGCGGATCTCGGAGTCCACCTTCTGCATGGTGGCTTCGGACACGTGCGTGGTCTTGGTGACGCTGCGTCCCAGGAACACCTCGCCTTCGTTCTCGGCGTACACCATGGGGCCCAGCTCGTCGGTCATGCCATAGCGCGTGACGATGTCGCGCGCGATGGACGTGGCCCGCTCGAAGTCGTTGGAGGCGCCGGTGGTCATCTGGTTCATGAAGATTTCTTCGGCGATGCGTCCGCCAAAGAGCACGGCGATGGTCGACAGCAGGCGGGTCTTGTCCATGCTGTAGCGGTCCGTCTCGGGCAGCTGCATGGTCACGCCCAGCGCGCGGCCGCGCGGGATGATGGTGACCTTGTGCACCGGGTCGGTCTTGGGCAGCATGCGCGCCACGATGGCGTGGCCGGACTCGTGGTAGGCGGTGTTCTTGCGCTCTTCCTCGGGCATCACGATGGAGCGGCGTTCCGCGCCCATGATGATCTTGTCCTTGGCCTTCTCGAAGTCGGACATGTCGACGGTGCGGCCATTGCGGCGTGCGGCGAACAGCGCCGCCTCGTTCACGAGGTTGGCCAGGTCGGCGCCGGAGAAGCCGGGCGTGCCGCGGGCCAGGATGGTGGCGTCCACGTTGGGCGACAGCGGCACTTTGCGCATGTGCACCTTGAGGATCTGCTCGCGGCCGCGGATGTCGGGCAGCGGCACCACGACCTGGCGGTCGAAGCGGCCCGGGCGCAGCAGCGCCGGGTCGAGTACGTCGGGGCGGTTGGTGGCGGCGATGACGATGACGCCCTGGCCGGACTCGAAGCCGTCCATCTCGACCAGCATCTGGTTCAGGGTCTGTTCGCGCTCGTCGTTGCCGCCGCCCAGGCCGGCGCCACGCTGGCGGCCGACCGCGTCGATTTCATCGATGAAGATGATGCAGGGCGCGTGCTTCTTGGCGTTCTCGAACATGTCGCGCACGCGGGCCGCGCCCACGCCCACGAACATTTCCACGAAATCGGAGCCGGAAATGCTGAAGAACGGCACTTTGGCCTCGCCGGCGATGGCCTTGGCCAGCAGCGTCTTGCCGGTGCCGGGCGAGCCCACCATCAGCACGCCGCGCGGAATGCGGCCGCCGAGCTTCTGGAACTTGCTGGGGTCGCGCAGAAAATCGACCAGTTCCTGCACGTCTTCCTTGGCTTCGTCGCAGCCGGCGACGTCGGCGAAGGTGACCTGGTTGGTGTTCTCGTCGAGCATGCGGGCGCGCGACTTGCCGAAGCTGAATGCGCCGCCCCGGCCGCCCCCCTGCATCTGCCTCATGAAGAATACCCATACCCCGATCAACAGCAGCATCGGGAACCAGGAAACGAAGATGCTCATGAGCAGCGACTGCTCTTCGCGAGGCTTGCCGGACACCTGCACGCCATACTTGAGCAGATCGGAAACCATCCACAGGTCGCCAGGCGAGGTCAGGGTGTACGGACGGCCGGCATCGGGGGTGACATACAGCACGTCGCCCTGCACGTCCACCTTGCGGATGCGGCCAGCCTTGGCGTCATCCATGAACTGGGTGTACGTGACGCCGTCCTGCGTCTGGGTGCGTCCGTCGAACTGCTTGAAGACGGTGAACAGCACCAGGGCTATCACCATCCAGACAGCGACTTTGGAAAAAGAGTTGTTCAAGGTCGATCTCCTGCTTTCGATTCCGACCGGCGACCGCCACCCGCGTATGGCACAGTCACAAGTATGTCAATGACCCATTCTACCCTGTCAGACCAAATTGCGTCCCGGCAGCTTGGGCGTCTGTAAGTTACTTCTGATTCTCGGTTTTTCCAGTCTGTGGTCTCGCAAGCCGGCGCAGCGCCGGAAGGGATCGGGCGCCGAGGGCGCTGCGCTCCCGGCGGACACTATTTCAGATCGCGCGCCACCAGGAAGGTTTCCGAGGATTTGTCCCGCGAGGCCTTCGGCTTGCGCTCGACCACCCGCTTGAAGCGCTGCTTGTAGGACTGCACGATCTGCGAAAAGCCGCTGCCGTGGAAGGCCTTGACGATCAGCGCCCCGTTGGGCTTGAGGTGGGCGCACGCGAATTCCAGGGCCAGCTCGCAAACGTGCTGGATGCGCGCGGAGTCGGCGGAGCCCACTCCGGACAGATTGGGGGCCATGTCCGAAATTACAAGGTCTACCGCCTGCGCCCCGACCCGTTCTTCTAGTTGTTTCAAAATGTCATCTTCGCGGAAGTCGCCCTGGATGAATTCGACGCCCGCCACGGGCTCCATGGGCAGGATGTCCAGGGCGATGATGCGCCCGTCCACCACTCCGCCGGGGCCGGCCAGCCGCTCGCGCGCCACCTGCGACCAGCTGCCCGGCGCGGACCCCAGGTCCACCACCAGGTCGCCGCGACGCATGAGCTTTTCGGCGTCCAGGATCTCGATCAGCTTGAAGGCCGCGCGGGCCCGGTAGCCCTTCTGTTGCGCGAGCTTCACATAGGGGTCGTTGATGTGCTGGTGAATCCAGTCTTTGGAGAATTTCTTTTTGGCCATTACCGTACAATTCCACGCATGCCTATATTAGAACTCACCTCTCGTGAGCGCAGCGACCTGCGGTCGGCCGCTCACGCCTTGCGCCCCGTCGTCCTGATCGGCGACAACGGCCTGACCGAAGCGGTCATGAAAGAAATCGACCGCGCCCTCGCCTCGCACGGCCTGATCAAGGTCCGCGCGGGCGGCGAAGACCGCGAGGCGCGCGAGGCCATGCTGTCCTCGATCTGCGACGCGCTGTCCTGCGCGCCGGTGCATCACCTGGGCAAGACGCTCATTCTCTTCCGCCCTCTGCCGGGCAACCTGGCCTCGGCCAGCCTGGCCGGCGGCGAGCCCGAGCGCCCGGCCAAGCGGCGCGCCTCCGAGCCGCACACCCCCAAGAAGATGGCCGCCGAGGGCAAGACCCTGTCCAAGCGCCCTCGCCGCGCCGAGCCGCGCGACGCCGCCGAGCCCGCGGCGCGCGTACCCCGCAGCGCCCTCAACAAGGCCGGCAAGCCCATGCGCCCCAGCACCCGCAAGGTTGCCGGCAGCGCGCACGGCATTCCGCGCCGCACCGGAAGCGCGCTCAGCCTGCGCGCCGGCGCCCGCAGCGGCACCAGCCGCCGTTCCATCAAGAAGTAATCGTCACACGCCAGCGCCCCGCCCGGGCGCCAGGCACAAAAACGGGCGCTTTACGCGCCCGGCCCACCATGCGGTCCGCGGTTGCTCTGGGACGGCTTGCCGTCGAAACCCGGCTCCGGCGATGGTGTTTTGCTTGCTGTTACTGCGGATGGCGCGGCTTCAGATGTAGCGCACGCTCAGGACTTCATACTCGCGCACGCCGGCCGGGGCCTTGACCTCGACGACGTCGCCTTCGCTCTTGCCGATCAGCGCGCGGGCCACGGGGCTCGACACGGAGATCAGGTTCGACTTGATGTCGGCTTCCACGTCGCCCACGATCTGGTAGGTGACGCGGTCGCCCGAATCGAGGTCTTCGATGTCGACGGTGGCGCCGAACACGGCGCGGCCGTCGGCGTCCAGGGCCGCGGGGTCGATCAGATGCGCGTTGGAAAGCGTGCCTTCGAGTTCAGCGATGCGTCCCTCGATAAACGCCTGGCGTTCGCGAGCGGCGTCGTATTCGGCGTTTTCCGACAGATCGCCCTGGGCACGGGCTTCGGCGATGGCGTTGATAACGGCAGGACGTTCCACGGTTTTCAGCCGCTGGAGCTCTTCTTTCAAGCGCTCGGCCCCGCGCACGGTCAAAGGTATGGCAGACATGTCGTTTCCCAAACAAAAGTAGAAAACGCCCCCTAGGGAGCGTTCCCGGTGAAGGTCGCCGTGGACGCCCTGCCGGCCGCGCGAGGCGGAGGCGTGAGCAACCGGACGGAAGATCGGGGCGGGCTGTGCCGAACCCGATGGGGTCCGACAGGCCCGCTCTGATCGCCCGCCGGAATCTCGCGGCGCAAACTGCGACCAAAACAAAACCCCGGCTCGGGTCGGAACCGGGGCAATCAAGTGCCTATTGTGGGCAAACTCGGCGGGAATTGCAAGCCGCCGGAGAAAACGTCGTTTTCGGCGCATTTCCCGGCGGTAAACCGCGAAAACACGCCGTTTCGCAACAGCGGGGCGGCCAGGCCCCGGCCGCGGCTAGCGCCGCCGGCGCAGCAGGGCGTACAGGATGATGGCTCCGAAGGTGGCCGTGCCGATGCCGCCCAGCGTGAAACTGCCCAGTTTGACGGTGAAGTCGCCCGCGCCCAGCACCAGGGTGACGGCCGCCACGATGAGATTGCGGTTGTCGCTGAAATCGACCTGGTTCACCACCCAGATGCGGGCGCCGGCCACGGCGATGAGGCCGAAGACCACCACCGACATGCCGCCCAGCACCGGCTGGGGAATGGTCTGGATGAGCGCCCCGAACTTGGGCGAAAAGCCCAGCGCGACGGCGATCAGCGCGGCCACCACGAAGACCAGCGTGGAATAGATGCGGGTGACGGCCATGACGCCGATGTTCTCGGCGTAGGTGGTGACGCCGGTGCCGCCCACCGCGCCCGAGACCATGGTGGCCACGCCGTCGCCCACGAAGGCGCGGCCCAGGTAGCGGTCGAGGTCCTGGCCGGTCATGGCGCTGACCGCCTTCACGTGGCCCAGGTTCTCGGCCACCAGGATGATGGCCACGGGCACGATCAGGCCCATGGCCTCGGCCTTGAACACCGGGGCCGCGAATTGCGGCAGGCCGAACCAGGCCGCCGAAGCCACGCCGGAGAAGTCCATGGGCTGGCCCAGGCCCAGGCCGTTGGCGCAGGCGGCGTAGATCACGCAGGCCAGCACCAGGCCCACCAGGATGAGCAGGCGCTGCAGCATGCCCCGGGTGTAGACGGCGATGCCGCCCACGCACAGCACGGTGACCACGGCCATGGCGGTGTCGAAGCCGGATTTGCCCATGGCGCTCTTGGCGGCGATGGGCGCGAGGTTCAGGCCGATGACGGCGACCACGGCGCCGGTCACCACCGGCGGCATCAGGGTTTCGATCCATTGCGCGCCCCCGCCCGCCCGGGCGTTGACGAACCACACGACCGCGCCGATCAGCGTGTAGGCCAGGCCGCAGGCGATGATGGCGCCCAGCGCCACGCCGATGTTGGGGTTGGCTCCGCTGCCGGCGTAGCCGGTGACCGCGATCACGCCGCCGATGAAGGCAAAGCTCGACCCCAGGTAGCTGGGCACGCGCCCGCCCACGAAGAGGAAGAAGATCAGCGTGCCGATGCCCGACATCAGGATGGCGACGTTGGGATCGAAACCCATGAGCAGGGGCGCCAGCACCGTGGAGCCGAACATGGCGACCACGTGCTGCGCGCCCATGGCGATGTTCTTGGGCCAGCTCAGCCTTTCGTCGGGCGCGATGATGACGCCGGGCTCGGCGTCGTCGGCCAGGCGCCAGCGCGGGAAATAGGAATTGGACATGGATTCCCCAGGAGGAATGCGTTGAATGGGCGGGCGCAAGTGTAATGGGTGTAATGGCGGCCGGGAAGGCGCGGCAACGCTTAAGTTCCCGCCGGACCCGCCGTATTCTGGGATGTAACGAATTCGCCTCAGGGAGCCATCTTGGCCATCGATTCCATCAGCGGCAATGCCCGGACCGCCCTCTACGACCTCTGGGCCCAGAAGATCCAGGCCGAGAAAGACGCTAAGCGCGGCAGCCAGGACGAGGGCGGTTCCCAGGAAACGGTCGCGGTTTCCGCAACGGGCGCCCTGCGGGTGAACGCCAAGGGCGCGGGCGGCGGCCCGAGCGTGGGCGGCGCGCAGGAAACCTCCTCCAGCGACAACGAAGACGAATACACGCGCCAGATCAAGGAGTTGCAGCGCCAGCTCAAGCGCATCCAGCAGCAGATCGCCAAGGTGCAGTCCAGCGGGCTGCCGGCCGAGCAGAAGGCGCAGCAGATCCAGGCGCTGAATGCGCAGGCCGTCCAGATCATGGGCCAGATCCAGAAGATCATGGCCATGCAGGCCAAGGCCGCGGCGGCCGCCGCCGGCGGCGGAATCTCGGCCACGGCCTAGCCCGGTGATGGCCCGTATCAAAATTTGTGATTGGACGGCCTGGCAATAGGCCGTTACCGTCTCCGGACAATTCAAACACTACGGAGACAAACCATGCTTGCGATGCGCACTGCCCTTGCGGGGGCGCTGCTGGCGGCCTGCGCGCCCGCCCTGGCCGGCACCGTCACGGTCATTACCTCCTTCCCCAAGGATCTCACCCAGGCCTACAAGACGGCCTTCGAGAAGACCAACCCCGACATCAAGCTGGAAATCCTCAACAAGAACACGGTGTCGGGAATCGCCTACGTGCGCGAGACGCCGGCGGGCCAGCGGCCGGAAGTGTTCTGGGCCAGCGCGCCCGACGCCTTCGAAGTGCTGGGCCGCGACAAGCTGCTGGCCAACGCTTCCAGCCTGGCCAACAAGGACGTGCCCGACAAGATCGGCAGCTATCCCGTCAACGACCCCGGCGGCATGTACCTGGGGCAGGCGCTGGCGGGCTACGGCATCATGTACAACACGCGCTACATCAAGGCGCACAAGCTGCCCGCCCCCCGGCAATGGAAAGACCTGCTGGCACCCGAATGGTTCGGCCACGTGGGCACCACCTCGCCGTCGCGCTCGGGCACCATGCACCTCACGGTGGAAACCATCCTGCAGGGCGAGGGCTGGGACGAGGGCTGGCGCACGCTGCTGCGCATGTCGGGCAACGCCAGCGCCATCACGGAGCGCTCTTTCGGCGTGCCCGACGGCGTGAACAACGGCCAGTTCGGCGCGGGGCCGGTGATCGACTTCTTCGGCCTGTCGAGCAAGTATTCCAAGTTTCCCGTCGATTTCGTGTACCCCGAGGAAACCGCCATCGTGCCGGCCAACATCGCCCTGATCGACGGCGCGAAGAACACCGAGGAAGGCAAGAAGTTCATCGCGTTCACGCTCAGCAAGGCCGGCCAGGAGCTGCTGCTGGAGCCCAGGATCTCGCGCCTGCCCGTGCTGCCGTATTCGCAATTGGCCGGCAAGATTCCGGAAGGCTATCCCGATCCGTCCGAGATCGCCAGGCGCAGCAAGGTGCATTTCGACGCCGAGCTCTCGCAGTCGCGCTATTACGTGGTGCAGTCGCTCTATGACCAGACCGTCACGTTCCGCCTGAAAGAGCTGCAGACGGCCACCAAGGCCATCTACGACGCCGAGGCCAGGCTCGGCGAAAAGGCCCGCTCCGGCAAGGCCGCCGAGCTGCTCGAGCGCGCGCGCAAGCTGGCCTGGACCCCGCTGATCGACGGCAAGCAGGCCGCCGACCCGCAGTTCCTCGCGATCTTCGGCGGCAATAAGAAAGACGCTGCCGTGAACCAGAAGATCACGCAGCTCGAAGGCGAATGGAACGGCAAGGCCAAGGCCAACTACGAGGAAGCCGCCAGGCTCGCCCGCGAGGCCATGTCGCTGTAGGCCGCACCCCGCCGCGCGGGGCCCGCGGCCGGTCCGCCGCGCCCCGCGCTTTTCCTGACACGCATTACGGGAATCTCGATGAATCATTCGGGCTATTCGCGCCTGTCCGCCGGCCCCGTGCTGACGGCGCTGCTGGTGTTCGGCTTTCTGCTGCTGTTCCTGGCGGTGCCGGTCGGCACCGTGTTCTACAGCGCTTTCGTCAACGCGGACGGCAGCCTGACCACGGGCCATTTCGGCGCCTTCTTCAACCAGCCCCTGATGCGCGAAGCGTTCTTCAACAGCCTGTACGTGGCGGGCTGGTCGGCGCTGCTGGCCTCGCTCATCGCCGTGCCGCTGGCATACTTCACCGTGCGCTTCGACTTCCGCGGCGCGCTGCTGATCCAGACCCTGGGCGTGCTGCCGCTCATCATGCCGCCCTTCGTGGGCGCGGTGGCCATGCAGCTCCTGTTCGGCCGCTCGGGCAGCGTGAACCTGCTGCTGGACGACGGGTTCGGCATCACCGTGCCTTTCATGGAAGGGCTCAACGGCGTCATCTTCGTCGAAGCGCTGCACTATTTCCCGTTCATCCTCATGAACCTGGTGGTGGCGCTGCGCAACATCGACGGCTCCATGGAGGAAGCGGCCTTCAACCTGGGCTCGCGCGGCTTCCGGCTGTTCTACCGCGTCATCTTCCCGCTCGCGCTGCCCGGCTACATCGCCGGCGCCTCGCTGGTGTTCGTGAAAGTGTTCGACGACCTGGGCACGCCGCTGGTGCTGGGCATCACCAACATGCTGGCGCCGCAGGCCTACCTGCGCATCACCCAGGTCGGGCTGGAAGATCCGCTGGGCTATGTGATCAGCGTCATCATGATCGGTTTTTCGATCCTGGCGCTCTGGCTGTCGGCCCGGGTGCTCAAGGGACGCGACTATTCCACGCTGCAAAAGGGCGGCAATTCCATCCAGAAGCGCCGCCTGCGGCCCGTCGAAAGCGTGCTGGCCTATGCCTGGATCATCCTGGTGCTGCTGCTGGTGCTCTCGCCCCACCTGGGCGTGCTGCTGCTTTCGCTGGCCAGCGTCTGGAGCTACGCGCCGCTGCCCGACGGCTACACGCTGGCCCACTACGCGGCGGTGTTTTCCGAATCACGCGGCATGATCGCCAACACGCTGCTCTACTGCGGCCTGGCGGCCGGCCTGGACGTGGCGCTGGGCACGGCCATCGCCTACCTGATGCTGCGCACCCGCCTGCCCGCGCGCCAATGGCTGGACTTCATGGCCTCGGCGGCGCTGGCGATTCCCGGCATCGTGCTGGCCATCGGCTACCTGCGCACCTTCCGCGGCGTGGAACTGCCGGGCGCCGGCACGCTGCTGACCTCGTCGTGGATCATCATCATGCTCGCCTATTCCGTGCGGCGCCTGCCCTACGCGCTGCGTTCCTGCGTGGCCGCGCTGCAGCAGATCAACGTGTCGCTCGAAGAAGCCGCGCAATCGGTGGGCGCCACGCGCCTGTCCACCATCCGGCGCGTGGTGGTGCCGCTGATGGCGGGCGGCATGCTGGCGGGGTTCGTCACCAGCTTCGTCACGGCGGCCGTGGAGCTGTCGGCCACCATCATGCTGGTTACCCGGGATAGCCAGGCTCCCATGAGCTATGGCATTTATCTGTACATGCAGAGCGCGGCCGGCCGCGGCCCCGGCGCCGCGCTGGGCGTGCTGGCCGTGGCCGCGGTGGCCGTCGGCACCTACGTATCGCACCTGCTGGTGGAGCGCGCGCAGGCGCGCCAGCGCCCAGCCCGCAACGAAGAGGAAAGCGCATGAAGAAGGTCAGCGTCGAGTGCCGGAATATCCGGCTGTCCTATGGCAAGACGGAAGTGCTCAAGGACGTGAACATCAGCATCGAGCCGGGAGAGTTCTTCGCCCTGCTGGGGCCGTCCGGATCGGGCAAGTCCACCCTGCTGCGCCTGATCGCGGGCTTCAACCGGCACACGCACGGCCAACTGCTGGTCGACGGCAAGGACATCAGCGGCACGCCGCCCTGGAACCGCAACATCGGCATGGTGTTCCAGAACTATGCGCTCTGGCCGCACATGACGGTCTGGGACAACGTGGCGTTCGGACTGGTCGAGCGGCGCCTGCCGCGCAACGAGATCCGCAGCCGTGTCGAGGCCGCGCTCGAACTGGTGGGGCTGGGCCAGTACGGCAAGCGCCGCCCCAACCAGTTGTCGGGCGGGCAGCAGCAGCGCGTGGCGCTGGCGCGCACCATCGTGATCGAGCCGCAGGTGCTGCTGCTGGACGAGCCGCTGTCGAACCTGGACAAGAAGCTGCGCGTGCAGATGCGCCAGGACCTGCTCAGCCTGCAGCGCCGCCTGGGCATCACCACCATTTTCGTCACGCACGACCAGGAAGAAGCCATGACCACCGCCGACCGCATGGCGGTGCTGGACCACGGCGTGGTGCAGCAGATCGGCACGCCCAGCACCCTGTTCGACTATCCTGTCAACCGCTTCGTGGCCAATTTCGTGGGCACCATGAACGTGCTGGAAGGCGACGTGCGCGAGCGCCGCAGCAGCAGCCTGGTGCTGGCCGTGGACGGCGTGGGCGACCTGCACCTGCCGCTGACCGGCGAAGCGCCGGCCGGCGCGCGCCTGGCCGCGAGCTTCCGGCCGCACACCGTGCAGATCGAAATGGCCGACGGGCTGGGCGACGCGCGCTACGTGTGGCTGCCCGGCGTGGTGGCCAGCAGCGAGTTCCTGGGCGAGTTCACGCGCTACCAGGTGCAGGTGGGCGAGCAGCGGCTCACGGCCGACCAGTCGCATCTGGCCGGTCTGTCGCCCTTCCCCGTGGGCGCGCCGGTATCGGTCGGACTGGAGCCGACCCAGGTGCGCCTGCTGGCGGCCTGAGCCGCGCGGGCCGATGGAAATCTACCAGATCCGCGCCTTCGTCACGGTCGCGCGCGTAGGCAGCCTGACCAAGGCTGCCGAGGCGCTTTCGCTGACGCAGCCCGCGGTGACGGCGCAGATCAAGGCGCTGGAGCAAAGCCTGGGGGTGGCGCTGTTCGACCGCAGCGGCGGCCGGCTCACGCTGGCCAAGGCGGGCGAGATCCTGCTGCCCACCGCCGAATCGCTGCTGGTGCTGGGCGCGCAGTTCAAGGCCGAGGCGCAGCAGCTCCAAGGCAGCCTGCAGGGCCAGATCGAACTGGGCATGCCGAGCGAACAGCCGGATTTTCTCCGGCTGGGCGAGCTGGCGGCGGCGGTCACGCAGCGGCTGCCGCTCATCGAACTCAAGACCCAGACCCTGCCCGCCGCCACGCTGGCCGAACAGGTCAGCACCGGCCGCCTGCCGGCCGCGCTCACCATTGCCGCGCATCCGCCGCGCGGCGTGCTGTGGACGCCGCTGCGCAGCGTGCGCTACCGCATCGCGCTGGCCAAGGAGCACGCGGCCGTGCTCAAGCGCGGCGGCTGGCGCGAAGTGGCGCAGCTTCCTTGGCTGGACGGGCCGCCCGGCAGCCACACGCACCTGCTGCTGCGCGACATGTTCGAGCGCCACGGACTCGCGCCCCGCATCGTGATGCAGAACGACGACCAGGCCAACCTCGACGCGCTGGTGCGCGCGGGCGCCGGATGCGCCCTGCTGCGCGAGGAGACGGCGCTGGCCGGCGCGGCCAGCGGCGATTTCACGGTATGGGGCCAGACGCGGGCCGACGCCACCCTGGGTTTCATCCAGCCCCCGGAGCGCGCTGGCGAGCCGGCCCTGGTCGCGTTAAGCTCCATCATCCAGGCCATCTGGAAACCGCGCGCGCCCATCGCGCCGGAGGCGCCCGGCGGGCCCCATCCCCTGGAACGGGAATGAGGCCCGCCGGGCGCCGCCCGCATTTTTCATCCATCCGATTCATTTCCATGACTGAAATCTGGTTCATCCGCCACGGCGAAACCGACTGGAACCGCCAGCGGCGCCTGCAGGGCTGGCAGGACATTCCCCTGAACGATTCTGGCCGCGAACAGGCCGGGATGCTGGCCGCGCGCCTCGGCGCGCAAGCGCGGGAAACGCCGTTCCATGCGCTCTACACCAGCGACCTGCAGCGGGCCCACGACACCGCGCGGCCGGTAGCCGAGCTGCTGGGGCTGCGCGTGCGGGTGGAGCCGGGCATCCGCGAGCGCGGCTTCGGCGTGCTCGAAGGGCTGGAGATGGACCGCATCGACGTGCTGGCGCCGGAAGCCGCGGCCGCCTGGAAAAGCCGCGACCCGCTGCGCGCGCTGGACGGCGGCGAGACCTTGGGCCAGTTCCAGGCGCGCATCGTCGCCACCGTGGACGACGTGGCCAGCCGCCACGCCGGCGAGCGCATCCTGGCATTCACCCACGGCGGGGTGCTGGACATCATCTGGCGCCACGCCAGCGGCGTGCCGCTCGACGGCCCGCGCGATGCCGCCTTGCTCAACGTGAGCATCAATCGGGTGGGCGTGAAAGACCGCCGCTGGCGGGTGCTGGACTGGGGCGATGTCGCGCACGTGGCGGGCGCCCCGGCCGACGACGTCGTGCCCTAGCGTGTCAACCCTGGCGCGTGGCGCTGCGCGGCTTGCGCGGCGCGTTGCGCGCCAGCCGGTCGTAGAGGGCATTGGGCAGCAGGCGCATCAGCCTGGCCACCACGCCCATCTGCCAGGGAATCACCGTGTACGAAACGCCCCGCCCGATCGCCGCCGCCGCGCGCCGTGCGAAATCGCCGGCGTCCATCAGGAAAGGCATCGAGTAGGGATTGCGCGCGGTCATGGCCGTGCGGATGTACCCGGGCGCGATGGTGACCACCTTGATGCCGGCCCCGGCCAGCTCCAGCCGCAGGCTTTCGCAATAGGTGATGACCGCCGATTTCGAGGCGCTATAGGCGCCCGCGCCCGGCAGGCCGCGTATGCCGGCCACGCTGGCGATGCCGACCAGCGTGCCCGAGCCGGCGGCCCGCATCGGCTCCACGAAAGGCTCGAAGGTCGCCACCGTGGCCAGCAGGTTGGTGTCGACGATGGCCTTGAACACCTCGTAATCTTCTTCATGGCCGGTCAGCGTGCCCGCACTGATGCCGGCGCTGGCGATCACCACGTCCACCCTGCCCTGGCAGAAGGCCAGGAAATCCCTGGCCGCCGCGTGCAGCGCCTGGCGGTCGCGCACGTCCACGGCGTAGCAGCGGTGCGCGCCCGGCAGGCGGTCCGCCAGTTCGGCCAGCGCCTCCTGCCGCCTGCCCAGCAAGCCCAGCGTGGCGCCGGCCGCCGCGTAGCGTTCGGCCAGGGCGCGGCCGAGCCCGCTGCTGGCGCCGGTGATGAAAACTCGTTGCATGCCGGGCTCCAAGAAGTAGGCAGCTGCAGGCGCGGACGGCCGGCCGCAACCGGCCGGTGGTTTGCCGCCGGGAACGCGGCCGCGCCGGGTTCAAAGAAAGATCAGCGCAAAAATGGCCGCCACGAGCGCCCATTTCGACAGGTAATACAGGGGCTTGCTCTTTTTCTTGAGCGACTTGCCGAAACGCCGCACGGCGTACACCGCGCCGAAGATGCGGTTGATGCCGCCAGTGGCGTCGCCTTCCTGGTTGGGAGAGGCCGCCGCGCGCAGCAGGAAGCCGCCCACCTTGCGATTGAAAGCCTGCGCCCAGCGGTAGCGCATGGGACGCTCGACGTCGGCGAACAGGATGATGCGGTTCTGGTCGGTCTTGTTTTCGGCGTAGTGGATGAAGGTTTCGTCGAAGACCACCGCCTCGCCATCGCGCCAGTAGTAGTCCTGCCCGTCGACGTTGATGTAGCAATCGGGGCTGTTGGGCGTGATGAGGCCCATGTGAAAGCGCAGCGAGCCCGCGTAGGGATCGCGGTGGCGGGGCAACCGGCTGCCGGGAGGCAGGGCCGCGAACATGGCCGCCTTGATGGTGGGAATGTCGGCCAGCAGCCGGGTCGTGATGGGGCAGAGCTCGTTGGCCGAGGGGTGGTCGGCGTCGTACCACTTCAGGTAGAAGCGCTTCCAGCCGCTCTTGAAGAACGAGTTGAAGCCCGCGTCGTTGTACTTGCTGGAAGCCTTGATGTGGCCGTCGCCATACAGGCGCATGGCTTCCGCGCGGATGTCGTCGCAGCGCTCCAGCAGCACCTTCAGCTCCGGGAAGGCGTCCAGGGAAAGATAGGGCTTGTTGGGCACGCCGGAAAAGGCGTACATGAAGCAGTTCAGGGGCGCCGTGAACGTGGAATGATCCAGCGCCTGCCGCGAAAACCTGTGCCTGACGCGGCCACGGAAATGCACGACTGTTGCGCATACGGCGAACAACGCCAGGATGAACCACTTCATTGCATACCTCCGGTACTGAGCAAGGGGCGCGCGGGCGCGCCCCTTGCCTTTACTGCGCTGCGAGCCCGGCGTGCAGTTCCTGCAGCGGATACACCTGCAGGCCCAGCCCCTGACGCAGATATTGCATGCCCTCCACGGCCGCGCGGGCGCCGGCGATGGTGGTGAAGAAAGTGACGCGCGCGGCCAGCGCCTGCGTGCGGATGGTGCGCGAATCGGCGATGGCGTTGCGGCGCTCCTCGACCGTATTGATAACCAGCGCGATTTCGCCGTTCTTCACCATGTCCACGATGTGCGGACGGCCTTCGGTGACCTTGTTGACCGTCTGCACGGGGATGCCGGCGGCCTCGATCTCGGCGGCCGTGCCGCGCGTGGCCACCAGCTTGAAGCCCAGGGCATGCAGGCCGCGGGCGACTTCCACCGCACGGGGCTTGTCCTGGTTCTTCACGCTGATGAACACCGTGCCCGATTCGGGCAGGCGCACGCCCGCGGCCAGCTGGGACTTCACGAAAGCTTCGCCGAAGCTCTGGCCCACGCCCATGACCTCGCCGGTGGACTTCATTTCGGGTCCCAGGATGGTGTCCACGCCCGGGAACTTCACGAAGGGGAACACGGCTTCCTTGACCGAGAAGTACGAGGGCACCACTTCCTTGGAGACGCCCTGGTCGGCCAGCGTGCGGCCCGCCATGGCGCGGGCGGCGATCTTGGCAAGCTGCAGGCCCGTGGCCTTGGACACGTAGGGCACCGTGCGCGAGGCGCGCGGATTGACTTCCAGCACGTAGACGTCGCCGCCCTGGATGGCGAACTGCACGTTCATGAGGCCGCAGACGTTCAGCGCCTTGGCCATCATGGAGGTCTGGCGCTTGATCTCGGCGATGACGTCGGCCGACAGCGAATACGGCGGCAGGCTGCAGGCCGAGTCGCCGGAGTGCACGCCGGCCTGCTCGATGTGTTCCATGACGCCGCCGATGAAGACGGTTTCGCCGTCGGCCAGGCAGTCCACGTCGACTTCGGTGGCGTTGTTCAGGAAGCGGTCGAGCAGCACGGGGGAATCGTTGCTGACCTTCACGGCCTCGCGCATGTAGCGTTCGAGATCCTGCTGCTCATGCACGATTTCCATGGCGCGGCCGCCCAGCACGTAGCTGGGGCGCACCACCAGCGGATAGCCGATCTCGGCGGCGTGGGCCAGGGCCTCGCCCTCGGTGCGGGCGGTGCGGTTGGGCGGCTGGCGCAGGCCGAGCTTGTTGAGCAGCTTCTGGAAGCGCTCGCGGTCTTCGGCCACGTCGATGGATTCGGGGCTGGTGCCGATGATGGGCACGCCGTTGGCTTCCAGCGCGCGGGCCAGCTTCAGCGGCGTCTGGCCGCCGTACTGGACGATCATGCCCACGGGGTTTTCCTTGTGGACGATCTCCAGCACGTCTTCGAGCGTCAGCGGCTCGAAGTAGAGGCGGTCGGAGGTGTCGTAGTCGGTGGACACCGTCTCCGGGTTGCAGTTGACCATGATGGTTTCATAGCCATCTTCGCGCAGCGCCAGCGCGGCATGCACGCAGCAATAGTCGAACTCGATGCCCTGGCCGATGCGGTTCGGCCCGCCGCCCAGCACCACGATCTTCTTGCGGTCGGTGGGCGCGGCCTCGCACTCCTCCTCGTAGGTGGAGTACATGTAGGCGGTGCGGGTGGCGAACTCGGCCGCGCAGGTGTCCACGCGCTTGTATACGGGGCGCACGTTCAGCTGGTGACGCAGCTTGCGCACTTCGGATTCGGAGGAATCCAGCAGGAAGGCGAGGCGGCGGTCGGAGAAGCCGCGGCGCTTGAGCTCCCACAGCGTGGCGTAGTCGAGGTCGGCCAGCGTCTTCTGCTCGAGCGCCAGCTCGATGTCGACGATTTCCTTGATCTGCGACAGGAACCACGGGTCGATGTGCGTGATGTTGTGCACTTCTTCGAGGGAGAACCCTTGCGCGAAGGCGTCGCCCACGTACCAGATGCGCTCGGGGCCGGGCTCGCCCAGCTCCACCTGCAGCTTCTCGCGGTCGGTGGTTTTCTGGTTCAGGCCGTCCACGCCCACTTCCAGGCCGCGCAGGGCCTTCTGGAAGGATTCCTGGAATGTGCGGCCGATGGCCATGACTTCGCCCACGGACTTCATCTGCGTGGTCAGGCGCGCGTCGGCCTGCGGGAACTTCTCGAACGCGAAGCGCGGCACCTTGGTGACGACGTAGTCGATGGAGGGCTCGAACGAGGCGGGCGTGGCGCCGCCGGTGATTTCGTTCTTGAGTTCATCGAGCGTGTAGCCCACGGCCAGGCGCGCGGCGACCTTGGCGATGGGAAAGCCCGTGGCCTTGGAGGCCAGGGCGGACGAACGCGACACGCGCGGGTTCATCTCGATGACGATCATGCGGCCGTTCTTGGGATTGACGGCGAACTGCACGTTGGAGCCGCCGGTGTCCACGCCGATCTCGCGCAATACCGCGATCGATGCGTCGCGCATGATCTGGTATTCCTTGTCGGTCAGCGTCTGCGCCGGCGCCACGGTGATGGAGTCGCCCGTGTGCACGCCCATGGGGTCGAGGTTCTCGATGGAGCACACGATGATGCAGTTGTCCGCCTTGTCGCGGACCACTTCCATTTCGAATTCCTTCCAGCCCAGCAGCGATTCCTCGATCAGCAGCTCGCTGGTGGGCGAGGCTTCGAGGCCGCGGCGGCAGATGGTTTCGAATTCCTCGGCGTTGTAGGCGATGCCGCCGCCCGTGCCGCCCAGCGTGAAGCTGGGCCGGATCACGACGGGAAAGCCCGAGGTGCCGAGCTCGGCGGCGATGCGACGCTGGACGTCCCAGGCCTCGTCCATGGTGTGGGCCACGCCCGACTTGGCCGATTCCAGGCCGATGTCGGTCATGGCCTGCTTGAACTTCTGGCGGTCTTCGGCCTTCTCGATGGCGTGCTCGTTGGCGCCGATGAGCTCCACGTTGTGCTTCTTCAGCACGCCGTGGTGGGCGAGGTCCAGCGCGCAGTTCAGCGCGGTCTGGCCGCCCATGGTGGGCAGCAGCGCATCGGGCTTCTCGCGCTCGATGATCTTCTCGACGGCCTGCCAGGTGATGGGCTCGATGTACGTGACGTCGGCCGTTTCCGGGTCGGTCATGATGGTGGCCGGGTTGCTGTTCACCAGGATGGTGCGATAGCCCTCGGCCTTGAGCGCCTTGCACGCCTGCGCGCCGGAATAGTCGAATTCGCACGCCTGCCCGATGATGATGGGGCCGGCGCCGATGATGAGAATGCTTTTTATGTCTGTACGCTTGGGCATGATGCAGTCTTTACTTTTGGCCGGCCATCAGGGTGATGAACTTGTCGAACAGTTCGATGATGTCGTGCGGGCCAGGGCTGGCTTCCGGGTGGCCCTGGAAGCAGAATGCCGGACGGTCGGTGAGCTCGAAGCCCTGCAGCGTGCCGTCGAACAGCGAGATGTGGGTGACGCGCGCGTTGGCCGGCAGGCTGGCCGGATCCACCGCGAAGCCGTGGTTCTGGCTGGTGATGTACACCCGCTTGGTGTCCACGTCCTGCACGGGGTGGTTGGCGCCGTGGTGGCCGGTCTTCATCTTGATGGTCTTGCCGCCGACGGCCAGGCCCATGAGCTGATGGCCCAGGCAGATGCCGAAGAGCGGCAGCTTGCGGTCGATGAAGGCGCGGGTGGCCTCGATGGCGTAGTCGCAGGGCTCGGGATCGCCGGGGCCGTTGGACAGGAACACGCCGTCGGGCTGGAGCTTGAAGACTTCGTCGGCGGGCGTCTCGGCCGGCACCAGCGTGATGCGGCAGCCGCGGTCGGCCAGCAGGCGCAGGATGTTGCTCTTCACGCCGTAGTCATAGGCCACGACATGGAAGCGCGACTGCTCGGGCGAGCCGTAGCCCTGGCCCAGCTGCCAGGTGCCTTCCTGCCAGTCGAGGTTTTCCTTGATGGACACGACCTTGGCCAGGTCCTGGCCCGCCATGCCGGGAAAGCCCTGCGCCAGTTCGACGGCGCGCTCGGCGTCGGTGCCGACCAGGATGCAGGCGCCCTGGGCGCCCTTCTCGCGCAGGATGCGCGTGAGCTTGCGGGTGTCGATGCCGGAAATGGCGACGATGCCCTGCTCGGCCAGATACTCGGGCAGGGACTGCGTGGCGCGGAAATTCGACACGCGGGCGGGGCAGTCGCGCACCACCAGGCCGGCGGCATAAACGCGGCGGGACTCCACGTCTTCCTTGTTGACGCCGGTATTGCCGATGTGCGGATAGGTCAGCGTGACCATCTGGCCGCTGTAGCTGGGATCGGTGAGAATTTCCTGGTACCCGGTCATGGCGGTGTTGAACACCACCTCGGCGACAGTATGGCCAGGCGCACCGATCGACACGCCTCGAAAGATGGTACCGTCCGCCAGAGCCAGAATTGCAGGAGGGAAGCGGTTGATCCCCTCGGGAAAAAGTTGCGGCAGCACAGTAAACCCCGGTTTTCAGAATCGATAATCAAACCTTCGAATTATACCTTGAGCGGCCATTTTCCCCGGAAAACCGCGCCAGGCAAGGCCGGAACGGGCGATCCGGCCGGTTGGCGGCGGCCTCGGCCATAGAACGGGCAGCGCGGGCGGCAAGGCGGTGATACGCTTGGTTCTCTTTCCGTTCAACCCGCCGTGAGCAGCACCGGAGCCGTACCGTATGCCCAGCCAGTTAGACGCCCTGCGCAACCACACCACCGTCGTCGCCGACACGGGCGATTTCGAGGCCATGAAGGCCCTGCGTCCCACCGACGCCACCACCAACCCGTCCCTTATTCTCAAGGCCGTGCAGCAGGAAGCCTACCGCCCGCTGCTGGAGCAGACCGCGCGCGACCACCGGGGCGCCTCCACCGCCGAGCTCATGGACCGGCTGCTGGTGGCTTTCGGGCGGGCCATTCTCGACATCGTGCCGGGCCGGGTGTCCACGGAAGTGGACGCGCGCCTTTCCTTCGACACGCGCGGCACCATCGAGCGCGCCCGCGCCCTGGTCGCCCTCTACGAAGCCGCCGGCGTGCCGCGCGAGCGCGTGCTCATCAAGATCGCCTCCACCTGGGAAGGCATACAGGCCGCCCGCGCGCTGCAGGCCGAAGGCGTGCACTGCAACCTCACGCTGCTGTTCTCGCTGCCGCAGGCCGTGGCCTGCGCCGATGCCGGCGCGCAGCTGATCTCGCCCTTCGTGGGCCGCATCTACGACTGGCACAAGAAGGCGGCCGGCGCCGCCTGGGCCGAGGACGAGCATGCCGGCGCCAACGACCCGGGCGTGCAGTCCGTGACCCGTATCTACCACTATTACAAGCGCTTCGGCATCGAAACCGAGATCATGGGCGCCAGCTTCCGCAACGTGGGCCAGATCCTGGCGCTGTCGGGCTGCGACCTGCTCACCATCAGCCCCGAGCTGCTGCGCAAGCTGGCCGACACCGAGGGAGACGCCCCCGCGCAGCTCAGCCCCGACCGGCTGCCCGCGGACATCGAACGCGTTCCCGCCGACGAGGTCAGTTTCCGCACCCTGCTGAACCAGGACGCCATGGCCACCGACAAGCTTTCCGAAGGCATACGCCAGTTCGTGGCCGACGCCGAAAAGCTGGACGGCCTGATCGAGGCCCAGCGGGGCTGACGCCGCCCGCAGGCGCGGCGGGCGGCGCGCAGCCGCGCTGCGCGCCTGGCCGCACAGGGGGCACGGGCGGCCCTGCAAAGGAAGCGCACATTCTTACAAGAACGCTGACAATTTTGACATAATGACATCAGACAGCGCCGCCTTCCTTCTCCCAGAATGACAGCGCCCACCCCCTCTCCTCCCGCGGTCACGCTCGCCAATTGTGAACGTGATCCCGTCCACATCCCGGGCGCGATCCAGCCTCGGGGCCTGCTGCTTGCGTTCGACGCCGACGGCGTGTTGCGCTACGCCAGCGAGAACGCCGCCGGGGCGCTGGATGCCGGCCTCGCGCCCGGCCGGCCCTGCCCGTCCGGGGCCCTGCCGCCCGTCCTGGAAGACGCGCTCGCGCGCAGCCTGCGGGACGGAGAATCCCCCTTCGACCCCGTGACGCTGGCGATCGGCGGCGTCGTCCACGACGCCATCTTCCACCGCAACGCGCAGGGCCTGCTGACCGTGGAACTGGAAGCGCGCGGCCCGTGCACCGCCTCGGTGGAACCTGCCGCGATCTACCGCGCCCTGGAACGGATCCGGCATCAGCAGGACGTCGCCGGCCTGCTGGAACGCGCGGTGCGGGAAGTCCGGCACGCCACCGGCTACGACCGGGTCATGGCCTGCCGCTTCCATCCCGACGACAGCGGCGAAATCGTCGTGGAGGCGCGCAACCCCGCGCTCGATGACTGGACGGGCCGGCGCTACCCCGCCGGCGACATTCCCGCGCAGGCCCGCCGGCGCTACGCCGCCAACATCCTGCGCCTGATCCACGACGCGCAATACCAGCCCGTGCGCGTGCTCGGCGAGCCGGGCGCGCCGCCGCTGGACATGAGCTTCTGCGTCCTGCGCAGCGTGTCGCCGGTGCACCTGGAATACATGGACAACATGGGCGTGCGGGCATCGATGAGCCTGTCGCTGGCGATAGACGGGAGGCTGTGGGGCATGATCGCCTGCCACCACCGCCAGCCGCGGGCCCTGCCGCACCCCGCGCGCCTGGCCTGCGAGGCGCTGGCCCAGGTGCTGTCGGCGTCGCTGGCAACCATCGAGGGCCGCGAACGCTCGCGGTATTCGCAACGCACCGACGGGCTGGTGAGCAGGCTGGCGGAGCGCGTCTCCAACACCGAGAACGTGCGCGACGCGCTGGCCGAAGGCGCAGAAACGCCGGCCTCGCTGCTGCCTTGCGATGCCGCGCTCTGCCTGTGGGGCAACAGCGTCACCGTGTTCGGCGGCATCGCCCCGCGCGGCGAACTCGCGGGCATCCTCTGCGCGCTGGACCAGAGCGGCCAGCGCCTGGTGCACACGCCGTGCATCGCGCGCGACTATCCCGCGCTCCAGACCGATCTGGTGCCCTATGCCGGCCTGCTGGCCTGCAAGTTCGATCCCATGAACAAGGGTTGGCTGATCTGGCTGCGCAAGGAACGGTTCGACACCGGCGCCTGGGGCAGCGCGCCCGAACCGCCGCATGCCGCGGGGCCGTCCGGCCCGCGCCCGACGCCGGGCGGGTCTTTCGAATCCTGGCGCGAAGGCGTGCGCAATACCTGCGCGCCATGGCTGCCCGAGGAGCTGGCCGCGGCCGACAATCTGCGCGACGAGCTGTCGCACATCGCCACCAGCCGCGCCGCCGACGTGGACCGGGCCCGCACCGCGCTGCTCGCGATGCTGGGACACGATCTGCGCGACCCGCTGCAATCCATATCCATGGCGGCCACGCTGCTGTCGCGCACCGACGGCGGCGCGCGCATGGGGGAGCGCATCCGCTATTCGAGCGGCCGCATGCAGCGCCTGATCTCGCAGGTGCTGGACCTGTCGCGCCTGCAGGGCGGCCTGGGCCTGGGCATCGAGAAGCGGCCATGCGACCTGACCGAGCTGCTGCGCGGCCTCATCGAGGAAAAGCGGCAGGCCTATCCCGGCCTGCTCATCGAACCCGAGATCGCGCCCGGCCTGACGCTCATGGCCGACACCGACCGTATCGCGCAGGTCGTCACCAATCTCCTGAGCAACGCGCGCCAGCACGGCGCGCCGCGCCAGCCCATCCGGGTCCGGGCGCATGCCATGGACGATGGCGTGCGCCTGAGCGTGGTCAACCATGGCGGCCCCATTCCCGACGAGGTGATGGCGCACTTGTTCACGCCTTTCAAGCCGGAGTCGCTGGGCCAGTCGCGCAACCGCAGCGGGCTGGGGCTGGGCCTGTACATTGCCGACCAGGTGGTCCGCGACCACGGCGGAACGCTGGAGGTCGAGTGCCGCGACGGCCTGGTGGCCTTTACCGTTACCCTGCCGCGCGGCGAGTCCGCCGGCGGCTGCGCCTGATTGCTGGAGCGATTCTTGGAAACCGAGCCCCCCATGCGCGTCCTGCTGGTCGACGACAACGAAGTGAGCGCGGAGCTGCTGGCCGAATTCCTCGGCCTGTCGGGCGTGCAGGCCCGTTGGGCGGGCACGGCCGCCCAGGCGCTGGAAACCGTGGGCGACTTCGCGCCGCACGCCGTGGTCGCCGACATTCTGCTGCCCGACATGGACGGCTACGAACTGGCGCGCCGCCTGCGCGAAAACGGCGCGCCGCTGCGCATCTATGCGCTGAGCGGCCTGTCCCGCCAGGAACGGCGCGACGAGGCGGCCGGCCTGTTCGACGGCTGGCTGGAAAAACCGGCCGATCCGGACGCGCTGCTCGCCCTGCTGCGCGCGCCGGCGTGAATGCCATCGCCATGAGCGCCCCCCGGCCGCCCGCAACCGCCCGCCGCGAAGACGCATCCCTGCGCCTGCTGGCGGCCGAGGGCGCGCGGTTCAAGGTGCTGGGCCAGGTCTTCCCGGTGCTGCGCCACGAGATCCTGGGGCCGCTGTCCAACGGCACGCTGGCGGCCGCCATGCTGCGCCAGGCGCCCGAGGGCGCAAGCGCGGAGGCCGTGGCCCAGCGCTCGCAGCGACTGGCGGGCGAGCTGTCGTCCATGCTGGAAGACAGCGTCGCCGTCATCCGCGGGCTGGACCAATGGCTGGCCGACCAGGGCGCGCGCACCACCATGGAGCGCCTGCTCGAAGATTGCCGCAAGCTGCTATGTTCGCACCAGCTGCTATCGCGCCAGCATATCGACTGGCCCCGCGGCGCCGCGCACGCCGAGCTTCCGGAGTACGCCTCGCGCTATATGGCGCTGGCCTGGCTGCTGCATCTGCTGCAATCGCTGCCCGAAGACGCCGAGCTGGAGCTGAGCGCGCCGGCAGCCGGATTGCTGCGCGCCTCCTGCAGGGCCGGCGGCGACCGGCGCGAGCCCGCCGTCGGCCGGGAAGACGTGGAACTGCTGGCGGCGGCGAGCGGCGCGACGCTCAAGCGCGATGCGGCGGGCTGGACGCTGCGCCTGCCGCTGTGCCGGTAGAACGCCGCATGACCGCCCCCGCGCGGCAGGACGCCGCGCCCCGCTAGATCTTCTCGGTTTCGCCCGTGCGGGGCTGCCACTTCATGAGGCGCTTTTCGCCCAGCCCGACGATGTAGTCCAGCACCAGCGCGAATGCGGTCAGAACCACGATGCCGGCGAACACGGTGTTCACGTCGAACGTGCCTTCGGCCTGCAGGATGAGATAGCCCACGCCGCTGGCCGAGCCCAGGTACTCGCCCACCACCGCGCCCACGAAGGCCAGGCCCACCGACGTATGCAGGCTGGAGAACACCCAGCTCGTCGCCGAGGGCAGGTAGACGTGGCGCAGGAGCTGGCGGCGGCGCGCGCCCAGCATGCGGGCGTTATCCAGCAGCGTGGGGCTGACTTCGCGCACGCCCTGGTACACGTTGAAGAACACGATGAAGAACACCAGCGTGACAGCCAGCGCGACCTTGGACCAGATGCCCAGGCCGAACCACATGCCGAAGATGGGCGCCAGGATGACGCGCGGCATGGAGTTGGCGGCCTTGATGTAGGGATCGAGCACCGCGCTGGCGCCCGGCGACAGGCCCAGCCAGAGGCCGCAGCCCAGGCCGGTGATGGTGCCGATGAAGAAGGCCAGCACCGTCTCGCTGAGCGTCACCCACAAGTGGGTGTAGATGTCGCGGCTGGTGACGAACCAGGCCCAGATGCGCCCCCAGACTTCCAGCGGCTGCCCGAAAAAGAACGCGACCTTGGGATCCTTGGAAGCCACGTGCCAGACGCCCAGGATGACCACCAACAGCAGGAGTTGCCAGAAGCGCAGGCTGGCGGAGCCGGTTTTGATCGATTTCAGCATGAATCAGACTCGCTTCTGTTGGGCATAGCCTTTGAGCACCTCTTCGCGCAGCACCGCCCAGATGGCGGCATGCAGCTCCACGAAACGCGGATGGGTGCGCACTTCGGCCACGTCGCGCGGACGCGGCAGGTCGATATGGAACTCCCCGATGGGATGGGTGCCGGGGCCGGCCGAGAGCACGACCACGCGGTCGCTCATGGCGATGGCCTCGTCCAGGTCATGGGTGATGAACAGCACCGCCTTGCGCTTGGCCATCCAGAGGTCGAGCACCTCGTTTTCCATGAGCTGGCGCGTCTGGATGTCCAGCGCCGAAAACGGCTCGTCCATCAGGATGATGTCGGGATCGCGGATCAGCGTCTGGGCCAGCATGGCGCGCTTGCGCATGCCGCCGGACATCTGGTGCGGATAGCGGTTCTCGAAGCCGCCCAGCCCCACGCGGCGCAGCCAGTCGCGGCCGCGCTCCAGCGCCTCGGCGCGCGCCACGCCGGCGAACTCCAGGCCGGCGATGACGTTGTCCAGGGCGCTGCGCCAGGGCAGCAGCGCCTCGCCCTGGAACATGTAGCCGGCGCGCGCGTTGATGCTGCTGAGCGGCTCGCCGAATACCCGCACCAGCCCCGAGGAGGGCTGGAGCAGGCCGGCGCTGACGTTGAGCAGGGTGGACTTGCCGCAGCCGGTGGGGCCCACCACCGAGACGAATTCGCCAGGGGCGATCGCCAGGGTGGTGTCGTGGACCGCGGTATAGCGCTGGCTGCGGTCATCGCGAGAGACAAAGGTGCAGGTAATGTTTTCCAGCGACAGTGCGGCTTCAGCCATTGGGATACTTCTCGTTGGCGCGGCGCGCGAATTCGTTGGTCCAGACCTTGGCGGCGTCGATCTTGGAAGCGTCGAAGCCGGGCGTGAAAGCCGCCAGGGCCTTGAGCGCCGTGGCCGCGCCGTCCTCGGGAATGATGCCGTCGGGCGACAGGCCTTCCATGCTCTTGGAGATGGCGGTCTTGTACACCGCCGGGTCGCCCAGCAGGTAGTTCTGCGGCACGACCTTGGCGATTTCCTCGGCGCCGGCCTTCTGGATCCACTTGTCGGCGCGCACCATGGCGTTGGTGAGGGCCTGCACCGTGTTGGGATTGGCCTCGACGAAGGACTGCGGCGCATAGAGGCAGCCCGCCGGCATGTTGCCGCCGAAGATGTCCTGCGTGTCCTTGAGCGTGCGCGTGTCCACGATGACCTGGATGTCGCCCGGCATTTCCAGCATGGACACCACGGGGTCCGTGTTGGAGATGGCGTCGATCTGGCCGCTGCGCAGCGCCGTCACGGCGCCGGCGCCCGCGCCCACGCCGATGATGGACACGTCGGAAGCCTTCAGGCCGTGCTTGGCCAGGAAGAAGCTCACCACCATGTTGGTGGAGGAGCCCGGCGCGGTGACGCCGATTTTCTTGCCTTTCAGGTCGGCCGGGCCCTTGTAGCCGGGCATGTTCTTCTTGGACACGCCCACGCCGATCATGGGCGCGCGGCCTTGCAGCACGAAGGCGCGGTAGGCCTGGCCCTTGGCCTGCATGGCCAGGGTGTGCTCGAAGGCGCCCGACACCACGTCGGCGCTGCCGCCGACCACGGCCTGCAGGGCCTTGGAGCCGCCGGCGAAGTCGGCGATGCTGACGTCCAGGCCCTCGTCCTTGAAATAGCCGCGCACTTCGGCGATGGTCAGCGGCAGGTAGTAGATGAGCGCCTTGCCGCCCACGGCGATCTGGACCTTGGTCTTTTCCAGCTTCTGGGCGCGCACGATGGCGGGAGCCATGCCCATGACGCCGGCTGCGCCGGCCATCTTGAGCACTTCACGGCGGGTAAATGACATCTGTCGTCTCCTTGGTAGCCGCGCGCGGCGCGGCGAATCTGGTCGGCGGGGCCGCTGCCGCCCCGGCGCCGGGCAAGCGGCGTTTCAGCCGACGGGCCTACCGATGGCGCCGGTCTGGGCCAGCTCGTCGATAGCCGCTGCATCATACCCCAGCGATTTCAGGACTTCCTCGGTATGTTCCCCTAAGCGGGGGCCGATCCAGCGCGTGCCGCCTGGCGTTTCGGACAATTTGGGCACCACCGCCGGCAGCTTCACGGGCGAGCCGTCGGCGAAATGATGCTGCTCGATCATGCGGCGCGCGAGGAACTGCGGATCGGAGAACATGTCGGCCACGCTGTAGATCTTGCCCACCGGCACGTCGGCCTGCTTGAGCGCGGCCAGCGCCTCGTCGATGCCGCGCCCGCCGCACCATTGCTGGATGGCGCCGTCGATCTCCTCCACCCGCCGGGCGCGGCCGTCGTTGCGCACCAGCTCGGGGTCTTCGGCCAGGTCGTCGCGGCCGATGGCGCGCATCAGCCGGTGGAAGATCGCGTCGCCGTTGCCGGCGATGACGATGTTCTGCCCGTCGCGCGTGGTGTAGGTGTTGGACGGCACGATGCCGGGCAGCGCGCCGCCGGTGCGCTCGCGCACCACGCCCGCCACGTCGTATTCCGGCACCAGGCTTTCCATGAGGTTGAACACCGCCTCGTACAGCGCCACGTCCACCATCTGGCCCTGGCCGGCCCGGCATTCCTCGCCGGTCTTGCCGTTCCACCGGCCGCCGGTGGCGTCGCGGTGCCGCAGCGCCATCATGGCGCCGATCACGCCATGCAGCGCCGCGATGGAATCGCCGATGGAAATGCCCACCCGCAGCGGCGGGCGGTCGGGATGGCCCGAGACGTAGCGCAGGCCGCCCATGGATTCGCCGATGGCGCCGAAGCCCGGCTGGTCTTTCATGGGCCCGGTCTGTCCGTAGCCCGACAGGCGCACCATGATGAGCGCGGGGTTGACGGCGCGGAGCTGTTCGTAGCCCAGCCCCCACTTCTCCAGCACGCCGGGCCGGTAGTTCTCGACCACCACATCGGCCTCCAGGGCCAGCCGGCGCGCGATCTCCCGGGCGCGCGGATCCTTGAGGTTGAGGGCGATGGAGCGTTTGTTGCGGGCCTGCACGGTCCACCACAGGGAATTGCCTTCGTGCAGGTGGCGCCAGCTGCGGATGGGGTCGCCGCCGCCCTTGCCGTCGGGGCCGTGCGGGGTTTCGACCTTGATGACGTCGGCGCCGAACTCGCCGAAGATGCGCGCGGCGAAGGGGCCCGCGATGAGCGTGCCCAGTTCCAGGACTTTCAGGCCAGTCAGCGCTGACATTGCTTGTCTTCCTCTCTTTGTCGGATTCGGGCGCGGTGCGTTGCCGCGGCCCTGCCAGGGCGTGTCGCCCCTAGGTGCTGCGGCGTTCCATCAGGGCCCAGGCGATGGTGCCCGCGTCCACGTATTCGAGTTCGCTGCCGGCCGGCACGCCGCGCGCCAGGCGCGTGACGCGCAAGCCGCGCTCGGCCAGCGCCTCGCCCAGGAAATGGGCGGTGGTTTCGCCCTCGGCGGTGAAGCTGGTGGCCAGGATGACCTCCTGCACCACGCCGTCGGTGGCGCGCCGGATCACGCGCTCGAAATCCAGCTCGCGCGGACCGATGCCCTCCAGCGGCGCCACGCGGCCCATCAGCACGTAGTACAGGCCGCGGTAGCCGTGGCTGGACTCGATCATGTTCTGGTCGGCCGGCGTTTCCACGATGCAGAGCTGGGTGGCGTCGCGCTTGGGATTGGCGCAGGTGGCGCAGATCTCTTCTTCGGTGAAGCCGTTGCAGCGGGCGCAATGCCGCAGGTTGCGCACGGCGCCGGCCAGCGCGCGCCCGAGCATGTCGGCGCCCTGCAGGTCGTGCTGGAGCAGGTGGTAGGCCATGCGCCGGGCCGAACGCGCCCCGACGCCGGGCAGGCGCCTGAGGGCCTCGATCAGCGAAACCAGCGGTTCGGGTTCGGGCAGCTGTGCGTCCATGGAGCGGTGGGAAAAGGCGGGCGCCGGCGGAACGGTGTCAGAACGGGAACTTCATGCCGGGAGGCAGCGGCATGCCGGCGGTCACCGACGCCATCTTCTCCTGGGCCGTGGCTTCGGCCTTGCGCAGGGCGTCGTTGAAGGCGGCCGCCACCAGGTCTTCGAGCATGTCCTTGTCGTCGCCCAGCAGGGACGGGTCGATGGCCACGCGCTTGACGTCGTGGCGGCAGGTCATGGTGACCTTGACCAGGCCGCCGCCCGAGGCGCCCTCGACCAGGATCTCGGCCAGCGCGTCCTGCGCCTTCTTCATGTTTTCCTGCATCTGCTGGGCCTGGCGCATCAGGCCGGCGAGTTGTCCTTTCATCATGATGGGTGCTTCCTCGTGAAGGGAGAGTGTGAATTCGGGTATAGGCGGCAAGCCGCGCTCAGGCGGCGGGAGGATCGACGTGGCGGACGGAGCCGGGCACGACCCGGCCGCCGAAATCGGCCACCAGGGCCTGGACGAAGGGATCGGCGGCCACGGCCTCTTCGGCCGCCTGCTGGCGCGCGGCGCGCTCGGCCTGGGCCACCGCGTGCGCGGTGGCCTCGCCGGTGGCGCCCACGTCCACGTCCAGCCGCACGCTTTGGCCGAAATGCTCGCACAGCACGGTCTGCAGGCGAACCCGGCTCTCGCTCTCGGCCAGCGTCTTGACCGCGACGCGCAGCACGATGGTGTCGCCCTGCAGGCCCGCCCATTCGCTCTGGCGGGCCAGCTCGGCCGCCAGGCCGGTAACCGGCAGGCGCGCCGCGAGTTCGGGCCAGGCGGCCGGCGTCATGTCGGCCAGCGCGGAGCGCGCGCCACGGCGGCGCGGCGCGGCGGCCGGCTCGCGGCGGCGCGCCGCCGGCGCGCTGGAAGACGGCGCGGGCGCGGCGGCCAGGGTTTCGAAATCGTCGTCGGGGTCGGAGAAAAAACCGCTGTCGGGCACATAGCCGCCCTCGGCCTCATCGGGAATTTCCTCGTCGACCCAGGCGGGCGGCCCGTCGTCGCCGTCCGGCGCGGAGGCGACCATCGCCGGCGGCGCCGGCGCGGAAGGCGCAGCCGCGGCCGGCTGGGGCGCGGCCGGCGGTTCGGACGCGGGGGCGGGTGCGGCTGCCCGCGGCGCATCTTCCCATGGCGGGATGTCGGGCGCGGCCGGCTGAGGCGCGGCCGGCTGAGGCGCGGCCGGCTGAGGCGTGGCCGGCGCGGCCGCCTCCGGCCTGGCGGCCATGCGCCCGGGCGCAGCGGAAGCGGCCGGCGGAGCCGGTTCCGAGGCGACAGCAGCGCCGGACGGTTCGGATTCGGCCGGGCGGGGCGCGGCGTCGGAGGGCGGAGAGACGGGTTGAGCAACAGGCGCCTGGGCGGCAACGGCGGGTCGGGCCGGCTGGGCCGCGGCCGCGGCGGTTTCGTCGGCGGTTTGGCGCGCCGGCGCGGCAGGCGCCTCCAGCGCCGTCTGCGGGCCGGCATCGCCGTTGAGCGCCAGCATGCGCAGGCAGGCCATGACGAAGCCCGCGTATTCGTCGGGCGCCAGCGTCAACTCGCCGCGGCTGTGCACCGCAACGGAATAGAAAAGCTGAACGGCGTCGGGATGCAGGGACTGCGCCAGGCGGGCGATGTCCGCGGCCAGCGGGTCTTCGGGCGGCACGGCGCCGCGCACACGCTGCTCGATGGCTACGCGCGACAGCAGCACGGCCAGGTCGGCCAGCGCGCCCGCGTACGACAGGCCGCGAACCGCCAGTTCGTCGGCCACGGCCAGCACGCCCTTGGCGTCGTTGCCCGAGAGCGCGTCCAGCAGGCGCACCAGGTGCCGCTGGTCTATGGTGCCCAGCATGCCGCGCACGGCTTCGTCCGTGAGGTTGCCCGCGCTGTAGGCGATGGCCTGGTCGGTAAGCGACAGGGCGTCGCGCATCGACCCCGCCGCGGCCTGGCCGATGAGGCGCAGCGCCGGCAGCTCGAAGCCGATGCCCTCCTCTCCCAGCACCGCCTGCAGGTGCCCCACGATGGCGTCGGGCGGCATCTGCTTCAGATTGAACTGCAGGCAGCGCGACAGCACCGTCACGGGAATCTTCTGCGGATCGGTGGTGGCCAGGATGAACTTGACGTGCGGCGGCGGCTCCTCCAGCGTCTTGAGCATCGCGTTGAAGGCGTGCCCGGTGAGCATGTGGACTTCGTCGATCATGTAGACCTTGAAGCGCCCCGCGCCCGGCGCGTAGACGGCCTGTTCGAGCAGCTGCGTCATTTCCTCGACGCCGCGGTTGGAGGCCGCGTCCAGTTCGAGATAGTCCACGAAGCGGCCCGCGTCGATCTCGGTGCAGGCCTGGCAGACGCCACAGGGCTTGGACGTGATGCCGGTTTCGCAGTTGAGCGACTTGGCCAGGATGCGCGACAAGGTGGTCTTGCCCACGCCGCGCGTGCCGGTGAACAGCCACGCATGGTGCAGGCGCTGGGTGTCGAGCGCGTGCGTGAGCGCGCGCACCACGTGATCCTGTCCCACGAGGGTATCGAACGATCGCGGCCGCCACTTGCGGGCCAGTACCAGATAAGTCATGGCTGGATTGTAGAGCCTGTTTGACGCGCCGGTTCGAAACGCGGCGCGCGGAGCGGACGGATGCCGCGCCGCGGCCCGATCTCCCCTTGCCGGACCGCCGGGTCTTGGAGCCGGCGCGGCCAATGCAAAAGGGACGGGGCGCTTTTCCTGCTCTGGAATGTAGCGCCCCGTCCCTTGGGGAAGATCTGAGCCGGCGGGTATTGCGCTGGCTTGAATGAAATCCGGATGGCGAGCCTTACTCCGGCACTGACTCTAAACGACTATGGCTGCTTCGTTCCCGACCTGACCAGGTTCACCGCCGAACCATGCGAAGGGGCCCGCCGAATGGAATTCTAGCAGAGCTGCGCTTCGCGCGCTCGCTAGAATTCCATTCGGCGGGCCCCGGGGGGCGAGGTGTGGGCCTCCTCCCCGGCCCTCCTCCCGGGGAGGAGGGGGGCGGCCTTCGCTGCGCTGGGCCGGGCGGGCTCGCGGCGCTTCGCCTCGCGGGGTTTCCCTTTCTTTGGCGCATGCCTTGGCTGCGCCCGGCGGGGGCGGCCTTCGCTGCGCTGGGCCAGGCGGGCTCGATGCGCTTCGCCTCGCGGGGGTTCTCTTTCTTTGACGCATGCCTTGGCTGCGCCCGGCGGGGGCGGCCTTCGCTGCGCTGGGCCAGGCGGGCTCGATGCGCTTCGCCTCGCGGGGGTTCCCTTTCTTTGGCGCATGCCTTGGCTGCGCCCGGCGGGGGCGGCCTTCGCTGCGCTGGGCCGGGCGGGCTCGATGCGCTTCGCCTCGCGGGGGTTCCCTTTCTTTGGCGCATGCCTTGGCTGCGCCCGGCGGGGGCGGCCTTCGCTGCGCTGGGCCGGGCGGGCTCGATGCGCTTCGCCTCGCGGGGGTTCTCTTTCTTTGACGCATGCCTTGGCTGCGCCCGGCGGGGGCGGCCTTCGCTGCGCTGGGCCGGGCGGGCTCGATGCGCTTCGCCTCGCGGGGGTTCTCTTCCTCTTCTCTTTCGGGGCCAGGCTGTCCGCCGCTTTTTACAAATCAATCCAGGCGCGGGCGCGGGGGAAGTAGAGGGCGGCGCGGGCGGGGCGGTGGTCCAGGGCGGTGACTTGGGCGCAGTAGCGCTGGAGCTGTTCGGCGTGGCGTTGGCGCATGCGGTGGGCGAAGGCGGCGGGGGATTCTCCGGGGTGGGGCGCGCCGGTCTTGTAGTCGACGATGAGCCAGCCGTCTTCGGTGCTGAGGGCGAGGTCGATGACGGACACGCGGCCGGCGGCGTCGATGAGGGGCCATTCGCGGCGCGCGCCGGATTGGGACAGCAGCCACCGGCCGCGCTCGTCGGCGAGGGTGGCCTGGAGCGTCTCGAGAACGGCGGCGGCGGCCTCGTCGGCATGGCTGGCGGGGATGCCGGCGCGGGTGAGCTGGCGGCGCATGGCGGGCAGGCGGGCGGCCAGGGCGTCGGCGGTCCAGGCGTGCGCGCCGTCCTGGCCGATGCGGGCCAGCCAGGCGTGGGCCAGGGTGCCGATGGCGGCGTCATGGCCGGCGTCGAGCTGCCAGGCGGGATGTTCGGCGCTTTCCCAGCCGCCGCGCGGCGGCGCGGAGAAGCCGGGGTTGGGCGCGCCGCCGCCGGCCACGGCCAGCTCGGCCAGACCCTGGGCGCTGAGACGCCGCAGCGGCTCTCCCTGCCATTCCGGCCCGCTGGGCGCGATTTCGGCCGGAACTTCCGGCGCGGGCGGAGGCGCGGGAATGTCCAGGCAGGGCCAGAGCCGGCCCAGCAGGCTGGCGGCGGCGGGCGGTTTGGGCTGGCCGCTGTCGGCGTCCAGCGTCACGTGCCCCACCAGGTGCAGGCGCTGGCGCGCGCGCGTGGCCGCCACATACAGCAGGCGGTCCACTTCATAGGACGCCCGGCGCGCCTCGCGCGCGCCCAGGTACTTGGAGATGGGGTCGGCCTCGGCGTCGGCGCGCGCCTTGACCGGGCCCATCAGCACGCGGTCGCCGCTGTGCTCGAACCGCACCAGCGGCGCGCGGTCGGCCTGCGGCGCACGATGCAGGCCGTACAGGATGACCGTCTCGAACTGCAGTCCTTTGGACTTGTGCATGGTCATGATCTCGACCGCGCCCTCCTCGCCCGCCGCGTCGGGCGCGGCGAACAGCCGCGCGATGCCCGCGTCCAGCGCGGCAGGGTCGATGGCGCCGTGCGGAGCCAGGCGTTCGACGAGCTGGAACAGGCTTTCGGCGTCGTTGGCCACGGACGCGCCCGGATAGAGCGCGGGGCCGCCCAGCCGGCGCCACACGGATTCCAGCCAGGCCGCGAAAGGCACCGCGCCCGAATCGTTGCGGCGGTCCAGCAGCACCGCCGCAACCTGGCGCAGGCGCCGGCATTCGTCGGGGCCGAGCAGCGTCTCGGCCAGCGGAGATTCCGCCTCGGCCGGCGCGTCGCCGAACAGCCTGCCCTGGCCCGTGGGGCCGGCATCCGGCGCGAGCGCGGGCCCGGGCATGCGCAACGCGCGCTCGATCAGCACCGGCACGGGCGTGAGGTGGTCGTGGCCGAACAGGCGCTGCAGCGATTCCAGCGTCAGGCCGCAGAACGGGGCGCGCAGCACCGACAGCCAGGCCAGGCGGTCGGCGGAATGCGACAGGGCGCGCACCAGTTGCACCAGGTCGGCCACCACGGGCCGCAGCGCCAGGGGCACCAGGTCCACGGCGCGGCAGCGTATGCCTTCCTGGGCCAGGCGTCGGGTCAGGCTGCCCAGATGGCTGCGCGCCCGCACCAGGATGGCCACCGGATGCTTGCTGCCCTTGTGCTCGGCCAGGGCCTCGCGCACGAGCCGCACGGCGATTTCCTCGGCCTGCTCTTCGGCCGGCGGCGCGCCCTCGCGCGCCCAGGCGGGATGGAACCGCACCGCCTCGCCCGGCAGCGCGCCGTGGAAAGCCGCCGACGGGCTGTAGGAAATGGCGCCCGCTTCCGCGTCGTTTTCCGCGGGCAGCAACTGCTTGAAGGATCGGTTGACCCACTCCACCACCCCTGCCTGCGAACGGAAGTTGTCGGTGAGGTTGAGGAACTCCAGCTCCAGTTCGCCCACGCCGCGCCTGGCCACTTCCAGGAAGAGCCCGACTTCCGCCTTGCGGAAACGGTAGATCGACTGCATGGGATCGCCCACCAGGAACAGGCTGCGGCCGTCGCCCTGCTGCCAGCCGGACGTGAGCGTGCGCAACAGGTCGATCTGCGTCTGGCTCGTGTCCTGGAATTCGTCGATGAGCAGGTGCCGGATGGAGGCGTCGAGCTTGAGCAGCAACTCGCCCGGGTCGTCGGCGCTGCCCAGGGCCGCGCCGGCGCGCTGGGCAATCTCGATGAAATCCACCTCGCCGGTTTCGGCAAAGCGCAGCCGCAGTTGCGCGGCGGCCAGGGTGAGCGTGGTGAGCTGGGCCCGCAGCACCTCCCATTGCGCGTCGCTGAAGCAGGGATCGGGCAGATCGCGCAGCGCCGCCAACCGGCGCACCCACGGCGCGTCCGGATCGGCGGCCTCCAGCCACGCCATGAAGGGCTCCTTGTGCGCGCACTTGGGCGGAAAGCCGAGGTTCTTGTTGACCGTCTTGCGCAGCGCGCCCGAACCCGTCAGCAGCAGATGCGACACGGCGCGCCACTGCTCCAGCGCGCAGGCCTCGGCCGGCGGCGCTCCGGTCCAGTCGAGCAGGGCTTCGAGCCGGCGGTCCCCGCCGGCCTCCAGCAGGCAGGCGGCGGCCAGGCGCGCCGGGCCGCACAGGGCGCCGGCCCAGCCGTGGGGCATGGCATCGCGCAGCGACCGCAGGTCGTGGCCGATGGCGTCGGCCAGCGCCGCTTCCATGGCATCGCGGTCGGAACCGTGCGCGATCAGGGGCAGCCACTGGTCGCGCTGGCCGAGCATGTGCGCGATGGCGTCGCGCGCGGCCTGCACGTCCACGTCCATGTGCGAGAGCAGCGTGCGCACCTCCGCGAACTCGTCGGCCAGCTCCAGCGTGGCGCGGGCGGCCGCGTCGTAGTGCGCGCGGGCGTCGTCGGTGATGTCGGGCATGCCGCCCAGCTCCGAGAGCCAGGGCATGCCGCGCACCAGACCCGCGCAGAACGAGTCGATGGTGCGGATGGACAGGCGCGCCGGATGCTCCAGCAGGTGCCAGCCCAGTTCGTCGTTGCGGGCCAGGGCGGCGCGCGCCAGCTCCCAGCTGCGCCGCTCGTGCCGCGCCTCGGGCGGCGGCTGCGCGCCGGCGCGCAGCTTGCCCAGCACGCGCGCGTGCATTTCCGAGGCCGCCTTGCGGGTAAAGGTAATGGCAACGATTTCCTCGGGCCGGCCGACGGTGGCCAGCAGCGCCAGGATGCGGTCGGTCAGCAGTTCGGTCTTGCCGGAACCGGCGGGCGCCTGGACCAGAAACGAGCGCGCCGGATCGAGCGCGCGGGCGCGCGCGGCGTGGTCCCGGGGCAGGCGTTCGCGATCGGGCATTCAGGCGTCCTCTTCGTCCAGGTTCAGGCGCAGGAAAGGCAGCGCGTCGCAGTATTTCAGGTCGTCGCGGCGGTACGCGACGTTGGCGGCGAAACCCGCCGCATATTCATCGGCCAGCGCCTCGATGGCGGCGCGCCAGCGTCCGCGGATCTCGTCCCACGACAGGCCCTCGAAATACGGGCTTTCGGCGGCCAGGGCCACGCCCGGCACGCCCAGGTCTTCGTCGGCCAGCCCTTGCGCGGCCACCTGCCGCGCGTGGATCTGCGCCAGCACCAGGCCGGCCACCTCGTTGCCGCCGGTTTCGGCCAGCACCGATGCGTAGAACGGCAGTTGCAGATTGACCGGCCGCGCGCGCGACCAGTCGGGCTCGGGCCTGGCGGGCGCGGCGCCGGTCTTGTAGTCGAGGATCACGCTGCGCCCGTCGGCCAGCGCGTCGATGCGGTCCAGCCGCAGCTTGAGCGACAGCGCGCCGCGCCGCCACTGGTGGTTCTTTTCAACCTGCGCTACCTCGAACGGCAGCCGGCGCGCCTCCACGTCGAGCCAGGCCGCCAGCACACGGCGCGCGCGTTCGCATTCCAGTTCGCGCAGCGCCGGCGCATAGCCCTGCAGCTCGGTGTCGGCCGCCTGCGCGACGGCCTGCGCAAGCAGCGCCTCCAGCCTGCCGCCCGCCATGGCATCGTGCAGCGCCTCCTGGCCGGGCAGCATGCCCCACACCAGTTCCAGCGCCTTGTGCAGGAACTGGCCGCGCACATTGACCGAAGCCGCATCGGCGTAGGGCGGCAGCTCGCGCCCGCCCAGCCGGTGGCGCACGAAGGCCCACAAGGGGTTGCGGGCCTGCGTGTCCAGCACGTCCAGCCCGCCCGCGCCGCGATCGTCCGCCGACAGCGGCGGCCCCTGGAAATCGTCCAGCGATTCCTGCGGCAGCGCCGTCGCGGCGGCCCCCGCTGGCGGCGCCCAGGCCACGGGCGCCAGGGACGCGATGAGCGGCGACGGCCGCAGCTCGCGCTCGCCGTCCATGTGCGCATGGCTGACGACGATGCGCGGCGCGGTGCGGCACAGCGCGGCGTACATGCCCTCGGCCCATTCGCGCTCGCGCTCCGGCGTGGCGCGCGGCGCGTTGGCCGCCCGCAGCACCGCCAGCGGCAGCAGGGGATTGGGCTTGGGCGACGCCGGCAGCACGTCGTCGGTGAGGCCGAGTATCCACACGCCGTCCCAGTTCCCGCCCTCGGCCTCCAGGATTCCCAGCACGTCCAGGCGCGCCAGCGGGTCGCGCTGCGGCTGGAACGAGGCCGAACGGGCCACGCTGGCCAGCAGGTTCACGGCGGCGCTGGCGCCCAGCTTGCCCGCCGCCGGCGCCAGCGCCGCGAACGAGGCCAGCGCCTCGCCCAGCGCACCCAGCACCTGGTAGCCCACGCTGTCCAGCGCCGCCTCGCCGGGAAAACCCAGCGCCGACAGCGCGGCCTTCATGCGCAGCATCCAGACGTCGCAGCTCGCCTGCCGGCCGCCCTGGGTCCAGATCTCCATGGCCCGCTCCCAGCCCTGGGCCAGCGCGGGCAGATCGGCCAGCAGCTTGCGCCAGTGCTCCGCGCTCACGCGCAGCTGGCCCTGCCGCCGCCAGCGGGCGTCGATCGCGGCCAGCCGTGCGCGACCGCTGACGTCCCCGGCGCAATGGCCGGCCAGCAGGGCCGCGCCCAGCACCTCGGCCGCGCAGCCCCTGCCCGGCGCGCACTCGGCCAGCGCACGCAGCCAGGCCAGCGCCGCGCGCGTCAAGGGCCACTCGTCCAGCGGACGCCCCACCGCCACGTTGAACGGCAGCGCGGGGCCCTCGGGCCCGTCGCCCAGCGCCTGGCTCAGCACGCGGCGCGCGAACGGCGATTCCGATTCCAGCTGGGGCGAGACGATGGCATAGCGGCCCGAAGGATGGGCGCGCAACTGCTGAGCGGCCCAGGCCGCGGCCGCCCGCCATTGCGCCCCGGCGTCGGCCGCTTCGTAACGGCCAGGCAGCGTGGGCGCGCGCAGCGCGTCGCGCCACTGCGCAATGGCGGCGCCGCCCGCCTCGAATGCGCGCAGCAGGCGCGCGAAGCGCGGCGATATTTCGGTGAAGCCCGCCAGCACCAGATGGCCGGGCGTGGCCAGCCGGCCCGCTTCCAGCGCGCGCAGCACGCGCGCATAGCCCTGGTTGGCGTCTTCGGCGTCCAGCTCGGCAAGCCGCGTGCGGTAGCGCTCGCGCCAGCGCGCAAAACCCAGGTACTCGTCCGTCCGGGCGCCCGCGGGCACCTCCAGCGCCCATTCGTCCATGAGCTGGTCCGCGTCCATGGCGAGCTTCGCCGCCTGGCCGGCATCCAGCAGCACGCGGCCCGCTTCTTCCTCGCGGATCGCGTCGGTCCAGACCATCTGCGTGGCGAAGCTGTCCAGCCGGTAGGCGGGCACGTCGCCATCCGCCTCGAAAGCCAGTTCGTTGGCGGCATCGGCCAGCCATGCCGACAGCGGCGCGATGCGGGGCAGCTCGCTCACCTGCCGCTCCTGGCGCAGCAGCGCGGCCAGGTCCTGGATCAGCCGGCGCGAGAGCCGGTTGTTCACCGTGAGCACGAGCGTGGACGCGGCCGGCAGCGCGCCGATCTCGGCCAGCGTAAGCGTGGGATGGGAAAGCGGAGCGTCCTGCATGGGGCACGGAGGCGGCGGCGCGGACCGCCCATGACTCGAATGGATGAACAACGGCGTAGGATACCGCGACGCCCGGGCTGGCGGCATGCCGCGCCACGGCGCCGTCCAGCATGTAGGCGCCCGGCCGCACCACCTTGGCCAGGCAGGGCGCGATGCGCTCGACCCTGGCCAACTGCTGCGCCGCCTCGTCCTGCATGCTCCACCTCTGGGGCAACGCCGCCACCGGCCGCTCCTCGCTTTCGGACGCCGTGCGCGGCCGCCGCGCGCGCCGGGCGGAGATTTCCGGCCAAAATCGTCGAACTGCCGCCGACGATCGTCATTCACCCGCGCGCACGCGTTACACGGTTACAGACCGCGGCTGTTTGCGCACGTGGATTTCAACGGCCGCTAGAAGCCGCAGAGCGCGGCGAGGTTTTCCCAGTGGATGCGCATGGCCGGGGTGGTGTAGCCCCAGAAAGCCAGGGCCAGCACGGCCGCCAGCGCCGCCCCGCCAGCCACGCGCCAGCGGCGCGACACGCGAGGCGGCCTGCGTCCGTCCATGGCCGCGCTCAGGCCGCCGCGGGCTGCGCCACCGGCTGCTCGCGCACCGGCAGGCACAGCGCGGCGGCGAACACCGCCAGCGCCACGCCGATCCACCAGACCAGGTCGTAGCTGCCGGTGCGCGCATACACGTTGCCGCCCAGCCAGACGCCGACGAAACTGCCGATCTGGTGCCCCAGGAACACGATGCCCGACAGCGTGGCCGCGTAACGCAGCCCGTAGATCTGGCCGATGAGCCCCTGCGTGAGCGGCACCGTGCCCAGCCAGAACAGGCCCATCCAGGCCGCGAACACATACAGCACCCAGGGCGACAGCGGCAGCGCCAGCAACAGCAGAATGGCAAACGCGCGCATGCCGTACACCACGGCCAGCAGGCGCTTCTTGCTGTACTTGCCGCCCAGCTTTCCCGCGTAGAACGAGCCCAGCACGTTGAAGAGGCCGATCAGCGCGATGGCGGTCGCGCCATTGGCGGCCGTCAACCCGCCGTCCGTGACATAGGCCGGCAGGTGCAGGGTGATGAAAGCGGTATGGAAGCCGCAGACGAAGTAGCTCCAGAACAGGAAATGGAACGAGGGATGGCGCACCGCCTGCCGGATCGCCGAGGCCAGCGACTGGTGGGGCCCGGCATGCGCGGCAGGACGGCCCCGCAGAAAACACGCCAGCGGCGCGGACACGGCCACCAGCAGCGACAGCGCCCACAGCGCGCCCGGCCAGTCCAGGCCGTTGATGAGCGCCTGTCCCGTGGGCACGATGGCGAACTGCCCCAGCGAGCCGCCCGCGCTGGCGATGCCCATGGCCGTGCTGCGGTAAGCGGGCGGCACCGAGCGCGCCACCACCGGCAGGATGACCGGGAAAGTGGTGCCGGCCTGCCCCAGGCCCACCAGCACGCCGGCGCTCAGGTACAGCATGGTTTCGTCGGCGGCGTAGCGCGTACCTATCATGCCCAGCATGTACAGCGCCGCGCCCAGCGCGATCGTGCGCCCCGATCCGTAGCGGTCGGCCAGCATGCCCATGAAGATACAGGCCACGCCCCACACCAGGTTCTGCAGCGCGAACGCCATCGAAAACACGTCGCGCCCCCAGCCGTGGGCCAGGCCCATGGGCTGCATGAACAGGCCGAACGTGGCGCGCACGCCCATGGCAAGCAGCACCACGAGGGTGCCCAGCGCGATGACGCGTACGGAAATCCGATCGGAGGAAGAAGGCATGAAGGCTGGTCTCTGGTTCTTGTGTTCTGGCCGCCAGGCGCCGCCGCGGCATTCCCGGGGGAGGAATCCAGCCATCATATAGAACAAAGACAAGGCCGCGCCAGACCGCCCGCGGCGGCGGCGCCTCCCGGATCCGCCGCCGATGCTAGAATCATGTTCTTCGCCGGACGCGCCTTTCTGGAACGTCCGGGCCGCGGGGCCGGTTGGCAAAGCCGGTTTCGCAAGACCGCCCGCCTCGCCGTAGTTAAATGGATATAACCGGCCCCTCCTAAGGGTCAATTGGTGGTTCGATTCCACCCGGCGAGGCCAGCCTTTCCATCTTTTCCCCAACACAGATACCCGATCCGCGTCCGATACGCTGGCGTTTGGGCGCCCGCCTGCGCGCCTTTCAGCCGGGCACGGCCAGGGCCGGCCCGGCCTGGCCCCGCGCGAATGCATGGCGCACGGCCTGCAACCAGGCTTGCTGCAGCCGGTCGCCGGCGTCGGCCTGGCGCGTCACCGCGCCCAACTGGAAGACCGGGCCGCCGCGGGGCAGCTGCCGCACTTCCACCGGGTACTGCGCAACCAGCCCGGTATCGATCAATTGCAGCACCGAGAATCCCAGGCCGGCGCTCACCATCGCCACGATGGCCGGGGCGCTGCCCAGCTCCACCAGACTGCGCTTGCCCGGCGCCATCCGATGCACGTAGCGGGTGGCCAGGCCGCCGGTGGTGGTGCCGCGGTCATAGCGCACCCAGTCCATGGCCCGGATGCGCAGCTTCAGTTCGGCGGCGCTCAGGGCGGCCGTCGGCGCGCGGCGCCGGACATCTTGCGCGCGGGGCGGACCGATGAAGACCAGCGCTCGCGAGGCCAGCGCCTCCCAATGCAGGCCGGCCTGCACGCCGCGCTGCGGCCGCGCCACGATGGCCGCATCCAGCCGCCCGGCCTTCACGTCTTCGGTCAGCGCCATGCTGGCGCCGCGCTGCGGGGCGATGCTCAGCCGCGGGTAGTGCTCGCGCAGGTAGAGCATGGCCCCGGGGAGCAGCATCGGCTGCAGCGCCTCGATCACGCCCACCCGCAGATGCCCCTCCACCACGACGCTGGCGCGCCGCCGCAGGCTTTGCAGCGCCTCCAGCGCCGGCCGCATGGTCTGCACCAGCTCGACGGCCGCGGGCCGCGCGCGCACGTGCTGGCCCGAGCGGTCGAACAGCGGCTTGCCCACGTACTGTTCGAGCTGCTTCATCTGCATGCTTACCGCACTGGGCGTCATGTGCATGACGTGGGCCGCCGCGGCGAAACTGCCTTCGGCGACCACGGCGGCCAGGGTCTGGAATGCTTCGACTTTCATCAAGAAAATTGATCTCTATCAGCAAATTAAGTCACTTTTTATGCTAGGGCGCAAGTCCTAGACTGCGGGGCACCGAAGAAAAACCGTTCGCAATTCCGGAAACCCCGCACCATGACGCAAGCCTCGAACGCAGGATGGCGCAGCCAGCAGGCCGCGCAAGACCACAGATGGATCCAGCGGCTGGATCCGCAAGCCGTGGAGGGCCTGGACCAGGCCCTGGAACACGCCAGGGCGGCAGGCAAGCCGCTGCTGGAAATGACCCCCGACGATTTTCCCCTGCCCCCCGCTTGCCGCGATGCGCTGCGGCGCGCGGTGGCGGCCACGCAGTCCGGGTGGGGCCTGTGCCTGCTCAAGGGCTTCCCGGTGCACCGCTGGAGCGAGGCGGACTGCCGCCTGGCCTACTGGGGCATGGGCCTTCACATGGGCGTGGCCCGCACGCAAAACCGCGCGAGCGAAATCATCAACGACGTGCGCGACGCCGGCGGCGGCTACAAGGTCACTAACGGGCGCGGCTACAACACGAACGCCCAGCTCGATTTCCACTGCGACTCCTGCGACGTGGTGGCGCTGCTGTGCCGCCGCACCGCCAAGGAAGGCGGCGCAAGCAAGGTGATCAGCTCGCCCGCGCTGGTGGCGGAATTCGCCCGCCGCCGGCCGGACCTGCTGCCGGTGCTGCGCCAGCCGTTCTATTACAGCTACCAGGGCGCGCAGGATCCGTCCCAGCCTCCCTACTACCGCATTCCCCTGCTGAACGACGAGCGCTCCCCGTTCGCCTTTCGCATCAACCGCAAGAACGTGACGGCGGCGCAGCGGGATTTCAGCGAAGTGCCGCGCCTGAGCCCCGCCCAGATCGAGGCGCTGGACCTGATCGACGAACTGCTCGCCGACCCCGGGCTCTGCTATTCGATGTGGCTCGAAAAGGGCGACATGCAGCTGCTCAACAACTACACCACCGTGCATTCGCGCACCGGTTTCGTGGACCACGACCACCCCGACGAAAAGCGCCACCTGCTGCGCCTGTGGCTGGCGGTGCCGGATTCGCAGGAGCTGCCGGCGGACTGGGAGCCGTACTACGGCGACCGCCGCGCCGGCTCGGTGCGCGGCGGCCTGCGGGGCAGCCAGCGGCCCGCCGGGTTCGACGCGTTCGAGGCGCGCCAGGCGCGCTTCATGGGCATGCGCTTGCGACCTTTCGTGGCCCCGGCGGGCGAACTCGCCGCCTGAATGCCGCGGCGCGCCCGCGCCACACCAATACAAACACAACCAACGGTCCATGCACTGCCCGGCCGGCGCGCCGGCCCGGCCATCGGAACCCGCCTGAGGAGACAAATCATGAACCGCCGCGAATTCCTGGCCGCCACGCTGCCGGCCGCACTGGCCGTTGCCGCCGGCCCGTTCCCGGCCCGTCCGGCCGGGCTTTCCTCCACGCTGCGCATCCAGGTCGGGGCCCCGCCGGGCGGCGGCACCGACCTGGTGGCCCGCGCGCTGGCGCAGGGCATGGCCGCCGAACTCAAGCGCAATCTCGTGGTCGAGAACAAGCCGGGCGCGGGGGGCAATATCGCCGCCGGCAGCGTGTCCCAGGCCGTCGGCGATCCGAACACGCTGCTGGTGGCCTACACCAGTTTCGCCATCAATCCCAGCATCCAGACCGACCTGCCCTACGATCCCCTCGCCAGCTTCACGCCGCTCAGCCTGACGGCCACCTCGCCGCTCATGCTGGTCTGTCGTCCCGACCTGCCGGTAAAGAACACCGCGGAGCTGATGGCCTACGTGCGCCAGCGCCCGAAGCAATTCAGCATCGGCGGGGCCGGGCTGGGCAGCGCCAGCCAGATGGCCGGAGAAATGCTCAAGGCCCGGGCCAGACTGGACGTGGTGAGCGTCCCCTACAAGGGCGCGGCGCCCGCCGTACAGGATCTGCTGGGCGGCCAGATCCAGTTATTGATGTCGGACATGGCCACCGTCCAGCCCCTGCTGCGCGGCGGCCGGCTCAAGGCGCTGGGCGTGAGCACGCCGGAACCGCTGGCGGCCTATCCCGGCGTCGAACCCATTGCCCGCGTGCTGCCGGGCTTCGACTACCGCACCTGGTTCGGACTGTTCGCGCCCAGGGACGTGGCGGCGGCGCAAGCCGACCGCTTGTCCGAAGCGGCCCAGGCCTGCACCCGGATGCCCGAGATCGCGCAGCGCCTGGAGCATCACGGACTGGACGCCGTGGGCAGCGGCCGCGCCGAATTCGAGGTTTTCATCCGGGCGGAAATCAAGCGCTGGCGGGTCGTGGCCGAGGCCACGGGGATGCGGCTGGGCTGAACGCCCCCGGCGCCTGAAATCATGTTCCGAGGGCTGGCGGGCGGGCCTCCGCCGGCCCCATTTTTTTCTGTTTCACTCCGCTGCTTTTTCAGCCAGATGAGGGTTATTCCGGGCTACGCTCATGCGCCGCCGGCAGGTAGTTTTCGCCTTCATGCCTTGTGACCAAATGCATCAACAACGGGCCTGCGCGACCGTTTTTTCCCCTTTCGGCCCAAATCTCTTGCGCAGCACTTGAAATTGCTGTTTAAATTCGACGCGTAAACCTCTAATTCATCGGTACTTTTTGGGTCCGGAGAAATTCAGGTTTATGCAATATTTTCTCACTGTCTGATAAGCCGGTTTACACCATGGCATTTTCCTGGACCCGTGCAATTGCGAAAGCCCTGGCGCCGCTGGCGCTGGCAGTCTGCGCGCTCCACCCTGACGCCGCGATGGCGGCCAAGAATACCGACCCTTGCAAGACCAACGCCAAGTCGGCGGCCTGCAAGGCGCAGCAATCCAAGAAGTCCCCCTCGGCCAAGAAGCCGGCATCCTCCAAGAGCGCTTCGGCCAAGACCTCCTCGGCCAGGAAGGCGCAGCCCGCCGCCTCCAAGAAGGCGCCCAAGGGCGGCAAGCAGGCGGTGGCGCGCTCCGGCAGCGCCAGGAAGCCGGCCGCCGGCAAGAGCGGCAAAGGCGGCAAGGGTGCGGCCGGCAGGCGCGCGGCGGCGGCCGCCGCCAGCGCCGCCATGCCGCCGCCCGCGGTGTCCGTGCGCGCCGAAGCCGCCGCGCTGCGCTCCAGCACCGCCTACGTGCAAGACCTCGAAAGCTCCAGCGTGCTGTTCGCCAAGAACGAGAACGTGGTGCGCCCGATCGCCTCGATCTCCAAGCTCATGACCGCGCTGGTGGTGGTGGACGCCAACCTGCCCATGGACGAGATGCTGGAAATCACCGACGACGACGTGGACTCGCTCAAGCACACCACGTCGCGCCTGCGCGTGGGCACCCGCCTGAGCCGCGGCGACATGCTGCACCTGGCGCTGATGTCCTCGGAGAACCGCGCCGCGCATGCGCTGGGCCGCAACTATCCCGGCGGCCTGCCGGCCTTCGTGGCCGCCATGAACGCCAAAGCGCGCGCGCTGGGCATGACGAACACGCATTTCATCGAGCCCACCGGCCTGTCGAGCGAAAACGTGTCCTCGCCGCGCGACCTGGCCCGCCTGCTGCGCGCCGCCTCGCAGCGCCCCCTCATCCACCGCTATTCCACCGATTCCGAGTACGAGGTGGAAATCAACAAGCGCACCCAGACCTTCCGCAACACCAACCTGCTGGTGCGCAAGCCGGACTGGGACATCAAGATCTCCAAGACGGGATTCATCAACGAGGCGGGCGAATGCCTGGTCATGCTGGCCCGCATCAACGGGCGCGACCTGGCCATCGTGCTGCTCGATTCCCAGGGCAAGCTCTCGCGCATCGGCGACGCCGTGCGCATCCGCCGCATCGTGCAAAACGAGGTGGCGCTGGCTTCGCTGCAATCCGGCGGCTGACCCGGCGTCCCGCCGACTGTCCCGGGGCCCGGCCAGTCCGGGCCTCTTTTTTTGCGCGCAAGCCCGCAGAGGGCCGTGTCAGGCCGCCCTGGCGGGGCGCGGAGCGGCTTCCTCGCACAGCGCGGGCGGCAGGCCGCGCAGCACGGCGCCCGCATCGAGCGAGCGGATGGGCACCGAGGCGTCGCGCGGAATGCGGCCCTCCGCCAGCAACACTTCGTAGCGCAGGCAGCAGACGCGCAGGAAAGAAGTGAAATTGGCCGCCTCGCCGCGATACGCCACCAATTCGTCGTACAGCCGCTCGATGAGCTGGGACACGCGCATGCCGTCGCGCGCGGCGATTTCTTCCAGCACCTGCCAGAACAGCTTTTCCAGCCGCACGCTGGTGGCCGCGCCATGCAGCCGCAGCGAACGCGTCTGCGGCGAGTACGACTGCGCACTGGCGCGGATGAAGATTTCACACATGCAAGCTCCCTGTTTTTTTCTGGTGCGGTGCGGCGTCCGGGGCCATCTGCAACCGTGCGTTTCCGCCCGACCGCGCGGCGCGCCGGGTTGATATAAATCATTGTCTCGATGCAGTGCGGGTTCGAGGATAGTGAAACTGATCCGACTTCGGAGGTAAAGATGCAGAAAACCATGAAGGCCGCAGTTGCACGTGAATTCGGCAAGCCGCTGGCCATTGAAGAAACCGAAGTGCCCCGCCCTGGCGCGGGCGAGATCCTGGTGAAGATCGAGGCTTGCGGCGTCTGCCACACCGACCTGCATGCCGTCGAGGGCGATTGGCCGGTCAAGCCCAATCCGCCTTTCATTCCGGGCCATGAAGGTGTGGGCCACGTGGCGGCGCTGGGCGCCGGCGTGACGCACGTCAAGGAGGGCGACCGCGTCGGCATCCCCTGGCTGTACTCGGCCTGCGGGCATTGCGAGCATTGCCTGGGCGGCTGGGAAACCCTGTGCGAGCAGCAGAAGAACACCGGCTATTCCGTGAACGGCGGCTTCGCGCAGTACGCGCTGGCCAACGCCGACTACGTGGGCCTGCTGCCCCGCAGCGTGGGCTTCGTCGAGGTGGCGCCCGTGCTGTGCGCCGGCGTCACGGTGTACAAGGGGCTCAAGGTCACCGACACGCGGCCGGGCAACTGGGTGGTGATTTCGGGCGTGGGCGGCCTGGGACACATGGCGGTGCAATATGCCCGCGCCATGGGCCTGAACGTGGCGGCCGTCGACGTGGACGACGCCAAGCTCGACCTGGCGCGCAGGCTGGGTGCCGAAGTCACCGTCAACGCCAGGACCACCGATCCGGCGGCCTATCTCAAGAAGGAGATCGGCGGCGCGCACGGCGCCCTGGTCACGGCCGTGTCGCCCAAGGCCTTCGAGCAGGCGCTGGGCATGGTGCGGCGCGGCGGCACGATTTCGCTCAACGGGCTGCCGCCGGGCGACTTTCCCCTGTCGATCTTCGACATGGTGCTCAACGGCATCACCGTGCGCGGCTCCATCGTCGGGACGCGGCTGGACCTGCAGGAGTCGCTGCAGTTCGCCGAGGAGGGCAAGGTGCGCGCCACCGTGTCCACCGACACGCTGGAAAACATCAACAACGTGTTCGACCGCATGCGCAAGGGCCAGATCGAGGGACGGGTGGTGCTCGACATGCAGTGACGGCAGGCAATGGCCGCCCGCCCCCCGCGCGGCCTGCTCCCGGCGACGGGCGGCCCGCCGTCAGATCTCGATGCGCGCGCCCAGCAGTTTCATGAACTGGGACAGCCAGGCGGGATGCGCGGGCCAGGCCGGGGCCGTGACGAGGTGTCCGTCGGTGTGGGCCTGGTCGACCGCGATGTCGGCGTAGGTGCCGCCGGCGAGCCGGACTTCCGGAGCGCACGCCGGATAGGCCGAGCACGTGCGGCCCTTGAGTACGCCCGCCGCCGCCAGGATCTGCGCGCCGTGGCAGACCGCCGCGATGGGCTTGGCCGCCTTGTCGAAGGCGCGCACGATGTCCAGCACCTTCTCGTTCAGGCGCAGGTACTCGGGCGCGCGGCCGCCCGGTATGACCAGGCCGTCGTACGCGGCGGGATCGACGCCGTCGAAATCGTGATTGAGGGTGAAGTTGTGGCCGCGCTTCTCGGTGTAGGTTTGCGCACCCTCGAAGTCGTGGATGGCCGTGGCCACGGTATCGCCGGACTTCTTGCCCGGGCACACCGCATGCACGGTGTAGCCCACGGCCAGCAGCGCCTGGAACGGCACCATGGTTTCATAGTCTTCGGCGTAATCGCCGACCAGCATCAGCAGTGTCTTGCTCATAATCGTCTCCGTCTGTTCTGCGCCGCCGCGCGGGCAGCGCCGGTCCGGACTTCCACGGGCCCGGGTCATGGCAGGGACGATTGTGCGCGCAAGCCGCCCGCCGCGGGTGGTATGGGAATACCGCGCGACGGGCGATCGGCGGCCGGCGGCGGGCGCGCCGGCGCTGCCGCTATTCCAGCGCGACGGAAACCGGCTTGGCGCCCAGCAGGTCGACCAGCACCCTGGGGTCTATGCCCACCAGATAGCCGCGCCGCCCCCCGTTGATGTAGACCACCGGGTATTCCAGCGCCCCGGCCTCCACGTACACCGGCATGCGCTTGCGCGTGCCGAAGGGCGAGGTGCCGCCCACCTGGTAGCCGGAGTGGCGCTGCGCAACCTCGGGATGGCAGGGCTGCACTTTCTTCAGGCCGGCCTGGCGCGCCAGGTTCTTGGTGGAGACTTCGCGGTCGCCGTGCATGACGACCACCAGCGGCCGCGCGTCCTCGTCTTCCATGATGAGCGTCTTGACCACCGCGTGCGGGTCCAGCCCGAGCTGGCGGGCGGCCTCGCCCGCGCCGCCGTGGTCAACGTAGTCGTACGTGTGCTCGGAGTAGGCCACCTTGTTCCGCTTGAGGAACTGCGTGGCGGGCGTTTCGGAAACGTGGCGGGATTTGCTCATGGTGCGTGGTGACGGGCGGTCGGCCTGTGGCGTGTCGCCCTAGCCTCTCGGGTGGTGCGCGGCGTGCAGGGCCTTGAGGCGCTCGCGCGCGACGTGGGTGTAGATCTGGGTGGTGGAAATGTCGGCGTGGCCCAGCAGCATCTGCACCACGCGCAGGTCGGCGCCGTGGTTGAGCAGGTGCGTGGCGAAGGCGTGGCGCAGCACGTGGGGCGAGAGCGGCGCGTGTATGCCGGCCTTGATCGCATACTTGCGCACCAGCTGCCAGAAAGCCTGGCGCGACATGGCCTGGGCGCGGCCGGTGATGAACAGCGCGTCGCATACGCGGCCGCCGGACAGCTCCGGCCTGGCCGACTCCAGGTAGCGCGAGATCCAGTGCGCGGCTTCGGCGCCCAGCGGCACCAGGCGGTCCTTGCCTCCCTTGCCGAGCACCACGCGCAGCACGCCTTCGTTCAGGCTCGCGTCCAGCGCGCGCAGGCCGACCAGCTCCGACACCCGCAGGCCGGTGGCGTACAGGGTTTCGAGCATGGCGCGGTCGCGCAGGCCCCGGGCCTGCGACACGTCGGGCGCGTTCAGCAGCTCATCCACCTGCGCTTCCGACAGCGTCTTGGGCGTGCGCGGCGGCTGCCTGGCGGCCGCCAGCGTCAGGCAGGGATCGCGCTCGGCGCGATGCTCGCGCAACGCCCAGGCGTAGTAGCGGCGCAGCGCGGCCAGGCGGCGGTTGGCGGTGGCGGGCCGGGTTTCCTCGTGGCGGCATGCGAACCAGGCCTCGATGTCGGCCTTGTCGGCCTGGCTGATGGAGCGGGCCCGCCCCGGGGCGGACAGGGGGGCCAGCCCGAGCCGCGCCATTTCGCGCGCGCGGGCCTGCGGGTCTTCGAGCCACCGCGCAAAGCCGGTGAGATCGCGCCGGTAGGCCGCCAGCGTATTGGCCGACAGGCCGTCCTCCAGCCAGACGGCGTCGAGGAAAGCGTCTATGTCGGCCTGCGAGGCCAGCGGCGAGGAAGAAGACGGAGACATGGAACGGAGAAAACGGGGGCGTGCGTTGCGCCATCGCGGCCCCGGCAAGTCTACACCGCCACCTGCCCGTCCACGCCGGCGGCCACGGATTCGAGCCAGCTCTCGAAGGCCTGCAGGGCTTCGGAACGCTCGCTGCGCTGCGGATAGCCGAAGTAATAGCCCTGGCTCACCGCGAGCGACTGGCGCACGGGCATTGCGAGCGTCCCCTGGTCCAGCGCGGGCTGGGCCAGAAAGCGCGGCATGAGCCCCACGCCCAGGCCGGCCTGGACCGCCGCCATCACCATGGTGAACAATTCGTAGCGCGGGCCGCCCGCCGCCTGCGGACCGTACAGATAGCCGTTGGCCGCGTACCACTGGCGCCAGGCGTCGGGCCGCGAACTGAGGTGCAGGTGGGTCATGCCGCCCAGCACGGCGCCGCCCTCGTCGCGCGCGCGCTCGGCCAGCGCCGGGGCGCACACGGGCACCAGCTCGCGCTCGGGAAAGAGCAGCACGCCCTGGGTGCCCGGCCACAGGCCGTCGCCATGGTAGAGGGCGCCGTCGAAAGGCTGGTCCTTGAACTGGAACGGCAGCGTGCGCACCGACAGGCTCACGGTGATGTCGGGCTGGCGGCGCTGGAAATCGGCCAGCCGCGGAATGAGCCAGGTGGTGGCCAGGGTGGGCACCACCGCAATGTGGATGCTGCGGCCCATGCCCGTGCGGCTGACCAGGCCGAAGGTGTCTTTCTCGATCTGGTCGAGATGGTGGCGGATGCGCCCGGCGTACTCGGCGCCGTGCTCGGTCAGCACGATGCGGCGGCGCACGCGCGTGAAGAGCTGCACGCCCAGGCGTTCTTCCAGGCTGGCCACCTGCCGGTAGACCGCGCTGTGTGTCAGGGCGAGTTCTTCGGCCGCGCGCGAGAAGCTGCCCAGGCGGGCCGAGGCTTCGAATGCCTGCAGGGCGGTCAGGTTGGGGATGCCGTTTCTCATGGGACGGGACAAACCGGAGCGGATCGGACGCGAGGCCGGGCCGGGGGTTGACACGCCCTAGTGCCCGGGACTCAACAGATTGTGCAATTTTATCAATTGCCTTGTGCGACGGAGGCACATATGCTCGTGGATTCCATCCCGGTTCTTCTCGAATACCCCCCATGTCCCAGCAAAAATCCCGTTTAGGCGGTCATATCCTGGTCGACCAGCTCGTGGCCCAGGGCGTCAAACATGTGTTCTGCGTGCCCGGCGAAAGCTATCTGGCGGTGCTGGACGGTCTGCATGACGCGAACATCGAGGTCACGGTGTGCCGCCAGGAAGGCGGCGCGGCCATGATGGCCGACGCGCACGGCAAGCTCACCGGCGAACCCGGCATCTGCATGGTGACGCGCGGCCCCGGCGCCTCCAACGCCCTGGCCGGCGTGCACATCGCCAAGCAGGATTCCACGCCGCTCATTCTCTTCGTGGGCCAGATCGAGCGCGGCATGCGCGAGCGCGAAGCCTTCCAGGAAATGGACTACCGCGCCGTGTTCGGCACCCAGGCCAAGTGGGTTACCGAGATCGACCAGGTCGAACGCATTCCCGAGCTGATCTCGCGCGCCTTCCACGTCGCCACCTCGGGCCGCCCCGGTCCGGTCGTGATCGCCCTGCCGGAAGACATGCTGGTGGAGTCGGCCGAGGTGGCCGACGCACCGCGCTACGAGGTCATCGAGAGCGCGCCCGCGGCCGGCCAGATGGCCGAGCTGCAAAAGCTGCTGGCCGAGGCCCGCAACCCCGTCGCCATCCTGGGCGGCTCGCGCTGGAACGCGCAGGCCGTGGCGCAATTCGCCGATTTCGCGCAGCGCCACGCCCTGCCCACGGCGGTGTCGTTCCGCCGCCAGATGCTGTTTCCGGCCGATCACCCCTGCTACATCGGCGACGTGGGCCTGGGCATCAACCCGGCGCTGGCCAAGCGCGTGGCCGACGCCGACCTGATCCTGCTGGTGGGCGGGCGCATGTCCGAGAACCCCAGCCAGTCGTATACCCTGCTGGACATCCCCGTGCCGCGCCAGAAGCTGGTGCACGTGCATCCCGACAGCGCCGAGCTGGGCCGCGTGTACCGTCCCACCCTGGCCGTCAACACCTCGCCGGCGGCGTTCGCGCAGGCGCTGTCCGACCTGAAAGCGCCCGCCCGGCCGGCCTGGGCGGACGACACGCGCGCCATGCGCGAGTCGTATCTCAAGTGGAGCGACCCGGCCTCCATCACGACGCCGGGCAGGCTGCAGATGGGCCAGGTCATGGCCTATCTCGAATCCCACCTGCCGGCCGACGCCATCATGACCAACGGCGCGGGCAACTACGCCACCTGGCTGCACCGCTTCCATCGCCACACCCGCTACGGCACCCAGCTCGCGCCCACCTCGGGCTCCATGGGCTACGGACTGCCCGCCGCGGTGGGCGCCAAGCGCGTCTGGCCCGACAAGACCGTGGTGTGCTTCGCGGGCGACGGCTGCTTCCTCATGCATGGCCAGGAATTCGCCACCGCCGTGCAGTACGACCTGCCCATCATCGTGGTGCTGGTGGACAACGGCATGTACGGCACCATCCGCATGCACCAGGAGCGGCACTATCCCGGCCGCATCTCGGCCACCGCCCTGAAGAACCCGGACTTCGCCGATTACGCGCGCGCCTTCGGCGGCCACGGCGAGCGCGTGGAAACCACCGAGGAATTCGGCCCGGCCTTCGAGCGCGCGCTGGCCAGCGGCAAGCCCGCCATCCTGCACTGCCTCATCGATCCCGAAACCATTTCGCCGTCGACCACGCTGCAGAAGATCCGCGAGGCGGCCCTCAAGGCGCGGCAATGACGCGGCCGGCAGCCCGGCGCGCCCGCGGGCGCGCCGGCTTGCCGCGCCAAATATTTTAGATTTAAACTATTCAGCATTCCATACCGGACAAGATAGCGGAGACCAGCATGTCCTCGAACCCCTCCTTCCATTGGCAAGACCCCCTGCTGCTGGACCAGCAGCTCACCGAAGAAGAGCGCATGGTGCGCGACGCCGCGCATGCCTACGCCCAGGACAAGCTGGCCCCGCGCGTGCTCAACGCCTTCCGCAACGAGCAGACCGACCCGGCCATCTTCGCCGAAATGGGCGAGCTGGGCCTGCTGGGCGCCACCATTCCCACCGAGTACGGCGGCGCGGGCCTGAACTACGTCTGCTACGGCCTCATCGCGCGCGAAGTCGAGCGCGTGGACTCCGGCTACCGTTCCATGATGAGCGTGCAATCGTCGCTGGTCATGGTGCCCATCAACGAATTCGGCAGCGAAGCCCAGAAGCAGAAGTACCTGCCCAAGCTGGCGCGCGGCGAATGGATCGGCTGCTTCGGCCTCACTGAACCCAACCACGGCTCCGATCCCGGCGGCATGGAAACCCGCGCCGTCAAGACGGCCGACGGCTACACGCTCACCGGCAACAAGATGTGGATCACCAATTCGCCCATCGCCGACGTGTTCGTGGTGTGGGCCAAGTGCGTGGGCGGCGAATACGACGGCAAGATCCGCGGCTTCATCCTGGAAAAGGGCATGAAGGGCCTGTCCGCCCCGGCCATCCACGGCAAGGTGGGCCTGCGCGCTTCCATCACCGGCGAAATCGTGATGGACGAAGTGGAAGTCTCCGAAGCCCAGATGATGCCCGGCGTAACCGGCCTGAAGGGCCCGTTCACGTGCCTGAACTCCGCCCGCTACGGCATCGCCTGGGGCGCGCTGGGCGCGGCCGAGGCCTGCTGGCACACCGCCCGCCAATACACGCTGGACCGCAAGCAGTTCGGCCGCCCGCTGGCCGCCAACCAGCTCATCCAGAAGAAACTGGCCGACATGCAGACCGAGATCACCCTGGGCCTGCAAGGCTGCCTGCGCCTGGGCCGCATGAAAGACGAAGGCACGGCCGCGGTGGAAATCACTTCCATCATGAAGCGCAATTCCTGCGGCAAGGCGCTGGACATCGCCCGCCTGGCCCGCGACATGCTGGGCGGCAACGGCATCTCCGACGAGTTCGGCGTGGCCCGCCACCTGGTGAACCTCGAAGTGGTCAACACCTACGAAGGCACACACGACGTGCACGCCCTCATCCTGGGCCGCGCCCAGACCGGCATCCAGGCGTTCTACTGATCGTCCGCCGTCCCCGCCGACAAAGCGCCGCGCAAGCGGCGCTTTGTTTTTTCGGCCTCCATTGCCGTTAGCCCCGATGGCGCGGCGCGTGCGCAGGCCGTACCCTTGCGGCATCGTCCCGGCACTGGCCCGGACCGCCTCGCGCGGTCCGCCGCGTGCCCGACCCCGGATTTCCCCCCACCAGGAGTCGCGCATGTTCCGCAGCCTTTCTTCCCTCCGCCTGACGGCGGCCCTCACGCTGGCGCTGGCCGGCAACGGGGCCTGGGCCGCCACCACGCTCACCATGACCACCGAGTATCCGGCCTCGTCCATGCCCGGCCAGGGCGTGTCCACTTTCGCGGAACTGGTGCGCGCCAAGACCGCGGGCCAGGTGGTCATAGACGCCAGCTACGACGCCGCCAAGGGCATCAAATCGGCGGGCATGATCGATGCGGTGCAGGCGCGCAAGGTGGATGCCGGCGATGCGTTCGCCGGCGCGCTGGCCGGACAGTATCCCGTCTTCGGCGTCTCTTCCCTGCCCTTCCTGGCGGACTCGCTGCAAAAGGCCCGCAACCTGAACAAAGCGGCGCGGCCGGCCTACGAAAAACTGCTGGCCGGGCATGGCCAGAAGCTGCTCTACACCACGCCCTGGCCGCCGTCCGGCATCTGGTCCAAACGCAAGATCGACAGTGTGGCGGCGCTGAAATCGCTGAGCATCCGCACCTACGACGCGACTTCGCAGCAGGTGATGGAAAAGGCGGGCGCCAAGGCGCAGAACATTTCGTTTTCGGACGCCATGCCGCGCATCGCCTCGGGCGAGGTGAACGCGGTGCTGTCCTCGGGCGACGGCGGCGCGGGGCGCAAGCTGTGGGAGCACCTGCCGCAGTTCGCCGAGATCAACTACGCCATGCCGGTGTCCGTGGCCACCATGAACCTGGAAGCCTACAAGGCGCTGGACGCCCGGGCGCGCAAGGCCATCGACCAGGCGGCCGCCCAGACCGAAGCGGAGCAATGGAAACGCATCGAGGGCCGCCTGCAGCAGAACTACGCCACCATGCGCAAGAACGGCGTGGCCATCAACACTTCGGTGCCGGCGCCGGTGCGCGACGCGCTGAAGCGGGCGTCGGCGGACTCGCTCAGCGCCTGGAAGGCGGCCGCCGGCCCCGACGGCGCGGCCATCCTCAAGCGCGCGGGCATACGCTAGGAAAAGGCGCGGAGCCGGCGCGGCCGGCTTCGCCGCCGTCAGTCGTTGCCCGAAAGATCGAACAGGCTGGTGGCATCCAGCTCGAGCACGGATTCGCCGTGCTGGTTGAGGACGGTCCAGGCCCAGGTAATGATGCCCAGGTCCGGACGCGACGACGAATGGCGCACGCCCTGCACGCGGGCTTCCAGCCGCAGCGTGTCGCCGGGCCGCACCGGCGTGCGCCAGCGCACCTCGCCCAGGCCGGGCGAGCCGAACGATTCCGAATCGTGCAGCGCCGCGTCCACCGCCATGCGCATGGCCAGCGCGCAGGTGTGCCAGCCGCTGGCGATGAGCCCGCCCCAGCGGCCCTCGGCGGCGCGTTTCAGGTCGGTATGGAACCATTGCGGATCGTAGCGCGTGGCGAATTCCAGGATTTCTTCCTGCGTGACGGCGACCGGCCCGCCCTTGATCACCATGCCGTCTTTGAATTCGGCGAATTTCATCTTGTGCAGTTCCCCTCGCGAACACGGGCGCCCGCGGCGCCCGTCCATGGCGCATGGCGCCTGTTCTGGATGTCGGCAATGGCCCCGCCGCGGCCGGGCCCGCCTTGCAGGATAGTCCAATCCGCGGCGGATTGCACCGCCGCGGACGGCGTTCAGATGACGGCTTCGATGAGAAACGGGCCGCGCCGCCGCAGCCCTTCCTGCAGCGCCCGCGCGAAGCCTTCCACCGTGTCCGTGCTGACCGCCTCCACGCCCATGCCGAGCGCGAGGTGAGTCCAGCCGAGATGGGGCTCTTCGAGGTCGAGCATGCGGCGCGCATTGCGGCCCGGCGCCTCCACGCCCACGTTCTTCATTTCGCCGTGCAGCGTGGCATAGGAACGGTTGGCGAGAATGATGGTGAGGCAGTCGAGGTTCTCGCGCGCCTGCGTCCACAACGCCTGCAGCGTGTACATGCCGCTGCCGTCGGCCTGCAGGGTGACCACCTTGCGGTCCGGGCAGGCCACCGCGGCCCCCGTGGCCATGGGCAGGCCGATGCCAATGGCCCCGCCGGTCAGCAGCAGCCAGTCGTGCGGGGCGCTGCCCTGGCTCAGGCGGGAGAATTCGCGTCCCTGGGTAATGGATTCGTCGCATACGATGGCCTGCTCGGGCAGCAGGCGCGCCACCAGCATGTTCACGGCGGCGCCGGTGAGTTTGCCCTGGGACGGCGGCTCCCAGGCGGGTGCGGGCGGCAGCAGGCGGGGCGCGTCGGCGGGCACGCCCAATTCGTCGGCCAGCCATTGCAGCGCGTGCTCCAGGTCGTGCTCCTGCGTGGCCAGCGTCACTTCATGGCAATCGGGCGGCGCCAGCAGGCTGGGCTTGCCCGGATAGGCGAAGAAGCCCACGGGCGCGCGCGCGCCCGCCAGCACCAGATGCCGCACGTCTTTCAGCATGGCCACGGCCTGGTCGATGGGATAGGGCAGGCGCTCGACCGGGGTGCGCGAGCCGCCGCGTTCCACCCGCCGGTTGGAGGTTTCGGACACCAGGCGCACGCCGGCGGCGCGGGCGATGCGGCCGGCCGTTGCCAGCGCGCCGCCGCGCAGCGCCTTGCCGCCCAGCAGCAGCACCGTGGTTTCGCCCGAGCGTATGGCCTGCGCGGCGGCGCGCACCGCTTCGGCCGAGGTGTGCGGCGCCGCCTCGACGCGCGCCCGCGCGGGTTCCGCCGCGCCGCCGGGCAGCGCCGTCCAGGCCGCGTCGGCGGGCAGGATGAGCGTGGCGACGTTGCCGGGCTCGCGGCGCGCCACGGCGATGGCCTCGGCGGCATCGGCCGAGACTTCGGCGGCCGTCTGCGTGCGCCGCACCCAGTGCGACATGGGGCGCGCCACGCCCTCCACGTCGCTGGTGAGCGGGGCATCGTATTGCACGTGATACGTGGCGTGGTCGCCCACGATGTTGACCATGGGCGTGCGCGCGCGCTTGGCGTTGTGCAGATTGGCCAGGCCGTTGCCCAGGCCCGGACCCAGGTGCAGCAGCGTGGCCGCGGGCTTGTCGGCCATGCGGGCATAGCCGTCCGCAGCCCCCGTGACCACGCCCTCGAACAGCCCCAGCACGCAACGCATGCGCGGCTTGCGGTCGAGCGCCGCCACGAAATGCATTTCGGACGTGCCCGGATTGGCAAAGCACACGTCCACGTCATTGGCCAGCAAGGTGTCGCAAAGGCTGTCGGCGCCGTTCATCGTCGTTCCATGGAAAAAGGCTGAAGAGCCCGCGCCGTGCGCGGGCGCGAGGCGGGAAAGGGCATCATAGGAAGGGCCGCCGCGCGCGGCTAGATCCATTCGCGCGGCGCGGCATGGAACCAATTCCCGACGGTTCCGCAGAACGGAATTCCGGGCCGGTCAGGCCAGGATCTGCCCCAGAAAAGCCTGCGCGCGCTCCGAGCGCGGCGCGCGGAAGAAATTGTCCGGCGTATCAGATTCGACGATGGTCCCCTGGTCCATGAACACCACGCGGTCCCCCACTTCGCGCGCGAAGCCCATTTCGTGCGTGACGCAGACCATGGTCATGCCTTCCCGGGCCAGCTCCACCATGGTGTCGAGCACTTCCTTGACCATCTCGGGGTCGAGCGCGGAAGTCGGCTCGTCAAATAGCATGATCTTCGGCTGCATGCACAGCGCCCGCGCAATGGCCACGCGCTGCTTCTGGCCGCCCGACAGCTGCCCCGGATACTTGGCGGCGTGCTGCGGTATGCGCACCCGCTCCAGGTACTGCATGGCGCGCGCCCGCGCCTCCTGCGGCGCCACGCCCTTGACCAGCATGGGCGCCAGCGTGCAGTTCTCCAGCACGGTGAGATGCGGAAAGAGATTGAAGTGCTGGAACACCATACCGACTTCGGCGCGGATGCGCTCGATGTTCTTCATGTCGTCGTCGAGCTCGATGCCGTCCACCACGATGGTGCCCTGCTGGTGCTCCTCCAGCCGGTTGAGCAGCCGGATGGTCGTCGATTTGCCCGAACCGGAAGGCCCGCACAGAATCAGCTTCTCGCCCGGCATCACGTCCAGCGTAATGCCGTCCAGCACCTTGAAGTCGCCGTACCACTTGCTTACGCCGCGCAGCGTGATGATGGGTCGATAGTTCATTGCGTCCATGGCGTCAGGCCTTGGTGATGTCGTGGTTTTCGCCGGCCCCGCTCCAGTAGCCCGGCACGGTGAGGCGGCGCTCGGAGCGGCGGAAGAAATAGGAGAGCGCGCTGCACAGCACGAAATAGATCGCGCCCACCAGCGTGTACACCGTCAGCGCCTGAAAGGTGGCGCCGGCCAGCATCTCGCCGGCGCGCATCAATTCATAGACGCTGATGACCGCCACGAGCGAAGTCTCCTTGACCAGCACCAGCGCATAGTTGCCCAGCGCCGGGAACACTGTGCGCAGCGCCTGCGGCAGCACGATGCGGCGCAGTCGCTGCGTCTTGCGCAGGCCCAGCGCGCGCGCCGCCTCGTACTGGCCCGCATCCACCGACTGGATGCCGCTGCGGAACAGCTCGGCCAGATAGGCGCCAAAATTGAGCGTGAGCCCCAGCACGCCGGCGACGAAGCCGTTGATCACCACGCCCAGCTCCGGCAGCCCATAGTAGATGTAGAACAACTGCAGAAGCAGGGGCGTGCCGCGTATGACTTCGATGTAGAAACGCGCGGGCCGGTTCAGCAGCGGCGAGCGCGACAGGCGGCACAGGCAGACCAGCAGCCCCACCGCCATCGCGAGGAATGCCGAACAGAAAAACAGCGCCAGGGTCCAGACGGTGCCCTCGGCCAGGGGCTCCAGGTACATGCGCAGGGTATCGAGATCCACGTCGTGCTCCTTGTCCGTGCCGCGCGGGCGTCATTGGCTGAGCAGGTCGGATACGCCCCACTTCCGGCCAATGGCGGCCAGCTCGCCGTTTTTCTTCATCTCGGCCAGCGCGGCGTTCACGGCTTCCAGCAGCGCCGGATTGCCCTTCTGCACCGCCATGCCCACCTGCCACTTGCGCTGCGGCCGGTAGCCGGTGTCCAGCTTCACGCCCGGGATGTTCTTGGACTTGATCTGGTAGAGAATGCTGGGCGGATCGACAATGCCCAGGTCGATGCGGCCGGCGCGCACGTCGGCCAGCAAGGTGGAATAGTCCTGGTACGTGGAGACCTTGGTGTCGGGCATGTCCTTGATCATGTTGAACTGCACCGAGTCCACCAGCACGCCCACCCGGCTGCCCTTCATGTCCTCGAACCGGGTGTAGCGGCGGTCGGTCTTTGCGCTGACCACCACGCCTTCGCCCCACTCGTAGACCGGCGCCGAAAAGTCGATGACGCGGGCGCGCTCCTCGGTAATGAAGAGCGGCGCCGACATCAGGTCGGCGCGGCCCGAGGTAAGCGTGGGAATGAGCCCGGAGAACGGCACGTCGGCGAGCTTGTCGGACACGCCCAGATGCCTGGCCACCCCGGCGGCCACGTCCACCATGATGCCTTCGAGCTGGTTGCTCTTCGGGTTCTTGAAGCCATGCGGCGGCGCGGAGGCGGTGGTCACCACGTTGAGCGCCTTGTCGGCGCGGATCTCGTCCAGCGTGCGCGCGCCGGCCTGCACGGCCTGCATCGCCATGCCTGCGGCAAGCAGGCCCAGCAGCATCGATTTCAGTTTCATGATTTCCCCTTGCTTGGATGCGGATGTGGAGATGGCCGGATCAGGCCGGACGGCCTTGCGGAAACCGCTGTACTGCCGCCGCCGCCAGTGCGCAGAACTCCTGCATGACGGTGGCGGCCAGGAAGGCCGTGGCGCCGCCCACGTCCTGCGGCGGCGAAACGGTATTGACGTCGAAGGCCACGAAGTTCAGGCCGGAGATCCGGCGCAGCAGCGCCAGCCCCTCCTTGGCCGAGAGGCCGCCCCATTCCGGCGTGCACACGCCCGGCGCGCACGACGGATCGAAGATGTCCATGTCGAAGCACAGGTACACCGGCCGCATGCCGATGCGTTCGCGGATGGCCGCCAGCGTGGCGCCCGGGTCGTGATCGAACTCGTCGTAGGGCACGATGGTGTAGCCCACCTCGCGGCCGAACTCGACCACGCCGGCCATGAAGCTGCCGCCGCGCGTGCCGACGTGGAAACTGCGGGCCACGTCCAGCAGCCCCTCCTCGGCGGCGCGGGTGAAAGTGGTGGCGGTGTTGTAGCCGGGAATGGGATAGGTGTCGGTGTGCGAATCGAAATGCAGCACGACGAAGTCCGGATGACGCCGGGCCACCGCGCGCAGCTGCGGCAGCGTCACCGCGCCGTCGCCGCCCATGGAAATGGGAATCGCGCCCGCGTCCAGGATGGCGCCGATGCCCGCCTCGATCAGCGGGTACGAGGCCCCGGGGTCCCCCGGATGGCAAGCCACGTTGCCGACGTCCACGGCCCGCAGGAACTCGGAGGGATTGGCAACCCCGGCCCGCTGGAACAGGTCGAAAGGCCGCACCAGGCGCGACTGCTCCCGGATGGCGTCGGGCCCTTGGCGCGCGCCGACCCGGAACGGATGCGTGCCGCAATCGAAGGGAATCCCCACCACGCAGGCGCGCGGCGCGCCCTGGCTCGCGGGCCGCGCCGGCGGCAACCCCATGAATCCCGGAACGGGCGTGAACAAGACTTCGGCGGATGGCTGCAATGCACACTCCTGGCCGGCACGATCCGCCGGCATTGTTTAGATTCAATCAAATCGCATAGCGATACGATCGTGTCATAAATAGCGTAGCAAGCAGCATGCCAAATGGCCAATCAGGGATTTTCCCTGAGATGCGGATTGAGTTTCCTACTTGGGAAAGTGGTTATATCGGCCAAAATGCCCTGCGCTGGCGCACCGGCGGCGCACCAGCGCAGGGCAGGGGCGGCCATCGGGGAGCCGCGGTCCGGCAGCGGGCGTTTCTTTGTTTTTTTATTTGTCGCGCAGCGCGCCGCCGGGCGGCTCCAGCTCATAGAACGGGTAGCCCCGCCCCAGCGTGCGCGACGCGCTGATCGCGTGCGCGGTTTCCATGACTTGCGGCCCGAATACCGCCTGCGCCTGCTCGAACGACCAGCGCGAAGACGGCACCGACACATTCACCGCGCCCACCGGCGTGCCGCCGGCGTCGGTGACCGCCGCGCTGATGGTGATATCGCCGGGATAGAACTCGCCATTGGAGCGCGCATAGCCATGGCGGCGCGCGAAGTCCACCTCGGCCATCAGCGCATCCAGGTCGGTAATGGTGGCGGGCGTATATGCCACCCGCTCGCAGCGGTGCAGCAGTTCGCGCGCGCGGCCGGCGTCCAGGCGCGACAGCACCGCCCGCCCCGCTGCCGTGCAGTACAGCGGCAGGCGCATGCCCACCGGCATGTTGACGAACATTTCCTTGTGCGTGGCGAACCGCGCCACATACACCATGTCCAGCCCGTCGGGCTCGGCCAGGCTGCAGGTTTCCTGGCTGTTGCGGTTGAGCACATGCAGGAACGGATTGCCGCCCAGCACCAGCGGGCTGGTCTGCACATAGCGCATGCCCAGTTCCAGCGACCACGGACCCAGCGAGAACTTCTTGGTGGCCGGATCCTTGCGCAGGTAGCCCAGCGTCCAGAGCGTGTGGGCAAAACGCTGCACCGAGCTTTTGCTCAGGCCGGTGGCCTCGGCCAGCTCGGGCAGCGTCATGGCGGGACGTCCTTCGCTGAAAGCGCGCAGCAGCGAAATGCCGCGCGCGAGGGCGGCGATGAACAGGGGAGAATCCTCGGCGTTAGGGGCGGCGGTCATGGCGCGTGCAGGCAATCCGGCGGCAACGGTCAAAACGCATAGCGTACCGTATTACGGTTCGCTTATATCGCGTGGCGATGCCAGAAAGATGGCCATCATGGCCGCGCCGATCGCAACGCCCAGCGTGGCCACGCCGGACCATCCGCCCGCGTGCCAGACAGCCGCACCGCCGGCCGAGCCGGCCGCCCCGCCGAGGAAGAAAATGCCGACGAAAAGCGCGTTCAGGCGACCGCGCGCCTCCGGCCTGATCATATTGACCGAACGGCGTCCCAGGGTCTGGTCGGCCGTCACCGCGCCGTCCAGGGCGATGGCGGCCAGCGCCAGCAGGGCCAGGGCCGGCGCGGTATGCGCGCCGGGGTCGAATCCCAGGCCGCCCGCTCCCGCCAGCCCCGCCAGCGCCCACGACGCCGCCACCGCCGCATGGGCCCGGAGACTGGCGCGGCGCGTATGCCCGCGATCGCCGGCGCGGCCCGCATAAGGCGCGACCAGCGCGCCCGCGACTCCGCTCAAGGCCAGCAGCGCCACGCCTTCGGCGCCCACGGAGAAGGGCGGCTGCGCCAGCATGAGCGACACCGAGGTCCAGAACGCGCTGTAGCCGGCCATGCCCAGCGCCGCGAGCAGCGCCCGCCAGCGCAGCACGGGCTCCTGGCGCAGCAGCGCGGCCATCGACGCCAGCAGCGCCGGATACGACGGCCCGGGCCCGGGCGCGCGGGTGGGCAGCAGGCGGCTCAGGGCGAAACCCAGGCAGGCCGAGGCCGCGGCGAATCCCGCATAGATGGCGCGCCAGCCCCAGGCTGCGTCGAGCAGGCCGGCCAGCGGCCGCGACAGCAGCACGCCGACCAGCAGGCCGCTCATGACATTGCCCACGATGGCGCCGCGGCGTTCGGGCGGCGCCATCAGGGCCGCCAGCGGCACCAGCACCTGGATGGCGCTGGAGGCCATGCCGCCCAGGAAAATGCAGGCCGTGAACACCGCCGCGCCGGGTGCGGCGGCGGCGCCGGCCATGCAGCATGCGCAAAGCGCGATGACGGTCACGGCCAGGCGGCGGTTTTCCAGCCGGTCGGCCAGCGGCACCACGAATACCAGCCCGCAGGCATAGCCCAGTTGCGGCAGCATGGCGATCAGCCCGATGGCGGCGGGGTCCAGCCCCAGCGAACCGGCGATGGACGGCGCGGCCGTCTGCACGGCAAACAGGTTCATCACCATCACCGCCACGGCGGCGGCAAACAGCAGCACCCGCCCGCGCGTCAGTTCGGCAGGCGATCCTGCGGCAGCGCAGGCGCTCTCCCGCCGGGCGGCGGCGTCCGGCGGGACGGGGGAAGTTCTCACGGTCTGCTCTCCTTGACGGTTCGGCACCGGGGCATTGTGGAGAGCGGAACATATTGCGTCTATTGAATAATTTTTTGATTTATTATGCGATTTTATTTTTATAGCAGAGCCGCCTGTGAATACGCGCGACATCGAGGCTTTTGTGGCGGTGGTGGAAACGGGTTCCATCGTGGGCGCCTCCGCCCGGCTGCACCTGACCCAGCCCGGCATCAGCCGGCGCCTGCAAAGCCTGGAAGAAAGCCTGGGCGCGGTGCTGCTGGACCGCCAGTCCAAGCCGCTGCGCCCCAGCCCCGAGGGGCGGCGGGTCTACGAGCTGGGCCGCAAGGTGCTGGGCGCGGTGGACGAGCTGCGGCGCGGCGCCGCGCCCGAGGCCGAGCCGGAAGGGGAATTCCGCCTGGGCGTGCCGCCTTTCCTGGCCGAGCAGGCGCTGACCGAACCGCTGGACGTGCTGCGCGCCCGCTATCCGCGCCTGATGCTGCGCATCAGCGCGGCATGGTCGCCCGCCCTGGTGCCGCAGGTCGAAGCCGGCGCGCTGGACGCGGCCGCCGTCATGGTGCCCGACAACACCACCCTGCCCGCTCACCTCACGGCCCTGCCGCTGGCGCAATCGCCGGTGGCCATCGTGGCCTCGCCCGCGCTGAAAATTCCGCGTCCCGCGAGCGGCGTGACGCTGCGCAGCCTGTCGGCGCACCCCTGGGTGCTGAACCAGGACGGCTGCGGGCTGCGCAGCGCGATGCGCCAGGCCTTCGACGATGCGGGCCTGCCTTTCGTGGTGGCGGTGGAAGCCTTCGGCGCCGAACTGCAGCTCTCCCTCGTCGCCCGGGGCATGGGCGTCGGCCTGGTCACGCCGGGCGCGCTGGCGCGCAGCCGCTACCGCGACGCGCTGGATGTCCTGAATGTGCCGGATTTCGACGTGGGCCTGCGCGCCTACCTGGTCCACCTGCCCCGGCTGGGCGCGCTTGCGCGGCCCGTGGAGCGGCTGCGCGACGCGCTGACGCGCTCTCTGCAAAACGGGGCGGACCGCCTGTAGGGCCCGCCCCCGGGCCGCCGCGCGCGCCGCACGGCGGCCGGCCCGCTCAACGGATGGGCCAGGGATACATGGCCCCGCCCTGGCTCCACAGGGCGTTGGTGCCGCGCTGCAGGCCCAGCTTGCTGTTCTTGCCCACGTTGCGGTCGAAGATCTCGCCGTAGTTGCCCACCGCCTTGATGGCGTTGTAGGCCCACTTCTCGTCCAGCCCCATGTTCTTGCCCGCGCCCGGGGTCACGCCCAGGATGCGCTGCACGTTGGGGTTCTGGCTCTTGAGCATCTCGTCCACGTTTTTCTGCGTGATGCCGTATTCCTCGGCCTCCAGCAGCGCGAAGAGCGTCCAGCGCACGATGCCCAGCCAGTTCTCGTCGCCCTGGCGCACCATGGGGCCCAGCGGCTCCTTGGAAAAGCGCTCGGGCAGGATTTCGTAGTCGTCCGGGTTGGCGACCTGTGTCGCGCGCACCGCCGCCAGTTGCGAGGCGTCGTCCGTGAACGCATCGCAGCGGCCCGACTCGAAGGCGCGGACCACTTCCGTCACCTTGTCGATCACGACCGGCTTGAATTCGATGCCATGGGCGCGGAACCAGTCGGCCAGGTTGAGCTCGGTGGTGGTGCCGGGCTGCACGCACACGGTGGCGCCATTGAGCTCCTTGGCGCTCTTCACGCCCAGCTTCTTGCTCACCATGATGCCCTGGCCGTCGTAGAAACTGACCGCCACGGCCGACATGCCCAGCGCGGTGTCGCGCGTCTGCGTGAGCGTCACGGTGCGCAGCAGCACGTCAACCTCGCCGGACTGCAGCGCGGTGAAGCGCTGCTGGGTGGAAAGCGCCGTGCCCTTGAACTTGGACGGGTCGCCGAACACGGCGGCCGCCACGGCGCGGCAGATGTCCACGTCCATGCCCTGCCACTCGCCCTTGCTGTCGGCCGCGCTGAAACCGGACACGCCGTCGCTCAGGCCGCACTGCACGAATCCTTTTTTCTTCACCGCGTCCAGCGTGGGGCCCGCCAGGGCCGCCTGGGACGCACAGGCCAGCGCGAACGCGCCCGCCAGCACTGAAATCAAGCGTTTCATTGGCTTCTCCTCTCTGTCGGCGCCCGGCTCCGGCCGGAGCCGGCGCGCCATGCACCCCGAGAGCATACGACGCACGCCTGGCGGCCACAATCGAGCCCACCCCGGAAACCGCCGATTGCGGCATCGTCCGGTGATCGAACTTTATTGAATGGCCGGCGCGCCATGAGCGCTGTCGCCCGATGCCATACTTTTTGCGCGGGCCGTCCGATAGCCGGCGAACGGGACTCCGTCTCCCTGCCCTCTCGCTTCCCGCAATTCCCCCTGGCGGCGCGTCATCAAAAAAACCAGGCGCGCCGCTTCACATGCCGATTCATGGAGGAGACAAATCCATGGCCAACGCTTCGAACCCGCCCCAAAGCGGGCAGTCGACCCCTTTGCGCCGCCGCGCCCTCAAGTTCCTGGCCGCCGCTGCCTGCGCCGCCGCGGGACTGGGCTCCGTGCCGGCCCACGCCGCCGACAAGTGGCCCAGCCACCCGATCCGCGTCATCGTGCCCTACACGCCCGGCGGCTCCACCGACACCGTAACGCGCATCGTCATGGAAAAGCTCGGGCCGCGCCTGGGCCAGACCATCGTGGTGGAAAACCGGCCCGGCGCGAACAGCACCCTGGGCGCCGCCATCGCGGCCAAGGCCGAGCCGGACGGCTACACGTTCCTGAGCGTGCTGCCCGCCTACATCATCAATTTCCACCTGTACAAGCTGGGCTACACGCCGGACGACCTGGTGCCGGTAGCGCAAATGGCCGACCTGCCGCTCTTCCTGTTCGTCGCCAAGGACGTGCCCGCCAACAGCGTGGCCGAGCTGGTCGACTACGCCCGCAAGAACCCCGACAGGCTCACCTACGCCTCCAGCGGCAACGGCTCCAGCGCGCACCTCACCGGGGCCGACTTCGCGCTGCGCAACAAGGTGGTCATGACGCACGTCGCCTACAAGGGCAGCGCGCCCATCCTGACCGACCTGCTGGCCGGGCGCGTCTCGATGGTGTTCGACCCCATCCTGGTGCCCATGCAGTACGTCAAGCAGGGCAAGCTCAAGGCGCTGGCCTTTACCGGCAAGGAACGCTGGCCCACCGAGCCCGGCATCCCCACCATGGAGCAGGCCGGCATGCCGGGCTTCGTCACCGGCTCGTGGGCGGGCCTGATGGCGCCGGCCAACACGCCCAAGCCCATCATCGAGCGCATGGCCAAGGAGATCAACGAGATCGTGCGGGAGCCCGACGTCAAGCAGAAATTCCTGGACGCGGGCTTCCTGCCGGCCGGCGGCACCGCGGCCGAATTCGCCGACCTCATGAAGAAAGACTCGGCCCGCTACGCCGAGATCATCAAGCAAGCGCACATCACCCTGCAATGACGGGCGGCGGGGCGCGGCCGCGCCCCGCCCGACGGATACATACCTCTCATGATCGACAAATTCATCGACACCGCCGCGGCGGCGGTCGCGGACATTCATGACGGCGCCACCGTGCTCATCGGCGGCTTCGGCGGCGCGGGCATGCCCACCGAGCTCATCCACGCCCTCATCGACCAGGGCGCGCGCGAACTCACCGTGGTCAGCAACAACGCGGGCAACCACGAAACCGGGCTGGCGGCGCTGGTCAAGGCGGGCCGGGTGCGCAAAGTGATCTGCTCGTTTCCCAAGGCCTCGCACTCCTGGGTCTTCGACGACCTGTACCGGCGCGGGCGCATCGAGCTGGAATGCGTGCCGCAGGGCACCATCGCCGAACGGCTGCGCGCCGCCGGCGCGGGGCTGGGCGGCTTCTACACGCCCACCGCCTACGGCACCGAGCTGGCCCGCGGCAAGGAAACCCGCGTGATCGACGGGCGCGGCTACGTGTTCGAGAAGCCGCTGCACGGCGACTTCGCCCTGGTCAAGGCGGAGCTCGCCGACCGCTGGGGCAACCTCACCTACAACAAGAGCGCGCGCAATTTCGGGCCCGTGATGTGCATGGCGGCGCGCACGGCCATCGCGCAGGTGCGCGCCACCGTGGGGCTGGGCGAACTCGACCCCGAATGCGTCGTCACGCCCGGCATCTTCGTCAAGCGGGTCGTCACGGTCGCCAACCCCGCGTTTTCGAGCTGAGGAAACTGGCATGCATACTCCCCTGAGCCGCGAGGCCATCGCGCGCCGCCTGGCGCTGGACATCCCCGACGGCAGCTACGTGAACCTGGGCATCGGCATGCCGGTGCTGGTGGCGGCGCATCTGCCGCCGGACCGCGAAATCGTGCTGCACAGCGAGAACGGCATCCTGGGCATGGGCCCTCCGCCCGCGGAATCGGCCCGCGACCTCGATCTCATCAATGCGGGCAAGCAGCCCGTCACGCTGCTGCCCGGCGGCTGCTATTTCCATCACGCCGATTCCTTCGCCATGATGCGCGGCGGCCATCTCGATTACTGCGTGATGGGCGGCATGCAGGTGGCGGCCAACGGCGACCTGGCGAACTGGTCGCTCGACCGCCCGGGCGAGGCGCCCGCGGTGGGCGGCGCGATGGACCTGGCGGTGGGCGCGCGCCGCGTCTACATCATGATGGAGCACAACAGCAAGAACGGCGAGCCCAAGATCGTGGAACGCTGCACCCTGCCGCTGACCGGCGCCGGCGTGGTCGACCGCATCTATACCGACCTGGCCGTCATCGACGTCACGCCGGACGGGCTGCAGGTTCGCGATATGATCGACGGTATCACCTTCGAGGAACTGCAGGCGCGCACCGGCGCGCCCTTGCGCAAAGGCTGATGCTGCCCACCCTGCCCCCGCCCGGCTACGCGGCGCCGCTGGCCGAAGAAGACCACCCCGACCGCCTGCGCGGCGACCCGGACTACATGCTCACGCTCGCGCGCGGCCTGCACGTGATCCGCGCGTTCGGCACGCGCCGCCATCCGCAGACCGCGGCCGACCTGAGCCGCCGGGCCGGCCTGCCGCGCGCGGTGGTGCAGCGCTGCCTGCACACCCTCACGCTGCTGGGTGTGGCCGAGCGGCACGGCAGGCACTATGTGCTCACGCCGCGCATCCTCAACCTGGGCTACGCCTACTTCTCTTCCACGCCCCTGGTTTCCCTGGCCCAGCCCGTGCTGGACGAGCTCAGCGCCACCGTCAACGAGACCTGCGCGCTCGCCGTGCTCGAAAGCCACGAGATCCTGTACCTGGCGCGTTCCGAGGTGCACCGCATCCTGGCCACGTCCATGGGACTGGGCAGCCGGCTGCCCGCGTACTGCACCTCCATCGGCCGCGCCGTGCTGGCGCACTTGTCCGAAGCGGCGCTGGACCGCTATTTCGCGGCGGTGGAACTCAAGCCCTATACGGAATTCACCGAAGTCAACGAGACGCGCCTGCGCGCCGAACTGGCCCGCGTGCGCGAACAGGGCTACGCGGTGGTCGACCAGGAGCTGGAGCTCAACGTACGGGCGATCTCGGTGCCGGTGCGCTCGGCCAGCGGGGCGGTCTGCGGCGCGGTGAACGTCAGCGTCAAGGCCGCGCGCGTGCCCACCCCGCGGCTGGCCGAGACATTCCTGCCTCCCATGCGCCAGGCGGTCGAGCGCATCGGCGAGCTGCTCGCGGCCTGAACGCCGCCGCTACCGCAGGCCGGTGGTTTCCAGCGTGAAGGCGGCCGCGGCGCGGCCGATGCGGTCGTTGACCGCATGCCAGGCATCGTCGGCGGGCGGAGCCTGGACGACGATGCGCGCATAGCCCTGGCTGTCCAGGTCGCGCAGCAGCGCGTAGAGCGCCTGGGCATAGCGCGCCGGATCGGCCGGCACGGCCTGCCATTGCACGCGCGGGTCGCGCGCGGCGGGCTCGGGCGTATACCCCACCACCACCACCTTGCCCTGCGACGGCAGCCCGCGTCCCTGCAGCACCTCCTGCAGGCGCGAGGGCGAAGCCAGTTCGAGCTCGGTGCGCGGCGCGTAGTGGGCCTTCAGCGTGCCGGAAGCGCGCGGCGCGGCCGCGTCGGGCGCGCGCACGGGTTCGCCCAGCACCGCCTCGATCTGCGCCGCGGTGATGTGGCCCGGCCGCAGCAGCACCACGCCGGCGCCGCTGTCCAGCCGCGACAGGTCGACGATGGTGGATTCGATGCCCACCTCGGACGCGCCGCCCTCCAGCACCGGCATGCCGGCGGCCACTTCTTCGGGGAATTCGCTGCGCACGTGTTCGGCGCGCGTGGGCGACACCTGGCCGAACTTGTTGGCCGACGGCGCGGCCAGCCCGCCCTGCCCGTTGGGCCTGGCGGCCGCGAACGCGGCCAGCAGCGCCTGCGCCACCGGATGCGAGGGGCAGCGCAGGCCCACGCTGTCCTGGCCGGCGCTGACCGCGTCGGGAATATGCGCGGCCCGCTTCAGAATGAGCGTAAGCGGCCCCGGCCAGAAGGCGTCGATAAGGCGGCGCGCCTGGTCGGGCACCTGCGCGGCCCAGTAGCCCACGTCGCCCCGGGGCGCGATGTGCACGATGACGGGATGGTCCGACGGCCGGCCCTTGGCCGCATAGATGCGGGCCACGGCCTGCGGGTTTTCGGCGTCCGCCCCCAGCCCGTACACGGTCTCGGTGGGAAAGGCGGCCAGCTCGCCGTCGAGCAGGCGCCGCACGGCCTGCGCGATCTCGGCCTGCGAGGCCCGGGCGGAGACTTGGCTCATGGCTTACTCGGGCGCCTGCATGCCCAGCGCCGCCGCCACGCGCGCGGCGTCGGCGCGGGCCTGTTCCAGCGTTGGCGCCACGACGTTGACATGGCCCATCTTGCGCCCGCGCCGCGCCTCGCGCTTGCCGTACAGATGCAGCTTGGCGGTGGGCACGGCCAGCGCGGCCGCCCAGTCGGGCTCGCGCTGCGTGTCCGCCCCGGGCGAGGCATACCAGACGTCGCCCAGGATGTTCAGCATGACGGCTGGCGCGAGCAGGTCGGGCCCGCCCAGCGGCAGCCCCGCCATGGCGCGCGCCTGCTGCTCGAACTGGCTGGTGAGGCAGGCGTCCATGGTGTAGTGGCCGCTGTTGTGCGGCCTGGGCGCGATTTCGTTCACGATGAGGCTGCCGTCCTTGAGCACGAAGAACTCCACGCACAGCACGCCGTGGTAGCCCAGCCCCTGCGCGATGGATTGCGCCGCCTCGGTGGCGCGCGCCTGCTGGCGCGCCAGGGACTCGTCTCCCGCGGCCGGCGCCACGGTGGACACGGCCAGGATGCCGTCGCGGTGCACGTTGCGGGCCGCCGGAAACACCACGCAGGCCCCGTCGAAGCCGCGCGCCAGCACCACGGAGATCTCGTAGTCCAGAGGCAGCAGCGCTTCGAGCACGCAGGCCACGCCGCCGAATCCGGCGAAGGCGGCCAGCGCCTGCTCGCGGTCGGCGACACGGGCCTGGCCCTTGCCGTCGTAGCCCAGGCGCGCCACCTTCAGGATGCCCGGAAACAGATGGCCGGGCGCCGCGCGCAGATCGGCCTCGGTGCGGATGGCGGCGTGCGGGGCCACGGGAATGTTCTGCCCCGCGATGAACGCCTTCTCGGCGATGCGGTCCTGCACGATGGCCACGGCGTCGGCGGCCGGGCTGACGCGGCAGCGCGCGGCCAGCGCGCGCAGGCTGTCGGCCGGCACGTTCTCGAATTCGGTGGTCACGGCTTGGCAGGTGGCGGCCAGGCGCTCGAGCCCGGCCTCGTCGTCATAGGCGGCCTGGATGTGCAGGTCGGCCACCATGCCCGCCGGGCACTCCTGCGCCGGGTCCAGCACGGCCACCCGGTAGCCCAGGCTTTGCGCGGCGTGGCAGAACATGCGGCCCAGCTGGCCGCCGCCCAGCAGGCCCAGCCAGCCGCCGGGCGGGATCGTGAAAGCTTGCGTAGCGCTCATGGTGTCAAGCCTCGGGGGGAACCTTCATGTCGCGCGCGGCCTGTGTCTGGCGGGCGCGGAAATCCACCAGCTTGCGGCGCAGGGCCTCGTCGGTGCAGGCCAGCGTGGCGATCAGGTGCAGCGCCGCGTTGGCCGCGCCCGCCTCGCCGATGGCGAAGGTGGCCACCGGCACGCCCTTGGGCATCTGCACGATGGACAGCAGCGAATCCTCGCCGCGCAGGTACTTGGAAGGCACCGGCACGCCGAACACCGGCACTTCGGTAAGGGCGGCCATCATGCCCGGCAGGTGCGCCGCGCCGCCCGCGCCCGCGATGATGCCGCGCAAGCCGCGCGCGTGCGCCTGCGCGCCGTACTCCGCCATGTCGTGCGGCATGCGGTGCGCGGAAATCACGCGCGCTTCGCAGGGCACGCCGAAGTCTTCGAGCATGGCCACTGCGTGCTTCATGACCTCCCAATCGCTGGAGGAACCCATAATCACGCCGGCCACGGGGGATGCCCCGGCGCCTGCGGAAGTCTTGGCTGTCATAACGGTGTCTGAGCGGTGTGGAAATGAGGAAAGCGCCGGCGCCGCCGCGCGGGCCATGCGCGGCCCGCACGCGGGCCGGCCGCGAAACCGGGTATTTTACCCGGCGCGCGCGCCGTCCTGTCCGGGCGCGTCCGGCGCGCCCACGGCCCGCATGCCGCATGCGCCGCCTTCGCATTGCGCGAAAGCGCCCCCCACGCTGCCCAGGCTGGCCAGGAAGAACAGCGCCATGACGGCGGCGCCGGCCGCCGGCACGCGCCGCTTGATGGCGCTGTCGCCCCACTTGCGGTCCATGCACAGCATCAGCGCGCAGAAGGCGATGAGGGCCGCGCAGGCCATGAAAGTCCAAGTATAGAAATGCAGGCCGCCGAGCAGCGCCCCGTGGCCGGGATCGTCCGGCGCGATGTGCCGCAGCATCTGGCGGCCCGCCGCCGCCATGCCGGCCAGCGCGGCCGCGATGGTCATGCCGTAGTGCAGCGGCGACGGCCCGAGCCGCAGGTTGAGCAGCAGCCCGGCCCCGGCCAGCACCAGCGCCGCACGCTGCAGCAGGCAGAGCGGACACGCCGGCTCGCCCTGCACGAACTGCCGGAAGAGGGCGAGCCCCAGGAACAGGCTCACGCCCAGCAGGACTACCGCGTTGACGGCGCGCGAACCGCGCGCGGGATTGGCGGAGAACATCATGGCCGGCTCACCAGGACAGGCCCAGCGGCGCGCCCAGGTGCAGGCGCAGGCCCACCCCGAAGACGGCCAGGGACACCAGCCAGAGCGCCACGCAGGCGCGGCGCCTGCCCAGCATGCCGAACCACACGGCGGCCAGCCCGGCCAGAAAAGGCAACACGATTATTACCATCCGCAGCTCCTTCTTCCCCAGGACAGGCGCCTGCGACTTCCAGGACGGGCCCCGCCCGGCGCGGCGGGAACGCGAACGGCCGCTCCCCCTTCCGTCAAAGAGAGGGAGTATAGCGTAACAATGCGAAATATTTGAAAAGAACGGACAGATTCGCTGCCCGCGCGCCCGGCCGCCGGGGGGAAGGCCGGGCGGGACGCCTCAGGCGGTCAGGCGCTCGAGCGCCTCGCGGTACTTGGCCGCGGTCTTTTCCAGCACGTCCTTGGGCAGGCGCGGCGCGGGCGGGGTCTTGTCCCAGGGCTGGGTTTCGAGCCAGTCGCGCACGAACTGCTTGTCGAACGAAGGCGGGCTGATGCCCACGCGGTAGCCGTCGGCCGGCCAGAAACGCGAGGAATCGGGCGTGAGCACTTCGTCCATGAGGTGCAGGGCGCCGTTTTCGTCCAGGCCGAACTCGAACTTGGTGTCGGCGATGATGATGCCCTTGGAGGCCGCGTAGCGCGCCGCCTCGGTGTAGAGCCTGAGCGTGACATCGCGGATGCGCTCGGCCATTTCCTGGCCCACTTCCTTGACCACGTGGGCGAAGTCCACGTTTTCGTCGTGCATGCCGAACTCGGCCTTGGCCGCCGGCGTGAAGATGGGCTCCGGAAGCTGGCTGGCCTGCTGCAGGCCGGGCGGCAGCTCGATGCCGCAGATCGCGCCCGTGGCCTGGTAATCCTTCCAACCCGACCCGATCAGGTAGCCGCGCGCCACCGCTTCCACGAGGATGGGCTTGAGCCGCTTGACCACCACGGCGCGGCCGCGCACCTGGTCCACCTCGTCCGGGGCGACCACGTCTTCGGGCCTGATGCCGGTGGAATGGTTGGGCAGGATGTGCGCCAGTTTCTTCAGCCAGAACTCGGTCAGCTCGGTCAGCACCTGACCCTTGCCGGGGATGGGGTCGTCCAGGATGACGTCGAACGCGGAGATGCGGTCGGACGCGACGATCAGCAGCTTGTCGTCGCCCACGGCGTACATGTCGCGCACCTTACCGCGGCCCAGCAGCGGCAAGGACTTGATGCTGGATTGATGCAAAGCAGAAGTCACGGGGAATGGCCTATGGCAATAATGAAGATGCCCGCCGCGGACCGGGCCGGGGCGGGACAGAAGGGATAGGGGCGCGGCCGGCGCATGCCGCAAAGCGCATAGGTTACTGCAAATGGGCGCCGCTTGTCCGCGCCGCCGGGGCCCGCCGCCCTCGACGGCGCGGCGCCGGCGCGTTAGGCTGTGAGCCACGCAAACCGCAGCGCCGGCCACCCTTTCCAGGGTGTCACGGCCTCACCCAGGGAGGAGAAACTCGTGCAGGACGCGATACGCAAACGCCCGGCGGGCCCGGACGCGCAAGTGCATCTCACGGGCGGCTGCCAGTGCGGCGCCATCCGCTTTGCCGTTACCGATGAGCCTTTCACCGCCGCCACCTGTCATTGCCGGGATTGCCAGTATTCCAGCGGCGGCGCCCCCGCCCATGCCCTGCTGTTCCGGGCCGGCTCGGTCACGCTGCTGCGCGGCCGCCCCAAGGAGCACCGCTACAGGGGAGACTCCGGGCACACGGTGATGCGCAGCTTCTGCGCCGACTGCGGCACGCCGCTGTTCGGCGGGTCGGACGGCATGGGATACGAGATCGTGCGCGCCGGCGCGCTGGACGATCCCGAGGCGTTTCATTCTCAGGCCACGCTGTGGACGGCCTCCGCGCCGTCATGGCACCACGTCGACACGTCGGTGCCGCATTTCCCGCGCAACGCGCCGGCGCCGGGCTGAACGCGCCGCGCCGGGGCGCTGAGAAGCAACCTTACCTCCGGTTTTGACCTGTGCGGATATTCCGGGGGCACGTCAAATAAAAACCCCCGAAGGTTGGATATACGTCCAACTTTCGGGGGCCAGTTCAAGGCTGATCCGTTTTGCAGGGATGGCGCGAGGCGCGCGGCCCCGGCGCCATGCCGGCTTACTGCACCACCTGGGCCAGCTTGCCCGAGGCGTATTGCGCGGCGATCTCGGTCAGCGGGACCGGCTTGATCTTGCTGGCGTTGCCGGCGGTGCCGAACTGCGTGTAGCGGGCGACACAGATCGCCTTGGCCGCGGCGCGGGCCGGCTTCAGGTATTCGCGCGGGTCGAACTTGCTGGGGTTCTCGGCGAAGAAGCGGCGGATGGCGCCCGTCATGGCCAGGCGGATGTCGGTGTCGATATTGATCTTGCGCACGCCGAACTTGATGGCTTCCTGGATTTCCTCGACCGGCACGCCGTAGGTTTCCTTCATGTCGCCGCCGAATTCGCGGATCTCGGCCAGCAGTTCCTGCGGCACGCTGGAGCTGCCATGCATCACCAGGTGGGTGTTGGGCAGGCGGGCGTGGATTTCCTTGATGCGCGAAATCGACAGGATGTCGCCGGTGGGCTTGCGGGTGAACTTGTAGGCGCCGTGGCTGGTGCCGATGGCGATGGCCAGGGCGTCGAGCTGGGTCTTGCGCACGAAGTCGGCGGCCTGCTCGGGGTCGGTGAGGAGCTGGTCCATGGTGAGCTTGCCGTCGGCGCCGTGGCCGTCTTCCTTGTCGCCCTGCATGGTTTCGAGCGAGCCCAGGCAGCCCAGTTCGCCTTCGACCGTGACGCCCAGCTTGTGCGCGGCGTCCACGACCTTCCTGGTCACTTCGACGTTGTAGTCGTAGTCGGCGATGGTCTTGCCGTCTTCTTTCAGCGAGCCGTCCATCATTACGCTGGAGAAGCCGAGGTCGATCGCGCCCTGGCAGACCGCGGGCGACTGGCCGTGATCCTGGTGCATGACCACGGGAATGTGCGGGTATGACTCCACCGCGGCCTGGATGAGGTGCTTGAGGAAGGTTTCGCCCGCGTATTTGCGCGCGCCGGCGGAGGCCTGCATGATGACCGGGCTGTCGGTCTCCGCCGCGGCTTCCATGATGGCCTGGACCTGCTCCAGGTTGTTGACGTTGAACGCGGGAATGCCGTAGCCGTGCTCGGCGGCATGGTCGAGCAACTGGCGCATGGAGACTAGGGCCATGAGTGGTCCTCCTTAGGTGCTGTCTATTGAAAGATGGTTGAAGCCTTGCTGAATGGCGTGATTTTACGGGGGAATCGGTGAAAGGTCTTGCAACGGCCGGTATCCCTCTACACCAGGACTAAACCGGCCGCAGCGGGGCGCGCGGCGCGGCGCCGCCAAAAGCATGAGGCCGGCGGCGGCGACGTTCTCAGGGCCGGCCGGCGTGCGGCACGTCCACCCGGGTCATGAGGATGCGGCCTTCGGGGCGCGCGCGGCGGTTGGCCTCGATGAAGTCCGGCGCCGCGGCCATGAAGAGCGTGCGGCCGTCGGGGCCGCCCAGCGCGGCCGCGAAAATGCCCAGCACGCCCGTGTCGATCTGCTCCAGGATGCGGCCGCCGCGCGCCACGCGGACGATGCGCTTGCCGATGGCGTCGGCCACCCACAGCGCGCCCTCGGCGTCCAGCGCGCCGCCGTCGGGGCCGATGGCCGAGGCGGCGATCAGCGCCTGCAGGTCGTCGGTGCGGGGCAGTTCGCCGAAGCTGGCCCAGTCGCGCCGCGGGCCGAGGCCGCCGTCGTCCAGGATGTCGAACTCGGAAATCCGGTTGCCAAAGGTTTCATTGACGATCAGCGTCCTGCCGTCCGGCGTGATGAACGAGCCGTTGGGGAAACAGAGGTCGTGCGCCACCGCGCGCACGCTGCCGTCGGGGTCGGCGCGGGCAATGACGGTATTGCGCACCGGCTCGCCGGCCATGAGGTCGAAACCGAAGTTGCCCACATAGGCCCGGCCCCGCGCATCCACCACCATGTCGTTGACCGGCCCGCCCGCCAGGGCCGACAGGTCGGCATGCTCGACCAGCGCGCCGTCGCGCTCGCGCCGCAGCAGCTTGCGGTCTTTCATGGACGCGACCAGCAGGCGGCCGTCGGGCAGCCAGCCCAGGCCCGACGGCTGGGCCGCCACGCGGCAGATCTCCTCGACCTTGCCGCGCAGGTCCACGGCGATCACCTTGCCGGTATAGAAATCCGACGCCCACAGGCGCTCGTCGTGCCAGCGCAGGCCTTCCAGATAGGTGTATCCGCCGGCCAGTTCGGCCAGTTCGCGTTTCGGCATTGCGTGTCTCCTCTTTTTCTCATGGCTGTCATCCCCGGGAAGCCGCCCGGACGCGGCCATTGTGTCACGTCCTGCCGGCGCCGGGCATCGGCCGGCCGGGCGGATGTTCCGTCCCCGAACTGACAACAAGCTGTCAGGCTGGAACGCTAACATCCCGGCCTCGGGTTAACCCTGGTCGGGACACCCGTCTTTCCACGCCGGACGTCCAGGCGCTCGCCCGGGCCATCCGCTCCTGTTTTCTGTCGAATATGAATACAAAAAAGCTGACGCGCTATATCGGCATCGCCATGGTGCTGGGCGTCGTGGTGGGCTATTTCTGCAACAAGTATGCGCAGGACGCCCAGGAGGCCAAACAGATCGCCTCGTACTTCGGAATGGTCACCGACGTGTTCCTGCGCATGATCAAGATGATCATCGCCCCGCTGGTCTTCGCCACCCTGGTGTCGGGCCTGGCCAGCATGAGCGACGCCAGCGCCGTGGGCCGCATCGGCCTGCGCGCCATGTTCTGGTTCATCACGGCCTCCGCCGTCTCGCTGCTGCTGGGCCTGGCGCTGGTGAACCTGTTCGAGCCGGGCGCGCACCTGAACCTCGCCCTGCCCGACGCCGGCGCCACGGCGGGCCTGAAGACCGGCGACTTCACGCTCAAGGCCTTCCTGGCCCATGTATTCCCCAAGAGCATCGTCGAGGCCATGGCCAACAACGAGATCCTGCAGATCCTGGTGTTCTCGCTGTTCTTCGGCTCGGCCCTGTCCTTCATCCGCAGCCGCGGGCACAACACGATCTTTCACATGGTCGAGGAGCTGGCCAAGATCATGTTCCGCGTCACGGACTACGTGATGCGCTTCGCGCCCTTCGGCGTATTCGCCGCCATGGCCGCCGCCATCACCACAGAAGGTCTGGGCGTGCTGGTGAGCTACAGCAAGCTGATCGGCGAGTTCTACCTGGGCCTGGCGCTGCTGTGGGCGATTCTCTTCGGCGTGGGCTACCTCTTTCTGGGCCGTTCGGCCTTCCGCCTGGGCGGCATGATCAAGGAGCCCACCCTGCTGGCCTTCTCGACGGCCAGCAGCGAATCGGCCTACCCCAAGACCATCGAGGCCCTGGAGCGCTTCGGCGTGTCCAAGCGCATCTCCGGCTTCGTGCTGCCGCTGGGCTACTCGTTCAACCTCGACGGCTCGATGATGTATCAGTCGTTCGCGGTGCTTTTCATTGCCCAGGCCTACAACATCCCCATGAGTCTGCCGCAGCAGCTCACCCTGCTCCTGGTGCTGATGGTGACGAGCAAGGGCATGGCCGGCGTGGCGCGCGCCTCGCTGGTGGTGGTGGCCGCCACCCTGCCGATGTTCCACCTGCCCGAAGCCGGCCTGCTGCTCATCATGGGCATCGACCAGTTCTTCGACATGGGCCGCACGGCCACCAACGTGGTGGGCAACAGCCTGGCCACGGCGGTCATCGCCAAGCTGGAAGGTCCGCTGGACGAAGCCGCGGCGCCGGCGCCGGAACGGGAAAAGCTGGAGCGCGCCGCCTGAGGCGCTGCGGCGGCGCGCCTTGACCCTGGCGCGCCAGCGGTAGCAACATAGCCCTTCCGCAATCCGCCGGACGGCGGCGCGCGATGCGCGCCGCGTCTTATCCATGCGCCATGAAACGCGCCCTGACATCCGCCCTTTCGTCCCGCGCGCTGGCGGCCATCCTGCTGGCCGCCGCGGCGCCCGCGGCCTGCGCCTGGACGCGCATCTCCTGCGACCTGCAAGGCAAGGTCGCCAACGCCCCGCTGGAAATGCGGCAGTACCGCACGGACGGCAGCGCCATCGCCCGCCTGCTGTTCCGGCTGCGCGTGAACGAGGCCGTCATTCCCCAAGGCGAGCGCGCCGACACCGACTGCACCGAATTCGTCAACCGCGAGATCGACGTCGCGCTGGAAAACGCCAGCCTGCGCGCCATCCGCCGCGGCCAGCCGCTGCGGCTGCGATACCGCTACGACGAATCGCGCGGCGAGGCGCTGGCGACGCAGTTCGAGCTGGAAGATCCGAAACCGGCCCGCGCCCCGGCCGCGGCGCGCTGAAAACAGGCTCCGCCGGCGTCGTGCAACGCCGGCGCGCCGGCGGGGTATAGTCGTGGCATGCCCTCCCCATTTTCCACCGGGTGCCTGCCATGATCAAAGGATCCTGCCTCTGCGGGCGCGTGGCCTACGCTATCAACGGCCCGCTCACCGATGCCGTCAATTGCCACTGCGTGATGTGCCGCAAGGCGCACGGCGCGGCCTTCCGCAGCCGGGCCACGGTGCAGGCCGGCGATTTTTCCTGGACCAAAGGCGAAAACCACGTCACGTGGTACAGCTCCTCGCCCGGCCATTACCGGGGCTTCTGCGAGGCCTGCGGCACGCCCCTGCTCACGCGCTTCGACCAGCAGCCCGACGTGTACGGCCTGGCGCTGGGCGCGCTGGACGACGATCCCGGCGTCAAGCCCATGGCGCACTGCCACGTGGCGAGCAAGGCCCCGTGGTACGACATCACCGATGACCTGCCGCAATACCCCGGCGCCATCGAACGCGCGCCCCAGCCCGATGGCGAGGCGGCCTGAGGTTCGGGGCCCACTGAGGTTCCGGTCCGGAATTCCGGGCCTGCGGCCGGCGCTCGGGCCCCGGCCGCGCCATCGCCGCCCTATCGCCGCCGATGCGGACATAAATCCTGGCTAAAACCTCGGGTTTGCGCTAACATAGAACAGTGAAATTTCCGCACAGAAACCAGTTCGGCCCCGGCCACGGCAGCATCGTGGCGCATGGTCCGGCCGGTTTCTCCTGAGCGCGGCCGTTCGTGGCTGCCGCTCCAACCGCTTCTTCCGGCAGCGCACAGCAGCGCCGCCGCGACCAAGCCGCGCACCGCGCGCACCGCCCTCGCGGCGTGAGTATCCGTCATACCAGACATCCACTCGGGATGCCGCCGTGGCCCATACCCACGCCTGTCCGGACGTTTTTTACGTTCAACCCCGGACCCTGCCGCCCGGCAGCGTCCGACGCGCCAGCCGCCTCGCGGCACGCCGCGGCGCGTACCGAACAAAGGAGTAGAGAATGGCGAAAGAAGAACTCATCGAACTCAACGGCATCGTGGACGAAGTGCTGCCCGACAGCCGCTATCGCGTCACCCTGGACAACGGCATCGAAGTCGGCGCCTACGCCTCCGGCCGCATGCGCAAGCACCGCATCCGCATCCTGGCCGGCGACCGCGTCACCCTGGAAATGTCGCCCTACGACCTGACGAAGGGCCGCATCAATTTCCGCCACAAGGACGAGCGCGCGCCCGCGCCGCACCGCCCCCAGACCCGCCGCTGACGCAGGGCGCCGGCCGGATGCTTCCGGCCGGCACGCCCTTTTCCTTTTCTTGCCGCCGGCCCCGCGCCCGGCCTGATGCGCAAAACCGCGCGTTGGGCGAAAATGCGTGCCGCGCCCCGACGTCCTCGGGCAGGCACGAAGCAAGATGGAACCCAAGGAAGAGCTGCAAACCGCCGCCGACGCGCTGACCCGCGCGCGCCGGAGATTCGCCCGTGGCGAGGAAGGACTGCGCCTGCTGCGCCAGTCGCGCGAGGCTTTCATCAACAGCCTGCGCAACACGGGCCTCACGTATTCGGAAGCCAAGACCAAATACGACAACTGCCTCGAAGAGCAGGAAGCCGAGCAGGCCCGCGTGCTTGAGGATCTGCGCTACGCCGAGCGCGTGTACCAGTACGTGGTGGCGCGCATCGCCCAGCCCGCCGGGCAGGACTGACCCCGCGCCTCAGGGACGGAAAGCGCCGATGAAGATCGCGGGGTCCACCCGCGCATCGTTCAGGCTGACGTTCCAGTGCAGGTGCGGCCCCGTGGCCCGGCCGGTGGCGCCCACCTTGCCGATCGGCGCGCCGCGCGGCACCTCGTCGCCCTGTTTCACATCGATGGCCGACAGGTGGCAGAACATGCTCACCAGCCCCTGCCCGTGGTCCAGGAAGACCGTCTTGCCATTGAAAAAGAGTTCGCCCACCAGGGTGACGACACCCGCTGCCGGCGCCTTCACGGGCGTGCCTGCCGGCGCGGCGAAATCGAGCCCCGAGTGGGGGTTGCGCTCCTCGCCGTTGAAAAAGCGCCTGAGGCCGAAGGGGCTGGACAGGCGCGCGCCGTCCACGGGCCGGTCCAGCACGAGGTTGCTCGGGATCACGCCGGCGCGGTAGCTGCGGTAGGCCGCGTTCTGGAGATCCAGTTCGCGTTCGATACGGGCGAGATCGTCCGGATCGGGATGAACCTGGCGGCGATTCTTGAGCGTGATGTGCTGGGCGGCGTATGTCTTGGCCCGCACGACGAACTCCAGCTCGCGCTCGCCCGCCGCATCGCGCACCCGCGCCGATTGCCGCCCCGGCTTGACCGACAGCGGGATGCCCAGCACGGCGATCCAGCGCCGCCCTTCCTCGCGCACCACCAGCGCCCGACGCCCCAGGTAGGCGACTTCGGGCGCCTCGGGCGCGTCTCCCAGGCCCAGCACGGCCACGCCGCCCGGCACGGGAATGTTCAGCTTGCGGGTGATGAATCCTTCCTGGGCGCGCGCCGGGCCGGCCGCGCTCCAGGCCAGCGCAGCCAGCGCCAGACGCAGTGCGTCGCGGCGCCCGAAACGGCCGTCAGCGGAAGCGGTCGGCATCGGCGTTCAGCGGCACAGGTTCGCGGCCTCGACGATGCTCTGGTCGCGGTGGTTGATGCGCGTGGACAGGCGCGTCTCGGTCTTGCCCTTCCAGTGCGTGGTGGTCAGCACCGCCTCCACGCCCATGCTGTTGCGCAGGACGAGTTCCTGCCCGTTGCGCACGTCGTGCCGCTCGGGCTGCAGGCCCATGCCTTTCCAGGCCTCGGCCACGCACGCCGTGTATTCCTCGGCGCTGCGCGGCGTGGACCCGTAGAAGATGGGGTCGCGTTCGCGCACGTCTTTCACGTTGGCGCAGGCGGACAACAGGGTCAGGGCGGCAAGGGGCAGAACGATACGGGCCTTCATCGGGAACTCTCTGGATGCGCGGATGGAAAACGCGGCCAACTATACCGCAGCGCCCGGCTCACCCGCGGGCCTGACGGCGCGCCGACTTGGGCCGGAAGGCCGCGATCACCTCGGGCCGCGTCTCGGCGTAAGGGCCGCCGATGAGGTCGATGCAATAGGGAATGGCGGCGAAGATGCCCGGCGCCAGCACCGCGCCGTCCTCGGACTTCAGCCCTTCCAGCGTCTCGCGTATGGCCTTGGGCTGGCCGGGCAGGTTCACGATGAGCGCCGCATGGCTCCGCGTTTCGCGGATGACCGCCACCTGGCGCGACAGAATGGCGGTCGGCACGAAGCGCAGGCTGATCTGGCGCATCTGCTCGCCAAACCCCGGCATTTCGCGGGTGCCCACGGCCAGCGTGGCCTCCGGCGTGACGTCGCGCCGCGCGGGCCCCGTGCCGCCGGTGGTGAGCACCAGGTCGCAGCCGTTGTCGTCCACCAGTTCGATCAGGGCCTGTGAAATGCGCTCGCGCTCGTCGGGGATGAGCCGCTCCACCGCCTGCCAGGGCGAGGCCAGCGCCGAACCCAGCCATTCGCGCAGCGCGGGCAGCCCCTGGTCTTCGTAGACGCCGGCGGAGGCACGGTCTGAAACCGACACCAGGCCAATGACGAGCTCATCGGGATGGCGGCGGACGATGCGGGCGGAATCGGTCATGGGATGCGGAGAGAAAAGATACATAAAGATACAAAATAGGGCGACGCGGCCGCAGGGCGCAACATCCAGGCCGCACGCCGTTCCCGATGCTATCGCATTTGCGCGGCGATGAATTCATGGCCGCTGCCGGAACGGGGACAGTTCACAAATCTGCAATAATCTCGCCACCTTGCCGGAACCTCTCCCCGCTCCCCCATGTTCGACCTCTTCCACGGCCTGGATTTCTGGGTCGGCCTCAGTCTCGTGCTGGCGCTCGCCTTCGTGCTGGCCTTCGAATTCATCAACGGTTTTCACGACACGGCCAACGCCGTGGCCACGGTCATCTACACCAAGGCCATGCCGCCGCACCTGGCCGTGGTGCTCTCCGGCATTTTCAACTTCCTGGGCGTACTGCTGGGCGGCGTGGGCGTGGCCTACGCCATCGTGCACCTGCTGCCGGTGGAACTGCTCATCAATGTGGATACGGGCCGCGGGCTGGCCATGGTGTTCGCCATGCTGGCCGCGGCCATCGCCTGGAACCTGGGCACCTGGTATTTCGGCATCCCGGCCTCCAGCTCGCACACGCTCATCGGCTCCATCCTGGGCGTGGGGCTGGCCAATGCGCTCATTACCGGCCTGCCCGTGGCCGACGGCGTGAACTGGGGCAAGGCCATCGACATCGGGCTGTCGCTGGTGGTTTCGCCCGTGGCGGGCTTCGTGGTGGCCGGCGCCCTGCTCCTGGTGCTGAAGCGGCTGCGGCCGCTGTCCAAGATGCACAAGACGCCCGAGCAGCGCCGCGCGCTGGACAACAAGAAGCATCCCCCCTTCTGGAACCGCCTGGTGCTGGTGCTCTCGGCCATGGGCGTGAGCTTCGTGCACGGCTCCAACGACGGCCAGAAAGGCATCGGCCTCATCATGCTGGTGCTGATCGGCATCGTGCCCGCCAATTTCGTGCTCGACGCGGGCAGCACCACCTACCAGATCGAGCGCACCCGCGACGCCGCCACCCACCTGAGCGCGTTCTACCTGCGCAACCAGACCCTGCTCGGCGACTACCTGGCGCTCGGAAGCGCGCGCCAGACCGACCCGCTGCCGCCCGGCTTTCGCTGCGACGCCAAGCTCACGCTGCCGACCATCGCCGCGCTGCAGGCCGACCTGCAGGGCGTGCACAACTACGCCGAGCTGCCGGCCGCCAAGCGCATCAACGTGCGGCGCTACCTGCTGTGCCTGGACGACACGGCCAAGAAAGTGGCCGCGATGCCCGACCTGCCCGCGCGCGAGCGCACCGACCTGCAGCGCCTGCGCGCCGACCTCACCGCCACCACCGAATACGCGCCGTTCTGGGTGATCGCCGCCGTGGCGCTGGCCCTGGGCGCGGGCACCATGGTCGGCTGGCGGCGCGTGGTGCTGACCGTGGGCGAGAAAATCGGCAAGCAGGGCATGACCTACGCCCAGGGCATGTCGGCCCAGCTGACGGCGGTGGGCGCCATCGGCCTGGCCAATGTGTTCAGCCTGCCCGTCTCCACTACCCACGTGCTCTCCTCGGGCGTGGCGGGCACCATGGTGGCCAGCAAGAGCGGACTGCACGGCAATACCGTGCGCAACATCCTGCTGGCCTGGGTGCTGACCCTGCCCGCCGCCATGCTGCTGGCGGCCGGCCTGTTCTGGGTAGGCGTGCAGATCACGGGCTGAGCGGCCCGCGCGGAGGTCAGGTCGCGCCGCTCTCGCCGATGTCGCCGTCGCGCTGCAGGGCGCGGTGCATGGCCGGCCGCTGCGCCAGGCGCTCGACGTAGGCGTTGAAGACCGAGGTTTCGGGCATGAGCTTGACCCGCATCAGGTGCTGCATCGAGCCGCCCAGCACGATGTCCACGGCGGAGAACTTGTCTCCCAGGAAGAACGGACGCGACTCCAGCACGCGCGTGAGCACTTCCTCGACCTCGTCGGCCGAGGCCCAGCCCAGCGCGGCGCTGCCCGCGTGCGGCAGCTTGAACGCGCGCTCGACCAAGGCGGGCTCCAGCACCCCCGTGGAATACGAAAGCCAGGTCAGGTAGGGCCCGCGCTGGCGGTCGCCCACCACCGGCCCCAGGCCCGCCTGAGGAAACAGGTCGGTGAGATAGAGCGCGATGGCGGGCGTCTCGAACACGGGAACCCCGTCGTGGACCAGCGCCGGCACCTTGCCGTGGGGATGAATGTCGATGTAATCGGCCGGCGGCCGGTGCCCGTCGTCGCCGCGGCGGATGGACACCATTTCGGTGTCGTACGGGACGCCCAGTTCTTCGAGCAGCCACAGTATCCGGAAGGACCGCGAGCGCGGCGCGTGATAAAGCGTAAGCATGGCCTGTCTCCGTATGGGAACCGGACCATTATGCCGTAGCGCGCCCTGCGGCGTGTCACCCCTGGCCCGACAGCGCCAGCAGCAGCCCGTACCCCGCCATGCCCAGCAGCACCGCCGCGCCGGTATTGCTCATCAGGCGCGAGGCCACCGCGGTGGCGGCCAGGCCGCCGGCATAGGCGCCCAGGCCCGGCATGCCCGCCCCGGCGTCCAGCAGGTCGGGCACGATGACGGCCGCCGCGATGCCCGCCAGCAGGCTCGGCCCCAGGGCCGAAAGGGCCGAGCCTTCGCGGGCGAGCCGGCGCAGCAGCCTGCTGCGCTCGGACAGCAGGAACGGCAGCGCGCGCGTCAGGTAGGTGATGACGGCCATGGCGGCGACGGCCGCCCAGAACCCCGGACCGCTCGCGTTCATGCGCGCCTCCGCAGACGGAAGGCCAGGCAGCCGATGACCGCGCCCGCCAGGATGGCGAGGCTGGTGTGGCCCAGCGCGGCCAGCGCGCCCGCGCCGGCCAGGGCGGCCGCCACGGACAGGCCCAGTCCGCCGCGCGCGCTCTGGCAGACCAGGGCGGTAAAAAGCGCCGGCAGCGCGAAGCGCATCACCTGCGCCAGCATGGGGAAATGGCGCTCCAGGCCGTCGCCGGCATGGGCGCCCACGGCGGTTCCGGCGATCCAGGTAAGCCAGGCGCCCAGTCCCAGCGCCGCCATCCAGCGCCCGCGCCGCGCCGGCGCCACGCTTTCCAGGCGGTTGAACGCCGTGGCGAAGACTTCGTCGGTCAGCAGGAACGCGAGTCGCAGCCGCTCGCGCCGGGCGGGCGGAAGCAGGCGCGCCAGCAGCGGGCCGTAGAGCAGGTGCCGCACGTTGAGCAGCGAGCACAGCGCCACCACCCATATCCAGGGCGTGCCGGCCTTGATCGACGCCAGCAGCAGGAACTGGCTGGCCCCGGCGTAGATGAGCGCGGAAACCAGGATGACCTGCGGGCCCGTGAGGCCGGCGGCCGTGCCGGCGATGCCGAAGGTGACGGCTACCGGAAAGTACCCGATCATGACGGGCAGGCAGGCTTTCAGGCCGTCGAGGCGTGCGCCTGCCGGAAGCGTGGAACTGGCGGAATGCGGCAAGGTGAGATCCGTGGGGACGAAGCGGAAATGCGCCGGAACGCGGCAAGGCCGCTAGGGCCTGTTGGCGCTGACAGGCCCTAGTGTAGGCCAGCCTCACACGTCCAGGTCGGCGCCGCCCAGCGCCCGCAGCCTCGCTTTCAGGCGCCGCACCTCCTGGCTCAGGTCGAGGATCAGGGCCACGGCGTCCAGGTCGCCGCCGAAGGCATGCGCCAGCCGGCGCGCCTGCAACGCACGCTCGAGGTCGGCGCTGTGGAAGCGCCACTCGGCCGGTTGTTCGCCGCGCGCGTTGACGATGCCGATTTCGACCAGTTGGGCCACCCACTCCACTTCGGCGCCGCAGGCGTGCGCGAGATCATCGGCGGAGAGCGGCTGCGACTTGCCCACGACGGTGGAGCTGGCGATGACGAGCTTCTTCATGAATCAGACCCCCATGTGGCGGCGCGGGTTGAAGGAGGGCAGCTCCTGCTGCAGCTTCCGGTAGGCCGACCGGGCGGCCTCCGTGTCGGCGGGGGGCAGCGCCACTTCCAGCACCAGGTAGAGATCGCCCGCAGGTTCGCCGGGAATGCCGCGGCCGCGCAGCCGGAGCTTGCGGCCATTGGCCGAGCCCGGCGGCACCGAAACCTCGACGGCGCCGCCGGGCGTGGGCACGTCGATGCTCGCGCCCAGCGCGGCCTCCCAGGGCGCGACCGGCACGTTCATGTACAGGTCGCGGCCGTCCACGCGGTAGCGCGGATGCGGCTTGAAGCGGATTTCCAGGTAAAGATCGCCGTTTTCGCCGCCGCCGTAGCCCGGCATGCCCTGGCCCGCCAGCCGGATGTACTGGCCTTCGCGCACGCCGGGCGGAATGCGCACGCTGAGCGTGCGCGTCTGCATGTGCGGCCGCCCCTGGGCGTCCATTTGCATGGAGCGCAGGGAGATGTCGCGCGTGGCGCCCTTGATGGCGTCTTCGAGATCGATCTCGACCGCCGCGTGGTGGTCTTCTCCCCGGGCGCGGAATTCCTGGTGCGCGCCGCCGCGGCGGGCGCGCCCGCCGAAGAGCGAAGAGAAGAATTCGCTGAACTGGGCCTCGTCGCCCGGCGCGGCGCCGCGGTGGAATTCGAAGCCTTCGTCCCATCCGGGCGGCGGGGCGAAGCCGCCGTCGGGCGAGACGCCGGCGGCGAGATTGTCGTAGGCCAGGCGCTTTTCCTTGTCGCGCAGGACGTCGTAGGCCTCGTTGACGTCGCGCATGCGGGCCTCGGCGTCTTTTTCTTTGCTGACGTCGGGGTGGTATTTGCGGGCGAGCTTGCGATAGGCGCGCCGGATTTCATCCTCGCCGGCGGTCCGCTCCACCCCGAGGATGCTGTAGTAGTCCTTGAACTCCATGTTCCAGCCCAGTGTGAGGTTGCAGCCGCGCCGGCGGCGCCGGTCCGGCCCTGAATACAAGCAAGATAGGGGCTGCGGCGCTTTTTTTCAATGCGCGGCGCCCCCCGCCCGTATCGCGCATAATGCCGGGACAGGCAGCCTTTGCCGCGCCTTTTCTTGTTCAGAGAGCGATATTCGACATGGAAATGAGCAACATCCCCTTCGGCACCACCGACTGGTCCGACGTGGCCCCCACCGAGCACGCCGGCGAGACGGGCATGGCCTATTGGCGCACGCGCCACTTCGGCGACCTGCGCGTGCGCATGGTGGAATACACCCCCGGCTATCTGGCGGACCACTGGTGCGCCAAGGGCCACATCCTGCTCTGCCTGGAAGGCGAGCTGCACACCGAGCTGGAGGACGGCCGCCGGTTCGTGCTCAAGCCCGGCATGAGCTACCAGGTGGCCGACGGGGCCGAACCGCACCGCTCGTCCACGGCCTCGGGCGCCAGGCTCTTCATCGTGGACTGAGGCGCACGCGCGACACGCCGCGGTTTCAATTGCGTTACCCTTGGATCTTGCGGCGGCCCCGGCCGCCCGTCCTTCCCGCCGACAGCACACCCGCCTGACCGGAGACCACACTTGGGCGAGCCTTTCACGCTATATGTCGATTCGCGCTTTCTCAGCCCTTACGCCCTGTCCGCCCACGTGGCGCTGACCGAAAAAGGCGCGCCTTTCGAGGTCCGGCTCGTGGACCTCGAAGCCGGCGAACAGCGGATGCGCCCGTACCAGTGCCGCGCCCTCACCGGCCGCGTTCCCGCCCTGACCCACGGCGACTTCCATCTCACCGAATCCACCGCCATCGCGGAATATCTCGAAGAGATCTTTCCGCCGCCGGAGCACGTCCGGCTCTACCCCGCCGATCCGCGCGACCGGGCCCGGGCGCGCCAGCTCCAGGCCTGGCTGCGCAGCGACCTGGCCCCGCTGCGCGAAGAGCGGCCGACCCAGGTGGTGTTCTGGAACGAACAGCGGCCGCCGCTGGGCGACGCCGCCTGTGCGGCCTCGGCCAAACTGCTGCACGCGGCCGAGTGCCTGATCGGCGCCGGCCAGACCACGCTTTTCGGCGACTGGAGCCTGGCCGACGCCGACCTGGCCGTGGCGCTGCGCCGGCTGTGGCGCGACGACCTGCCCGACACGCTGCGCCGCTACGTGCAGGCGCAATGGGAACGGCCCTCGATGGTCCGCTGGCTCGAGCACAACGCGGCCGCCCGCGCCTGAGCGGCCATGCAGCTCCTGGACCACCTTTCGCTCACCGTGCCCGACCTGGGCGCGGCGCGCGTCTTCTACGACGCCGTCATGGCCCCGCTGGGCGCGGCCAAGGTGTACGACCGCCCGGACGCCCTGGGCTACGGCGAGCGCTGCCGGGCCGGCAGCACCTGGCACACGTACCTCTCCGTGCTGGCCGGCGCCGCCGGCGCGCCCGGCGCGCGCAGCCATTGCTGCTTCAAGGCGCCCAGCCGCGCGGCCGTGGACGCCTTCCACGCCGCGGGCCTGGCCGCGGGCGGCGCCGACGACGGCGCGCCGGGGCTGTGGCTGCACTACCATGCGCATTATTACGCGGCCTTCCTGCGCGACCCCGGCGGCAACCGCCTCGAAGCCGTCTGCCACGATCTCGGCTGAGGCCCGGGCATCGGGCAAAAAACGGGGACGTATTACTTGTCAGAGTTTGACGTCCTGCTCCCCCTCGGTTGTTGCGATGCAACATCCATTGATGTGTAATGGACCGGTGAACAGGCCAGCCATCCGCTGGCGCGAGCATATCTACAGGAGATCGCCATGGCCGGATCCGGCAACGATCGCACCCCCGCCCCGTCCGCCAACCCCTGGACGGCCGCCTACGAATACGCCCTGGACGCCTGGCAGCGCGGCGTCCTGTACGCCGATGTGATGCGCCAGCGCGGCAACCAGTATCACGCGCACATGGCGCAGCGCGCGCCCAATGTGCTGAGCATGGAATTCGAGCTGGTGCTGGACGGCCGCGAGCTGCCCCGCCCCGTCAACTACGGCCTGCTGCGCATCAAGCCGCCCGCTGGCGTCGAAACCGACCCCATCAAGCGCCCCTTCCTGGTGGTGGATCCGCGCGCGGGCCACGGGCCGGGCATCGGCGGCTTCAAGCCCGAAAGCGAGATCGGCGTGGCCGTGCGCGCCGGCCATCCCTGCTATTTCGCCACCTTCCTGCCCCAGCCCATGCCCACGCAGACCGTCGAAGACGTGATGCACGCCGAGGCCCGCTTCCTGGAGGAAATCATCGCCCTGCATCCGCAGGCCGAGGGCAAGCCGGTCGTGGTGGGCAATTGCCAGGCGGGCTGGCAGATCATGATGACGGCGGCCATGCGCCCCGAGCTGTTCGGCCCCATCATCGTGGCCGGCGCGCCGCTTTCGTACTGGGCCGGCTGGCGCGGCATGAACCCCATGCGCTATTCGGGCGGCCTGCTGGGCGGCTCCTGGCTCACCGCCCTGACCAGCGACCTCGGCAACGGCCGCTTCGACGGCGCCTGGCTGGTGCAGAACTTCGAGAACCTCAACCCCGCCAACACGCTCTGGACCAAGCAGTACAACCTGTATTCCAAGGTGGACACCGAAGCCAGCCGCTACCTGGGCTTCGAGAAATGGTGGGGCGGCCACGTGTTTCTCAACGGCCCCGAAATCCAGTACATCGTGGATAACCTGTTCGTGGGCAACCGGCTGGCCACCGCCGGCCTGGTCACCTCGGACGGCATCCGCATCGACCTGCGCAACATCCGGTCGCCCATCGTGGTGTTCTGCTCCAAGGGCGACAACATCACGCCGCCCCCGCAGGCGCTGGGATGGATTCCCGACCTCTACCAGAACGACGACGAAGTGCTGGCCCACGGCCAGACCATCGTCTATGCGGTGCACGAGAGCATCGGCCACCTGGGCATCTTCGTCTCGGGCAGCGTGGCGCGCAAGGAGCACCAGGAGTTCACCTCCAACATCGACATGATCGATGTGCTGCCGCCCGGCATCTACCAGGCCGAGATCGCCGACAAGACGCCCGATACGCCCAACGCCGACCTGGCCTACGGCAACTACGTGCTGTCTTTCGAGCGGCGCGCGGTGGACGACGTGCGCGCCATCGTCGACCGCAAGGAAGAAGACGACCGCCGCTTCGCCGCGGTGGCGCGCATCTCCGACATGAACCTGGGCCTGTACCGCAGCTTCCTGCAGCCCTGGGTGCGCGCCATGGTGACGCCGCAGTCGGCCGAATGGGCGCAGCGCCTGCACCCGCTGCGCCTGCCGTACGAACTGATCTCCGACCGCAATCCCTGGGTCGCGCCCGTGGCCAAGGTGGCCGAGCAGGTGCGCGCCCACCGCAAGCCCGTCTCGCCCGACAATCCCTTCCTGGTCGCCCAGGAAATGTTCTCCAATCTGGTCGAAACCAGCCTCGACATCTGGCAGGAGTTGCGCGACTCCGCGGCCGAGCGGCTTTTCATGACCGTCTACGGCTCGCCCGTGGTGCAGGACCTCGCCGGCCTGGGCGCCAAGGAAGGGCCGCCGCGCAAGCACCCCGGCGTGTCGCCGGAACACCGCCGCTTCATGGAAGAGCGCGCCGCCGAGCTGCGCTCCCTGATCAACGAAGGCGGCGCGCAGGTGGCGGCCATCCGCATGCTGCTCTATGTGGCGGGCGCGGAAGGCGGGCTGGACGAACGCAGCTACGCCCTGATCCGCCGGATGCGGGCCCGGTCCGACACGGCGCTCACGCTGGAGGAATTCAAGGACATCGTGCGCGACCAGGCGCTTATCATGCTCATGGACGCGCGCGGCGCGATCAGCGCCATGCCGCGCCTGCTCGACGACGCGCCAGCCGCCGTCATCCGCAAGGCGCTCGAAACCATGAAACAGGTGCTCGAAGCGGCCCAGCCGCTCAGCGAAGCCGCGCGCGAAAGCCTGGACGAAATGGAGCGCATTTTCCTGGCCGCCGAGCGCCGCGCGCTCAAGCGCGAGGAAACCCAGCCGGCCGCGCCGCGCAAGACGCCCGTGCGCGTGGCGGCCGCCCGCCGCGAAGCGCCCACCGCGAGCGCCGCCACGCCCGCGCCCCGCAAACCGGCCGCCGCCAGGCGCGCGGCCCCGCGCAGAAAATCGACCAAGGCCCAACCGGAATGACGCTGCCCGCCACTTCCCACTACGACCGGCTCATCGCGCGCGCCCAGACCCTGCCGCCCGCGGTGTGCGCCATCGCGCATCCCTGCGACGAGCCCTCGCTCTCGGCCGCCCTGGAGGCGCGCGACCTCAACCTCCTGCGTCCGGTGCTGGTCGGGCCGGAGCACAAGATCCGCGCCACCGCCGAGCAGTTCGGGCTCGACCTGGGCGATACGCGCATCGTCGACGCGCCGCACAGCCACGCAGCCGCGGCGACGGCCGTGTGCCTGGTGCGCGCCGGCGAAGCCGCCCTGCTCATGAAAGGCAGTCTTCATACCGACGAGCTGATGCGCGAGGTGGTGGCGCGCGACACCGGGCTGCGCACCGGCCGGCGCATCAGCCACGTCTTCATCATGGAAGTGCCCACGTACCCGGAGCCGCTCTTCATCACGGACGCGGCCATCAACATCTTCCCCGACCTGGAAACCAAAGCCGACATCATCCGCAACGTCATCGACCTGCACATCGGCCTGGGCCTGGGCGAGCCGCGCGTGGCGATCCTCTCCGCGGTGGAACAGGTCACGCCCACCATCCCCGGCACCATCGACGCCGCGGCCCTGTGCAAGATGGCCGACCGCGGCCAGATCCAGGGCGGCGTGCTGGACGGGCCGCTGGCGCTGGACAATGCCATCAGCCCCGAAGCCGCCCGCATCAAGGGCATCCGCTCGCCGGTGGCGGGCGTGGCCCAGGTGCTGGTGGTGCCCGACCTGGAAGCCGGCAACATGCTGGCCAAGAACCTCACTTTCCTGGCCAACGCCGAGGCCGCCGGCATCGTGCTCGGCGCGCGCGTGCCCATCATCCTGACCAGCCGCGCCGACAGTCCGCGCACCCGCCTGGCCTCGTGCGCCGTGGCGGCCATCTACGCGCACTACCTGGCCCAGCAGCAGGCGCTGCCGCTGGCCTGAGCCCAGGCGCGTCGACACCGAAAGAAGCCCCGCCATGACCGACACCATCCTCGTCATCAACGCCGGCAGCTCCAGCATCAAGTTCCACCTGTACGACATCGAGGGTCCGCAGGAGCTGTCCCCGCGGCTGGGCGGCCAGCTCGACGGCATCGGCACCCGACGTCCCCGCCTGCGCGTGCGCAATGCCGCGGGCGAAACACTGGTGGAGCGCGAGATCGCGCCCGGGCACGCGGCCGACGTGCCCAACGCCCAGGAAGTGGTGGGCACCTGGCTGAGCGGGCACCTGGGCGGCGCGCCGCTCGCCATCGGGCATCGCGTGGTGCACGGCGGGCCCGACCTGGCCGAGCCGGTGCTGGTCGACGACGCCCTGCTCGCCCGCCTGGAAGCGCTCTCGCCGCTCGCGCCGCTGCACCAGCCCAACAACCTCGCCCCCATCCGCGTCATCCGCGAACGCCGTCCCGAGATTCCGCAGGTCGCGTGCTTCGACACGGCGTTTCACCGCACCCACTCCGACGTGGCCGACCGCTACGCGGTGCCGGAGCGCCTGTACGAACAGGGCGTGCGGCGCTACGGCTTTCACGGGCTGTCCTACGAATACATCGCCCAGCGCCTGAAAAAGGCGCTGCCCGACATCGCCATGGGCCGCATCGTGGCCGCGCACCTGGGCTCCGGCGTGTCGGCCTGCGCCATCCACCAGGGCAGGAGCGTGGACAGCACCATGGGCTTCACGGCGCTGGAGGGCCTGCCCATGGGCACCCGGCCGGGCCGGCTGGACGCGGGCGCCGTGCTCTGGATGATGGAACAGGGCATGGGCCACGACGAAATCGAACACCTGCTCTATTACGAATGCGGCCTCAAGGGCCTGTCGGGCATCAGCAACGACATGCGCGAACTGCTGGCCAGCGACACGCCGGCCGCGCGGCGCGCGCTGGCGTATTTCGCCTGGCGCGTGGCCGAAGGCATGATGGGGCTGGGCTGCGCCATGAACGGCATCGACGCCATCGTCTTCACCGCCGGCGTGGGCGAGAATTCGCCGCAGATCCGGCAGGCCATCGCCGACCACTGGGGCTGGCTGGGCGTGGAGCTCGACCCCGAGCGCAATGCGCGCCACGGTCCGCGCATCTCCACCGAGCAGAGCCGCATCGGCGTCTATGTGGTGCGCACCAACGAAGAGCTCATCATCGCGCAGCACACGCTGGCGCTGGTGAGGCCGCAATGAGCGCCGCCCGGCCGCTGGCCGGCAAGCGCGGGCTGGTCACCGGCATCGCCAACGCGGACTCCATCGCCTGGGGCTGCGCCAAGGCGTTCCGCGCGCTGGGCGCGGAGCTGGCCGTCACCTATCTCAACGATAAGGCGCGCGTGCACGTCGAGCCGCTGGCGCGGCAGGTGCAGGCCGCCATGCTGATGCCGCTGGACCTGTTGCGCGACGGCCAGCTCGAAGCCGTTTTCGCGCGCATCGACAAAGAATGGGGCAGCCTGGATTTCGTGCTGCATTCCATTGCCTACGCGCCGCGCGAAGACCTGCACGGCCGCGTCGCCGATTGCTCGCGCGCGGGCTTCCTGCAGGCCATGGACGTGTCGTGCTGGTCTTTCATCCGCATGGCCAAGCTGGCCGAGCCGCTGATGCCGCGCGGCGGCGCCCTCTTCTGCATGAGCTACTACGGCTCGCAGATGGTGGTCGAGCACTACAACATGATGGGGCCGGTGAAGGCGGCGCTGGAATCGGCCACGCGCTACCTGGCGGCCGAGCTCGGCCCGCACGGCATCCGCGTGCACGCGATATCGCCCGGCCCGCTCAAGACCCGCGCCGCCTCGGGCATCGCCGAGTTCGACGCGCTGCTGGACCGCGCCCAGGCCAAGGCCCCGGCCCGCAGCCTGGTTTCGATCGACGACGTGGGCGAAGCCACCGCCTGGCTGGCCACGGACGCCGCGCGCCTCATGACGGGCCAGACGCTGTATATCGACGGCGGCTACCACATCATCGACTGAAAGCCGCCGGCCCGCTCAGCCCAGGGTCGCGGGCGCCGCCTGGCGCCAGCGTTCGATGGCTTCCACCGCCTGCTCGGCGCTGCCGAAGATGCGCTCGCGCCCGACCTTGTCCGCCAGACCCGACCGCTCCAGCGCCAGCCGGAACTGCCCATGGCCGCCCGCGATGGCCAGCGCGATGCCGCGCGCATCCAGCTCGCGCTTCAGTCCGTACAAGGCTTCCACGGCATCGGCGTCCGCCTGCGTCATGGCCTCCGCGTCCAGCACGAACCATTGCACATCGCCTGCCCGGTCCATGATTTCGCGGGCCCGGCGCCGGAACGCATCGGCATTGAAAAACCAGACCGACGATTCGAACAGCCACACCACGATGCCGGGCACGGGCCGGGCGTCGGGGTTCAGGTGCAGCTTGCCCAGCACGGTTTCGCCCGGCAGCCGGCCCAGCAGGGCATCGCGCGGATTGGCCGACACGTACATGGCGTAGAGCAGCGTCGCGCCCACCGACACGGCCACACCCTGCAGCACGCCGAATCCCACCACCCCCACCGCCGCCAGCAGCGCGAACGCCAGCTCGATCCGGGAAATCCGCGCCAGCCGGCGAAACGCCGCCAGGTCGAACAGACTGGCGGCCGCCAGCAGGAGAATGGCAGACAGCACGGCCTGGGGCAGCCAGTACAGGGGCTTGCCCAGCAGGCTTACCACCAGGGCCAGCGCCACCGCCGCGCTGGCGGCCGTCAGGGGCGAGGAGCCTCCCGCGGCCAGCCCCACGGCCGTGCGCGAATCCGCGCCCGTGACCGCAAAGCCGTGGAACAGGCCCGCCGCCACGTTGGCCGCGCCGAAGCCCACCAGCTCCCGGTTGGGGTCGATGTGCTCGCCCGAGTGTGCGGCAAAGCTGCGCGCCGTGACGATGCCGCTGGAAAAACTCACCACCAGCACGCCGGCCGCCCCCAACAACACGCCGTCGATGCCCGCCATGCGCGGCGGCAGCCCGATCGCCGGCAGGCCGGCGGGCACGTCGCCCACCACGGCGATGCCCAGCGCCGGAAAGTCCAGCATCCAGGAAAGGACGCAGGCCAGCGCCACCAGCAGGATGGGGCCCGGCCAGCTCGGCCGGTAGCGCTTGAGCCAGATGAGCGCCGCGCACGACACCAGCCCGAGGCACAGCGTGGGCAGGCGGATCTCGCCCACCCGCCGCGACAGCTCCAGGAACGGATGGACCAGCCCGCTGTCGCGCAGCCCCACGCCGGTCAGCCCGCTGAGCTGCGACAGCGCCAGCGTGACGGCCACTCCCGCCATGTAGCCCACCAGCACGGGCCGCGAAAGCAGGTTGGCCAGCACGCCCAGCCGCAGGACGCGGGCGGCCAGGCAGCCCAGGCCCACCGTCAGCGCGATCGCGCTGGCGCCGGCCAGGCGTTCCTCGGGCGTGATCAGCGCCATGGTGGACAGCGTGGCGGCGATCAGCGTGCAGGTGGCGGTGTCGGGCCCCACGATCAGCGTGCGCGACGATCCGAAGAGCGCATAGCCCAGCATGCCCGCAATGGCCGCCCAGATTCCGGCCACCGGCGGCACGCCCATCATGGCCGCATACGCCAGCCCCACGGGCAGCGCCACCGCCGCCACGCTCAGGCCCGCCGTGACATCCCGCCTGGCGGAATCGCGCGTGATTCCCCGGAAATGGTTCAAGCCTGGAAAGAGGCGCAGCAGCATGGCGGAAGACGGAAGTGACAAGGGGATAGGCCCGCAGGCGTGTCGGCGACACGCGCTAGCCTACACCAGCCCGGCGCGGGCGTGCCTTGCGGCTGGCAGGCCCCGCCGCATCATTCCTTCACAGAATGAAGTTTCTTAAATTTTTATCTCTTTTCGGAAGAAGCGGCCCTGCGTACAGTCGCGGACGGCACGGCGCGTGCCATGCCCGCGCCGCATCGCGCCCGCGCGACGCGCCGCCAGGCGCTCGCGCGGGCGCGCACGAACAAGCACAACACGATCAGGAGACTGCATGTCCTACGCATTCTGGCGCGGCGCCCGCCGCGCGCTGACGCTCGCCGCCCTGGCGGCCGCCCTGCTTCCCGCCGCAGGCCACGCCGGCCCGGGCTACCCCGACCGCCCCATCAGGCTCGTGGTGCCCTGGCCGCCCGGCGGCGCCACCGATGCGCTGGGCCGCATGCTGGCCCAGCGCCTGGGCGAGCGGCTGGGCCAGACCGTCATCGTGGACAACAAGGCGGGCGCGGGCGGCAACATCGGCACCGCCGCCTTCGTGCGCGAGAAACCGGACGGCTACACGCTGCTGGTGGCCACCAGTTCCACCAACGCGGCCAATCCTCACCTGTATTCGCGCCTGGGTTTCGACCCGGTCAAGGACTTCACGCCCGTGGCGTTCGTGGCGGAAATCCCGAACATTCTGGAGGTGCCCGCGCAGTCTCCGTTCCATTCCGTGCAGGAACTGGTGCAGGCGGCCCGGGCCAGGCCCGGGAAACTCAACTATGGCTCCGGCGGCGTGGGGTCGTCCCAGCATCTCGCGGGCAGCATGTTCAAGGCCCGCACCGGGGTGGACGTGGTGCATATCCCCTACAAGGGCAGCGGCCCGGCCGTGGCGGACCTGCTCGCCGGACAGGTGGACATGATGATAGACACGGGCTCGCTCGCCCAGGTGCAGGCCGGTTCGCTGCGGGCCCTGGCCGTGGCCGCACGCAAGCGCCTGCCCGCCCTGCCGGACGTGCCCACCTTCGCGGAAGCGGGCGTGGCCGACATGTACGCCTCCGCCTGGTACGGCATCGTGGCGCCCGCGGGCACGCCGCCGGACGTGGTGGCGCGCCTGAACCGGGAAATCAATGCGGTCGCCGCCGACCCCGACATGCGCCGGCGCATGGAGGCCATGGGCGCCCAGGTGCCCGACGCGCAGACGCCGGAAGCGTTCGGCCGGTTCATGCGAACGGAAATCGACCGCTACGCCGGCATCGTGAAACTGTCGGGCGCCAGGATGGAGTAGGTCCAGGGCCCGCCGCCGGGCCTTTCAAGAAAAAATCTATGGTCAGCCCGATTTTTGCCAGCGAGGAAGTGTTGGCGCAAATTGGGCTTTGCCCAAATCTGTTCGGAGCCGGTTGGGGACAAGTCCCCGCTCCATGACGAGAGCCGCGCCCGGCAACCCTCAAAAGCGCCCTAGCATCCAAGTGCTGAATTTTTTGCCGGGTTTCCTGCCAGGCCGTCGAGCCGTTTATGTCTGCACGTACTCGCGTCGCAAGACCAGGAAGTGACAGCGTAAAACGGTGATGAAGGTCAGCCTGCGCCAACCGCCTGCTCACTTCGGTCGTGCGTTCCGTTGGCGAGGATGGCCCAGGCTATCCTCGCCAATTTGTTGGCCAGCGCGCAGGCCGCCACATTCGAGTGACGCCTTGCCGGCAGCTCGCG